>Ga0209203_1000136_pt1 | contig 62646 bp, 40 predicted proteins | sample AD_UKC109_MetaG_FD_184423 | JGI IMG/M metagenome (GOLD analysis project Ga0209203, IMG submission 184423) | Active sludge microbial communities of municipal wastewater-treating anaerobic digesters from Hong Kong - AD_UKC109_MetaG (SPAdes)... | ecosystem: Engineered > Bioreactor > Anaerobic >... | reverse complement strand
CAACAACATTTTTTCTAATTGTGGATAACCTCAGAAATTTTTACGGAAACTCAAGTTACATACCAAAACATTCGAATAAAAAACCACAGGAACTTCCTGCTTATACTAGAATGGATAATCGTCAATACTAGTAGAAGTACCTTTTGTTCATAGCGCTTATCTTATTTGAGATTTCTGATATTTAGGATGAAGCATATCCTCCGCAATTTGTATTATTGAAAAGTTTTCATTTTCTTCCCCATAGACTTTTCTAGTTCGAATATGTTGGAGAAGAGAATATATATCTCTTATGATTTCCCGAGTTTCAGAATTCATGCTCGAATCATAAGTTCCCGTAATCTGGTCATAACTACTATATCCTCCAATTGTTTTTTTATCATTATTATATACAACAGTCAGAATTGATATTCCTTTTGAATAATCTGTCTTGACTTTTTGATATTCGTCATGGCTATATGTACCGCCATTTTTCCAGTTATGAAATGAATGGTCCGACAATATGAAACCAGCCAAATATTCTACTTCCTCATCGTTTAAGTCTATGACAATTGGCTCAATAAATCCTGTTAGATCAGTAAATATTAGTTGTTTGTCATTAGTTAATTTATACTCGTATTCTCTGGGATTGCCTATTAGGTTAAGTTGAAACGTGAACTCTGTTTCTCCTGGAATATAGTTATACTTTCTGGGTGGTGGGCTGGTTGAAGGTACTGTATTCAACTTTTTTTCTGTATGGGAAGTCGTTTCACCTGTTAGTCCAATGTTACATCCACTTAAAAAGCCTGATAACAGAAAAACGACTAATAATAATGATAATGCTTTTCTCATTCTGCAAACTCTCCCAAATATCATATAACACCTTCAGAACTGATAGGCCACCAGACCTCTTCTCTTATAACAGAGATATATCAACCCATTTATATCTCTCCCATTGAATATTCTTGTAGTGATGGTTCCGGTTATGCTTTTCTCAGTTACTTATTTTGAGGTTATCCCACTCCTCACTTGTCAATCTTTCAAAAGTTATATAACGCACGGTTTCTGATGTTTGAAAGGATAAAACTTTACCTGAAAGGCTATATATGAGAATAACTCCTGAAAGGTTGGATTTACATATTTTCAGATCACTTCCATTGCCAAATTCCAGTAATATTACTTCTTCTATCTGTGGTTCTTCCTTTATATAGTAGTGTTTGCCAGTGAAAATTTCTCTCTCAATATAATAAATGTTCTCTTCTATGATCTTTGTAACTATTTCATTGTGTTTAACAGTCATACTATTATTATCTGTCGCATATGCAAAATCCAGCCTTAGGCTGTTTAGAAAATCCTTATACTCCAGACTTTTCGTTATGCTGACTGTTAATGCAAAAACAAATATAATTATTGGGATAACTGCTACAGTAATATATATCCATAGTTTTGAATATAATTTTCTTTTCATGGCCTCATTGTATCAAACAAAGTCAAGAAGCCAAAGCTTTTCAGTATAATTCCTTCTAAAAAACAGCTGATGGGATTATCTGATTATTGCTGCTCAACCAGATTGTTTCTTGTCTTGAATTAGTTTTATTACTCCAATAATAAGTGCAGTTACAATTCCGATTACAAATAAAACTCCAAGAATTATTTGAAATATGTGTCCGAAAGTAATTACAAAGTCAGGCAGCCCTGGAAATCCCAAAAGAAGTGAAATCAAAAGAAATGCTATAAATACATATCCAAGAATACTATCCAGGGAATTCTTCTTTAAAATCCTATTGTACTTCTTTCTCACTCTCGCCCCCCGTGTTATTATATATCAAATCATACTATTGTAATAATTTTATGATGAACCAAGCTTCAAAGATGCTCCATTGAACTCTTATATCAGTAATATGATGGGCTATTCCACCACTACACATTTTATAAAATTCCCAGCCCATTGATTTAATGAACAGTATTATTCTATCTCTATCCTTCCAGTAGACAGACACATCTATATCATTGTAAGCACTTTTTTCATGAGCTTGTTAAGCAGAATTTTCTCATTATACCTGGAGCCCAGATTTTCTGGCACTTCTATCAGTGGTTTTGCTTTTCGTTTTCGTTTATCTTGTAATCTGTTCTAATAAATCAAAAGATTACCGGATATGTTTGACCAACCATCAACTTTCCCATTTTGGTCAAAGCTGACATATGACAATCCATACCACCACGAATATGGACTCAAGCTATCCGGTGTTCCCATAGCTTTTAAAACATCCTCCTTGGTAGAACCAACCGTAAATGGACTTGGATTATCGTCCCTTTTTCCTATACTAACATTTAGGTTACCGGATATATTGGACCAGCCATCAACTTTCCCGTTTTGGTCGAAGCTAACATATGATAATTCATACCACCAAGAGTAAGAGCTCAAACTATCCGGGGTGCCCATGGTTTTAACCACATCCTCTTCAGTGGACCCAATAGTAATAGGACTTGGATTCTCCTCCCTTTTTCCAATATAAACCTTTAGGTTACCGGATATATCTGACCAACCATCAACTTTCCCATTTTGATCAAAACTAATTGATGAAAGGCCATACCACCATGAATATGAACTCAAACTATCCGGGGTACCCATGATTGATTTAACTTCTTCTTTAGTAAATCCTATGGTTATATAACCTTTTGGAATAGTGACGTTATCAGCAGAAGAAGGGTTATTATCAGAAGATGGTGTTGTAGTTGGTTCTGCAGTAGAAGAAGGGTTAATATCAGAGGATGGTGTTGTAGTTGGCTCTACAGTAATTTCCTCAGATAGTAAATTGGTTAATCTGTTCTGTGCCTTTTCCAGTGATTTTTCCAGCTCATTTATTCTGTTATTAATACCACAGGCAGATAGACTCCCCAAAATCATTACTATTACCAGGCAAATCGAAATTTTCTTATACATATCTTACTCCACAATAGAAAATCGATATACAGACTGGCGCACCCCTCGAACGGAGCTATATATCCAATCGGATTATACCAATATCAATCTGCAGTTTCAACCAGAGACAGTGTATGCTCCAATCCTCTCTGTTTTAAAAGAGATTGAACTTCTCATGATCGCAATCACGAGAGGCTCAAATCATGTTACATAATCCCAATGATGGCTTTTCCATGTTTTTCAATTATTTAGTTAAAGTTCTTCTGATTGTGTATAATGTAAAGTAATATTCTTAGGGAGATCTTTTTATGAATAATAACGGGCGAACAAAACTGTTTTCAATTTTAATTGTGGTGATACTGCTGCTACAGATGATACCTGCAAATTCTGCATATGGTGTCACACCCAGCAACATAACAGGCACACAATATCTGACTGTTCATGGAACAGACTACATTCCTTCTGAAAGAGCTTCTTCATTGATATTAACCGAAGCAGATGGAATTACAGTCATAAACCCGGATTCAAACGGCGACTACAATGATATTCCGGCCGGTGCGAAGATTTTATTGGATTTAGGCTTCACATTGGAAGACGGCTCTGAAGATACTATCTATGATTATGATGGAAATGAGTTTTTTACGGTCACACTGCCTGATGGTCTTAATTTTTCAACAACTTCGGGAACACTAGTCGCAACCGATGCTACAGATGGCAATTATGCCATGGCAATATGGACCATATCCGGGAATACACTTCTGGTTGAACTTACGACGGCAGATGAGGATTCATTCGGGAATGGTGGAGCAGAAAATGATAACCATTTTGATAAATGGGGGAAAATTCATATAGAGGGAACATTCAATGCTTTGAATGCCGGTGACGGCACTACAGAAACAATTACTTTCGGAAGCCAGACAATTACCATAAACAGGCAGCCGCTTCCCATGACCAGTACCCTTGAAAAATCCGGAGTTTATGATGCATCAACAAACCAAATTACTTGGACTGTAACTGTTACACCACCTGCAGGTGCTCCTGACCAGGCGTTCGACGGATTTACCGTTATAGATGAGTATTCCGGCAATCAGGCATATGTTTCGGAATCCTTTGCCATCGGCGGTGATTCAATACCCGATTCCACCCTTGCAATTGATTCAGGCAGCAGAACTGTCATATATGAGTTTCCTGATACAGATCCCGATACAACCGGGACCCAGACAATCACATATAAAACCGCTCCTGTAGATTTTTCCGCAGAAAATGGAACCAGTGCAGAATTTTCAACATATTCAAATACTGTAAGCCTATATAGGGGCAGTGACCCTGCAGCAGATGATGATACAAGTTCAGTGGACCTTGACTGGATAAACAAAAGCGGAAGCATGGTTGACACTTCAGCAGCAGACCCTACGGTTGTAAAGTGGGAGGTCGATATAACAGTGCCTGGCGCTACAGGCAGTTCTATATCAGGTGCGACCATAATCGATGTAATACCAACTGACCTTGAACTGTTCACTGATACTTCCCATCCTGTTACCATTAAATTCGGTTCAAATCCTGAAACAAACGTATCCAGCGGTACAGGTGATGGAGAATACAGCTACTTATCAAATATACTTATCTACAGATTTGCATCCGACAGCCAGCCTGCTGCCGGAACCACAGCCCGGTTAACTTTCTACACCAGAGTAACTGCAGCAGCATGGAGTGCTTATCTGAATACAAATGACCCGATATCTTTCAGCAACAGTGCCAGCCTGAATTGGACTCAAAACACAACCGAGACTTTCCCCGGTGACAGCTATACAATATCCGAAGGTATCGGCGAAGGAGGATTGCTTTCCAAATCTGGCGGTTCTACTACCAATTATGCCTACTCGGTTTCAGATCCAGGAACAATTCAATGGACAATAGTTGTAAACAGAAATGAAGTTAACATTGTCAATGCCAGAATAACTGATAATGTTCCTGCGGACCAGATGCTTCTGATAGATGAAAGTCATCCATTCATTGTTACGGGACTTAACTCTGAAACAATAACATCTGCTTCATCAACTTCCAATTTCACTTATACAGACCAAAACAACTTTACCTACGAATTTTCTGAAGAAACAGCAGGCACAGATACGATAAGTACTCAATATACGGTAACTTTCTACACAAGAATCGTTGATCCAAACGGACTTGATAAACTGTACTCCAACGGAAATAAAAACTATCTGAACAGTGTCACACTGACGAGTGATTCAAGCAGTGCTGTATCAGAAACTGGTCAGAAAACATATAGAAGCCAGATGGTCAGTAAAAGTATTTCAACCGCATATAACTATAATCCGGCAGAACGCACCATTCAGTGGAGAATTGTTGTAAACAGAAACCTATTACCCTTGAGCAATGCGGTTGTCAGTGACACACTTCCCGAAGGAATGACACTTCTTATTGATACGGAGCATCCTTTCAGCGTTACTGCTTCAGGAACAGGTGGCCTCGGAATTCTTTCCGGTTCTTCTGGAGACAGCTCCTTTACCTATACATTGCCCGCATTGACATCCGACCAATACACGATAACCTTTTGGGCAAAAATGAATGAATCAGCCTTGATAACCCAGTGGGAAGGAACAAAGGGATTCCGAAATCAGGCTTCCCTTGATTCAGAAGAAATCGTTTCACCGATTATCAGCAGATCCACCGCAGATATTAAAAACCCGGTTATATCAAAGACTTATGACTATACAACAGGCAACGACACCATTACCTGGTCAGTTGAAATAAACAATGCCCAGATACTTCTTCAGAATGCAGTAATAAATGATACGTTGAATGCAAGTCTGACACTTGATCCTGATTCAGTGAACCTGTACGAAATTACCATAGATGACTCTACAGGCAACGCCAATCCGGGAGGTGTTCTTGTCGATCCGGCAGAATACGGAGTAACACTGCCAACGGCAGGAAATGGAAATGTTTTGAGTGTTGCACTTCCCCAGTCCACAACCAAGGCATACAGACTTGTATTCCAAACATTGATACTCACTGATGACATCGATTTATCAAACACAGTTGACATTTCAGGAAGTACAGGGGATCCTGCCGGAAGTTCCACATCAACGCAGATTGTTGTAAATGACCTGTACTCTACCGGAGGAAGCGGAACAAACACACTGACTGTTCATAAAACGGATTCTGAAGGGAATCCCCTTGAAGGAGCTACTTTCAGACTTTTGAATGTCAACCAGCAGCCGATTTATAAGAACGAAAATCAAATAGTTGCAACAACAGATTCGTCCGGTGACGCTATTTTCAGCAGCCTTCCATCCTGGGTCTTTTATATAGAAGAAATTGAACCAAACCCCGGTTATCTTATACCGGAAGACTCAATTCTGGGAGGAAATCGTCTGGAAGGTACAGAAACAATCAATTTTACCAATTCCCTTGCCCTTACTGATGTAACATTCAACAAGACAGGTGCAGACGGTGCGCTGTTGAACGGAGGAACCTTTACTCTTTCAGGTTTGGATTACGATTCGAATCCTGTTAGCTTCACAGCTTCTGCAGTCAATGGCATTGTAACATTTGAAGATATTATGCCTAACCTGGAAGGAACACCATATACAATAACAGAAACCGCAGTGCCCGATGGACATACTTCTACATCCGCTACACTGCTGGCATCTGTTACGTACAGTGAATCCAAAAAGTCACTTGTCGTTACGGTAACGCCGGAAACATTGGTGAATACCCCTGAAACAGGAACGGTTTCATTCGGTAAGACAGGAACCGGAGGAGAGTTGCTTGACGGTGGATCATTTACACTTTCAGGTACAGATTACAATGACAACCCCGTAAGTATTACAGGAGTTGAAGCAATGAACGGTGTTGTCACTTTCAGCAGCATTCCCCTGGGAACTTACTCAATAACAGAGGTGTCACCTCCTGACGGATATCTCATGCCTGCAGAAGCAATCATTCTAACTGCAGAAGTAACATATAGCGATGGATTTGACAGTATTGAAACGATAATCAAAGGCACAGGACCGGAGACTCCCGAAGTGACATCATATGAGAATATACAGGCATTTGGAACATTATCTTTCACTAAGGTTGATTCCACTAATATGTCTGAAATATCAGGAGGTGTCTTCACTTTGACAGGAAAGGATTATTCAGGCAGTGATGTTCTGTTAACTTCGAGCAGTGTGGGAGGAACTGTAACATTTAATAATGTGCCGCTGGGAGATGATTATACAATCAGGGAAACAACACCTCCTCCCGGATACCGTCTTACATCAACCGAACTAAATGCGAGCGTTTCATACAATGAGGATAAAACGTCGGTAATAACCTTCATAAGCGGAGAAATGCTTTCCAATGATCGTGCACCCTCGTATTTCTTTGCACCTGTATCAGTACTTAAAACTGATGAGGAAGGAATTCCATTGGTTGGTGCAGAATTCACCCTTTATGACAGATTGGACAGAGAAGTGTCCAAGGCAGTCTCTGGGTCGGACGGAGTGGCGCGATTCGGAAATGTTGTCAATGGTATATTTTATAAGATATTAGAGACAAAAGCTCCTGAGGGATATGAAATAAATGAAGATGAAATTGTTTTCTCAATCATAAGTACCGATCCTCTATCCTTTACTGTTGTCAACACAAAGAGCACGATTGAATACGGAAGCATTACAATTGTAAAAACCAGCGAGACCGGTGATAAACTGGCTGATGCTGAATTTGTGCTTTACACCAATGACGGAGACCCATTGCAGTCTGCTGTAACACAGATTGACGGAACTGCACAGTTCAGTAACATACCAGCCGGTTTATATACTATTAAGGAAACACGGGCTCCCAATGGTTATTCAATTGACCATTCAGAACTCTCAGTAGAGGTGCATGGCAATGAGGTTATAGAGCTGACTTTTGTCAATACCCCTGAAATGGTTGAAGAATATGAAGGAGAAATTCAGGTAACAAAGGTTGATAAAAACAACATGCCTCTGGCAAATGCTGAATTTACCCTTTTCAATGCCGATGGAGCAGTAATCGGAAAACTTATTTCAGACAGCGCCGGTGTTGTCAGATTCACAGGTCTGAAGCCAGGAAAATATTCCATAAAGGAAACAGTTTCACCTGAAGGATATGAACTCTATGATGGACCCGCCTACTTTCAGATCAGAGATTCCATACAAAGCTTTGCATACAGGCTGAAAAACAAGCTGAATGGCGATGATACAGAAATAGTCTATTGGACAGATGATGAGTTCCCGGCAGGTTCTCCGGAAAACCCATCAACAGGAACGATCCCGGCTAGTCTGTACCTGTTATTTGCCGGTATCCTCCTTGCACTGGGTAGTTTTGCTATAAGACACAGGGCAGATGAAGCACCACGCTCCTGAAGCAAACAAAGTCACTCCTTCTCATAAGCCCCAAAGTATGCAGCAGTAACAATGTATCTGCCGTCAACAACCTGTATGGGGTTCCATGGGAAGGAGTTTTCCCGCTTGTTTCCTTCAGAATCAATGTAGTAAGCATCATATAGGTTGTATGTGGCAATATGTATATCCTTTTTATCCTGTTTTACTCCCCTGACAATAAGGTCAATCTGATTGGACTTGTAAACGAAATCATCTATGAGTTCATACTTGCCGTAAATGGTTGAATAAACAGTTCTTTGCCCATTTGTGCGGTTCACAAAACCAAATGAACATGTTCCATCAGCATTGAAGGTATAGACACCGTCATGGGTTTCCGATACTTCAAATGTCATTGTTATCTTTGACAGTATGCCTGAACTCTCGGTCCAGCTTGCTGTAAGTCCTCCGTTGAACACCCCTGTTAGTTCCTGCCCGGACACTTCCCCGGTTGCTTCACTGCCTATTTGAACAGTACATGAAGCCGAACCAATTTTCTTACCGGTCCCATCAAGTACAGTAACATTCATGGTTTTGTTTCCGGCCTCATCATATGCTTTTTCAATGCTTGAATATGTAGTTGTATTATCCCCGGAACCATCATTCCAAATATATGTGTATCCTGGGTCTGATACATTAAGTTCAAATTTTATCGTTTCACCGACCCCGGGTTCATCGTTGCTTGCAGTCAGGGTAAAATTAAGATCAAGGGATATAGGTATCACAACCCTGCCGATCAGTTCCTTTTTTCCGCCTGTAGTATCATACAGGCTTCCGGTTACAATTGTGGCAGCATCGGTATTATATGCATGTCTTGCTGTCATATTTATACTTGTCCTTGCATCATATGTTTGTGTATCCGTTGTACCGTCACCGAAATCAGTCTCTACAAGTAGACTTTCAGCCTCTGCAAAAATGTTTTCAAAACCGTACCGTATGACCGTTGTTTCCCCCACCTTAATATTTTTCAGTTCCTTTTCCTCAGAATAAGGCAATACTTCCCTTGCCTGCAGATTGTGGGTTCCGGGATCCATTATGCTGAGTAACAAAATATCATAGACATCTGTTTTATATATTGAATAATCCCTGTCGATTTCAGGTTTTATTGCAGTATCCCATTTAATTCCACCGGGTTGCATGTTTTTGATTATACATTCTGAAACAGTCGTTGAATTATCTCCGATTAAAGGAATGTCATTCTTAATAACAAGCGCAGCTACATCAAAGTCTGCATCCCTGGAATAGACCTTGATATACCGTTCAGGCACATTGTCAAATTGTTCATTCATGACAAATCCTATTATTTCCTGACAATCCGACGTCTGTAACTTTACTTTCACCGATGAGTTTACCGGTTTTTCCCTGACATATGTAATACTAGAAAGCATGTTTTCAGGCTTGTCAGTATATATTGCGGAGCTGTTTGTAAATGCCATTTGCCAGAAATCTATGAAATCAAGCGCAAGTGAACCATTCCCATTCGGATAAAAGACCTTTGTAAACGAGCTTAGGCTGCTTCCGGCACTGGTATTGATGTATGCCTTGTGAAGATCAAGGAATGAAACATTGTGTTTGTTCAACATGTAATCTATAAAAGCACTCATTGAATATTCATGAACAGTATCCACTGTAGTGATTGTCTCACTTGGAAGTGAACCCGTCCAAATTTCAGGGATAATGCCAAAGGCAACTTTCTTTGAAGCATACTCAGCCATTGCTTCTGTCCACCAAAGATTTGCACCCATGGTAAGACCGATTGCCTGCTCATCCTGGTATGCATGGAACAATTCATGGGCGGCCGTGGTTTTCACATTCTCCTCTGTATCATACTCTCCGGGGAGGTATATTATGGAAGATTTCCATGAATAACTGCCTCCATCCTCGGAATAACCACTGTGCACTATGACATATTGGCTTGTCAGACCGTCATTCAGCTTATATGAGGAACCGAGCAAACTGTCATACTTGCTCCTGGCCTCTACCAAAGCCAATGTCACTTCATTTGCAAGTGATGCAGGGTTTTTATTTCCATGCGCATTTATCTTTGTATCATCACTGTCATAATATACTGAAAAGAATCCGTCCTGTGACTTGATGCAATCATATCCCCATACTATTCCCAACGGAGTAAGATGGGATGTTGTAATCCTGAGATTACCATCTGAAGCGACTTCAGACTCCATGGGCTCCCATGTTCCCCTTTCATCATTGAAGTATGTTACAAGCGGAGTATTGCCAATATATTCCTGTGGGACAGGCATCTCAATGGTTATATCACCGTTGAATTCATGCTGGTCCCCTACTTCAACAAAATAGTATTCGCTGGAATCCGCAGGGAACCCGGATGATAGATCAGACTTTACCTTTTCGACTGTCAGAATGTCGGATTTTGCAATTACACCCAACGGTATTTTGATTGTAATATTTCCTGATGATATTACATTGTCCTTTGATGCATCCACCTGCTCTTCGATTATTGAATCCACCCCGATATCGTCCACAATGAATTCACCTAGTTCACTCTTTTTTCCATCCACACTTATTATGAGGGTATGCTTTCCTTCCGGAACAGCCGATGAAACCGCAGCATATACCTTGCTTTTGGTTATATTGCATACCGGTATCTGCACATCGCCCAAAAATATACCGTCTATTGTTTCGCTGTCAAGGTTTTCACCCTCTATTGCAATGATTGAACCTAACGAACCGGATTCCGGTGAAAAACCTGAAGTCATGAATTCAGTGTTAAAATCCGTAAGATCAATGACATCCGGATTCATACCACCTCCCGGGCTAAAAAGCACCAACAGAATGAGCAATGCCAGAACAACACATACAGTAGTTATTGCGAACTTCAGGAAACCGCCCTTTTTCTTTTTGACAGGTGGTTTTGATGTATACCTGTTTTTGGGAGCAGGTGAATTCTGAATGGCCGAGTCGTTTATATTATGGTCAACCTTTTTACCCTCCGCCGGGACTCCGCAGTTCGTACAAAAGGCTGAGTCGCTTTGCATTTCACTTCCGCAATTAGTACAAAATACTTTCTGTATCGGTTCTTTTTTGATTTCAAGAGGTTTTCCGCAATTTCCGCAGAATTTTGAAGAGCCATCTGTTTCAGTTCCACAATTTGTACAATACATACCGGTTACCTCACAAAAAAGACTAACAGAAGTGCTTTAGAACACTTTCCCCCACGCTTTTTAGTTTACTTGCCACCAAGGGATTTCGCAAGCCTTCTCTTAAACCCATATTTGTTTATCCTTGTTCGTGCATAACATGATGAAACATCAGGCCTGTTGAATTTACCCGTACTTGTTACAACCCATCCTTAAGTACCCCTATTCATTTTTGAACCTCTTATGACTAAAGCCACAAGATTCTTAGGTCATCTCCTCCATCGAAGTGAAATGGTTTGTAAAAACCGCTAAGCTAATCCTTCGTCCCGGTGGTTGAATAAAATATACAAGTTCAACCACAAGTTTTCAGCCCTTTCCAATAAAAACACATAGTAGCTATTTCCTTTTTCTAAATATAACCTCAGGCCTTGCAGATAAATATCCGATTTTTATGTTTCTATCTTAATTTCATCTCCTATACCAACTGAATTTTCTCCCCTGTTCACATTTTGATAACGCTATCCAATATTAAAAGTATTATCTTGATTCAAGCGCCCATACATTTGAAAATTGTTGTTTAAACCGATTGTATGAGGGAATTCAATTACCAATCAAGCGGTAAGACAAATACATTTATTGCACCTCCCAAAATTCAGGCATATAATGTTTTTACAGGATGCCATCTGTCTTTGCATCAGGCAAGGGGTTTGGTGTTTTTGCAGTTATTGACATATCAGTCCGGCCAGGTAGATATATCGGGCATCAACCTATATTTAACTCTCCTTGACGATGAACTCAACTTCAAGTACTTCAAGACTTTAAGTCTGGTTTACATGTCGTTTGCTATCAGGTGGCAACCTTAAAAAGGAGGTTTGGAAATGAAAAGGATTTATAAAGTATTGGTACTGTGTACATTGATAGTATTTTCATCTGTGCTGTTATTCGGATGTGTGGAATACATCCCTGTGACAGTAAGGGGTGGTGGCTGGGTCCCCGTCATGAATGAAGAAAGCAAGGCAACATTCGGGTTCACAATCTGCTGTAAAAATATCGTTTATGAAGATGAAACACCCATCGATTGGGAAACAGAAGGCAATTTTGTATACACAGACAAACTGAACTGCATCAGAATAAAGGGTGATATAGATGGTGCTCTTATGGACGGTGAGTATGCATACTTCGGCGGAATGTATTATGTTGGTGATGAATCCGGTGAATTTTTTGTCATGGTGCAGGATATCGGAGAACCGGGCAATGCTGACACTTTCTATATTGAAGTATCAGGCGGACCATATGACGGTTATATGAACACAGGAATAATTGGTGGTGGGAATATAAATTTATTCCCAGTAAAATAACAAAACAATTCAAGTGCTTGTTCCTGTTCTAGCCGGCCGTTGAGCCTTGAATGAATTTCAGGGGTGTTTGTTTTTACTTTTTCCACTATCATCTGTCCTTGGCTGTTTGATTCAATGCCATGGCTTTTGGTTGAAATGAATTTCAAACAATGGAACTGGCACAAGGCGAATTATTAAAACATACATAAGTTGATGCAATGGAATCCTGAAACTGAAATTACTTATACAGAATACAGAAATCAAATTTAGCGTTATATATTTTGACACCATTTATTAGACACATGTCTATACATTAAAGTACATTTACGTTTTGACTTGGCAGCATGATTTTACTGCCAAGGTCAATGTCATATGATTCAGGAGACCATCTTTCCAATCCACTGTAATGGTATAGGGTAAGTTCACCGAAATAGATTCTGCCTCCTATGATATATGTATCCACCCTGACCTGTATAAAAAGCTTTGAAATTTCCTGCACCATTTCTACAAGCTTGTCAAAATTTGCGGGTTTTACAAATTCTTTGTCGTATCTCTTATATCCATATATGGGCAGCATATTGAAGTCCATGTCGAAATGATCGTTTGTCCTAGTTGGTCCGTATCCGGTTGAAATAAGGAACATATACGGTTTACCATGAAAGCAGAAGAACTTGTAATTCCTTGGATGACCATGTTCCTCATCCTGCATATATTCTTCAATCATGAGTTTTCGCTCAATGTCCTTGTACTGCCATTCCCTGTGCACCATATAATAATCACTTTTCAACCATTTCTCTGTCATTTTCTTCAGTTTTCTGCGATCAATTTTTGATTTATCTTCACACATGTATATATCACCTGATGTATGGTTGGGTTTCAACACAAACTTATTCGGAAGATTTTCAAAATCAATATCGTCATAATTGTCATAAATTCCATACAGTGGGAACAGGTATTCTTCTCCGAACATTTCCCTGATATGATTCCTGACAAGAATTTTATCTGTCAATTCCGTATATATTGGTTTTCTGTCATATAGTTTCAGCCATTGCAGTTTTTCGTTATATGTAATCGGATTGGAAAAATCAGGTTTCTTCCCGAATACCATTTGATAGTCAAGGCTTATCAAATCCTTGTCAGACAGATGTTTTCCTATAATACCTCTTATGTAAGAAGATACTGGTATACGGATTTTCTTGAATTTAGACGCTATCTGAAAAGCTTCTCCTTCACAAGCCACAAGATAGATGGTTGCAATGAACAGCAAGCCTCTGAATCTAGATATTATGACAGTTCCTGGAGCAAAAGATTCCTGAGCAGACAGAAATGAAAAAAGAATGAACAGTACCATGAAAGTTCCCGGCAAGAACCGCTTTTCCTTTTTTGTCCTTATATACATCACAGGAAGCACTGCAAGGAACAACAGATAAAATGCGGTATAAAAGATAAATACCAGAACATCATTTGCATTTTCCCAGGTCCATGGCACAGGTGAAAATAAATAAGTAATATATCGAGAAAATGCTTTGACAACTATATTGACTGGTGACTGCCCTGTGTTACCTATAAACATCACCAATAGAAGTAAAGCTACAGCTGCCACAGCAACACCGATTATATATGATGGCTTCAGCCAGCTTTTAAGCTTCTTTTTTCTTCTGTCATAGAAGAAAATGACAAATAGTATTACAGGTAACAGGAAAACAATCCTTGGGAAAACTAACGTTGCCGGAAGGAACAGTAACAGTGAAACAAGGATTGTCCATTTTTCCCCACCCATAAACCATCTTGTGAAGAAATAGATGATCAATGACATAAAAAATATCAGCAAGGAATCCCCTGAAGGTATTGTTGAAAATGGTATGGATGAAGGAAGAAAGCATAATATGAACATAGGGAAAATCATTTTATCTTCCTTGTACTGCAATATTTCGGATATTCCCAGAAAAATCACCAAAGTCACGGATGTAATCACTATGTTGATGTACCTGGCCAAAAACATATTTATTCCTGTAAACCTATATATAACTGACAGGAAAAGTGGATATATTCCAGTATCAAAGTCAAGGGATTTGATTGTATTTGCGTTGGCATACAGGTATATCACTTTGATTATGTAGGAAAGCACCAAAAATACCATAACCGATTTGGATGCTGTCTTTTTCCAAAACAAAAAAAACAGTACCACAGTGTGAGTTGAAACTGTAAATATATTCAGAATATCCTGCCCGATGACATCCTTGAATAACGCTATTAAAAGTATATCAATGACCAAGACTCCAAGCACCAGAGCGAAAGGAAGCAGTTTCCCGTTTTTCAATTTATCAGTTATCATAAGTCAGTATTTCTCTTCGGTATTTTTGTATTGTGTTTATACATTTCATTTTTCCATTTTGGGTTGATGCAAAAACCTTCTTAACCTTACGATATGTTATGCCGTTTTTTTTAATGCTTCCTTTTACCAAATAACCCGAATAAATACAATGTACTGCATTTCTTCAATTATGCCTCCATCCTGCATTATATCAGATTTCAATGTACAATTTGTTCAATTTTTAGATTGCAACTTATATGGAAATCATCAGAAAGTTAACATAGCTGGAACACAGAACTCCCTTCTTTGGGAGTGCCGACATTTTCTTGGACCCGTTATCTGTCCCATTGTTCATATGTTTCCAATACCTCAAAGCCTTGTACAAATGTACTAGACCCTGAAAAATATATCAGTAAACATTAGTAAGATATTAATATCCTAAGCAATCCGATTCGGATTCTTTGGAAATGATTCACACTCGTCCAGAGGACTCAGTACTTTTCCGATGAACTATCCTTGTTTCAACCTGCTTCATTATCCTGTCGTCGGACCGCCCGTTCTCAAGCCGATCGATGAGCATTCTGCATGCTTCATATCCCAGCTGCTCAGCCCTTATATCGACGCTGGTAAGATGAGGATAGAAAGTTTCAGTGATCATTGTGTTGTTGAATCCTGTTATTGGAACTGTAGCATTGTTCTCATTCATATACTGGATGGCCCCGAATGCCAGGATATCATCTGTCGTAACCACTGCATCAATATGCATGTTGCTTAGTTTTTTCATGGCATTGTACCCATGCATGAAATCGTCTTCGCAGACAACAATCAGATCCTCATCAACCGTAATGCCGTTTCTGTTCAATGCATTCTCATATCCGGTATACCTGTGCTTGTTATATATGAATTTCCTGTCACCACATATCAATGCCAGTCTTTTCAAACCCTTGTCTATAAGCATCTGGCATACGTCATCCATTGCCTTTATGTTGTCATTGTCAACGGAGATTGCATGATTGCCATTGGCAGGGGTTCCGATAAGTGCATATGGAACTTCCTTTTTTTCCAGATACTTTACATTTTGGTCATCATCCTCAACGGTCGTAAGAATGGCACCGTCAATCCAACCACTCTTAATCATATCCCTGATATTCGTATGGTTGTTTTCCTTGCCCTGATATGCATTCATAATATAGTAACCATGCTCCTGGGCACATCTTGTGATTCCACTCATTGCATCCATGAAAAACTGATTATGGAAGACACCATAGGTGTCCCTTGGAAGTACAAGTCCGATTATTTTTGTTCTCATGTTGTTGGCAAGACTCTTTGCCACAGCATTTGGATGATAATTCACCTCATCCATTGCCCGTTTTACTTTCTCAACAGTTGCCTTGCTTATCAAGTTGCTTCCCGATACAACCCTTGAAACGGTTGAAATCGAAACCTTTGCAACCTTGGCTACATCATTTAATGTTGCCATTTGTTCCTCCTGTATTTCAGACACTTTGCCCTGTATTATAGCATAATTCCGTTGATTTCACTCAAATCCACAACAGAACAATCCGGATATACGATATCCGCTTCAGACAATTCGTCCGGGTCACCGATACCGACAGCAATCATACCCGCTGCTTTAATGGACCTTATACCTGCGACTGCGTCCTCAATTCCGGCACAGAACCTTGGCTCTATACCAAGTTCACCGGCTGCCTTCAGGAAGATGTCAGGAGCGGGTTTACCATGAGCTATTTCAGCAGGATTGACAACATAATCGAAATAGTGCCTGATTTCAAGTCTTTCCATCAGAAGAGGCCCATTTCTGGAAGCACTTGCCAGTGCCACTTTTATATTCCTTGATTTACAGGCTTCGAGCAATTGTGCTGCTCCGGGCAGAAGATTGGAAGGAGTGAACTTCGAAATCATGTCCACATAGATTGCATTCTTCCTTGATGCGAGCTCATTCTTCTGTTCCCGGGTGAATGCATCCTGCATATGTCCATGCTTTAAAATTATTTCAAGGGAATCCATCCTTGAGACACCTTTTGTAAGGACCTCAAGTTCATCGGGCAACCCAAACCCCAGATCAGATGCCAGAATCCTCCATGCAGCGAAATGCTCATCTGAACTGGATGTCAGCACCCCGTCCATATCAAATATCATCGCCCTGCTTTTCATACTTCATACAGATTTTCATAATACTCGTCAAGCATGCGTTTTACTGCAAACTGCTCCCGGCAGCTATTAATGCTGTTTTGCATCATGGAAATCCATCTCTCACGATTTTCATAATATGTGGGAAGCACGCTTCCCAACAGTACGTCATAAAGAGCCTCTAGATCATGGGCATCCAGCTCCCTGTCATCATTAAATTCAATGCCATCTCCGAACTGCCATCCATTGTTGCCATGGTCACAGGCCTCGGGCCACCAGCCGTCGAGGACAGAAACATTCAGCACTCCGTTCATAGCTGCCTTCATACCGGAAGTTCCGCTTGCTTCCTTGGGACGCCTTGGATTGTTCAACCACACATCACAGCCCCGGGTAAGGACAGCTCCTATGGTCATATCGTAGTTTTCAAGGAATACTACATTGTTAGGATATTCTTTGCTCATTGCTACGAGGTTCTCTACAATTTCCTTGCCGTTGTCATCCAGGGGATGGGATCTGCCTGAAAAGATAATCTGCAGTTTGTTTTTCCTGAACAAATCCTCCACCACTTCCCTGTTCGTAAAGATGAAATTGCTTCGTTTGTATGCCACCGCACGGCGTGCAAAACCTATGGTCAGTACATTTTCGTCAAGCTCCACACCGTTTCGTTCCCTGACGAATTCAATAAGCTTCCGCTTGTTCTTCATGTGGGCAGCCCATAGACCTACTGGATTATCAGCATTGCCAAGCACATCTTCATCAACCCAGGTCGGCAGATGAATTGCATTGGTTATGCCGGTTATTTCGCATCTGTTGTCAATGTGGGCCCACATCTTGTTTGCAGTTTCAGCATGAAGCTGCGCCACCGCATTGGCTGCCTTTGATGTCCGAAGCGCTGCCACTGTCATATTGAAAGGCGCATCACCTATACTGACAAGCTGCTCTATGGTCAGCCCGTTGTTTGCACCCATATACATCAATCTTTCAATTGTGTGTGATTCATTTCCCTGTATCACGGGAGTATGTGTGGTAAACACGATCTTTTCTTTTGCGGCCTTCATGGACTCTTCAAAGCTGTTTCCGGAATCCATGTATTCTTTCATGAGCTCAAACCCTGCAAAGACCGCATGCCCTTCATTGAAGTGATAGATATCGATGTCAAGCCCCAGGGCACGCAATGCCCTTACACCACCGATGCCCAGGATCATCTCCTGTGCAATCCTTTCCTCCGGGAACCAACCGTACAGCTGACCTGTGATCCAACGCTCATCATTTTTTTCAATATCCGTATCAAGCATATACAGGTCGGCATTGTCAAAGCAATCCACCTTCCATATCTTTGCATATACATCAGCATTACGGATTCTGACACAAACCTCCTTGCCTGTATCTTTCAGGAATGGATATTTATAGTTATGATAACTGTCATATGCTTTTCCATCCTCTGATATCATCTGGTCAGTATATCCCTGTTTCCACATCAGGCCTATGCCTACTATGGGGAATCCGTGCTGCTTTGCACCCTTTATATAGTCGCCGGCCAATATACCAAGTCCCCCGGCATACTGCTTGAAGCTGCTTTCAAGTCCGTACTCCATACAAAAATATGCTACATTTGGTTTGTTATTCATGATATTCCTCCGATTTGTTTATTCCCTTTATTTCAATGACCCTGTTGTCATTTGATAATTTAATTTCATTGTTCCATATGTTCACGGTAATTCCCTCGCCTTCAAGCAAGGTTGCAATAATCGCATCTTCGCGGACATTTATTTTTATCCTTCGTCCACGGAAATATATGATAAACGAATATCCTGTCCACTTTTCGGGCAATGCCGGATTGAAACGCAGCATTCCATCCTTTACCCTAAGGCCTCCGAATCCATGGACGATGGCAAGCCATGAGCCTGCAGTACTGGTTATGTGAAGTCCATCCTCCGTGTCATTGTTGTAATTATCAATGTCCAGCCTTGACGCCCTTAGATACAGCTCATATGCCTTGTCAAAATAGCCGATTTCACTGGCCAGTACAGAATATATACATGACGATAGTGATGATTCATGTACTGTCATGGGCTCGTAGAAGTCAAAATTCCTCTTCTTGACATCTTTATCATATTCAAACGGGAAGAAGTAGAAGGCCTGTATTACATCCGCCTGTTTGATGAAACAAGAACGGAGTATCCTGTCCCATGACCAGTTCTGATTGATGGGACGGTCCGATGGAAGCAGGTCATCAACAGTCAGAAGTTCCTTATCCATGAATCCATCCTGCTGGGCAAAGACATCAAGCTCATCAATATAAGGGAAATATATATTTTCTGAAATAGTACGGAACTGTTTGGTTTCATGATCAGCTATATTTATTTCCCCTGCTATCTCAGCAAATCTTTCCGGATTTCCTTCCCTGATTCCATCGGCAACATCTGAAGCATACCTGAGGCAAAAGGCCGCCATTGTATTTGTATACCAGTTGTTGCTGACATTATTCTCATACTCGTTCGGACCGGTAACGCCGAGAATCATATATTTGTTCTTGCGCGGATTATAGTTCACACGGCTTGCCCAGAACCTTGCAATCTCGTACAGCACATGAAGTCCGTATTCCTGAAGATATCCTTCATCACCCGTATAATTCACATAGTTGTATATGGCATATGCTATGGCACCGTTTCGGTGTATTTCCTCAAAGGTTATCTCCCATTCGTTGTGGCACTCCTCACCGTTCATTGTCACCATCGGATAAAGTGCTCCGTCAAGTCCAAGCTTCCTTGCATTCTTCCTTGCATTTTCAAGGTGGTTGTACCTATAGACAAGCAAGGAACGGGCAACATCCTCCTTCGCAGTTGACAGGAAGAATGGTAAACAGAAGGCTTCAGTATCCCAATATGTGGACCCTCCGTATTTTTCACCTGTGAATCCCTTGGGCCCTATGTTCAGCCTGTTGTCATGGCCTGTATATGTCTGGAAGAGATGGAATATATTGAATCTGATTCCCTGCTGGGACAGCATATCACCTTCAATGACCACATCGGCATAAGACCATATTGATTCCCAGCTTTTTCTATGTTCCTCAAGAAGTTCATCAAAACCAACCTTCCTTGCTTCAGTTGCACGTTCAATGGACTTTTCCGTAACTTTGTCTGATTCATAATCCCTTGAAGTGGTTGCTGAAAAATATTTGAACACCATAAATACTGTCCCAGCCTCAACCTTTGAAGAGTATTCATTGCCAATATATAGACTGTCATCTGACACAACGGTACCTTTGAGTTCCACATCGTTCACTGTAACCAGTTCGCAGGAAGAAGACGAAACTATGAATCCCGTCTTTTTGGTTGACATGGTTACATTTGATATTCCCTCATATGAAGAGGCAGATATCTTTTCCCAGAACATGTCATCAAAGTTTGAATCCTTGTTTCGGACATCACCGTTCAGGTATGATGTAATCCTGACATCTACGGAATCTCCGATTGGTTGGACGGTGTATAATATGGCTCCGATTTCCTTTTTTTCCATAGATACAAATCTAAGTGAGGTGACCCGAACCCTTTTACCGGTCGCTGTGATTACATCAAATTTTCTTGTCAAAGTACCATGTTTCATATCCAATTCGCGTATGAAATTCTCAAAATGACACTTGTTGAGATCAATGGTTTGACTGTCTATCCACAAATGCAATGAAATCATATCGCAGGCGTTGAGCACCTTGGCGAAGTATTCCGGATAACCGTTCTTCCACCAGCCTACCTTTGTTTTGTCAGGATAATATACACCGGCAATATATGTGCCTTTCAGGGTACTGCCTGAAAAATCTTCTTCAAAATTTCCTCTGAAACCCATGTGCCCGTTTGCAAGGCTCATTATGCTTTCTGCAATCTCATTGGTATCATTATCAAAAACGTTGCCGGTTACCTTCCATGGGTTGGCTTCAAATATTCTTTTCATTCATTTTCTCCATGCAAGCGTTTGCATACTCTGATTATAGCCAATCCCTGCAGTGATATCAAGATAATCTTTAGCCATTGCAGCCGCTTGCCCTGCACCTTGACATATTCCTGTACAGTAGGATAATGGAATTGCAGGGTTATAACGAATTCCTGTTAAGGTGATTTTCATGAAGAAGTTATACAGCATACTGATCTCATTACTGCTTGTGGCCAGCCTTGCCACAGGCTGCACCCGGGAAATGACGGAACCTGAGAAAATTGAAATACCGACCTCTGCTGTCCTTTCAGAGGATATTGATGTGTGCTACAGTCTTTTTCCCATTGCATTTGCAGACAGTAACGGTGACGGGCTTGGTGATATAAACGGGATACGGGAGAACCTTGGATATCTTAAAAATGAACTTGGGATTGATTGCATATGGCTCAATCCCATCCACCCTTCTCCCAGCTATCATAAATATGATGTGGTTGACTATCTTTCTGTAGATCCGGATTTTGGTACCATGGAAGATTATGAGAACCTCATAAGTGAAATGCATGAACTGGATATGTACATGATAATGGACTTTGTGGTAAACCACACTTCCAGCAAACACCCATGGTTTCAGGCAGCCAAACAAAAGGATGAAAAGTACAGGGATTACTACCGGTGGCTGACTACCGATGAGCTGAAGGAACATCATATGAAAAGCGACTGGTATATCGGTGGAAATACCTACTATTACGCAGGTTTCTGGAGCGAAATGCCTGAACTCAACCTCGAAAATGAAGATGTCAGGAATGAATTGAAGTCAATTGCTGAATTCTGGCTCAACAAGGGTGTTGATGGTTTCAGGATAGATGCTGCCATGCATCTTTTTGACAAGGGGGAATATCCTGAAGGGTATGATACACTGGACGCAAACATAGATTTCCTCAGGGAACTCAGCGAGCATATAAAAAGTATAAATGAAAATGCTTTCCTGATATCAGAAGTAGCCATGAACTATAAGTCTGCATCAGTATATTATGAGGGAACGGATGCTCTCTTCAATTTTGACATCGGCGAGTACCTGCTGGAATCTGCATTCGTGGGTTCAGTGGATATGGCCGATAAAATTCAGTATTATCTTGAACAGACTGCGGGTTATGACAACAGGGTCATGGCAACATTCCTTTCAAACCATGACCAGAACAGATCCATCGAATCCCTTGCTGAAAGCCGTTCGCGTGCAAAGGTTGCTGCAAACCTGATACTTACCCTCCCCGGACTCCCCTTCATTTATTATGGAGAAGAGATTGGAATGACCGGTAAAAAACCGGATGAAAACATAAGGGAACCTTTTGTCTGGGGTGTTGAATCCGAGTATACAACTGCATGGAATCTATCCTCCCAGAACGTGAATCAAAACACGCCGTCACTTGCTTTGCAGATGAATGATGAAACTTCTCTTTTCAACACATATAAGACAATGATCAGTATAAGAAAGGAAAACCCTGTATTGAAGACCGGTGACATCAGTCATGTGGCAACAGGAGTCAAGGCAATCATAGCTTACAGAAGGTATGACACGGACGCAAACCTTCTTATCGTACACAACACACTGGACCAGGAATATATACTGAACTTCAAACCTGCTTCCGAATACAAGATTGTTTACCAGCAGAATCCGGCTGACAAAGTGGCTGACGGAAAACTTTATCTTGGAGGAAGAAGCGTGATAATCATCAATCTGATGGACAATGAAATGGAGTCCCTGGAGTAGACTGGGATTTCAACTGCCGATTTGTTGACATTACAAAAAATCGGTGATACTATTTAAACACAATGCAAACGCTTGCAAAGAAAAGGAGGAATGTATGAAAAAGATATTATGCATAGCTTTGGCACTAGTGCTTGTGGTCGGCTTGTTTGCCGGTTGCAAAAAACACGAGGAAGTAACAGTTACCGTACAGGCTGAGACAGGCTGGATGGACTATTATCAGAATGTCAAGGCAGCAGTAGAGGAAGAGTATCCCTACATCACAGTTGAGATTATTGAGATTGGTGCATTCGACCATCTTGATGCACTCGATAATACATCAGCCACCAACGAAGAAATCGCTGATGTTTTCGCTGCTCCCGCTGACAGATTATATGGTCTCAATGACAATGCCCAGATAGCCTATATACCTGCTGCTGACATGGCGAAGAAAATCGGTGGATGGAGCGATTATGAAGCCGGTTTGGGTGGAGCGTTCAAGGCTGGTGAGAACTACCTTGGCATACCTATGAATATTGAGACCCTGCTGTTTTTCGCCAATAAAGCAAATGCGGCAGATGCCGGCATAGACCTCACTTCCAAGATTGAGCTCAATGACCTGAGCGACAATGACCTTCTTGTGGCATATTTCAACGCCTGGTTCGGTGTAGCATTTACCAATGCAGTAGGCTTTGAACTGCTTGGCAAGGATGATGCCGGAAATCTGTTCTCTGATGCTACCAAAGAATGGAGTCAGTTGAATGCGAACCAGCAGGCATTGTTCAATCATTTGTTTGACTACTGGAAATACCACCAGACAGCAGGTGAAGGCGGAGTACCTGACACTGCCTGGGACAGCTCAAATATCTGGGCCACCATGGAAACCGAATACGCCTCAACAGGCCACAGCTCACTGCTTCTTGAAGGACCTTGGAACGCAACGAAGTTCAGTGAAATCGCTGGTGATGACTTTGATATGCTTCCTTTGAATCAGGTTACCCTCAATGGTCAGGAAGTAGCTCACTGGAAAGGCGGTTGGGCATTGGTAGTCAATGTCAGGAACGAAGGAAATGAAGCAATGATGGATGCTGCAGAAAAGGTAATAGAGGAAATTGTAAATCCAGATAATGCAGTAAGCTTCTACAAGGAAACCGGAAAAATCATGGAAAACGTACCCGCATCCGTATACCAGAATTCTTCCGAATTGTCCGATGCTGACAAAGCAGTAATTGCAACTGTAATCGAAGGTTATGAAGGGGCTCCCGCAAGACCGCTGTTCTCCGAATGGGGAAATGTATGGGGCACATGGGAAAGTGCACTTCTCTCCTGGTCAACCGCAGGTTCTGAACCGGCTACGGCCGAAGAAGCCTACGGAATAGTAAAGGCTGCCTTTGATTCAATGATGGCATCATTGGAATAACGCAGCAAGAATGAGTTTAAAAATGCAGGAGGCTGCGGCCTCTTGCATTTTTATTTAAAGGACCCTGATATGCTGAATCTCGTAAAGCTGAAGAAAAGCAACTTTTATTTGATGATAATCTCTGCTGCAGCCATAATCCTTTCGATTTCGCTGGATACACTGCTCAGGGCAAGCAATGACATCCTTTTCAACGGCTGGCTTGCAGAAAACAACTTTGGTACAGGCAGTAATGACCAGTATTATAGGGTGTATCTGGGTTCTTTGATGATTGATTACTTCTTTAGATTGATAGTGCCGGTGGTATTCGGACTGCAGACATATTTTGCGTATATAAGGTCCGGTGTGGGTATCATTTACAAGGCGGTATGGTCTGTCGTCCTGGGTGGTATGCTAATAGTTACCATCCTTAACTTCGATACATCATCACCGGCTTACTATATATCGGGAGTTGCATATGTTATCATCATAATATCACTACTTAGAATCAAACATAATTCCCAGAAAACTGTCGGAGGCTGATCCATGAACAAGTATTTGTATGATCATCTGGGCAACAAGTATGAGCGGAAGAATCTGTATCTTTTGGAACTGGCAAATCTCCATGAAAAAAAGTCTGAAGGAAATACCAAGGAAATAAAAGCCGAAATCCAATTGTTGAAACGCAGCAGGAAAACGCACCCATATATTATTTCACTCAGGCAATTTGAAAATGAAGAAAAGATTCACAGAAACTCGTTCTCCAAAAGCCCAAAGGATTATGAAGGAACAAAATTCATAAGGAAACTGAAATTCCAGCTGGAACATGCGGAGCGAGATCTGGAGTTTTATAAGAAATATGTTGATTTATCCTATGATGCACAACTGAGTTATGAAACTGCCAGGGTAAGGGCTGCCGAGTTGCCTCTGATCATTGAGGCCGTCGAGAAAATAGAAACTGTCCACGACCAGACCCTGGAAAGTAAAAACACATGGGCAAAAGAAGAAGTTGATGCCTTGAGGGATGAGTACAGACAGTACCGGGATAAACTCAAGGAAAAGAAAAAAGAAGACATCATTAAGGTAAATGAAAAGTACCGGGAAGGAACCATATCCCAAAAAGCCCGGAAGGCATCCATTGCTGAACTGGACAGGGCATTCAAGGAAAACCTTTCAATCAAGAAACTGGAATTTCCCCGGGAGAAATTCAAAGCCACGCTCTCCCATACCCGATTTGACCTCAGGAATACAAAGAAAAAATCCGTCAATCTTATGAACGACCTCATCGTTGATGCAAAGACAAAAATACCCATGGAAACAATGACCGATACCACTTTGGTCCCATTTCTGACAGCCCTATTCCCCGGTTTGGGTCAGCTTATATACGGGCAGAAGAAAAAAGCTTCCATCATGTCACTTATAAGTCTGTTCATCTACATAATTGCAATACCTTATGCATTGGGTTATGGCAATTATCAAGGTAATGGCCTCAGAGGGTTGATAACACTCAAGGGTGACCTTAGATATGTATCTTCAATGATTTTCTTGATTGAAGGAATCCTTGCAATATTCCTTCTTGTAATAGCAATCTTCATGATTATAGTCAACTTCAAGGATTTGAGAAAAATTGAAGCTAAAAAGAAGAAAGGCATCAGGCCCAACAACTGGCACGAGACCAAGTCGAAAATTTTTGTCGATGGCTATCCATATGTGGTAACCCTCCCTGCTTTCATTACAATAATATTTGTCGTACTGGTACCAATTGCGACAACCATTTTACTGTCATTTACAAACAGGAACGACCTTCCAAACAAGACCCGTTTCATATGGAGCGGCTTATCGAACTATGCTGACTTGTTTGCCGGCAAGGTTGGTACTGCAGCAGGTCCTTTCTGGAACATCTTCGGTTGGACAATAGTATGGACTCTTGCTTCAACAACACTTGCCATTCTGCTGGGTTTTGCACTGGCGCTTCTTTTGAACAACGACCGGATAAAGCTCAAGAAGCTGTTCCGGTCAGTCTATCTGCTTCCATGGGCCGTACCTGCATTTGTATCCATCCTGTTCTTCAGAATCATGTTCGGCCAGGGCGACGCAGGTGTTCTCAGAGCATTCCTGGGAATAGAGACCGTAATACACAATGCCAACCTGACAAGATTGGTTCTGATCCTTCTTCAGGGCTGGCTCGGAAGCGCATATGTATTCATATTGTCCACCGGTGTACTGCAGGCTGTACCCGATGACTTGTATGAAGCTGCATACATGGACGGTGCAAGCAGTTGGAAAAAATTAACCAGGATCACTTTGCCGATTGTACTTTTCCAGACAATGCCCCTGCTGATTGCACAATATACCTTCAACTTCAATAACTTCTCAATCATCTATCTGTTCAACGGAGGCGGTCCCAACCTGATTGAAAAATACGGCATATATGCCGGCTCATCCGACATATTGCTGTCATATATTTATAAGCTCACCATGGATAGATATTACTTTGCCATGGGTGCTGCCGTAACCCTTGTAATTTCCCTGATTGTTATATTCATTACATTCTTAGGGTTCCGGAACACCAAGGCATTCAGGGAGGAGAGATTATAATGACAACTATATTGAGTTCCAGTACCACGGTTGCGAAATCAGGCTTTTTACAAAGCAAGCTGCTTCCCCTGTTCCTTGCTCTTCTGATGTTAGCGGCATTCATATTGATTTTTGCATTCATAATCAAGACCATAAAGGACAGGAACAAGAAAGAGCTTTACCTGTCCGACAAACCTCCCCTGACTTATTGGGGTACTGTAGCATTGATTACAACATATGCCATTTTGATTTTCTGGGCATTTATTGTACTGTGGCCCATATCCCAGATGGTCATAAGTGCATTCAATGGTAATCAGGCCATATATGTTTCCGTGGGCTTCAACAACTACGAATTTTCATTCAAGCATTTCAAGTTCCTTTTTGAAGAAACCGGATTTGTAAACTGGGTAATCAACACTTTGTTCATCAGTATAAGCACTGCATTGCTTACCGTCGTTCTGGTTTCCTTTACAGGTTATGTTTATTCAAGGTTCAGGTTCAAGGGAAGAAAAGCAACGCTGATGAGCATAATGCTTATCCAGACCATACCAATATTTGCAGGTATCACGGCATTCTTTACTTTGTATGAACTGGTCAATGACCTTATTCCGATTTTTTCAAAGCACATGATGCTGATTCTGATTTATTCAGCCGGAGGTATTGCAGGAAACACATTTATCCTGAAAGGTTATCTGGACTCAATATCCACCGAGCTGGATGATGCCGGTAGAATGGATGGGTGCAGCAACATGGAAATATACCGACTCATAATCATGCCAATTGCAAAACCTATGCTGGCAATAATAGCACTGTGGTCATTCATCGGCCCGTTCATGGATTTCCTGCTTCCACGAATACTCTTGTCTGACACAAAGGCCCTGACATTGGCGTCCGGTCTATATACATTGGTCGTTGATGACCGGTCATTCAATCAGCCGGCTTTCGTCGCAGGTGCATTGCTGATTGCCGTACCCATAGTATTTATGTTTATCTATCTTCAGAAATATTTAGTATCTGGCCTCTCCAAGGGCTCAGTGAAAGGTTAGGAGGAGCACCGTGAAAGTTACATTCAATAACATCGGTAAGAAATATGAAGGCAGGGAGGAATTCACCCTCAGAAATATCAACCTTGAGATTGATGATAAGGATTTCTGCGTTATATTGGGTCCCTCCGGATGTGGCAAAACCACCCTTCTCCGGATGATTGCAGGTCTTAACTCAATCACAGAAGGTGATTTGATCTTCGGAGAAAAGAAGGTCAATGAAGTTCCTTCCAAGGACAGGGACATAGCCATGGTTTTCCAGTCATATGCACTTTACCCGCACATGACTGTCTATCAGAACATGGCATTCTCACTGTCAATGCGTTCCGTAAGGAAGGACATCATCCACGAACGGGTACTTGATGCAGCAAAACTCCTTCAGATTGAGAATTATCTCTACTCGAAGCCTTCTGATATTTCAGGTGGCCAACGTCAGCGAGTCGCCCTTGGAAGGGCAATCGTCAGAAATCCCAAGATATTCCTTATGGATGAACCTCTTTCCAATCTTGACGCAAAGCTTAGGGAACATATGCGGGTAGAACTTGTAAGGCTTCATAAACAGCTGGACACAACAACCATTTATGTCACCCATGACCAGATAGAAGCCATGACCATGGCAACCAAGATAATCCTTCTGAATGAAGGGCAAGGTCCAGCAGGCAGGAAACCTGATGAGTTCTATGCCAAGCCGAACAATATATTTGTTGCACAGTTCATCGGTTCCCCCACAATAAACATCATAAATGGCAGAATTATAAAGGATAGGTTCACATCTGATGACGGTGTGATTACAATGAAGATACATGACGATGATCGGGCAAAGCTAGCTGGCTATGATAATAAACCCATCAAACTTGGAATCAGGTCTGAGCGTTTCCTTGCCGGCAAGGGACCGGATCTTTTCAAGGGAATGGTTGATGTTATCGAAATGCTGGGAAAAGAAAAGACCCTCTTTGTCAGAACCGAAACCGGACTGGACCTTACACTTACATTCCCGGGCCATTTTAAATACGAACAGGGCGAGGTCCATGAATTCGGGCTTGATCCATCTGCTGTTCATTATTTTGATGCAGATACAGGAGACAGAATCTGAACTTAATTTACGCTAATAAAAGGGGCTGTCTCATAAATGCTTGACGACAGCCCCTTTTTTATGCTCATAATTGGCATATATCCCGGCTTTCGCTAACTTATTTCATGCAAAACCGTGTTCTATTTAGTGTTTTTACCCCAATTTTCATCGATTTGCTTTTTAGTAACATCATAATACAGAATGGGTTTTCCATTCTCACTCTTTTTCTTGCTGTTTCAGGCTGTTTTGTGAAGATATTGGTCCAGTCTGTCACCTTGGATTTTGTTGTGCAGCTTATTTATGTTGAACCCCATGCAAAGGAGTAATATTTCACTCTCAACCTTGCGTGTACCACGTCTTAGAAAGTGCCTGAACCCATAGTCCTGCTTCAATACACCTATTGCCCCCTCAGCCTGTATGGACCTGTTCATGCGAAGCATTATGCCATGTTCACTTGTGATGTTTGCATGCGACTCTTTCCTTAACCTATGAAAGTTCACAGCCACTTCCAGTTGTTTATTGTATTTTGATTTTGTGCATTTGCTTCGGATACTGCAGCCGCTGCAGTCCGTGCACTCATATACATTGAGTGTTGATAAATATCCGGATTTGCTCTGTCTTTCTTTGTTCCCGATAAAAACAAGGGTCTTCCCACCAGCACATATATATTGATCGTTGGCTTCATCATATGTCATATTCTCGACTCTGCCCGGATACTCTCTTGCATAGCTTCTTTTCTTTCCCTGTTCATGGTTCTGGGGTTTTATGTAAATACCATAGCCGTTCTTCTCCATAAAGCTATAGTTTTCCTCACTCTCGTATCCCGCATCTGCTATGACATTTTCCGGTTTTCGGCCATAACACTTTTCAATATCCGTAAGAAAGGATTTCAATGCATTTACATCGTTCCGATCACTTGAGACCTGTATGTTTGTTACATACTCATTTTCAATACCAAACTGCACATTGTATGCAGGCTTGAGCTGGGCATTTCTCATGTGGTCTTCCTTGAGTATCATGAAAGTAGCGTCTGTATCGGTCTTTGAAAGGCTGTTCCTGCCGTTGAACTTTGAATTGTAATAGTCATATTTCTTCTGCCTTTTGATATATTCATTGGCTTTTTCAATATCTTTTTGTAATTTGCATTTGTGATTGCCCTTTCCCTCAGTAAATGCCAGCCCCTGCTCTTCTTTCTCATTGGAAAGCCATTCATATACCTTTCCCAACATTTGCATGGGGCTGAGACCATCGTTAATTTTAATGTCATATACACATTTGATTTCTTCAAGAAATCCAATGATACTTCTTTTTAGTTTTGCTTCGTTCTTTTCAACAGTCTTACGCCATACGAAGGTATATCTGTTTGCATCAGCTTCAATCTTTGTCCCGTCCACAAAGAGGTTTTCAAATGGAATCTGATCCATCCCGGCCAGGACTTTTATCAGTTGAACAAAAAGATCCTTTACTGCTGAATCAAGCTGACCGTTCAGAAAACGCCATATTGCGTTGTGGTCAGGTACCGGTTCTCCTTTTAGCAACCATTTGAAATTGATATCGCGTCTGCATGCTTTTTCAATATTCCTTGATGAATAAATCCCCTGGGAATAGGCATAAACCAAAATCTTGAAAAGAGTGATTCTTGAAGTGCTATAATTTCTTCCGTAAAAAGAACTAGCCTTGATTAGGCTGCTGTAGTCCAGTCCTTCCAATATCTGGTCCAACAGTCTGACGGAGTCATCATCAGGCACAAGAACTTCAAGATTCAGTGGTAAAACAAGTTGATATCCATAGGGATTTTCGGTATACTTCTTATGTATTTTATTTGTTTTTTGCATACCAATATTATACCAAAAAACGGGCCGTTAAGGTCCGTTTGGCGTTATATTCATTTTAAAAAAGAGGCTGTCTATTTGAGACAGCCCCTTAACGGCTGTAACCAAATACAATTGTTTACAAACAATCAATCCTTCAGACAAAAAAGAACTACATCATCCAATAAATTGCATCATATTTATTCTTCACTGCGACAATATATTTGTCATATAATCATAACTTTTTGTTTCCAGAACTAATATATAATCTACCAGTTCAGCAGACCAGGATTCGCTCCTTTCCAATAGAAACATATAGTAGCTGTTTCCTGTTTCCAAATATAAATGCAAATCTTGTAGATAAACAAATGATTTATCGGTTTCAATCTTGATTTTATCCCCTATGACAACTTGACTTTCACCCTTGTATACATTTTTGACAATGCCATTCAGTATAGAGAAATAAGATTCATGCTGTATCGGTGATTCCTTTCTTTTATAGGCAACCGTATCAATGCTTTCAATCTCAATTTCTGCTACAACAGAACATTCACCGGCAAGTTTCATTAGGCTGCCAGGCATTTCATTTACAAAGGTAATTTGTTTTTCAACTTCTTCAACCTGCTTATCCGAAAGAATCCGATACACTATTTCATATCCCTTGAAATCCGTTCCACCATGTTTATACGTTCCATTATTGCATGATATGAACACAAGGCTTACCAGAATTAAGATAATTAATATGGTTTTCTTTATCGGTCTTTCTATAGATAAATTCATAGTAATCCAGCTTTCTTTGCTTTGTTTAAAATTATAAAGAAGAATTTTCATGTTGCCTATTCTTCTTATAAAGATAGATTCAATTATATCTATTATATTCAAACGCTGTTTGACTGCCAATGTTCCTGTTTAATTCAGTTAACTTGAAATCCAGCCCGGCAATAAAGAATAGTCGCTTATACTCATCAATTGCAGCATCAACTCCTACTCCATCGTTAAAATGTGTTTGGCAAGACCAAAACCAGCCACTTCGGAAGCTAAGAAACCAGCCACCCCCATGGGCCGATAATTACTGCATCTTAGAATGCTGAAGCCGATAACTCTGCCCTTCATGCATCAGGAGAAGTCCATGATGCACCAGGCGGTCAAGTATGGCTGTTGTCAGCTTCTGGTCATAAAAAATAGTGTTCCATTCATCAAATGGCAAGTTGGTTGTCAGTATCACACTCCTTTTCTCGTAACATGCGGAAATTGCCTCAAACAGCAATTGTGTTCCGACCCTCTCAAATGGAATATATCCCCATTCGTCAAGGATCAGAACCTGTGCCTTGTCCAGTTTCTTCCAGAACCTGTGTTCTTTATTCTCAGCCCTTGCCTGAGAAAGAAGATTTACCAGTCTACTGGTCTTGAAATACATCACACTGTAATCATTCCTGCAAGCTTCAATGCCAAGTGCTGTTGCCAGATGGGTCTTGCCGGTCCCAGGACGGCCATAGAGAATCAAATTCTGTTTGTTCTTGACGAACTCACAAGAACGCAAACGCTCCGCTGTTGTACTGGATGGCAGCGTCACATTGGAGAAATCAAAATCCTCAAAGCTTTTCATCAAATCGAAACCAGCCTGCCTTATGTAACGGTTACGCCGCTGTAGTTCGCGGTCCTTGACAGCATCAGTCAAAACTCTGAGAAGAAACTCCTCATGGGTTTTGGCCTGTATCTCAGGATATGTCTCAGCGATATGTGAGCCAAGTCTCAGTTGTCTGCACAGGTCACGAATCAATTGTTGCTGCATTCGGGACCTCCCATCAGTTTAGCGTAGTCAGCAAAATCGAGCACATAGTCTTTCAGCTTCGGGATATATTCCGGTACATCATTCTTGGGAAGCTGACCCGGCTTGTTAAGCACAAATGCATATGCCGTAATCAAGGTATCTGCATCTTTTGGGTTCATATTGACGGCATCCATTAGTGCTTTTACTGATTTGTCCATGCCCTTTTCACGGCATATTTGTGCAACCACACCCATAACCTGCTTCTTGTCTTCCAGACTGCAGCCATCAAGGAAATGTCGTACAGGGTCAGGCAAACCCTCAAAGAAACCGCTGTATTTCAAGGCCATCGGACGTTTTGCAAGTACATCCAGATAAGGCCCCCAGATCATGGATTCCTTGTTCTTGCCATACAGCCGTTTGTGTGTGACTACGGGCTGCATTCTGTCATCAAGTACTGTTACTTGGTATGCATCAAGCTTAAGTGTGACTTCCTGGCGGGCCAGGTCCCCGGCTGTGGAGTACTTGTTTTGCAACACCTTTGCCATGGCGTACTGATCTGTCTTGGCTATGACGTATCGACATGCCTCAAACGCATACCTTGGTAACGGCTTCATAGCAGACTTGTCCTCCTCAAACAGCTGTCGGACCTGTTGCTGATGTTTGTAATGTTCACGGTCAAGGTCCTTGTCACACTGTTTAAGAAGATTACGGTTGTATTCCTCCAGGTCATCCATCTTAGGTACAGGGACGAAGTAGTTACGACGACTGTAACCCACATAATTTTCTACAGAACCCTTCTCATGGCCTGATTCTGGGTTGCAGAAATTGCTTTGGAAGCCATAATGGCACTGTAAGCGACGGAAGTTGTCTGTAACCTCACGTTCACCCTGAGCCTTGATTGCCTTCACAGCGGTAGACATGTTGTCAAACCTGATTACATCAGGCACATAACCAATATGATAAAAAATATTTGTCAAACCCTGCGCCAGACACTCAAAGATCTGACCCTTGAACAATTGAACATATTTCGTATCTGAGTGCGGGAATGTCATAGTCAGATGATTGCCTTCGTAATATATATCCTTCTCGTTGAAATGGGTTTCACCAAAATCAACCTGTGCTTCGCCGGCAGGATGCAGTAGTGGCAGTGATGCTACTTCCTGCTGGTTCAGTTCCCGCTTCAATTCAGCGACCAAACTTCGAATCGCACGCTCTGAAACATCAAAGTCCTCGTTTGCATTCCTTTCCTGCTCATTCAACCTATCATAAACACGTTTGGCTGTATGCCTCTGCTTTCGTGGTGCTTTCTCATCCGCTATGAGCCACTCCCGGACTTGGTCACGGTATTTGTCTGTTTTGCTCTTGCGTTTGCACTTGATGGGCTTTGGCAAATTAAAGTTCTCCTTACTAATGTACTTAGCAACCGTTTCCCGGTCGTGTCCGGTTAATCTAGCTATTTCCCGAATACTTTTTTCATTTTCATAGTACTCATATCTGATATGATATACATGCTCCATTGTCAACATCTCCAATCTTCCTTTCAGTTATTTGCTCTAACCAAAAGGATACATTATTAGGGGGTGTGCAGTGGAGCTTTTTCATGCTCCTGCTGGTAGGGTTCTTAGCTTCCGCGCTGGCTGGTTATTATTTTGCCATAAACAGTTAAAAACTGGATTCATTATTATATTTATATATTCAGGCATATTGCCATCAATGACCCCACTCTCGGATAAATACTGAAATGTATTTTCAAAAGGCAGGGCATATGATTTCCTGTAGTCAAGCTGTTCAACAATCGATTTATAGATTGTAATCTTTTCTTCATACTGACTGTATATTTGATCGTAATTACCTCGATAAGCGGGAATTTTATTAACACTGCTCGAATAAATACCTTTGTGAGGGGCATCAATGTTTAAACTTGTATCATCAAGCATATATGAAATTCTATTCCCTTCATATACTTTATAATCCAAATCAGGTACGCCATACATCAATGCCAAATAATATCTGTCATCAGTAGTAAATGCTTCGTTTATTAAATTCAGATAATCTGTTGGATTATCTGTTCCGGCAAGTATCCCATAGCATTTAAAACCATAATATCCTTCTATTTCATGCAAATACGTTTCATTGCTACCCTTAATAGAAACTGAGCCGACACTATATTCAGAACTGTTGGCATAATTTATTAACCTTCCCCAAAATGTTGCTACAGGCTTTCTAAAACGTATGAGTGGATTTATGTTTGGATTGTCTGATGCAAGAATTTCACCTTTGTCGTATGCATCAGTAACCATCATTTTTTTGTCAGACATATCCTTTAAAAACATTATATATTCTTTAAAATTTGGCGAAAATACAGTATCTTCAAAACTATCAGTGATTGGGTTATATGATAAAGATTTTGTGTCGTTAAAAGGGAAATAGCAACCAAATGATTTTGAAATGTCTGGAAGTTCTTCATTTATCTTCCATATGTTTACTGTTAATCCCGGGGTATCATCTTCGTAATTGTGATCTAAATCGTTGTATGTCACCTTGTATATATAATCATACAATTCACTTATAGTATCAATTTCCTTGGGATCTTCTCCGCCCAGCCATTCAGAATAGTATAGCCTTGAAGAAACATACAAATTTTCTTCAATTGGTATGCCATATATTTGGTTGTCCAATTTATAAACATTGGAATACAAACTTCCCTGGGTATCGATATAGCTTGATGAATCCAGGGACCCACTCATGTTAAGCAAGGCTCCGTTTTTAGCAAATTGATAAAACATCATAGCGTTATTAAAAAAAACAATTCCCTCGTCACCTGCATTATTAATAACACTGTGGAAGTTGAATGGCTCCATGGGATTTCTAATAATCTGCTTTACTTTGATACTGATGTCAAATGTGTCTTTTATGTACTGTTCCCAGCTGTCAGTGTTTTTATAAAACTCGTCTTCAGTCCAAACAATACTTTTAATGAAAAAAGTGTCTTTGTCTGCATTAGAAATATTCGGGGTTTCTGATGTATTTACACCGGAATTAGAACAACTTGTGATAATTGCCAATAGTAATGCCAGTAAGGTTGCTTTTATTCTATTTGCCATCTATCTCCTTTTATGTGTACCGGTCCTTTGCCATTGCCTTGATTATCTTTCTACTTGCGATGAAAACCATGCTGAATTACTTTTAAAACCCATATAAGTACTTTCATTTTCATAAACCCTGAATTGTGAAAACCAATGTTTAATAATATGAATGAATATCATTACTCATCGTACGAAAACTCAACAAGCCCCCACTGGTTGTTGTTCGAATTAATAATTCCTTCTGCATCCAGATCATTCATCTGCTTAAGGTAATTATCCATGAAATCTTCATTACTTATGTCATTCTGAAGGTATTCCATGACCAGATTATTAAGACTATTTGCCATATCTTCCTTTTGTTTTGTGTATAAGGAAATATATGCATGGAAAAAGTCATTACTGTATGGCTGGGAATACCCGGGAACGGAGTTCATGTAATCGGCCTTGATTTCCTGTGTAATGCGAAGGGACTTCTCGTTATTGAAAGCGATATTGAACTCAGGCACATCCAGTAGTGCTGATGTATCCATAGGAAGGAATTTCACACCCTGAGAATATTCAGGTGTCAAAATATTTCCATCAGGCATTTCGTAACCCACCAACTCCTTGAGACCATATGAGACATCACGGATACCGGATTCATCAATATAGAAGCTGCTGACAAATGCATCCAGAATTTTCCCGGGGTCTTCAGTTGCTCCGCCCAATACTGCAACCATAAAGGAGTCATCCAGAAATATTTGCTGCAGTTCAGCATCGTCCTTCATAAGGAAGCTGCTGTATTCAGTATTGAAATCCGTACTTATCATATCGTCGCTTACCGGAAATCTACCATATAACGAAAAATACATTCTTCCGTTGAACAGTTTATACATTGTATTTTCATAGTAATCCGTAATGTCCATCAGATTCATTGAATAGAGATCCTTGAGATATGTCAGTGCAGTCATGAATCTTTCTGACATCACTACATCGACATACCCTCCGGCTCTTTTATCATATACAATCTGACTGAACGTATTGCCATAAGAGTATACCGGTACACCAAATGCTCTTAGTATGTCAGAACAATAATATAAAATTGAGTTACCAGAGACCATCATAGGTTTTACATCAGGGTAATTTTCCTTCACTTTTTCCAGCATTGAAGTGAAGTCTTCTATACTGCCAGGTTTCTTCAATCCCAAAGAATCAAGGATATCTCCATTGTAAACCCTGACTGGAAAGGGTTCATGAGCCTGGGCATACAAAGGCAGGGCCCAGTTCTCTCCGTCATACTGGCAGAATGCCTGCCTGATAAAATCAGGACAGGTCTTCCATCCTTCTATCTCTGAAAGAAACTCTGTCATTGGCAGCATTGATTTAGCTCTGTTCGGAAAATAATCAAAAAACTCCTTATAACCTATCAAAACCAGGCCATCAAAGTTTGCAATATCCGCTTCACTGACAACAGGTTTACGGTTATACTCAATTGTCAGGTTATATTTATCTTTTAGAATTTCATTTACTATGGCATCTGTTTCATTGTTCTGCCGGCTTGAAAAACATACAGGAACCTTAATTGTCTCAGTAACATTTTTTGTATCCTCAATCACTGGTTTATCAATCTTTATCTCAGAATCCAATGTTGATTTACATGATGTTATATTCACAGTCACAACTGCAAGTGTTAAAAAAACAAGCAAGTAACTTTTCGCTTTGTTCATATAAACCTCCTGCAGTCTTAACTCACTCAAGCTTACTAATAGCAAACCCACCGGATGTGAAATTGATAAGAATAACCACCAATTCCATTATACGCCCATCCCATTCAGCATTGCTTCTTACAAGACAATATTAACAAAATGTTTACATATCGGAACAACTGCCCAGTTGTGTTTTAAGTTCTCAGTCATGGACTCTTACCCTTTTTCGAAATTCTCGAGGTGAAGGAACCACTGCGCAGGAAAGACTATTCTTTGCAACAACTCTCATGTGGTTCGTTAATTGTTAATATTTTCATTCAGTTGAAATACAAGTTCACCTATATCATATTGTGTATAATTTTTTTCATATTCCAAGAGGGCATCGTCAATGTTTGTTTCTCCATTGATCACTCTCGATATCATAGACTTTGAGACTGAGCCAAAAGTCCTCAGCAGCCGTTCCTTGCTACCGGTAAAATTCAGGAATTCATCATTCCATGGATATAAGTAAAACAAATTGTTGATTCCAAGATTCTCATCGATAATATCTTGTTTTATGCGATGATTTTCCGGAATCTCAGTATTGTATTCAGCCACTTGCTCATATTGATAAATGGGCGAATAAGAAACGATACCCGGCCAATAATTGAGATTACCCTCTGAATCCTTGGATTTATAGGCTATGGTATTATCATCCAGCACTGTGATTTTTTCCCTGCTGCCATATCTTCCCATTATATAACCATCAAAATCTGACAGGAAAACATTTACATATATGTTAATTGTATCCTCCGGGTTCCTGCTGTTGATGGTAAGGAATACCGGAATTGAATAATCAGTAAAAACTCCGGTGATGTTCTTGTCAATGATATGGGTCAATCCCAATATATATCCTATATCAGCCATTCCATTTTCAGTTCCCGGGATTGATGTTAGTCCCGTTTGATCAGTGTATCTGTAAGCTGAATAATTGGTTCCGGAATATCCGGAGTAGAAACTCTTGTCATATTCACCTATTCTATTGTTAATGAAAACACCTATGGAGTCACATTCGGTTATAAATTCAAGACACTCCCTGAATTCAGGTTTCGTCACACTATCTTCCCAAATATTTGAATTAGGATTCCAAACCGGTCCCGGGTAACCTCCTTGACTTAATCTTGCATCAAAAGAATTGAATATATCCTCGACACCACTGATGCCCGTATGTTCCCCGCCACTTGTATTGTTGTTTTTATCATTATCAGGGTCGTCATATGTAAACGCATAGATAACATCTCGGAAATCTGCAATTGTATTCGGCATGGCCATGCCTATGGTCTTAAGCCAGTCCAGTCTTATTTGTCGTAAATATATATTTTCTTCACTTCTTGTCGGTAAGGCCCAGCACTCACCGCCCAAAGTGTATGCATTTTTCCAAACCAATGGAAACATTCCCCAGTTCTCGTTTTTTTCCAGATATTGATCCACAGGTATTACAAGGTCATTCTCAACAAGCTGCTTAAGCATCTGGTCATTATATATATAGAACAATCCGGAAATGAAACCTGTTTCAATCCCTTTTTTTATATAGTCATACTCTTCGCTTTTATATGTGAAGTTAAACACAACTGACTCTTTTCGAGCTTCGTATACAGAGGATATCAGAACATCAATATTATATTTTGATTCAATTATCTCCACCCATTCTGTTGCTTCCTGCTCATTACCATACAAGCCTCAGCAATAAGAATCAAAGTATGAGCTTACGCTTGTTAATTCGAATACACCATAATCTATTTGAATATCATTTGTTATTGATGGCATAGCTGTCGTAACATTAACATCTTCCCCGCAGGATATAAGCAATGCGGAAATGATAATATAAATCGCAATGAGAAACTTCCTTTTCATGGATGACTCTTTTCCATATTGTACGTTTGTTTTACAATCATTTGTAATTTTATCACATTATTGACTTTTTTAATCCACTTTTGTTAATACCGTGATGCTCTGTGCTCTGCCATTCTTCTTTTGATACTCTGCCTGGATATTGGGAATAATTAACATAATATGGTTTTTCGGAAATAACAGGAGGTTTTGATGCTTTTGCTGCTGGCAGAGGATGATCCCAAGATTGCATGGCTTTTGATATCCTTATTGAAAAAGGAAGGTTATCAGGTTGATTATGCAAAAGACGGCAGTGAGGCGCTGCATTACTGCAGTTGCAACGAATATGATGTAGTTATACTTGATTGGATGATGCCTGTCCTTGATGGAGTTGAGACCTGCCGGAAATTACGAAAAGACCATTACAACGGTGCTGTACTGATGCTGACAGCCCGTGATTCACTTGAAAACAAGATAACCGGGTTGGAATCAGGCGCAGACGATTATCTTGTAAAACCCTTTGAATATCCTGAGCTGCTGGCAAGACTCAAGGCTCTTGCACGCAGAAGCAGCATTCGTTTGATGGATGACATACGCACCATAGCCGACTTTTCAATTAACAGGGCAACCCGGACCGTATATAAAAACAATGTGACCGTGGATCTATCCAATCGGGAGTATCAGTTGTTCAATTTTTTATTTGAAAATGCAGGTCACGTGATTCCCAGAAAGGTTTTGATCGACAGAGTCTGGGGTATTGACAGTGAAATAACGGAAAACAATCTTGATGCACATATAAGACTGCTTAGAAAGAAAGTGGGTAACAAGGACAGAGGTATCATAAGAACAATAAAGGGCATAGGTTATAAACTGGAGCTTACGGATGTTTAGAAAACTGCAATTGAAATTGATACTGGTTTACACTTCTGTCCTTATGGCAATTCTTCTTGTCTCCAATATTCTCATATATGTCTCCCTGTCTTCATTCAATGAAAATCGGTTGGCAGATGACATTGAGAGGATTTTGGTGGATATAGAAGGCTCAGAATGGACAACGCCAACCTATGATGAAAATATCAGACCGGTAGAAGAGGATGATGAAGAAGAAGAGCATAATACACCGGAACCAACAGTAACACCCTCACCAAATGAATCAATTGAAGATACAAAAAACCATGAGGATGATGATTCAGCAGAAGATGATGAAGATGATGATGATGATGAATCCAGTCATCCATTTTTGATGACCGGGAGATATCTTGTCATGGCCAATGGAAATTTAAGCAATTATATTTCTCTGGTCTCATCGGCAGCACCAAATGAGCCGGAACAAACCACGGCACCGGATACCGGCACCGTTACATTTTCTGATAATACGGAACTATATATACCGAATATCCTGAATTCATTTGGTTTCTATTTCATCTATTCAAATGATGGTGAGTTGCTCGAATGGAAAAGTTCAGACAGTAATTTACTCAATAAAATGTATACCATAAGTTTGTCCCTTGAATCCGGAAACCCACCTGAACTGATTGATCTTACCGGTCAGGGAAACGGCATTTATCTTGTTGTGAAAAGACCAATAATGGTTGATGGCAGACAAATGGGATATTATTCAATCGGAGAAGATGTATCAGCCGCATATGATACACTCGATAATCTGCGTCTTATAATGATCCTTGTAACAATTGCAGGATTATTTATTTCAATCGGGATAGGGTATCTGTTTGCAGGCAGAGTAATAAAGCCCATCAAGGAAGCTTATAAGACCAAGGAGAATTTCATAGGTGATGCTTCTCATGAGCTCAGGATTCCACTAAGTATCATACTGTTGTCACTTGAATTGTTGAAAAAGAGGAATGACGGGCATGATCCCCAGAACATGGAATTGGTTTCTGATGTTGAGGCTGAAACCCTGAACATGAAACGCCTGGTTGAAAACCTGCTTTTCATTGCAAGAACTGATTCAAAAAGCATTGAACCTAAATTTGAAACCGTTGATCTTTCAAAGGTTCTGGACAATAATATTGAAAAGTTCCGTACCCTTCGTCCTGAAAAGAATCTTGAATACCACAAAGCCTTCAGCGATGGACTTACAATAAATGGTGATTCGCAGATGATTGACTCCATGGTATCCATTTTGATTGATAACGCAGAAAAATATAACAAAACTGATGGAGAAATTTTTGTCGAAGCCGATGTTATTTCCAGGGGCAAAAAAGAATTCATTTGTATGAAGGTGCGTGATACCGGCATTGGAATTCCAGAAAAAGACCTCGGAAGAATTTTCGAAAGGTTCCACAGGCAGGACAGGTCACGTTCCAGGGATATTCCGGGATATGGTCTTGGTCTTTCTATGGCAAAGGAGATTATTCAACTGCACAAAGGTACCATTGATGTTAAAAGCCAGGAAAATGAAGGTACGGAATTTACTGTTATGCTTCCCCATATGGTATAGCACTTTTCCTTCATACATGAAAAAACCCCTGTTCGGAAAACAGGGGTTTTTGTAAATATCAAACGAATCAATCGTCATGTTCATCATCTTCATGTTCTTCATCGTCATCATCATCATGGTTTTGTACAGGCAGGGCAACAGTTGCAGAAGAACTGCTGTCGACAACCGGAACCGAAGGTGTGCCCGATGTCTGTTCATCACTACTGTCATCAGAATCATCCTCCGGTATACTAATATTATTCATCAAGGAAACCATGTCAGCGGAAGCAAAGGAATGACCTTCCATGGTTCCTCTTATGATAGAGTGATCAAGAATTTCAATATCATACGAAAGGTCGTTGAAAATTTCTGTTATGTCACTTCCGCGGACCAATTCGGGGTACAGTCCATTCACCCATGATTCAATGTAACTGACATCATATACAACTCCTTCGTATGCAATATACATAGGCTGTCCGTTGAGTCCGTTATATTGAACAAGGTCTTCAGGTGTAAACTCAGAGATTTCTTCTGCAAGAGTCAGTTCTTCCGGGTATATTGCCGGCTCTACTGCCTCCGGTGCAGGTGCTGGTGTTGGTGCAGGTGTTGGTGTGGGTACAGGTGTTGGCGTTGGTGCAGGAGTTGGCGTCGGTGTCGGTGTCGGCGTTGGTGTTGGTGTAGGTGTTGGTGTTGGTGTCGGCGTTGGCGTTGGTGTAGGTGTAGGTGTCGGCGTTGGCGTTGGTGTTGGTGTAGGCGCAGGTGTCACAGTAACTGTGCTGCTGGTTACTGCATCGGTGGCTGCTTCCTCCTGTCTTGGTGGAATCATTGAACCTACGGCCAGGGAAACAACACCTACCACTACAAATCCTATCATTAATAGAGATGATTTTTTAAGTAACACTTATATATCCTCCGTTCAGGTTTTCTACATTATATTTTTGCAATCTGAATTTAAAATGAAAAAGCCTTTACAGAACATATTTTACTGACTTCAATGGTTTTCAACTCTCGGAATTACTGTCTTTTTTCTTTTGCTTTGCGACTTTTAGAACATTATCAATGCTATTTTCGTTTATCAACTGCGGGTTTTGATTATTGAGTGTGATCAAGATATCATGGTTATCAGTTTCCTCATCGCGGTATTGCTTATATAGTTTTTCTAAATCAGAAGCTTTCAATACAGTATCCAGGAAGGCTGTGGCTTCTGTTGAAATTTCCGACCAGTTTCCATATAAATCAGTTACAGCCCTGTCAATCTGCTCATATGTAATGGGATGCCCGGTAATATGGTGATAATGAAGAATCCCAATTATATCAGACAAATCATTCTTGAATATGCGCCCGGATACCAACTTCATGGCAATAAGATGCTCCCTGGTAACAGTTCTAATGCTCAGAATATTTGAATATATACGGTATGGTTTGGAATATTGTATCAACTTTGGTGTGTAGGATTTTGTACTGGTAAAATCATCATTCAGCCATCCATTTGGCAGCCCGAAACGGTCTCCAACATTGTTGATTGCTTCCTTCATGACCGAAGAAGCATGAATGCAGGCATCCAAGTCATATGTCATCTCACGGAAACCATAATTGATAAGAACGGAAGCACCCCCAACAAGGACAATTTCCGCAGGTGTCTTCCTTCCGTTTTGTTTACGGAATTCCTTGGCCAATTCCTTCAGGTAATAGTCGAGGTTTTCCTTGGTGAAGGATTTTTCATATGACATTTCGTACCTCGTTTTCAATGATGTTGAATCTTATGAACTCAGGGATTGAATTTCTGATTGCTTCTTCTTTGACCAAATCACTGTTTTCAGCTATGGCTCTGACAATAACATCCGAGGGGAATATTGCAGTCTTCAACTTCACTGAACGGATATCGATGAAATCCCCGCAAAGGGGAATTTTATTGCATTGGCTCAAATAATCTACCATGGCAAGAAGATAAAGTGCTTCGGGATACCAGCCTGCTTTATGATATCTTCGGATAATATCGGATTCGATTGTTTCAATGATAAAATCAATATCACCGATATCCTTTACCCTATGCTTTACATTGCTCTTGAATGTTTCAAAGTTCTGACGTGAATCCACCGGCGTCTCATCATATGGTTCAATCAAATATTCAATGGATACTTGAAGGGCCTTTGCTAATTTATATACAGTGCCAACCGAGCATTTTTCCAGTTTGGTTTTACCACTGATTATATCATTCAGTGTGGTATGAGCTATACCACTGACCCTGGACAATCTATAGGGGGTCATATTGTTCTTAGCCAATAATTCATTGATTATCATTCTACTATCCTCTTGTTATATTATATCGGTATACCGACATATCGTCAATGACAACCTCTGTTTTATCTTACAAATATCAGCTCCATCAGATTTTCCTATGGTCCTGAATAGGATATACTAATAGCAGAACAATACAGATGACAATTCAAACATAACCCGAAAGGATGTCAGACAATGTCATATTCAATCAGCGTAATATCCCGCGGAACCGTATACTCAAACCAACAGAGCAGGTTTGGTTACGCAGCCTGGCCAAGCATTGCCAGGACAGACAACGGTGATCTTCTGGTTGTAGCTTCCGGAATGAGAACAGCCCATGTCGACCCATTCGGCAAGGTCATCATGATGCGCAGTCATGATAATGGCAAAAGCTGGAGCAATCCCATGATTGCACTGGACACTCCCCTTGATGACCGGGATGCGGGAATCCTTAATGTCGGAGATGGCAGATTCATCGTAACTAGTTTCAACAATACCCGTGAAATCCAGAAGAACTATATCAGTCTTCCATGGAGCGGTCGTGTTGAGGACGCTGCAAGAATCAGAATGATCTATGGTTATCTTGACTGTATAACCGACGAAGATGAAAGGAAGTATTACTGTTCATCCTTCAATGTAAGCCATGACAGTGGCGAGTCCTTCAGTGAGTTTGTACCAATTCCCGTTACTTCTCCCCATGGTCCCATGAAAACCCCGGACGGTAGGATAATATGGGTTGGAAAGAATCATAAGAGTATGCCTGATCCCGAGGGAGATATACTTTGTTACGAAATATTTGAAGACTATTCATACAAAAAGATCAGCACAATTACAAAGATCTCTGAATATAATAAGACCCTTTGTGAGCCTCATTGCATAGCACTGGATGAAAATCATTTCATCTGTCATATCAGGGTTCAGGACGGATGCTTCACAGTGTGGCAGTGCGAGTCATATGACGGAGGGAAAACCTGGACAAAGCCCGTTGACCTTGGTGTTGATGGTTCGCCCCCTCATCTGCTTTCACACAGCAGCGGAATGCTTGTTTCCACATATGGAAAGCGTTCTGAACCTTTTGGGATTTCTGCAATGATAAGCAAGGACAATGGCAAAAGCTGGGAAACGGAAATTCCATTGGTACGGGATTGCATGGATATAGATATCGGATACCCCTGCAGTGTGGAATTGGACGATGGCTCTATAATAACTGTTTATTATGGAAGACTTAAGGCCGGAGAGGTTCCCGGAATTCAATATATCCGCTGGAGCTTTTAATAGTCAAGACCCTGACATGTTACAAAATGTCAGACACAGGGAATCAGTATAGCATGAGATTGTTTGAATCAATTTTACTTATATCAGTTGCAGCCATGCTGGTCATCAGGATGGTCCGAAGAAACCGTCCATATTCATTATGGGAGTATTTTGTACTTCTTCCTGCATTGATGCAGATTGCTTTCGAAGGTACAAGGTGGCAGATGTACGGCCTTTATGCCATGGTACTTCTTATGGTAAGCCTTCATATAATAAATGACTTAATGAAAATCAAACCCTATATTCCCTATAAAAAATGGCATTCAGTCACAGGAATCATTATTGTTTTAATAAGCCTTCTGTTGCTTGTTCTGTTCCCTGTCAGTGACCTCAGAAAACCGGCAGGCCCATATGCGGTGGGAACCACGTCCTATGACCTGACCGACGAATCACGGACCGAGCTCTACGGGGACCGCGTGGGTGAATCCAGAAAAATCAGAATACAGTTATGGTATCCTACAAATGATGATACCCGGGGTGATGTTGCTCCGTGGATAGAGGATGGTACAATAGTGCCACGCGGATTGATGAAAAGATTCAATGCCCCTTTCTTTGTCTATGATCATATAACCCTGATTGATTCCAACAGCACTACCGATGCACCTTTGAGAGACGACATACAAAGTATGCCCGTTGTAATAATATCCCATGGCTGGACAGGGTTCAGGAATCTTCATACCGATCTGGGTGAAATGTTCGCAAGCATGGGTTATCTTGCAGTGAGCATCGACCATACCTATGGGTCAGTCGGACTTGTCTTTGATGACGGGGAGACCGCTCCTCTGGATCCCATGGCTCTTCCCCAACGGGGTGATGATGATTCATTCTCTGAATATGCCGGTAATCTGGTTGGTACTTATTCAGGCGATACCGGAACCGTTATAAATCATCTTGCTTACCTTGATACATTTTCGGATATTTTCAAAGGTCATATCAACATGGATTTGATAGGCGTCATAGGGCATTCTACAGGAGGAGGCGGTGTTGTAAAACAAGCAATTGAAAATCCCATGATTGATGCCGTCGTGGGACTTGACCCGTGGGTTGAACCGATCGGGGAAGAAATGCTGAAATCAGGGATGAGCCAGCCAGCACTTTTCTTCAGAAGCTCAACCTGGGCAGATGGTATAAATGATGATTATATCAGGATTCTGTATGGAAGTGATTCATCACATATTTCAAGCTATGAAATATCAGGTTCAAAACACCAGGATTTTTCCATGCTCTATCAGATGGGACCAGTACCCAGGCTCATTGGAATCAGCGGTGATACAAAAGGTTATCTGAGTGCCGATATCCAGCAGAAATTCATCGCAAACTTCATGAATTATATTCTTCTTGGAAGCGAGGACAATACAGAGTCATTGCTGGATGAGTATGAGTCAGTTTTTATTGTTGATTATCAATAAGAAGAATAGGTTGATTTTACTGTGTCAAAGGTAAATATTAGTGTGCTATAGGATTCGTTCGGTTCTGTTTTTTGAATTCTTGACGTAATCAAACAAAAGTCTTAGTATTAAATCAAAGAAGTAAATCTGTATAAGTGGCTGCTTTTCCTATCAGTCATTGTACCGGTTGTGGGGAACAGTGCTGGACAAGTCCGCTCGGATATACCTGTACTGGGATCGGGGATTTATGAGAATTCGTCATTTCTATTCATTGTTTTTGGCTTTCCTTATTTTTATATCATTGATGGCAGTACCTATGGTTGCTGATGCAGTTTGGGAGACTGATTTCAACAATTCAGCTGAACAGGTAACATTGAATAATCCGGATGACTCAGTAACAACTGCAGATCTTAGTGATGGTATGAATACTCTTGTGTGGTGGATTGTACTTGCTGTTTCTTTTTGCGGTGCAATTGCTGCCTTCATTTTCAGAAAGAAGGTATTAAGCAGTCTTTCCAGGGTTATTTCTGTCATTTTAATAATCATACTTGCACTTGGACTGATATTGCCGGGATATGCACTCATAAGCCAGCAATCCCCCTTTTCTTTTCTTGGTTCAGGGAGAGTCCATACAGTTTCCTTTGATACAGACGGTGGCTCGGAAATATCTTCAGTTGAAGTTCCCCATGGAGGTAAACTTGATGAAATCCAATCGCCATTCAAGACTGGGCATGCATTCACAGGCTGGTATCATGATACCGGTTTTAAAAAGCCTTTTTACTCAGATGAGCAGATCAACCATAATATGACTCTTTATGCTTCATATGAAAAGACTGATGCCAATGCAAAGATATATGAGGACCGTGATAAATATCTTGAGGATTGTAAAAATAATTTTGCTGTTACAATCGTCTCACCATTCACTATAACTGCACAGAATATTCATGACTACATACAGGTTACGACCTATCTCGGCGATTTACCCGAGTTTGATGTCCGCTACTCTGATGGATCATATTATATAACCCCTCTTACACCATTTACAGACGGAGGGCATTACAGATTCAGTTTGATTGATGATTCAATTTCATTCCATGGTGAATCGCCCTCTGTACGCACCCTGGATTTCAGAATATACAAGGAACCGGTTGAGGTTGTTGAACTCAGGGATGATATCAAGTACATTTATTGGAACGATGCAATTATCCTGGATTCAGGGGCATATTATGTTCCTGTATCGTCAGCTGTTTCAAAAGGAGAAATCATATGCTTCTGGGATGGCGAAATAAATGATAATTCACGGTTCTTCAATGTTTTGCTTGCTTCTCCCCCCTCAGATATTGATGGCAGGCCGATGGTCCTGCTCACCGTCGAAGAAAGCAAGGTTACCGAAATCCTGGAAGACCTCAATGTTCACTTCAGTGATAAAATGCTGATGTCAGATCAACTAGTCGGAATAGATACTGATGAAATTGCAGAAGAGGCAAGGAACAGTCAGGGGACCAGGCAGCTTACATCTCTTCTCGCCTGTGCAATCTCACAGAGTACCACTTTCAATGATCTGCTTTCATTATCCGGAATAACAAGTGCTTATGTCAGTGAATCAATGGCTGATGGAGAACAGTTCCTCCCTATAGAAGAAAACGATGAGGATAAAATAGAATTCCCCCTGGAAATTATGAGTCAGGTTATCAACCAGGCTCTTGAACAGGACCTGACCGTTTCTGCATATGTTACCACTTCACAGAACAGCAACTTCTTCAACGCAGGACCTGATGACTGGACCACCATGTCCCTGACATTCACTTATAACACAATAATCAAGAATAAAATAAGCATAAGGGCAACTTTCACCGTAACCGAAAGTATAAAATCAACAGCACAGGGAGACGCCTGGGTAGATGATGATGAATATACAATTGAGGACTTTTTCAGCGAGAATATAATTCCTGATATGTATTTTGATTTCGCAATAAACAATTATTCACAGACTGACTTTGACCTTTCGGTGCTTATAAAGACAGTTGACACAACTGACAGTGATTATATTGACATCACAAAGGAACTCGAGGAGATGACCAAACCCGGAAGCGAAAGTGATGCTGCGAGCTTCCTGGAGGAAATCCTTGGCAGCAAAGGTGATTATATTACACTTCTTGACATACCTTTGATAACCCTTGTATATCCTATCATCCAGGAATGTCCTGTTCTTCAGCTGAATGTGGATCTTAACTTCGTTGTAAAAGTTAATTTTGCAGCAGGTATATCTTCCCATGCTACTGTAATGTCAGCCAAACAGGCAGGTATCAGTGGAGATACAATCACCGGCGTTGATACCTATCAGAACACCCTGATTGGAAACAACCGATATACATTTGATTTCTATTGTGCCGGATATCTTGGTTTCAAAGCCGGCATCAAACTTAGTTTCAGTCTTTCCGTATATGGTCTTCCCGGACTGGGAAAGGTGGGTTTCAGCGGTGAGGTAGGTGCATATCTTGATATCTATGGTTTCATGCATCTGAATATTAGTAAACTGCAGCAATACAGTGATCAAAAGGATGTGTCACTGCAGGGCGGGCTTTATATGGAACTCGGAATCTATGTGGAGCTCAAGGCTTTCGCCAAGTCTGACTGGTTCAAGGTGAAGGCTTCTGCAAGCCTGTATGAGGACAAGTTTCCACTCCTTGAGATTGGTTATCAATACGTCCTTCTTCGCTTCCTTGACGAAAGCAGTTCAGTCATAATAAACGAAGACCAGTTCCCTTTGTATGGCAATGCAGGGCTGCTCGATGCAGAATATATTGATATGAAAACCGGTAAGATTGTTCAAAGCAGTGAAATTGATATGTCCAAGATAATATCCAATTTTGCCATTTCATTTTCATCACCATACTTTGAGTACAGCGATGATGATTATACCTTTAGAGTGCTGAAGGAGAACTTTGGAGTCCATTATGACAGTCTCCCTTATGTATCTCCACAGGCCACCAGACTTGATATCACAATTTATGTATATTATACCGGGGGCAACCTGGCTTTTTCCAACAGGAACGGCCAGGACACAATGAAACAGATTGAACTGATATGGATTGATCCCGGCATCGATATTTCCGGTAATCCTGATCTTAATGCAGTTAAGGCCACCTATGTTGCTGACATTGACGGAACAGAATACCCAATAGCTGAAAAATGGCTGCCTTTTGGTGATATACCAGGTTCCATTGACTATTCTCCTTATGTAACCGGAAGCAAATTCATCGGCTACACAAACGACCCTACACAACCAATCTATGAGGATACCACATACACCCTTCATCTGAAGCGTTACCAGCAACTGGTTTCATATATAACCTATCATGGTGATTCCTGGCACTTCGATGTCTATGCAGCCAATGTGGGGGAAGTTCCTGTTCAGCCTGAAGATTATGATTCATCCGGAAACAATCTTGTTTTCAAGGGTTGGATTGGTATTCCCGGCTCTTCCTATGCAAATCTTGGTGTAACAAACACCGTTTCCGAAATTATAAGTGATTCAACATATATGGATATTGACAGTAACAACATTATCTCCATATGGAGTCCTTCAGGTGATTATGTCTATTCAGACCTTGACACTACAAAACCGCTGTTCAGTGCATCCGGCTCATATGATGATTGCATCGGATATTATTACAGTGGTTTTTTCCGGGAAGCACCGTTTTATAAGTGCTCACAGTATCTATATGAAGCACAGTATGACGGAGGACCTTTTACCATAACACTCAATTATCCGGCCCTCTCCTATTCATACATGGGAATAACAGAAACCTACGAGGCAGAGACTTTCGTTCAGGAAATAGACTACAACCAGGCTTTCAGTGTTTCCACAGTAAATGGTTATCCGGGCTGCAATCTTCCCGTCTGGGATGAGGATGGTGACGGAGAACCTGATTTCCCGACATTCTTCAGCATTTTACATGTAATGGATGACATTACACTTTCGGCCATCGTCAAACATCGCACTTATGAAATAACAGTCATGGATTCTGAAGGTAATACCAGGGATACAGTAACTGTAAACGAAGGTGACCTGCCCCCAATAATAACGGAAGAACCGGATTTCAATGATTCCGAAGACTATGGATTCATGTACTGGATGATATCAAAGGACGGCGGTGGGTTTGAAGAATGGAATCCCTACTATGATCCAGGGGTTTTTGCTGATTGGATTATAAAGCCTGTGTACAATAAAATATATACCATCACAATCGATTACGGCGGAGGTTCCCATGAAGGAAGCTTTTCTGAAACGATCAAATTATCCCCTGGCACATACAATGTGTCTGAGATAATCGACTATATCCCGGAAAGGGCTTCTGATGTCTACAACGATTATATATTTACCGGCTGGGATTGCGGCAACTCTTTCACTGTAACAGATGCTCTGACCATAAAGGCTGAATATGATGTATCTCCGATAACTTATACAATTGATTTCAATACTTCCCATGGTACTTTGGCAGGAGGTGGCAGCCATGAGACGATTGTCGGGGATTTCAATCAAACCACTGAATCCATCAATGCATTTATGCTGGAAAATGAAACTCTTGGAACAGTTTACACTGAGGACAAAGTATATGAGTTTGAGGGCTGGGACATGATTTCACTGGCAGATCACCACATAAGGTATGAAGCCATATGGAATTGGACCTACAGGACTTACTCCCTGACATTTGATTCCGGTTCCGGCATATTCAATGAAGGAGAAGAGGTTGTAACCATCCAGGTACCATACGGTACATCCTTGAATCTTTCAACAATAAGCTCCCGTATAATCACTCCTGAAATACAAGGCTATTCCTACAGCCTTACAGGCTGGAGCAGTGATTCCTCGGTGTTATATGCAACTGATGACAGGCTCGTGATATCAGGTAACTCAACTCTGATTGCAGAATTTGAAAAAGGTTCACCCATACTTTACACAGTAACAATCAACGCTTCGGGCGGAAAGTTCAACGATGGTACTTCCACGAAAATCTATTCAGGATTCTACGGTGACTCAACGGGCATTGACAGCGAAATTCCTGTGCGTCCGATTGATCCCTATTATAACTACACCTTTGATGGCTGGTCGGCTCCACTGCCTGATACCTTTGAAAGTAACATGACAATTACCGCACTATGGCTTCAGACAGTACGGGAATATACCATCAGTTTTGATGCAAACGGCGGTACATATCCGGCAGGCGGCTCGTTTGTTTCAGACAAATATCATTATGGGGATACCGTAGTAATTCCAGACCAGCCTGTAAAGGCAGATGACACGACTTATACTTATGAGTTCGTTGGATGGAACCCTGATATTTCAAATGTAATATCAGACCTAACTTATACAGCCCAATATATTGCAAAACTCATAGGCGCAGAGTCCACGGGAATATATGTTTCAGATGGTATCAGTACCGAGGATGTCAATTGTAACGGAAAGGATGTTTCCGGCTATACCTATGAAGTTCAGTCAGTTACCATCGATGGAATACTAAAGGATGTCCCGTTGCTTACAATAACCGGAAATGGCCTGACATTGAGTGGAAGCAATAACTTCATGTATATCATGATTGGAACAGGCTGTACAAACATAAACTTCAATGACCTTTCATTGAATGGAGAATATCCAATTTATACAGATGGAGAAGGTCTTTACCATACCGGCCAGCTTGTTATAGCCGCTGCTCCAACAGACACAGTCACAATAAATATTGCAGGAAACTGCGAACTTATAAATTCATATATAGGTGCTGGTGCCGTATGGAGTGCATCGGGCCTTAACCTTATAGGCCAGGGTGCATCACCTTCACTTTCAATTACTTCAATCGGTATGGATGCATTGTACAGTCCAGGTTTGAATGTCAATGGACTTACCCTTGACATCACCGCTTCACCCGGACCGACTCCAGGAATGTCAAACTATGCAATGACCGGCGAAGGATTCGACGATTCCGATGAATGGTTATTTGTGAACTCAACTGTTACAGCCCGTGGCACAGGTGTCATTGGAGTCTTTGGCAATGTTGTAATCCAGGGTAATACCAATTTGACATTAATCTCAACTGACTCAGGTAAAGCGGCAATCCAGGCAATCGGGTGGGATACACTCGGATATCTGAAGTTCATTGATTTTACCGGCAGGTTCAGTGCCGGCTACAGCGATTCAGATGCGTCAGGACCTGCCATCCAGGCAACGACAGGAATCACCTTCACACCTGATGTTTCAAACTATGAATTAGGAGGTGCCCAGGTTTCCCTCAGTACGGATTCCTTTGACGGACTGGACAGCTATTATACATTCCAGATTGGTTCCGGAGGAGGCACAATACCGGATTCAAGTATATTGATTGTTCCCAAATAACAAACAGGAAGGTCATCGGACCTTCCTGTTCGTAATTGTTATTGTATCAATCATATACCTGTCTTCTGAAACTGCAGCTATCTGTAAGTAGTAAGAACTTTTATGGGATTACTTTAAGTGTCTTGATTTCAAAGGGGCTGAAGGAAAGCTTTATCTCATCAGTGTTTGAATACTCTTTACCAACAGGTCTTTCAATCAAATTTGTTTCAATGATACTCGAGGCTTTTTTGCAGAACCTTGCAACTGCATCAGTACTGCATCCATGAGCTTCAAACATCCTGACAATGAACCCCTGCCCGTCCTCTGATCTTTTTATTGTATCGATAATAATATTGTCTGCATCAATGGCAACAAAGGAAGAATTATTGCTATCTGACCCATCTGAAGTGCCATAAACACAAAGCGGCACCTGCATCCTGTAACACTCCTGTACAACCTCTGCGGTAAGATGGTCACCTGTATGAGGATATATTGAATAAGTGAACTCATGTATTCCACGGTCACCTTCAACATTGGGGTCTGTTGCACTTCTTAGCAGACATAGATCAATTATATCCTCTTCCGAGGTGTAACCATATTTACTGTCGCTCATTACAGACACACCATAGTCAGGCTGTGATATGTCAACCCATCCGTTTGCACAGATTTCAAGCTTTGCCATATCCTGGCTTGTATTACGATGGTTGGGACGTCTGATATAACCGTACTGTATGCCGCAGGTTATCTCAGGTGACTTCACACCAAGCGGGAACTCTGTCCTAAGCATTACATGTGTTTCCTTCCAATCAACATTTGTCCAAATATCAATCCGCCTGCTTCTTGCAGTTAAAATGACTTTCTGGGTGATCGTTGATTTACCAAATGAATATACATTCTTACGCCAAACCTTCGGACCATCGATTTCATATTTGAATTCAACCAGAGAGGGGGTTCCCAATGGATGCATCCTGTAATCATGGGGGAAGTCCCACGCATCTCCTTCATCTATAAAGAATTGGAGATTATTTGCAGTTTTACCTTCCTTCATGACTTCCCTGCTGTTTTCTTTGTCGAGTATTGAGGTTATATACCCGGCTTCATCAAAAGTCACCTTCATAAATGCATTTTCGATGCAATTGCCTTCAGCTGTCATGGAATCAAAGGTATCAGCGGATGAATGAAAATCGATTGTACGTCCCGAAAGTGCGGGTATGTGAACTTGTTTCCAGTTGCCTTTGTAATTTACCCACTCGGACCTGTCCCATGAAAGGGTGTTATACACCTTTGCCAAGTTGGTTGATTGTACATCCTCATGCACAGCCTTTGAAATCATACCCCTGACTTTATTCTCAAGAATCTCATATCTTGCCAGACATTCAATGACCACCCTTTCGATTGAATCTCCCGGAAGAATGTCATGGAACTGATATAAAAGAACTTCCTTCCAGATTTCTTCAATTTCATCAAAGGGGTATTTGGCATTTTCCATTATGAGAAGCATTTCAAGCTCCCTTAAAAGAAGTTCCATTTTTCTGTTATATGCCTTAACATTCCCTTCGGAAGTATATGTTCCCCTATGGTGTTCAAGATACAGTTCACCATTCCACGTTTTATATTCATCGTAATTTGAGTTCAGCTTTTCAAAGAAATCGGCTGCTTTTTCCTGTTTCACCGGAAGAAGTCCCTTCAGTTCCCTTTCGCGTGCGATTCTTTCGATATGCTCCTCACCGGGTCCGCCGCCGCCGTCTCCTATTCCAAAAAGCAGAAGACAGTTTTCTGATACTCCCTTGTCCTTGTATTTTTTCTCTATTGCCTTGATGGCCCGTGGAGCTCCGCTGCTGTTATAGTTCCCTTCAGGAGGCATATGTGCAAGAACCTCAGAGCCATCAATGCCCTTCCATATGAAAGTATGATGCGGGAACTCATTGAATTCACTCCATGACAGCTTGATTGTCATGAAATAGTCTATATCAGATTTTTTAAGAAGCTGGGGCAGAACCGCTGAATATCCGAACACATCGGGCAGCCACAGATTCCTCACTTCGATGCCGAACTCTTCCTTGAAAAACTTCTTTCCATACAGAAGCTGCCTTACGAGTGATTCACCGGAAGGGACATTTGTATCTGATTCAACCCACATTCCTCCCTGTACTTCCCATCTTCCTTCAGCGACTCTTTCCTTGATTCTTTCATAAAGTGACGGATAGTTGTCCCTGGTCCATTGATATAGCTGCGGCTGACTGGCCCCGAAAATATACTCCGGATACCTTTCCATGTTCATGAGTGCAGTAGAAAAGGTCCTTGCGCCTTTCCTGATTGATTCCCTTATGGGCCAAAGCCACGCAAGATCTATATGTGCATGTCCAATTGCACTTACTTCAATGGGAGAGTCAATGTTTCTCCTCCCAAGTTCAACAGCCAGTATGGATCTTGCGGAACTTGCTTCTTGTTCAGTGTATTTCTCCATAACATTGGAAGCCTTGTAAAGCGCAAAGAAAATGCTGGAATACTGTGCGCTGTCTGCATCGAGCTGCATGCGCATTTCATTCAGAACCTCAAAATCATAGTACAATGCACGCATTTCGGTATTGCATAAGGCAATATATGCTTCTGCCAATGTTCCGTTGTTCTGATGTCTGCCAAAAAGGTCATTGTTACCTGCATCCACCCAGATATCTATGGTTCTGCCGTCCTTTACTAAATTCTTGATATATACTACTTTCTTTCCGGGCATACCAAGGCTGAAATCGTACAGGGATGCAACAGTTGTTATTCCCTGGACAGGACTGCCGGTTTCATCAACTATCAGGCCCTCACCGCTTAAATCAACTATAAGGACCACTTCCTGGTTTTTGAATGCGTCAGGGATTTCCCCTTTGAAATTGAACCATGCACAGTCAAACAGAGCTCCCCAGTTGTCTCCGGGAAGCAACTCCTTCATCGAACCTTTCAATCTCTCTTCAAAGGAAACCGGTTCCTTTGTCAGCCATGCCCTTACCGCAAGGTCACCAATTTTTTTATATATATTACCTTCGATCTTCTTGAAGGTTGCCTTGATTCTTTTTTCCATCGTCAGTTTGTTGTACGGCATTTTAGCTCCTTGTATCCCGGATGACGGGTTTTTGCCAGTTGATTATATCAGTTCATGAAATGATTTGGTTTTTTATTACTGCGTTTTTGGGACAAGATCATCCTTTTGAAGTTCCGTGGTCCTGCGAAATTCCGACGGTGGCATCAGCCTGAGTTTCAAAAAATTACGTGTAAAGGTCTTAACGGAATTGTAACCGATGGCCATTGCAATATCAGTTATGCTTTTGTCCGTTGACAAAAGCAGCTCTGTGCCACGGTTGATACGAACGAAATTAAGGAAATCCTCATAATTTTTTTCAACCTGGTAAAGAAGTATCCTGTTCAGCTGGCCAGTGGTCAAATGGAACCGATCGGCAACATATTTGGGGGTCAGGTCTTCCATGTAGTTTCTGTAGATGTAGTCAATGATGACATAGGAAGTCTTTGTTTCCTTTATCCTGCATATATCATTTACCTTTTGGTATGTCTTTCTGTAATCGCTTGCCTTCATTCCTATCCTTGCCATGAAGACCTTGCTTATATGTGCTCCATCAACGAACCCAAGTATTTCTGCAAGCTCCTCCATGGTTAAATCTGTGTACAGAAGGAAATTGATTGTTTTGGCAATCCTCATTTCATTCAAAAGATCAAAGAATGACAGTCCCGTCGTACTCTTTATATAGTGACTGATTGACGATTCACAGAGGAAGAATTTCGCAGAAAGGTCCTTGAGTGTAAGCTTTGCACTGAGATTGTTATAGATATACTGGATGATTTCAGTATTGCTGGTTTCATGACCGGTTATGGTTTTGGCATTCTCCATCAAACCACCGATTCTGTAGAACTGTACAACTATTTCAACAAGCTTGTTCGCAAGGAAGATATTCCTAAGCCCCTGGCTTCCATGGTCAGTTTCAGCTACCCCGCTGCCCGCTTCCTTTCTTATCTGCATGAAAAGACCATCCATGATCTTCTCTTGTTCTTCTTCACACTGTATTACAGGGTGCTTTGTTATCTGTTCTATGAGATTGACCTGGTCATTGCCAATGTTGTAGAAGGACTTCACAATATTGTTGACGCCATCGAAATAGTATTTAAGAAGATAGTACTGCAAAGGTTCCGTGACTTCAGTTACATCTGATGTCTGCCATGGCAGTATTGATACCACTGTGCCCATATCCAGGTTGTACTCCCTGCCCTGGAGCTTTATTTTACCTTTACCTTTCTTGATCAACAGAAAGCGTGACATCTGGTGTATCAGCGGTTTTGTAGGCGCATCAATATGTTCTACATCAAAGCTGCAGATGGAGCTTCGGTCAACTTCGGACCGATACTGACTTTGCATTGATACTATGTCTCCCACTTTACACCTCTCACCGGTCAGGCTTTGTTTTCACTATACAACCCGCAATATGTAGTGTCAATTTTCGAGAATCCATAATTTGTTAATTTTTTGAGAGAGAATTCTTTGTCATGGATCATGGTTTCAGGCAACCCAAAGGAACCACATAAACTCCGTCTTTTCTTTTATATGCATATTCAGATGCACTTAAAATCATTGAAAATGATGGTGCATTCATTTTCCTGATATCCACTCTGTTGATAAACTTATTTAAGTTTTCAGCTGCTGCATCAAAATCATATGGGCTCAACTTAACCTCCACTGCTGCCCAACGTCCATCCCTTAGTACCAGTACGGCATCTGATTCAAGACCTGTTTTGTCCCTGTAGTGATACACACTGCCATCCAGTAGATCCATATAGATACGAAGGTCTCTGATACATAATGACTCAAACAGAAATCCATATGTATTGAAATCTCCCAAAAGCCTCTTTCCACTGATACCCAGTGAAGCAACAGCTATTGACGGGTCAACAAAATGTCTTTTGGGAGTGGTACGCAATGGCGTCTTTGATCTTAAGGCAGGATTCCATGCGGGCAAGTCCTCAACTACAAAAATTCGCTCCAATGCATTTAAATAAGAAGCTATGGTTGGTAGTGAAACTATTTCATCCTTACCTTTCATATCACTCCTAAGCGTTGTCAGGGTAGCTTCAGTTGCGGTGTTTCGAGCGATAGACTGCATAAGCAATCGTACTTTTTCAGGACTCTTCTCGACATTATCAACTCTGGATATATCAAAATTAATGACGGAATCAACATAATCCCTAACTCTTTTTTCCGCTATTTCCTGCTTTACAAATATTGATGCGGGCCAGCCCCCTCTTGCCAGAATATCAGCCATGTGCTCAATATCAATTTTGCTTTCCCCTGCAACATCCGGAGACTTATCGAACAGCTCCATTAGAGAAACCGTACCATTTGAGTCTTCTGATTCAAAGAGACTCATTGGTCTCATTTTCAACCTTGATATTCTTCCTGTTCCGGTATGAGCGGTTGAGTTGTCTGATGGAACAGATGAACCCGTTAATATATATTGTCCCGGCAGTCCTCTTTTATCAACAGTAAATCTTACAGCATCCCACAATTTTGGAGCCAGCTGCCACTCATCAATAAGCCTTGGAGTTTCGCCCTCGAGCAATAGTGATGGTTTAACTGCAGCTGTTCGAAGATACGATTCATTCTTATCCGGATCCTGCATCATAATTACACTTCGGGCATTTTTATGGGCTGTTGAAGTTTTTCCACACCATTTTGCACCTTCAATCAAAACTGCACCTGAGGCCTCCAGGGCTTTGGTCAGCATTTGGTCTGCTATGCGAGGCATATAATTATCCATAATATTGAACTCTCCTTCAAAACACATCAAAATTATACCCCATTTTATTAATTGGCGCAATTTCGTTTTATGATTTGGCGCGTTATCGCTTTATGTTTTGGCGCATTTTCATTTAATGGTTTGGCGTTTTCCGTGTTAAGGAATAGTTTTTGTGTATGCATAGAGTACCCTGCTGAACCCTTTGTTGGTATAATACAACAATCGCAGGGCTTTTTGTCCTTTCCGATGTCACGGAATGTGTTATGATTTAAGCAAAGATGAATCTTGTAAAGGAGATGACCTATGGGAGTCAACATACGTGGAAGAAACTTTCTGACCCTTCTTGATTATTCACCGGAAGAAATACGATATCTTCTGGATCTTTCAAAGGATTTCAAGACAATGAAAAGAAACGGAACACCACACCGCTATCTTGAAGGAAAGAATATCGTTCTTCTATTTGAGAAATCTTCAACCCGTACCCGTTGTTCTTTTGAAGTTGCAGGGATGGACCTTGGTATGGGAGTTACATATCTGGATCCGGGAAGTTCCCAGATGGGGAAAAAGGAGAGTATCGCGGATACCGCACGTGTACTGGGCCGTTTATATGACGGAATAGAATACAGGGGTTTTGACCAAAGCCTTGTGAAAACACTTGCAGATTATGCAGGCGTACCTGTCTGGAACGGTCTTACCGACCAGTTTCATCCAACCCAGATGCTTGCTGACCTTCTGACCATAGAAGAAGAGTTCGGACACCTCAAGGGATTGAAATTTACATATTCAGGAGACGCCCGCAACAATCTTGGCAACTCCCTTATGATAGCATGTGCAAAGATGGGACTTCACTTCACTGCCTGTGCACCCAGGGAACTCTTCCCCGCTGAAGACTTGGTTGAAAAGGCCATGGCAGTTGCCAAGGAGAGCGGTGGGTCCGTTACCCTTACTGATGACATCGAAAAGGGAACCAGGGATGCCGATGTAATTTATACGGATATATGGGTATCCATGGGTGAACCTGATTCGGTCTGGGAAACCAGGATAAGATTGTTGAAGCCATATCAGGTAAATTCAAAAATGATGGCCAATGCAAAACAGGAAGCCATCTTCATGCACTGTCTGCCATCCTTCCACGACACCAATACAACAATAGGTGCCGACATAGCCGTAAAATTCGGAATCAATGAAATGGAAGTTACGGACGAAGTATTTGAATCAAAGCAATCCAGGGTATTTGATGAGGCTGAAAACCGCATGCATACAATAAAGGCCGTCATATATGCAACATTGAAATAAGTATTATTTTGTAGCAGAACTTCGGGTAATCTAAAATCAGAATTTAGATTACCCGATATTTTTGTTGCATTTTAAGACAAATTCGTGTAATCTAAAATCACAGCTTACATTACACGTACTAATGGATGCTATACATTGGAAATGAGGAATTTTATGTTCATTAACCGGGCTTTGGAATCAACTGTAAGGGAAGTGTCAGATACATATCCTGTATTATTGATAACCGGACCAAGACAAGTCGGAAAAACAACTCTGCTGGAACGACTTGCAAAAGATAATCGCAACTATGTTAGTCTTGATGATCCTCTTGCACGGCAGTTGGCCAGGCAGGATCCGCTTCTCTTTTTACAAAGATATGAAACGCCGTTGATCATTGACGAAATTCAATATGCAACTGAATTATTGCCCTATATAAAAATACATGTTGACAGGAAAAGAACAAATGGAGATTTCTGGCTCACAGGTTCCCAGATGTTTCAGATGATGAAAGGGGTCAGTGAAAGTCTTGCAGGTCGGGTCGGCATCATACCTATACAGGGTCTTTCCACTTCAGAATTGAACAACTTAATAAATGAACCCTTCATCATGGATGCAGAAAGATTGATGAAAAGGAATGATAAGGCACCCAGGATGAATTTGCGCGAAATATATGATCGTATATACAGGGGCTCAATGCCTGCATTATATGCTGAGAATAAAAATGTTGAAAGGTATTATGCTTCATATGTAGACACATATATTCACCGTGATATCCGTGATTTGTCACAGGTTGCAGATGAGCTGCAATTTCAAGTGTTTTTAACCGCCTGTGCTGCCAGAACAGGTCATATAGTCAATTATGCAGAATTGTCAAAAGAGGTTGGCATATCTGCACCAACTGCAAAAAAGTGGCTTTCCCTTATGGTAACGTCCGGTATTGTAGTTCTTGTGGAACCATATTACAACAACGCATTGAAAAGAATAATAAAGGCACCAAAAATGTATTTTATGGACACAGGTTTATGTGCTTATCTTACCAGGTGGACTTCAGCGGAATCCCTTGAAATTTCTGCAATGTCCGGTGCTTTCTTTGAGACCTTTGTTGTCTCTGAAATTATCAAAAGCTATTTGAATGCCGGCAGACGTCCGCCAATTTTTTATTATAGGGATTCTGATGGAAATGAAATAGATTTGATACTTGAGGAAAACGGAAAACTTTATCCAATTGAAATCAAAAAGAGCAGTAATCCAAGGAATAATTCAGGACGACATTTTTCCATATTGAAGAAAACAGGAAAAGAGTGTGGTACCGGATGTATAATTTGCATGGCGGAAAATCTTATACCACTGGACAGGGATAAATGGTTGGTTCCTGTATGGCTGGTCTGACGTTCTCCATTATGTTCCTACAACCTCAATGATTGACGGAGGAACTCCAGACTGTCAGTTGGATGCGTTTTACTCATGACCCCGACTGATGCCATGATATAGTGATTGTCAATCAATACGGTTGCATCCCTGTTGGGAAGCAGCTTTGTGCTGTCAGGCTCATTGATTATGTTTTTAAGAATGTCTGTCCTTCCGGGAAGCCTGGTCAGGACCCCTCCGGTACCTATAATATACTTAACTGCAGTCAGGTCCTTTCCCATGGCAGCTTTTTTTCTTCCGGAAGTGGAGTAGACATCAATCATGTCACCTGCATGTCTGGCTATGGCTGTTTTACATGCAACATATGCAAGTTTTTCAACAAATATTTTTTCAATGGATGTTTTTGGAATTGGTTTATGATCATCAATCAGCTCTTCAAGCTCAGAAGCGTTCAGTCCAAGCTCCTTCAAAAGCCACTCCTTTGTTGCCAGGTCAATGATGTTCCTAATATTGATATAAACACCAAGATCACCCTCAACGGTTCGCTTGGCAGCAGGTTCAGGTGAAATCAAAATCCGTGATATTTCTTCAGATCCTTCCGTAACCGAATGGATGTCCGTTGTAGCACCACCAATATCAATGGTCACCACATCACCAAGTAAATTACTGAGCAGCTTTGTCGCTTCCATTACCCCTGCAGGCGTAGGAATGATATTGCCGCTTACCATTTCCCTGACCTTTGACATACCCGGTGCATTTGTTATATGTTCTTCAAAGACTTCCTGTATGACCTTTCTGGTAGGTTCCACATTGAGTTGATCGATCCGGGGATATACGTTGTCCACGATATAGACCTTCATACCGGCCTCATCAAATATTTGTTTCATCTCATCCCTGTTCTGTATGTTACCTGCATAAATGACCGGCACATCAAGGTTCAGTCCTGCAATTTCCCTTGCATTATATAGTGCTGTTTCGCACTCTCCATAGTCTACTCCACCGGCAATCAGAATGATGTTCGGTCTTATACCAATGATTTTTTCGAGATCGGTTTTTCTCAGTTTCCCTGCCGTTACCATATGTATGTTGGCACCTGCTCCAAGGGCAGCCTCCCTTGCTGCCTTTACCGTCATATCATAGACAAGACCATGGACAGTCATCCGAAGGCCCCCTGCTGCACTGCTGGTGGCCATCATCTCGTCATACAGCA
>Ga0209203_1000134_pt1 | contig 63524 bp, 60 predicted proteins | sample AD_UKC109_MetaG_FD_184423 | JGI IMG/M metagenome (GOLD analysis project Ga0209203, IMG submission 184423) | Active sludge microbial communities of municipal wastewater-treating anaerobic digesters from Hong Kong - AD_UKC109_MetaG (SPAdes)... | ecosystem: Engineered > Bioreactor > Anaerobic >... | reverse complement strand
ACGTCAATCCAAACAATTTCGGTGACTGGGACTGGACCGCCGAACTGAAATCAGCACTCTCCCGGCTCGGACTCGACGCAAACATCGCCAACACCCGTCTCGGGTACGAGAGGTCGGGCGACACGATAACGATGGTTGGCATGACTCCCGCGAAGGTGATGAAGGAATGGACGCTCACGAAGTCGAACGGCGACTGGACCTGCGATACGGCAGACGAGGATGACCTTGACGACCTGCTCTTCGTCCTGGAGAAGATCGGGGCGATCAGCGGATCGGCTTCGTCGTCTCCCGTCAAGTTTGATAAAGAATCTGTGAAGAGCCGGCTTTCGGGAAGGCTTGATGCAGCGTCCCGGTCATCTTCGGGCACCAACACCATCCTGCAGGAAATGCTCCGGTCCAGAACCGGGACTACGAGTTCTGCTGTAATTACTAAACCATCCGGGATAGAGGTGCCGGAGAGTGAAACTTCCACCAAACCGACGGATGTGACGGTCGATCGACAGAACTGGGAGGAGCGTGTCTCACAGTTCACTGCCGGGAAAACTTCAACCTCGGCGGCTGAATCTATCGCCCAGACGGTACAGAGCTCATCTGCGAGATCGGATATCATCTCGCAGGCGATAGCGGGAAGATAATACTCCTTTTTTATCGTCACTTTTAATAACAACCGGACATTCGTCGAACCGTATGGTTACATTGTTCAACTTTTCGCACAGAAAAGGTATTAACGATGAGTGACAATCACGTTACATCGCAGGGGGTTCTACACATGCAAATGCCAATGAACCCCGCTGCGGCCCGAAGGCATACTTGCATTGACTTTTTTGGTAAAAAGCCTTTGCGTCGTGCCTCCTGGAATCCAGAAATATTGGAGGAAAGACAATGAAAAGAAAAAGGATACAAATGGCATCGACATTGGTTGCACTTCTATTCATCATCGCAATGTTAGTACCTGCAGTTAGCGCTGGAAATCAAATTGTAATGAATGAAAAACAAAAACCTGATTTCCCTCGATATATTGAGAGAATTGACATAAATCAATCAGAGACCATATCCCCAGAAAGAGATTTTGATGTTCATATGGAATCAGATATTACGCCGAATGGAAGATATGTTATCTGGGAATCAGAAACTGTGACAATTCCCCCAACAACACTGCCTTATATGTATGCCGGCGCGGGGCTTTACAGGAGTTCAACTGGAGAGAGTGATTGGTACTTAAAAGGTACTGCAGTTAATTCTGGAACTTGGAAATCCTCTGTGCATGCTATCGGTGATACGACAGTCACTGAAGGAGGATATTACATGACCATTGGGTATCATTCATTCAATGGACCAGATGGTACTCCTTATGGTCCTTACCAGACAACATCTAATGTTGTATATGTGAATTGACATTTAAGAGGGATAAATGAAGTTGTAGACTAAATAATACTATGGTGGTAAAGATATGAAATTAAAGGGAAAAATACAAGAAAAAAGAACATTTGGATTCACAATACTGACCATATCATTATTATGTATGTTGTTTGTGCCAGTTGTGAATGCGGAGGAAGAACCTGGTTTTCCTGAATATATAGAATCAGTGACTCCAAATATTTCAGTTGATATAAGAATTGTAACAGATGGACAACCACAATCCGGACCGGACAACCTTGTTGGAGCCCCTGAAGATGAGTGTGAAATGACACAAACTATACGTATTTCTCAATACGATATTGAGGAGATTTTCTCGATGTGCAGATTTTCCAATGTCGCATCAATGAGCGAATATAAACCAACAATGTTTGGTATACGAAGTGTAGAACCTGAATACTCAATATCTGGATCCATCGCACAGGCGAGATCCGATATCATCTCGCAGGCGATAGCGGGAAGATAACTCTTCTTTTTTACCATCACTTTCAATAGCAACTGGACTACCATCGAACCGTGCGGTTGAATTGTTCAACTTTTCGCACAGAAAAGGTATTAACGATGAGTGACAATCGGGTTGTATCGCAGGGGGTTCTACACATGCAAATGCCAATGAACCCCGCTGCGGCCCGAAGGCATAACTGCGTTGACTTTTTTAGTAAAAAGCCTTTGCGGTGTGCCTCCTGGAATCCAGAAATATTGGAGGAAAGACAATGAAAAGAAAAAGGATAAGCGGGCCATTCACAGCGTTCTTGACACTCGTGCTGCTGAGCACTTTAATATTATCGGTAGCGAGCGCAGAACCACTGATTATGCGTTTGTCGCCAGATGAAGGTGCCGGGATATCAGGAGCAGATGTTGAAAAAGACATTGGAGTTGGAGGTATGCAAATATCCAAGACATATTCAGGGATTTTAGATTCGGAATATACATGGACGGGATATACCGACATTTGGAAATCATATCTTAGTCCGGTAAAATCTATTCATCAATCCAAGTCGAGGATAGGATCGACTCCCTTCGATATTGACGTGATAGGGGTTCGCGGAAGAGTCTGGCAGGACGAATCGCTAAAATTTGACCAACCACAAACTAACGAGGATTCGGCTGATGCCCAGGTAAACTATCAGAGCAGTGAAGTGTTCCCCTGGGGATACTGGTATGCCAGATCGGATCATACGTTTGAGTACGAAGCTGGAAATGATTATTGGTATCCAATGTCATACGATTCGATAACTGTATGAGAACCCAAAATACAATTTTTTAAAAATTGTAGGTGTATCTATGCTGAAAGTAATCATCGGGGCTGTATTTTGTATTCTATTGATTTTCATGTCTGCTATAGTATTTTTCCCGGGTGATAATGAAAATCGCTTCAATTGGAAAATGAACTTCACCAAAGATTCGAATAACACGTTTACCGTTACGAATGTCACCTATAATTCGAAAACCGGTGAGAGTTTTGGGATTGGGATGTACAATGCTCCTCTACATAACCCTGAAGATTCAATGCATTTTTCAAAATGTATAGAGAACAACGAACCCTTCGAAGGATATTACTTCATCAGCAACCAGATGTACGAGCAAAACGATTATCTCATCTCGTGTTTCCTTGACTACGAGCAAGTCCCATTTTCACTCGACGGGAGTGGGCCGGAATTGCTACATCGTGTTTACCTGGCTCCTTTCGAGGAAAAATTCTTCCGCTTCGATCTCGGTCGGTTGGAACCGGGCGGTCATGACTGTGAGATTGTCGCACTCCTGGAGACGGAAAATCATTCGCTTGATCTTCAATTCCGCCGCTCTACCGATTTTTCATACCTCGGGAGCAGGAGAGTGAATGTCTATGCGAACTCAACGGAACTGCCGGTTATCAATTATTCCTCGCCCTCAAGGATTTTCGCACAGAATTGCGGGGATGGATATGTGATTAACGACGGCCTGCTCCTTACCAGAACTCCGTGCGTTGCAGAGGGATGGTTCACAGAGGATGTCCGGGCTGGAGAGACGCTTGTCTATTATGTCAACGTCGCTTCGGATTCGAAGTATCCGGTATCGGTTGCATTGGTCGCCTTACTGGACTATACCCAGGTCCCGCTCCTGGAAAACGATACATCAAATGCGATTTTCTTGAATCTGGCTGCCGGAGAGAAGATATCGTTCCCTGCTTATGTGCAGGTTCCCGCGACACCCGGTGTTCATGAACTGATGGTGCTGTATTTCCCGGTCCCCTATACGATGCTGGAATCATCGCCCGGTGAATCGGTAAAGATTGATCAATGGACATGCACCGAACCAAGCATCAGGATTGGACTCAATGTGAGCGAAGCATGAATTCTAATCCAATTATGGTCAATCCGGTGAGGGTGGACCGGCTGGAGTGCGTGTCAATCGAGAGCGGGAAGATATTTCTCCTTTTTTTACAGTCACGGGCAACGGTATTTAAATTCGTCGAAAGCGGTGGACTCCCATCTAACCCCATGGTTCCATTGTTCAACTTTTCGCACAGAAAAGGTATTCGCGATGAGTGACTATCGGGATGTATTGCAGGGGGTTCTACACATGCAAATGCCAATGAACCCCATTGCGGCCCGAAGGCATACTTGCATTGACTTTTCTGGTAAAAAGCCTTTGCGTTGTGCCTCCGGATAAGTGGAGGTAGAAATGAAAAGAAAAACTATCGGGATAGCAATGGTAAGTCATGGGAGACATGGAAAAAACTAATTTCTTGTTGCTCGGTTTTAGCATTATTGTCGTAATGGTCCTGATAGTATTGGGGGGCTTTTTTCAGGGTGGTTCAGACATTACCTGGGAAAATTGTTGTGACAGCGAGTTTGTATACCGAGCAGACCGCTTCGTGTATATCGCACGAAATTTCTCATCTCCAATCACTGAACCGGAAATTGAGGACCTGAAAGCATCGATAGATCAGGAGTACATGAGAATCCTGAAGACCCCTGTAAATGCTGGAGGATCTGGTGCTGGCGGTTTTTCGTCGCCAAGCGAAAGCGGCAATGCGACGGTTGTTTCGTTCGGATATTTCATCGATATCCGGGGAGACTCACATGAGTGGCGAGGAGTAACGGCTAGTCCGGGAGGCGCTGGGGCGGCAGTGAAAGCCGGGGAGGCATGGTACCGTGAGAAAATCCGGGAATATTGTCTGGAAAATGCCGTGAACTGCAGCGGGTTGGCCGCGAGTACATGTACCGCCTTTGATAAAGCGCCTGAAGAATTGGATATTTCTGAAAAGAGGACAACAATATCGGAGCTGATCCCCAATACCGATGAGATGGACATGGAGTTCCTGTCTTCATGTAACACTTTCGCAGTCTACGGCAAAACTGAAAAGATAGAGGAGACAGAAGCTCGCGAAAAATCGGTGGATAGACTTTCGGCCGTCACGAAAGCAGCGGGAAAAGACCTTCAGCCTTATTTGTATCCTGAGGGTCCGGTCCACGGGTATGGGATCTGTTACCTGAACTATATCGAGGTATTTTTATATGATAAACGGCCTGTGGATTATGCAACAACCGACGAGATCTACCGAATCATCGACTATCATGGAAGGGCGCAGGGGATACACGACATACCGGTAGTATTTACGCGTTCGGACCTTGTCCATATTAATTAGAATCCATTTTTCCGGATGGCGCCGGAAATGCGGGATCCGTCACCTGTATCTGCCTTGTTTACCGGTATGTAAAACGCATACAGTTCCACTGGTATCCCGGAAAAGCCAGGAACTGAAAACCGGACGGGGCATGGCACCCTGCCGGCTTCAAATATATTTTGTACCCCTTGTTCCTGTCGGGCGCCCTCACATCATCCCCATCGGGACCTCTTCCTGCTCCTCCCGGTCCAGGTAGTCGGGGTGGATCTCGAGCCTTGTCAGCACCACGAGCACGAGGATGACTATTCCGACAATGAACGCCCCGAAAAACGCGATATCGAACCCGGCGTTGAGCACCTGGACCTGGATATCCACGGGTGCGGCCGTGGTCACGTGCCGGCGGTTTGCGACAGTGGACATCCCCCACAAGAGCACCAGGTTGAAGCAGGCGATCCCGAGCGGCATCGGCGCGAACCGCTCGAGCGAGGTGAGGCTCGAGACCATGCCCTGGTAGGGCTTTCCAACCGAGTTCATGATCATGTTGGTGAGCGGGGTGACCAGGAGGCCGAGCCCGAACCCTATCAGGAACAGCGTCCCGATGATCTGCCCGAGCGTTGAGTCCACCCGGAGGGTGGTCAGCATGAAGTAGCCGAGGACGATCACGAGGCTTGCGGCGATGCCCATCCTTCTCCCACCGACGCGGTTGAAGAGCACGCCTGCGGCAACCCCGGAGACCATCATCGCAAAGGACAATGTCGTCATGATGATTCCTGCCGAAGCGGACGAGAACCCGTGCACGTACTCGAAATAGAACGGGAAGAGGTAGTTGATCCCTCCGAAACTGAAGAAGAGCAGGCACATCGCGAGGTTTGCAAACAGGAAGTTCCTGTTCGAGAAGAGCCGGAGTTCTAGGAGCGGGTCCGGAACCCTTCGTTCGTGGTAAACCAGGTAGGAGAGGGAGAATGCTGCAACAACGAGGGCGGCGATGATAGGAAGCGACGTCCACCCGAGCGTGAGGCCCTCGGAGATGGCGAAGATGAGTGTGGCGAGCCCGACGAAGACGAGGACGCCCCCCCGGTAATCAAAGCCGGAGAGGTTCCCCACACGGCTGTCCTTCGGGACGACGCGCAGGCCGAGGAGGATCGCACATATGCCAATCGGCACGTTGATGAAGAATATCCAGTGCCAGGAGAGGTAATCGGTGAGGAGACCCCCGACGGTCGGACCGATCGCGGTCCCGAGCGCAGCGATCGTGATGACGATCCCCATGGCCTTTCCCTTCTGGTCGAGCGGGATGTACTCGGTGACCATTGCCGGCGCAATCGCAGTCATCATTGCACCCCCAAGCGCCTGGAAGACACGCGATACGATGAGGAGATCGAAGGATCCGAACATGTCCGGCAACAGGCCGCACATGAACGATCCGAGGGTAAAGATCGCAAACCCGGTGACAAAGATCCTCTTGAACCCGATGAGATCAGAGATCTTTCCGAAGATGATCACGCACCCGGCCATGGCGATCAAGTAGGCGGTCGCCACCCACGAGACGGTGGTCGTCGATATGTCGAACGATTCTGATATGGTGGGGAGTGCGATATTCACAATGGTCCCGTCAAGCGATGCCATGAAGATGGCGAGCGAGACGGATACGAGAAATAGCACATAGCTATTTTTTTGGCCCGATCCAGGAGAGGCACCCATACGTACTGGTATTTTTTCGATGCGTGAAAAAGAATGTTGTTTTATCGCCTAAAAAGAGCGACATGCCCCCCAACCATCATTGGAAAACCCCTGTCGTTCACAGCCCTTTTACGTACTGTTAAGGAAGATGGTGCCCCACCATATGCCGGATATACCGGAGAGTTCTATGATGCCAAAAATTACCTCCACTCTGTTCTGCCTCCTTTTTATCATCGGAGCCAGTTTTATCTTCATATCCGGCTGCGTAAACGAGGAGACACCGGCCGTCGGAAACGGGGATACAATCCCGACAGGCGTTGCCGGTCACAGCCAGGAACCTGATTACCAGGATTCGTATTACTGGCTTTCTCTGCCAACCATTGAAGAGAAGGTCGACGTCTTCTATGTCTACCCGACGGTCAGCAGCAGCCCGGGCGGTTTCATGGATATTACGAATGAGTCGGAACGTCTGCTCGCACAGGGCATGCTGGAGGCACAGGCAAGTGTTTTTGCATCACGTGCCAACGTGTTCGCTCCCTACTACAGGCAGATGTCGACAGGGGTCGCGGTGACCCAGGGTTCCCTCGCAACCGATACTGAAGAGTTCAAGCGCGGTGCGGTCGACGTCCAGGACGCCTTCGACTACTACATCACCAATCTCAACGAAGGCCGCCCGTTCATCATCGCAGGCCACAGCCAGGGAACGATGGCACTGATCGAACTGATAAAGAACCGGTTCGGCGACGACGAAGACCTCCGGAACCGCCTGGTTGCCGCCTATCTCATCGGGTACACGGTGACTGACGCCGATCTCGAGGCAGCCGGGCTCACCATTGCAGAAGGAGCCGATGATACAGGTGTCGTTATCACCTACAACACGCAATCAAAAACCTCTGCCGGCGGACCGATGCTGATGGCCGGAGCGCACTGCATCAATCCGCTCAACTGGAAGACCGATGACACCTGCGCTCCCGCCCTGGAGAACCTGGGTGCACGGTTCTACAATGACTCGACCGGGGAATTCCTGCGGGAAGTGGACGACTACTGTGACGCCCAGATTGACCTGGAGACCGGAGCGCTCACGACGACGATTCCCGCGGGTGAAGACCTTGATATCGGCCCGTACTCCGAAGGCGTGTACCACCGCTACGATTACGCGTTCTGGTACAGGAACCTGGAGAAGAACGTCGGTGAAAGGATCGATGCGTATCTGAACCAGACAGCCAGTTCGAATCCATGACGGGAGTCCATATCGACAGGATGGCCCTGGAGGGTCTGCGAGGGATGGAGCTTGGAATCCCCACGACTCTGCCTCCTTTCGATGCTGACAGTGACGTTCCGGACGCACCTCGCTATTCGGACCCGGAGAGCTGGATCGCCCTGCCCGGGCACTTCAGCACGGAAAAACAGCCCGTGGACGTCTTCTGGGTCTACCCGACCGTTCTTTCCGACAACTCGACCTATCTCATGAATACCCGTGATCCCGGTCTTCAGGAGAAGGCGGCCTGGACCCTGGTTGAGCAGGCGAGCATATTCGACGGACTGGCAAACATCTACGCACCCTACTACCGGCAGAACAACGTGTTGATCAACCCGCTGATGCTTACCGGTGCAAGACCGATCTTCGAGCTGGGGCAAAGCGACCTCGTCTCCGCGTTCCGATACTTCACAGAGCACTTCAACAGGGGAGAGCGGCCGGTCATCCTGGCCGCCCACAGCCAGGGTTCGGTCAGGGTCGTGGAGCTTGCGAAGGCCGGAGAACTCCTCGTCGGCGATCCTGCCTCGCTGGAACGGCTCGTTGCGGCCTACGTCATCGGGTATTCGGTCACGCAACCGGACCTGGACGCGAATCCCCTGATCAGGATCGCCAGGAACGCGACTGATACAGGCTGTTTCATCACATACAACACGATATCGGACGAAGAAGGGAAGGAGAAGGAAGCCCCGACCGTCCGGCCGGGATCGTTCGTGGTCAACCCGCTGACCTGGAAGACCGACACGGAGTTTGCGCCTGCGTCGGCCAATCGCGAAGCGGTCTTCTTCAGGCACGGTGATCCGGAACACCCGGCCAGGTACCCGGACTTTGCAGCAGCCCGGGTTGTGAACAACGCACTGGTGATCACGGAGGTCTCACATCCCGAAGAACTGCCGGCGACGAGCGTCACGTTTCCCGAAGGCGTGTATCACAGGTACGACTATGCTATCTTCTACGGAAACCTGCGAAAAAACGTGGAAGACCGCATTCGTTCGTATTTTTCGAAACAGGGGGGCCTGTGACCAGATGACGTTTTCTCAAATCGGGTCGAATACATCTTCCCACTTGCGCCCCGGGAGTGACATTGCAGGGATACCGGGTTCTGGTCACGAGATCGTATGAAAATGGTCGCACACTCGTGGATCGCACCGTTCGGAATATATCCAGGACACTGCATCTGCTAATCGTCTCCGAATCACAACAGGAATAAAAAACGGCCTTTTTCCAGATACCAACACAGGGCTGAACGATCGGACAGCATGCAAACGGAAGGGCTGGAGAAGACCGCTGCCTGTTCTTTCACAGAATACTTATCTCCTGTTTACAAAAGAAACGACGAAAACATCGCCAATAAACCAATGTAAAGGAAGTATACCTCGTTATACCATGCTCTCCATCATCCAGGTATATTTTTCCGCTGAAAATTCAAATAAAAGACGTGGATTTTCGTTATTTTCCTGGTCGACGACGAACGAGTGCATAATCGCGATCCTGCTTTGATCCTGCCTGATGCATGATAGAACGACTCGTCGCATCAGCCCAACACCTACAATGGGTGCCTGAAGACGAGAATGGTATGCAGGTATGTATTTGTTTGTTGAGTGTATCGAAGCATGGAATTTTTCCCTACCTTAAAGAACCATGAAATGCTAAAATGAGATCCTGTACATTCCCCGGAAAAAAACAGGGAAGACAAATTAGGAAGGGAAAAATCCGGGAGTAGATTATCATAAAATATAAAAAAGTGGACACTTTTCACGATATACACGAGTTAGCGGTAATGCGGAGCGATACGACGGGAAAAAACCTGAAAAATTAGGAAACAACAGAGATATGGTGAAAATAGAAAAAATTATCGAGAATAAGAAACAGTTCCTTGACTTATTGTTGTTGGCAGACGAGCAGGAAAATATGATTGACAAGTATCTGTCGAAAGGAGACCTGTTTGCTTTGTATGACAATGATCTGAAAAGTGTTTGCGTTGTGGTGCCGATACATAGCGAAACCTGCGAGTTGAAAAACATAGCGACATACGAGAAATATCAAGGCAAAGGGTACGGCAGAGCATTGATACATTTCATTTTTGATTTCTACAAAAACGACTACAAAACAATGCTTGTCGGGACAGGCGAAACGCCGACAATCTTGTCGTTTTATGAAAGTTGTGGATTTGAAAAGTCACATCGGGTAAAGAATTTTTTTACAGACAACTACGACCACCCTATTTTCGAGGGCGACATACAACTTGTTGATATGATTTATCTTAAAAAGGATTTGCAGGAATAGCAGGGATGTATCACAAACGAAATAAAAACGCTGAACAAATAAGCACAACAGCTCACATCCGGTCATAAAACATTTGGGGTGGAAGTGGTTATTCGAGCATTCTGCCACGCATCAAAGTTTGGGAACGGTGGATACGAACGCAAGCCCGCTCTCCCGTGCCGATACGGAAATACCTGATGGGGATTCCATCCACAAAATCGGATGCTGCTATGGGGATTCGAACCCCAGTCGTGGGAGTGAGAGTCCCACATGATTGGCCGGACTACACTATAGCAGCAGACTGCTCTACAAAATGGGCGCTGAAGTTACTTAAACCTATTTGATTTATCCCGTTTACGGCGGAAAAGGGCTTTGGAACCGCTGGAATTGAGCGCATGATGTCTGGAAAAATACCTGCTACCCACAACTATATCCCGCATATCCGGCCATAAATATAGGAAAGGGAAATGGCGGGCCTTGAAGAGCAGATAAAAGAACTGGAAGACGAACTCCAGCGGACGCCCTACAACAAGGCCACATCCAAGCATATCGGCCGGGTTAAGGCAAAGATAGCGAAGTTACGGGACGAAGCGGTCAACAGGGCGATGAAGTCCGCCGGGGGCGGGGAAGGGTATTCGGTCAGGAAGTCGGGCGACGCCACGGTGGTGCTCGTCGGGTTCCCCTCAACCGGAAAGAGCACACTTCTGAACCGGATGACCGGCACGGCAAGCGAGGTCGGGGCATACGCGTTCACCACCCTCACGGTCGTCCCCGGAGCGATGGAATACAAGGGTGCCAGGATCCAGATCCTCGATATCCCGGGCCTGATCGCCGGTGCGGCCATCGGGAAGGGACGGGGAAAAGAGGTCATCGGGGTGGTGAGGAGCGCCGATATGATCGTGATACTCGTCGATGTCTTCAACGCAAGCCATGTCGATGTCCTGATGAAGGAGCTCTACGATGCAGGAATCCGCATCAACCAGCCTCGCCCGGATATCACCATCAAGAAGACGTCCCACGGAGGTATCCGGCTGAATGCCGTGGGAACGCTCGATCTCGAGATCGACGAGATACGGACCATCCTCGCTGAGAACAAGATCATGAATGCCGATATCCTGATCAGGGGCGGGGCCTCCCAGGAGGATATCATCGATGCGATGTTTGGAAACAGGGTCTATATCCCGGCGATCGTCGTGGTCAACAAGGTCGACCTGGTTGATCCTTCCGCCAGTAAAGCGATAGAGGACGACATCACGGCGCGTTTCGGGATGGATCCCATCATGATCTCGGCCCAGACAAAATACAATATCGAGGTATTGAAGGAGGAGATATACCGGAGCCTGGGGTTCATGCGGGTATACTTAAAGCCACAGAGTGGCCTGGCCGATCTCGAGGAGCCGCTTATCGTCCGGACAGACAGCACCGTCGAGGACGTCTGCCGGAAACTGCACCGGGATTTCGTGGACAGGTTCCGGTATGCCCGCGTCTGGGGTGATTCGGTCAAGCATCCGGGCCAGCGGGTGGGCCTTCCCCACCTGCTTCACGAGGGCGACCTGCTCACAATCATCATCGAGCATTGAAGCAACTCTCATATTTCGTAATCATCATCCGGGCATTCACATCCGTCCCCGAATCTCGCAACCTGGTGTTTTTCAGGATCTCATCCGGAGAATACAGGCATCTTCCCGGCTATCGGGCATTGAAGCAACTCTCATATTTCGTAATCATCATCCGGCCATTCACATCCGTCCCCGAATCCCACAACCTGGTGTTTTTCAGGATCTCATCCGGAGAATACAGGCATCTTCCCGGCTATCGGGCATTGAAGCAACTCTCATCTTTCGTAATCATCATCCGGGCATTCACATCCGTCCCCGAACCCCGCAACCTGGTGTTTTTCAGGATCTCATCCGGAGAATACAGGCATCTTCCCGGCCATCGGGAATTGATGCAACTCTCATCTTTCGTAATCATCATCCGGCCATTCACATCCGTCCCCGAACCCCTCAACCTGGTGTTTTTCAGGATCTCATCCGGAGAATACAGGCATCTTTCCGGCTATCGGGCATAAAACCCGGTCCGGGACCACCCGGGTCATTGGCGCTGTCATCGAATCTCCCAGCAGGGCATTCCCAGGGATCATCACCGGGTCGCAGGTGCCCTGACAGGGCTCCCCAGCACATTCACCGGGCAAAAAAACTCTTCCGTATCTCGTCGAGGGGGGCGTCCGTCTTGAGGGCAGTTCCCGAGTAATGCGCCCTGCTGCCCGAAAATCCTTCATCCCGGAGTGATGATATGACCTCTTCCAGCGGTGGAGGTGAGACCCCCCACCTCTTTGCGAGCCGGTGGTACTCGTAATGGCTCGAGAGCGGGAGCTCCTGCCTGCAGATGGCGATAAGTTTCGCAAGGTCAGGACCCGTCCCAAGCCGCAGGTCCCCGATAACTGCCGCCATCGAATCCAGGAGCTGCATATCCTGTATCTCACCGGTCCAGAGTGGACCGATAGGGACCAGGGGGGTGCCGCATTCCCTGCACTGCCCGGAAAGGGGAAGCATGCCGGCCTGTTCCGTCCGGGAAGGACAGATCGGGCATTGCATCACGTATCCCATCCGGGCCATCGATCGATCGGCTCGTTCCGCGCCGTATAAGAGCCGGACATGGAGGCGTACGAAGTGTTCCCGTGCAAAACAGAAGAGCGGCTCGATACCCCGGTCGTACTTTGCAATCTCCCGGACAAGGAACCCGAGCAGGACGCGGAGGCCGGTCTCGGCATGGTACTCGTTGTTCAGTGCCGAGGAGAAGTAGCGGCGCATGCCGGCCTTCTTATGGGCCCCGCAGAGGGGGGCGGTATCGGTCGCGGTCACCATCAGGTACCGCCCCGTCCCCCGTGCTGCCGAGTCGATGAAGGGTGCAGGTGTTCCGAACGGGTCGATATCGACTGCGTCGAACTTCCGGGTGGACAACAGGCAGTTGACATCGGCCTCGCAGATCTCTGGAGTTACCCCGGCATGACTAGCGTTTCTCCGGATGAGGGCGACTGCTTCGGCGTTCCGGTCGTTGATCGTCACCGGGATGCCGCACTCGTGTGCCATGCGAAGCCCCCGGGCACCTGTCGCCCCCATGGCGTCGAGGTAATTTGAGACGGGAAGGACGGACGCAAGGAGGATAGTCGCATCCCGGGATAACTCCATGCGCCGGTTGAAGAATATTCGTGCGGTTCCCGGAGGAAACGCGCTCGAAGGGTCCTGCATCGGAACGAAAAAGCGTGTTGTTCCCTCTATTACCTCGCAAAAATCCATAACGCGAGTATTGTGGAAGTTCACAAACCTTATACCTTCTCTTTGTTAATTGATATAGGCAGGGCGTGTGGCCTAGTCAGGATAGGGCGGTAGCCTCCTAAGCTATAGGTCGGGGGTTCAAATCCCTCCACGCCCGTTCTTTTCAGTTTTCTCATTCTTCCACGGATCTCCTACATGTTGATATGAACCGGCGCCAAATGCTTGACGGGAAAAGAGTCTCCATGAATATCCCCGCCCTGGTGCGAATCGGAAGACCGGTAAACTCGTCTGTTGCCGGCATAGCTGCCATCATCGGGTACCTCCTGGCAACGGGCACCCTCGTTTTCGGAACACTCCTCCTCGCGGCGATCGTCTTTCTGGTCACCTCGGCCGGAAACGTCGTGAATGATTATTTCGATATCGAGACGGACAGGATAAACCGCCCGGAACGGCCGCTGCCCTCAGGTGATATAGGTGAAAGGACCGCGCTCGTGCTGGCAATCGTGCTGTTTGCTTCCGGGATCATACTGGCAGCCTTCACAAACATCCTCTGCCTGGTGATAGCCGTCGTCAATTCCGCCCTCCTGGCAGGATATGCGGCATGGCTGAAGAGGACGCCTCTCATCGGCAATGTCGCGGTCTCATACCTGTCAGGCTCAATCTTCCTCTTTGGCGGGGCATTTGCCGGTATAGAAGGTCTCATCCGTGTTATTCCCGTTGCGGCAATCACGTTCCTCGCAATGCTGTCACGTGAGCTTCTCAAGGATGCCGAGGATGTGGAAGGAGATTCGGCGACAGGGGCATCCACCCTCCCTGTCCGCATCGGAGTGAAGAAGACCGCGTACATCGGTTTTTTCTGTCTCGCCGGAGCGGTGGCGGCAAGCATGGTCCCCTTTCTCTGGTGGGGGATGTGGTACATTGCAGGGATACTCCCGATCGATCTCGTTCTTCTTGCTGCCGGACTCCGTCCCCTCCGCTGCGATACCCCTGACTGCATACGCACGACCGGGGCGACCTCTCTCTTGAAGTACGCAATGTTTGCATCGCTCGTGGTGTTCATGGCAGCTGCGCTCCTGCTCTAAAAAAAGCCTCCTCGCTGTTTTGTGCGGGGAGACCGAATCGCATTATTATCTGCATACCAGTTCAGTCACTCACAACCGCTGCCGGGGCGTCCTCACATACCTCATACCCAATTGCTCATTTTGACTGTGAATCGGCCTCGCGGTATTTATTCGGGCGGCGGCGCGGGTATCACACATGGGGGTGTGGGGGGAGAAAGCCCCCACAAAATGTATCCGGTTCATCAATCCAACCCGCGCCAGCTCGCGAAGAGCCAAAAAAATTGTATCAATTGTCGGGTTTGGAAGAAAATTCATGAATGTGGGGGGTATCGTCGTCTCGTCGTGCTTCCTTTGGTACCTTTTCGGGGGGAATGCCGAGGAGCGCAACATCCATCACATCGTCCCAGTTCACAAGGGTCTCCACGCAGCCATCCTTCAGGGTCACAACCCCCATTCCGACAATTCCGACCTTGTCCGTCAGTTCGAGCCCCTCCTTCACCTCGGAGAGGCACCCCACACCGATGATGGCCCGGGGACGGTATTTCTTCACCATCCGCTTGATCAATGTCGACCCCGGGGCGATAAAGACCCTGTAGCCTATCTCCTCCAGGACGCCACGCCAGTAGCCAATACTGCACTGGCCACAGGACCGGCAATTGAGACCTTCAGGGGAGAGATGAGCCGGACACCTGGCCGAGCGGAGGCACTGGGGGAGAAAGACCATCCGTTCTCCGACAGGGATCTCCGCAAATGAACCCTTGTTCATGCTGTTCCGGAGCTGTATGAAGAAGGAGAGCATCTCGGCGTCTTCAAGCCCGATAAGCCTGAATATGGCTTTTACCGTTCCTTCCACCATCGTGATGCCGGCCTTGAGGAATCGTGGGAACACGAGCTTTCCGGTTTTTATTGAATAGACCGAAATTGCCACCATCAGGACGGAAAACAGCAGGACGCCGAGGATGACGATGAGCGTGACCTCTCCTACGAGGAAGACGAACTGTTCCCAGAGTGTGAAATTGACAACCATGGCGGCATTACCCGATAATCTTCCTTCTTCGCGCGATCCCTTCCCAGTCAAGGGGCGGGCAGAGAACGCCAACCTCTGTGATGAACCCGGTTACCAGGGAATGAGGGGTGGCGTCGAAGGCCAGGTTGAGAACTCCTGCCCTGTCGGGAACAACCCGGGTCTTTCCGCAGATCGAGATCTCCTCCCGTGCCCTCTCCTCGATGGTGATATCAACCTCTGTATGGTCAGGATCGAACGTTGAGAGCGGGGCCGCGACATAGAACGGGATACCGTGCCGGGCGGCACAGACTGCATGCATGTAGGTGCCAATCTTGTTGAAGACGACATCAGGGGTGATACGGTCCGCTCCCACGATTACAAGATCAATATCGCCGGTTCTCATGATATGGGCAGCTGCGGAATCGTTGATGACGTCCACGTCTATCCCTTCCCTGGTCAGTTCCCACGCTGTAAGCCTGGATCCCTGGAGCAGTGGCCTGGTCTCGCACGCTATCACGCGGATCTTCTTGCCGGCGGCAACCCCGGACCGGATGACGCCAAGTGCAGTTCCCCAATCGCTGCAGGCCAGCGCACCGGCATTGCAGTGCGTGAGCACGGTCCCCTGGTCAGGGAGAACACTGATCCCCACATCTCCGATCATATGGCATGTCCGGGAATCTGAGGCCGCAATCGAGAGAGCCTGGTCAAGCGTCGCACGCCGGGCGTCCCTGACAGATATGGCGTGCAGTGCACGTTCCAGCGTGAGATCCACGCCCCAGGCAAGGTTGACCGCCGTGGGACGTGCGGACTTGATCTTCTCCGACTGGATCGTGAGTCTCGCTACAAATCGCTCAAAATCTTTTTCCCGGATCTTCCGGGCGGCGAGGGCCACCCCGAAAGCTCCTGCGACACCGAGAGCAGGTGCCCCCCGAACCTCGAGTCGCCGGATGGCTGTGATGAGCCGTTCCACGGTACTGCACCGGATCATGATGAATTTGTCGGGGAGTTTTGTCTGGTCGATACAAAGGATGGCCGTATTTTCCGTGTCCCAGGATATCGTCTTCTCCGAATGCATCCCGATCAGCCTTCCCGTTCGGAATCGATGAATGCCCGCATGGCTGCTGCGCCTGCCTGAGCAACACAGTCAGGGATATCTTTCGGGGAGATTGCAGTGCCGGCCACGTAGATCCCCGGTTTAATGGTGGCCACAGTATCTACCTTGTCATCTGTGGAACTGAAAAATCCTGCTTCTTCAAGAGGGATCTCGCACATTTCTGCTATCTTTTCGCTGTCGAAGGCGGGTTCCATGCCCACAGAGAGGATGACAAGGCCAGGCGTAAGCAGTTCCATCTCTCCTGTCTCGGTATTTTCAACACGGATTGCAAGGCAATTGTCGCCATCGATAACCTCTGCGGGCATTCCCCTGATGAACCGTATCCCGGCATTGATCGCCCTCTCGTAGTACTCTTCGTATCCCTTTCCATAGGCCCTGATGTCCATGTAGAGGATCGTGATATCCATGTCAGGATATTTTTCCCTGAGGAGGAGGGCATTCTTTATCGCGTACATGCAGCAGACACACGAGCAGTATGGCCTGCCTATGGATGCGTCCCTTGAACCGACGCACTGGACAAATACGACGCTTTCAGGGGTTTTGCCGTCGGAGAGCCGTTGTATCTGTCCACCTGTCGGTCCGCTCGCGTTCATCATTCTCTCGAATTCGAGAGAGGTGATGACGTCAGGGAAGAGGAGGTACGAGAACTGGTCTTTGTTGCCGGCATCGAATACGCGGTACCCGGTGGTTATGATGATGCTCGACGCCTCGATCAAAATTTCCTTCCCGGTATCCTCCTTGAGGATTGCCTCGCGATCGCAGATATCGTAGCAGAGACCGCACTCGATGCAGTGTTCAGGGTCCTTTATGACAATGTCGGGAACTGCCTGGGAATGTGGCTTGTAGATGGCTTTTCGGACACCAATCCCGGCATCGAACCGGTTGTAGACCTCGACAGGGCATATGAGAACGCAGTCTCCGCAGCCATTGCATTTTTCCTCGTCGATGTACCGGGGATTCTTCTTCACCGTGACCCTGAACTGTCCTGCCTCACCCTCAACCGCGGTGACTTCAGAGCAGGTATGGATATGGATATGGGGGTTCCTGGAGACATCCATCATCTTTGGCGAGAGGATGCACATCGAGCAGTCGTTCGTGGGAAATGTCTTGTCCAGCTGTGCCATGTGACCACCGATCGAGGGCTCACGCTCGATGAGATGGACATCTATTCCATGTCCTGCGAGGTCGAGTGCAGCCTGTATGCCGGTCACACCGGCCCCGATTATCACGACATCAGCCATGCATGTACCTTCCTGCAAGCTCCCAGTAATTCGCGGCGTTCCTGGTGATGTGGTCTTTTTGCTCTTCCGTCACGGTCTTTACCACCTTTCCCGGGACGCCCACCACGACCGATCCGGGAGGGATATCCCTGCCCTCTGTCACCACCGTCCCGGCGCCGAGGAGACAGTCTTCCCCCACACATGCTCCGTTCAGGACGATGGCCCCCATGCCCACGAGGACGCGGTCCCGTATCGTGCAGCCGTGCAGTATCGCACCGTGTCCGATGGAGACCTCCCTGCCAACCTGGACTGGATGCCCCGCGCTGGTGTGCAGAACCGCGTTGTCCTGCACGTTGGACCAGTCACCGAGTGCCACGCTGTCCTTGTCGGCGCGAATCACGGCACCGTACCAGATGCTCACCTTTCTCCCAATCGTCACATCGCCGAGTATGGTGGCATTATCGGCGATGAACGCATCCCGGAACTGCGCCCTATCAATATCCATAATAGCATAGAAAATAGAGTATCAAGCACAATGAAGGTTATGGTAGGTGGCACCTTCGATCCTCTTCACGATGGACATAAGAGGCTCATCTCAAGGTCTTTCGAGCTTGCAGGCAATGAGGGAATCGTGATCATCGGACTGACGACCGATACGTTTGCGAGCCGGAAGAGCCATCCGGTCCATGACTACGACGAGAGGAAGAACAGGCTGGAAAAGTATATCCAGGAGAGGGGGTTTTTGGCCGGGTGGTGTATCGTGCCCCTTTCAGACCGCTATGGATCCGCCCTCGAGGCGGATTTCGATGCCATCGTGGTGAGCGAGGAGACTTTGCCCGTCGCCCGCGAGATCAACGCGATGAGGAGAGGCAAAGGACGCCCCAAGGTGGACATACACCAGATAACCTGCGTTCTTGCAGAAGACGGGCGCTGGATCTCGAGCACACGGATCTACCGTGGAGAGATCGACGAACATGGGAAAATCCTCCGTGAACCCGACAGGAATTGCGATATTTGACCGTTTCATCCGGATCAATATGTTTATGAGACTGCGGGTACTGCTACTCTGGTACATACATGCCTGACGAGAGGGACCCGCAGGATCTTCATGAAAAAGAAGGAGACCCCGGCGTTACACCAATACAGGATATTGTCGTCCGGGACATCATGTCTGACATCCCGGACCGCATCCCCCCACAGATGCCCATCACTCGCATCCTGCATGATTTTTCGACCCTGAAGTGTGCTGATCTCGTTGTGGTTGACGGGGATGGAAAATTTCTAGGTGTTGTCTCACCCTTTGACCTGGTCAGCCATGTCAATCCCTCGATGGGCGTTCGATCAGGGAAGAAGGCTCCCTGTATCGAATGCATGATGAGAGGAGACACGCTGGTGGCAGAAGATCTGATGTCCCGCAGCCACATGACGGTGAATGAAAAAACCCCTGTCATTGAAGCCCTGCGTCTCCTGGAAAGATACCGTCAGCCTGACCTCGTCGTGATCGACGACGAAGGCATTGCAATCGGCATGCTTGGAATATGTGGCATCATCTCTCATCTCCGGTTGGTGGGCCACCTCTAGCCTGCAGCCCGAGGAACCCGCGGGTCATCAGAATCGGTGTCAGGAAGATCGAGATGATCACCATGACGGTCACCGATGAAAAAAGCGTCGCACTGATCAGGCCGGACGAGAGGGCTACCTTCGAGACGACAAGGGAGATCTCGCCACGAGGGGAGAGGCCGAGGCCGACAATGAGAGATCGTGCCCGATCCCGCAGGAACCAGAAGGATCCGACATACCCTCCGGCAACCTTTCCTGCGAACGCCACGATGACGATCAGGAGGATGAACGGGATGGACGTCGAATCGGACGAGAAGGAGATGAAGAGGCCGATAGATGCGAAGAAGACCGTGGTGAAGAATCCGAAGGCAAAATCCGCCAGACTGTCGTAGAGGAGCCGATCGCTCCTGATGGAGTCTCCGAGGATCAGCCCCGCCAGGAAGGCGCCGATTGCATAATGAAGGCCCGCTTCCTGCGCGATGACTGCAGTTCCGAGGGCGATGAGGATGGCCACGGAATAGGGCATCTCGTGCGTCCGGGCGGAGCGGGAAGACTCGAACGACCAGAGGATGATCTTTTTTCCAAGGGTCAGGATGAGGATGAAGAATACCGTGATGAGCACCATTGTGAGAGCTACTGTTCCAAACCCTCCAATCCCGGACGCAAGGGTCGTGAGGATGCCAAGCAGGATTATTCCGATGACATCGTCCACGACTGCCGCAGCGACGATGATCATCCCGATATCTGATTTCAGTTGCCTGAGATCCACGAGCGTCCGCACCGAGATCCCGATAGATGTGACGGCGAGTGCGATTCCAAGGTATATACACTCATAAAGACCCAGACCGACGAGATATCCTGCCGCCACGCCGAATGCGGACGGAAATGCAACACCTGCAAGCCCTGTGACTATGCCTGCCTTCTCCGACTTTGCAAATGTCTTCATGTTCAACTGTGCGCCGCTCATGAAGAGGAGGACGATTATCCCGATATCGGCGAAAAATTCGATAAACTCGTTTGGGGAGACGAGATTCAAGATGGCGGGGCCGAGCACGACACCTGCAGCCACCTCGCCTATCAGCGAGGGGAAGCCAAACCGCTCGACCAGTTCACCAAGGACCTTTGCACAAAGGATGATTGCGATGATCTGGACGAGCGGATCCATTCATGCGTGATTAGGAATCCGCAGGATAAATGTGTTTGTTTGGAGAGACGAAGAGAAAAACCCGAACGGATTGTCTTTTCGAGAAGAGACGATTCAAAAGAGAGAACCATGTTTCAGGAAGAATGGACCTTTCTTTCCCCGGGGAAAATACCCGGTAACCGGTTTTGAAGACCGGGTGGTTTTACCGCTCCCGTTTTGGGGCCGGTGCCGGGAAGAATGGACCTGGTATCCCGGGGCTAAACCCGGTTTCAAAGGCAGGGTGGTTTTACCGCTCCCGTTTTGCGGCAAGTACCGCCGCGAGCCCTGCACACGCAAGTATTGCAGTGCATGGCAGAAGGCCTGTCGTGGGCGCCTCTGTCGGTTTTGCCATCATCTCTTCTGCTACCTGCCTGTTCTGTTTTGCATCCACCGATTCAGGATCGAGGGTGAGTGCCGTATCGGACGCCGCGAGGCTCTCCTCGTACCGGCCCAGGCCGTTTAAGGAGGTGGCACGGTTTATCCAGGCATAGAGATTGTCGGGATCGAGCGCGAGGGCCGTGTCGGATGCTGCCAGACCCTCACCGTACCGTTCCATGCTGTTCAATATGCCCGCCTTCGTGACCCATGCAAGGGTGAAGTTCTCGTTCTCCTGCAGAGCCCGGTCAATCTCGGTAAGCGCCGGGCTGTAATCACCCTGGTAGGCGAGATCGACGGCCCGGTTGTAGGAGTTGATCGCATCGATGTTGTCTGCCCCTGCCGGCACAATCGACCACAGGGCAAGAACGAGAAGTGATATCAGGATAAAAAATTTTGTACGGTTCATCTGCATTCCTCGATTTATTCTCGATATGTCCGGTTTGAAACCGGTTTTCGTCTTTTATATGATGTAGCTCGTGATATCCCTGGTGATCACCCAGTCGCAGTACAGGCAGTGGAGACCCTTCTCCTGTACCTCGAACCTGGACTGGATCGGCTCGTTGGCATTGGAGATACAACCCGGATTTGGACACCTGACAATTCCGACCAGGAATTCGGGAGTCTCGACCCCCTTCTTTGCAAAGACCTTATAGTCCCTGATGATGTTTATCGATGCGTTTGGTGCGATAAGGGATATCCGGTTCACTTCGTCCTTGAAAAGTTCCCGGTTCTCGATCTTCACGATATCCTTCTTCGCCATCTTCCCGCTCTTCACATTGGTTGCAACAGATATGGATTCGGTGGTCGTCCCCGTAATCCCGATTATCTTCAAGACATTCAGGGCTTCCCCTGCCGTAATATGGTCGATCACTGTCCCGTGCTTTATCGGGCTTATGAGGAGACCCCGCTCTGTGGCATCCCCGGTCACTTCATCACCTTCTCGAGCATCGCCATCCGCACGGGGATTCCGTTGTTGGACTGTTCGAAGTATCGTGCGCATGGAAGGGAATCCACTCCGAAATCGATCTCGTCGAGCCTCGGCAGCGGATGCAGGACGATGAACGTATCCCTGACATCTTTGAGAAGGTCAGGCGTAACCCGGTAACTCGAGGCGACCTTGAAGTAGGACGAAGCGTCAGGGAACCGCTCCCGCTGGATCCTCGTTACGTAGAGGACATCCAGTTCCCGGATGATTCCCGAGATATTCTCGTGATTAATAACCTCGCAGCCTCCCCTGGTGAGCTCGTCGACCAGTGACGACGGGAGTTCAAGTCCTTTCGGGGAGATGGTATGGATCGTTGCACCATACAGGGAGAGAGCGTGTGCCAGTGAATGTGCGGTCCGCCCATAGCGAAGATCACCGAGGAGCCCGGCGTGTATACCGTCTATCTTCATTGACTGCCGGATGGTATAGAGGTCGAGCAGGGTCTGTGACGGGTGCTGTCCGGCACCGTCCCCGGCATTTATGACCGGGACCGATGCGAACTCGCTGGCGAGGCGTGCGGCCCCCTCTTTTGGGTGACGGAGCACGATCGTGTCCACGTACCCGCTCACCACGCGAATCGTGTCAGCAAGCGTCTCTCCCTTCGAGATCGAGCTGGCCTCGACACTTCCCATGCTGATCGAGACACCCCCGAGCCTGGCCATCGCCGCCTCGAAAGACATCCTGGTTCGCGTGCTCGGTTCGAAAAAGAGGAGGGCAAGGATCTTCCCCTTGAGGGAAGACGAGTCGAACCGGGACTGGATCTTTTGTGCCTTGTCCAGCAGATCATCAATCTCGGCCCGATCAAAGTCGCGTATTGATATGATGTGCCTCATGAAACACCGCTTCTGGCCGGGCGGTATGGGAACTGGAATACCGGCGCACAATCCCACCCGGAAATTTCCCATACAGTATTGTGATATCATCGTTGATGAGATTATTGGATGGCGGCCAACCGAAAATGGCCCCGGCTACCCGGGTTGAGTCACGGTGGAATGCCTGGTGACAAGGAGATTGTAGGCATTATGCTCCCTGTTGAACCGCACAAGGACCTGGCGGAATTCTGCCGGCGAACCATAGCGGACGGAGAGGAGATGCCTGTTCTGCGGAGTTACGTGATACGCGGGCAGGATGGCGAAGACTGGTTTCTGCGCGGTACCGTCACAGATCCGGAAGACATGGGTTTTCCTGTCGCCGAGTTCGCCGGACATGACGGCCGCAATAACATCTATCTTTCGATTGACATGGCGTTGCAGGCCGGAAAGCCTGGCAAACCGTGATCCTTTCAGATCTCTGAAGTCCTCCCTCACACGTCCGTCCAGTCGGAGGATGGCAAAAGAGAATTTTATGTCAGTGTTGATGAACCGGTAGGAATCGGCCCCCCGGGCAACCTCGTCCATCAACCTGGTGGGCGAGACCGGCGGTTTCTCGACGAAACTCCAGCAGGATTCAGCCCTGCACGACAGACCACGAAACGTTGGGCACGGGCCGTAGATGGTAAGCCCCGTCTTTGAGGCCTCGTGGACGATCCTCCTCATCATCGTTGAATTTTCCAGGTCGGCGGGTTCGGCAACGATGATGCTTCCGTCACGGGAGAGGAGGGCCGACAGCGTATGAAGAACCCGGGCCCCTGACCCGGATTTCGCCTTCTCCAACTCGTTTACCACGTTCTGCAGCACAACCAGGTCAAGCGATGCCGGGAGATCGCGGGGCCGGGGATCCAGCAGGTCCATCTGGATAGGAGGATGCACAGTTGCCCCCTGGTTTTCCCGGGCACAGGGAAGCACAATCTCGCGGTATGCCTGGATGAATTCATCGGAACGTTCAACAGCATAGATATCTGCCGTGCATCCATGAAGCCTTGAGCAGAGATCGATGATTGCCAGGGGGACCACCCCGGGGCCGGTGCCCGCATCGAGCACCCGCATGTGCGACCGTACCAGTCCGTCCTCTGCCAGGGAGTGCAGGATATGCTCGAACTGGACAATGTACACGGGGGCCTGGTATGCAAGATACCCCATGACGCTGTATCCTTTCCGGTATCCTATCCTGCCGCCGCTCTTCCAGTATTGCGCCTTCTGCTGGAGGATTGCGTTCCTGATCCGCCCGATCACTGCCGGATCGGACCAGCGTTTTCCGGTCTTTTCCTCTATGTAGTGTTCAAAGAGTCGCTGGACAGGCTCCGGGATCTCCGGGTGTGCGAAAAATGCCCGGATCTCTTCGGTATCAACACGGTCCGGCACCAGGAATTCGGAACGCTCCTTTCTTTTCACGAGGTAATCGCCATCCTCTCTCTCGGCATACAGGTCAAGACCGGTCAGGCGGGGATGGACCAGTGAGTAGAGCTCGTCGAGCCGGCACTCTCCTTCCAGGTAATCGAGAATTGTTGAGAGACGGAACTCCTTCTCCATGGATGAGACATACCTGATTGTTGAGATCACATCCCCTTCGTCCATCAGGATTAAATCTTTACCCGCCCGCTATGTTCAATCTTTGGAGAGCCGGCTATGCGGGCGACACCGTAATGAGCATTTACACACATAAGGGATTTAAGCAGCAATCCTGCCTGGCGTGCAGGCAAGGAGGAGATTGAATGAATCCAGAATATGAGGGAAAAGACCGGATGCTTTCGGAGGCGGAAGGCTACCGGCTTTTGAAGTCCTGTGCCATACCGGTTCCCCGGTTTGATATCGCGTCTGGCTCCGGGAAAGCGGCAGAGATTGCGGATGAGATCGGGTATCCGGTGGTGATGAAAGTGATCTCCCCCCAGATCGTGCACAAGAGCGATGCAGGTGGTGTGATAACCGGCATACAGTCCCGCGAAGAGGCCCGGGCCGCATATGAAAAAATTGTCGGGAATGCGCGGCGATTCCGTTCCGACGCAGAAATTACCGGTATCATCGTGGAAGAGCAGTGTCCACCGGGACTCGAGCTCATCATTGGTGGCAGGCGTGATCCTGCGTTCGGTCCTGTGATCACCTTCGGGATGGGGGGAACGCTCGTTGAACTCTTCGGGGATGTGACGACCAGGATACTCCCCATCTCGGACGATGAGATAACGAACATGGTAAGGAGCATAAAAGGATACCCGCTCATAGCGGGATATCGGGACAGGCCTCCACTCGATGAGGAGCTGCTCATCAAGACCATCAGATCGGCGGCATCACTTTTTGAAGAACATCCGGAGATCTCCGAATTCGATATCAATCCCCTCATATTATACGAGAAAGGGGCCGTTGCGGTTGATGCCAGGATACTGGTGATTCCAGGCCACACGGAGAAAAAGATCACCCGCACAAAGCCGATACCGGAGAGACTCATGCACCCCGGCTCCGTAGCGCTGATCGGTGCATCATCCGACCCGAACAAGATCGGGTATGCGGTGATGAGAAATCTCCTCCCGTTTCCCGGCGACCTCTATCCGGTCAATCCGCATTCCGGGCAGATACTCGGGAGAAAAGTGTACAGGAAGGTTGGAGATATCCCGGGCAGGGTCGACGCTGCGGTGATCGCGATTCCGGCCAGGCTGGTTCGGGGGGTGATGGAGGAACTGGCAGAGAAAGGCGCCAGGCTGGCAATTATTCTCTCATCGGGGTTCAGGGAGATCGGACCCGAGGGCAGGAAGGGCGAGGATGAAGTGATAGAGGCGGCAGAGAGGGGCAACATCCGTGTCATCGGACCAAACTGCCTTGGAATCATCATGCCCCACCAGAAACTCAATACCACCTTCGACCCCATCACGCCCCGGCCGGGGCGCATCGGATTCGTCTCCCAGAGCGGGGCGATCATCACCACCATCACAGACTGGAGCCTTCCCGAACAGATCGGGTTTTCAGCGGTGATCAGCGTGGGAAACCAGGCAGACCTCGGGTTCATCGAATACATCAGGTATCTTTCAGAAGACGAAAACACCCGGGCGATCATCCTGTACGTGGAAGAGATACCGGACGGCCGGGAGTTTATGGCACTCTGCAAGAGAATAACTCCAAAAACACCCATAATTGCGTTGAAATCCGGTTCATCCGAGATCGGGAAGAGGGCTGCCTCTTCCCACACCGGGTCGCTGGCAGGGAGTTTCCAGGTATACCAGGCGGCATTCCTGCAGTCGGGCATCATACCGGTATTCTCGATAAAAGAGGCATTCGACGTCGCCGAACTGCTTGCGTCTGAGGGGTATCCCAGGGGGAAGCGGGCCATCGTGGTCACCACCGCTGGAGGGTTCGCAGTCCTCTCATCCGATTACGCACAACGATACGGTGTGGAACTGCCCCGTCTTCCAGCAGACCTGCTCAAGAAACTGAATGCATTTCTCCCTGCCATCTGGAGCCATAACAACCCGATGGATATCATCGGGGACGGGGGAGCCGACCGGTACGCCCGTGTCTTCGATATACTCATCGATCACCAGGATGTCTGGGATATCGCAATCGTGATTGCGGTACCTTCAGCCCTGCTCGACTCCTCGCACCTGGGACAGGAGATCGTGCGGTTCTCGCGGCATACGGAAAAGATGGTCGTTGGCTGCCTTCTCGGGGGAGACAGCATGAAGAGCGGTGTAGGTATCCTCCGGGAGAACAAGATTCCGAACTATTCAGATATCGAGAGTGCGTTCCGGGCCGTGGGCAGGAGCCTGAAGTGGTGCCAAGATAACCTTTGAGTCTCCGATCTCTTCCTGGTGGAACTCGTCATGCATTCTTTCATTCATACGGTATGATATTGTGCAACCGCGTGGCTGCCGGCCGCTCCTCCACGGTATGTCGCCTCATCAACTGGTCCCGCAGAAGGTTTCGGATCCAAATACAGGGATCTCCCCTATTGTATCACGACCTCTCGCATCGAGGCAATGACCCGATGAGGAGCAGTTCGTCCGGGTGGCCGCCACCACGGGATATGATCTTTGCAAGAAATTCAACAGCGATAGTGGATCCGTCATCCATGAGCAGGTCCAGGTTGAAGGTACCACGGGTGACGGACTCTTTCTCTGGCATGCCAAACCCGGAAGAGGCGAGGTATCGCCGGGCCTCCTCCCGGCAATGAGGCGAGACGAATGCGAACAGAGATTGCGATTTCATGCTTCCTTCTGGCAGTTCCAGGAGTTTTTCGAGATTTTTATCCGCAGAGATGATCTGGCCTTCCGGATTCGTGATCACAATAAAATCCGGGAAGAATTTCGGTCCTGGACCCTCCATTCGCGATTCCCTTGTCGGGTTGCACATCCTCCTGGATGCAATATCCACGACGGCTCCCTGCAGGTTTCTGAATACCTCCCTTGAGTCGTCTCCCTTCTTCTGGTAGTAGTCGATTCCACAGTTAAGGGCCTTTATTGCGGTATTCTCATCTCCCTTGCCTGTGAACAGGATAAATGGAATGGAAAATCCCTTTTCTCGCAGGTCCGTGAAAAATTCTATACCGTCCCTGCCGGGCATATCATAATCCGATATGATCACATCATACTTCTTTTTCCCGAGCATCCCCATCGCTTCGCTGACAGAACTGCAGAGTTCTACCTTTATTCCACCGTCTCTCTCAAGGAGGATCTTGGTTACATTGAAAAGCGCGGGATCATCGTCGACAAGCAGGATATGTATCACGGGGCTCGCGGTATACTAACCTGTCCATGACGAAAATTTTTTGTACACCCGGATTATGACAATCATCCTGCCCGGTTCTCTCTGTATGCCGGCAGGTTATCCCATTCAACCTCCCGGTTATATATTTTCCCTTATCGAATCGTCCCAATTTATACCCTGAGCTGTATAAAAGGTGGTTCGGTGAAGCATGCCATGATATCAACTGCCGGATGGAGATGTGATCAGGATACCCACGGCGGCGATAGAGATCATGCGAACAGGAAGTGTCACGGCGAAGTCCTCCGGTGGAATCGGCCTGGGGTCAAAAAAGGTTTGATATCCAGTAAATTTTCGCCCGCAAAGGAGAATTTGCCAATCCCTGGTATGCAGCACCGTTCAGCATTCAGATCACATTCGTCCGTGGCACAAAAGAGCGGGGCCGAAAGGATAACCCTGCTGTCCAAACGAACAAAAAACTTCATTCTCGTGCACACAATCACCATATTCCAAAGAGTGATACAGTATTGGACCGGTATCAGCCAGTATTGCGGGGACTCTTTCCAGGACCGGAAAAGAAGTCTTTCCAACCCCCTGTAAAGTATCCCCCTGCTGTCCGGCGCAACGGTTGAAACAAATACCGTATCAGTCCTCGAAAATCTCGTATTTATCGCTCCTTCCTGAAGTCTCCAGGTATTTTTCCAGGTCTGCTATCAGTTCGTCGGCAGACTGGTACCGCATCGCGGGATCTTTCTCAATGCATTTTAAGATGATGGCATCAAGGCCGCCCGCTTCCGGATTGATCGCTGATGGGCGTTCCGGCTCCTCCGATGTGATACGTGAACTGACCCTCCCGATCTCGTCGCCTTCGAAGGGCACTCTGCCGGTCATAAGCTCAAAAAAGAGTGTCCCGAGCTGGTAAATGTCGGTCCTCTGGTCGGTATCGCCAAAATTCTCGGGTGAGACCTGTTCGGGCGCGGCATAGGAGAGGGAGAAACCAGTGAGAGTGGGCGCGATCACCGCACCCATGACCTTGCTCATGCCCCAGTCGGTGATCTTCGGGATTCCATCCGGTGTAACCAGGATATTCTGTGGCTTGATATCGCGGTGGATGATCCCCTTGCTGTGAGCACATGCAAGTCCCCTGGCAATGCCAAGCACAATTTCCACTGCTATTCGTGGAGGCAGCGGACGGGGGAGTGCATTGAGCGTCCGGTTCACATACTCCATCTCGACATAGGGGACAGGGAGGATGTTCGCATCGGAGACCCTGACGATGTTTTGATGGTTCAGTCCCTCCCAGGCCATGATCTCCTTCATGAATGATTTTCCGGCGGTATCGTCAAAATTGATCGGTATTTTGAGGGCAACCTCTTCGCCATTCTCCATCTTTCTCGCGAGAAACACCCTTGATATCCCGCCCGACCCGATGAACCCGATATCATAATACCTGTCAGCGATCTCTGCCGGGAACAGGTCAGGAGTCCTGGTTGTGGTCACCCGGGTCGTTGCGCTTCCAAAGTTCGTATCAGTCCCGGCACCCGGGTCCGATATCTCTCCTGCCCTGACACTTTTTACAATCTGGATATCGTGCCAGCGCGAGGAGACTGCCGCAAGAAGCGAAGCGGAGATGCCCATTGCAAGCGGTACTCCCTGGAGGGAGCCCAGGCTCAAAAAGACCAGCAGACCGATGAACGCGAAGAATACTCCTGAAGCGGTATGGACCTTTACCGTCCACCTCAGCGGCCATGTCCGGACTGCTCCGATGATGAGTGCAAGGGAGGAGACGCAGAGGTAGAGCGTCAACAGGTTCATCAGGATCCACAAACCCGGATCCCTCCCGACGAGGCCAAAACCCTGAGTGTTTGTCAGGTAGGTGAGGCTCACGAAGAGCCCTGTTGCAGAGAGCAGGTATGCGGCAACACCAAGGAGCCGGGTACGCCATGACAGGACGCACCTGGATGCCCCTGCTGTCAGGAGATCCTGTGCGACCAGGATACCGCAGAGAACAAGTGCAAGGATTATCCCGGCAACAGCACCACTACCGCCCCGGATATCTATCAGCACGGGAGTAACATTCCAGGTCTCCTCCGTTGTCGGCGACGGTTTTAGCGTGAATGTGCCGATAAAAGGCGGAACTGTTGATATCGTGGTCGGAACAGCGGTTGTCGGGATTGTGGTCATACCCGTGATCGGGGACGTCGTCGTCACGGTCGTTGGGATCGTTGTCGCGGTCGTCGTCGTCACGGTCGTCGTTGGGATCGTTGTCGCGGTCGTCGTCGTCACGGTCGTCGTCGGGATCGTTGTCGCGGTCGTCGTCGGAATCGTGGTCGTTACCGTGGTTGTGGGTTTCGTTGTCGTCACCGTGGTTGTGGGTTTCGTTGTCGTCACCGTGGTCGTGGGTTTCGTCGTCGTAACCGTGGTCGTCGGGATCGTCGTCGTCACCGTGGTCGTGGGTTTCGTCGTCGTCACCGTGGTCGTCGGGATCGTCGTCGTCACCGTGGTCGTCGGGATCGTCGTCGCGGTCGTCGTCGGTGGTGTGGCAGGGATAAGTGTTGCCTGGACACGCGTATCCTTTCCATCTTCCACGATCACTTCGGTGGTCCAGTCCTGGTACCCTTCATACGTGAGCAAAAGAGTGTGCGTGCCCACCGGGATGTCGGAGAACCTGGCCCCTCCACCCAGCCACGTCGTCCCATAGTACACACCATCGATACTGACAGATGCACCCCTGGGATCGGAGATGACGGTGATCGATCCGCTCAGGAGCCGGAAGGTCGCAAGAATGGTGTGGTCGTCATATACAGGAGGAAATGGATATGCAGGCACCGGCCCTATCGATTTCTGATCCACGTAGACCGCCTGCAGGACATACCCTTCCCCTTCACTGATATAGAATACGGGGGTTGAACCAGCCTCCACGGGGATATCTCCGCTGGGCGTAATCGTTCCACCAGCTGTTGCCGAACTGCTTATGGTATAGAAATCTGCTGCACAGGCCTGGGCAGGAATAAGCATGAGAAGAATGATAATTATCGGAATGGAGTTTTTCCAGGTGGTTATTCTCATGACAATTCCGCAAAGAAAAATCTTTTAAAATCTAATCGGCATCAGGAAGAATCACCAGCAGACGGGCGCCGGCCGGCCCTTTAGCAAGCTCGATCATGTCACCGTCGTGGAGAAGCAGGGGCGTTCTTGGATGGAGCTGGTTTGCGTTCACAAATGTTCCACCCGTGCTTGCCCGATCCTCGATGAACCATTTTTTTCCTTCCTTTTTGAGTATCCCGTGCGGCCTCGATATTCGCGTGACAGAGCTGTATTCAGGAGATATGACAATGTCGTTCTCTTCGTCGTAACTGTCCTCACGGTCCGGATCGATGCGTCCGATCCTGACCTCCCGTTTTTCGAGGAGAAAGAAATTTCCGTCGTCAGGACCTCCGAGGATTATCACCATCGGTTTCTCACCGCAGACTTCGTCTTCGATCTGGTCGCGCACATCGTCTATCTTCTTTTTAAATTCGCTGTCCACGAGGTTTATCCGCATGTTCGAGAATATCCCCAGGTTCCTTACCACGGCTTCCATGGCGCCGGGAACAAGTGAATATTTCCATACGGGATGGACCCCTTTCGAGGTCTGCGGACCAAGACCCACTTCTTTCCGGATCAGGCCCACACCGATGAGTTTATCCAGGTGCTTCTTCGTATTCTCGTAGCTCGTGCTGATCTCTGAAGCGATGGTGCGGACATCCTTCGGTCTCTTTTCGAGCAGTTTCAATATCTTCAATCTCTGGCTGTTGGATAAAACCTCCAGGTAATCCGAGAGCTCGTTGAAATAGTCGGGAACATCTTCAAGGACGATCGTCCGTGATTCTTCCGAAAAATTATCGTCCATGTGTGAATCCCACCATGTATATTGAATCGGTTTCTGTCATCAAAAATATTCTGGGATCATCATGCACCCTTTGTCTGGATAAAAATACGGTCCGGTAAAGTATCAGCCGCTCCTGGAACCCTGGTTTGGCCGCTGGCTACTGTGCGGACGAACGATACTTCCTCCGCACGTACATCAGGCAATTCTCATCGATCTCAAAGTCCGCGGGCGCCGTTTTACCAGTTCATGGGGAAATCATAGCACAGCTCCAATCCTGTACCGTTGCCGCGGCTTTTTATCGCAGAGATGAGTATGCGTACCTGGTATGCCTGCGCAGAACAGATCTCCTGTCACTGAGGAAGAGGCGATCTCTCTCCAACTCTCTCTCCGGCGACGGTGTGAAAACAGGAACCCCCTCGATGCCGGTTCGATACAGATTGTTGCCGGCGCAGATGCAGCATACACAAAAACCCGGATATTCGGTGCGATGGTGTGCGTCTCGTACCCCGAGATAGAGATCATCGCCGAGTCGGTGGCTGAGGCACCTGTCTCCTTTCCTTATATCCCCGGTCTGTTTGCATTCAGGGAACTGCCGGTCCTGCAGGCCTGCTGGCCTGGACTCGGGAAAAAACCTGATCTCGTTATAGTCGAGGGGCACGGGTATGCACATCCCCGCCGTTTCGGACTGGCCAGCCACCTGGGAGTCGTGCTGGATGTTCCCACGATAGGTGTCGCAAAAAATATCCTCGTAGGATCTGTGCAGGATCCCGGACAGGAGAGGGGATCGGTATTCAGGATTATGGACGACGATGAGGTTATCGGGACCGCGGTCAGGACACGGGAGGGATCAAAACCGGTGTATGTTTCAAGGGGCTGTGGTATTGATCTCGCCCAGGCGCAGGAGATCGTTCTTGGCCTGACCCCCGATCACCGCATGCCTGCGCCGCTTGTCTGTGCGGACCGGCTCTGCCGAAGACAAAGAGCCGATTGGTTGGCCCGGCAGCAACCCGGGTGACCTGACCAGGAGCGCCGTGCCCATGGCAGGAGCGCAATGAAAATCCGGCATTGATACCCCGGGACACCAGACTTAATGACGAGAAACACACACACCCTGGTATGGAAAAGACCGAAACTGCCCGGCAGCTCCTTGAGCAGTATGTATCTGGCGAGTCTCTCATCAGGCACTGCCTGGCATGCGGTGCCATAATGAAGAAGGCCGCAGGTACACTTGGTGAGGATGAGGAGCGTTTCGAAACGATAGGCATCCTTCATGACATCGATTTCGAAGTGGTCGATGGGGACATGGAGAGACCAAGGAATCGAAGGCGCACGAATCCTTCTCGAGAATGGGTACGGAAAAGACGTCACGGAGGTAGTGAAAAAGCATAACGATATGATATTTGGCAGTTCGGAAGGGGTAGCTGATGTTGTCCTCCAGTCTGCCGATAACATATCAGGCCTCATCATCGCCTGTGCCCTGGTCAAGGGCGGATCCATCTCTGACGTGACACCAAAGACGGTAAAAAAGAAGTTTAAGGAGAAGTCCTTTGCGGCAGGTTGTCGCCGCGAGAAAGTGTGGGAGATCGAGGAATTCATGGATCTCTCCAGGTTCTTCGAACTGGCTATTGTTGCCATGCAAGAGATCAAGGGCGACCTGGACCTCTCATAGAAAAGCCACGTCTCATTTCAAGGGCAATTACGCGGAAAAATTGAGCTCTTCGCGAGCTGGTATCGGTAGGATTTATGAACCGGATACATTTTGTGGGGGCTATCCGCCCCCGCACCCCATGTGCGACGCCCGCGCCGCCTCTCGAAAAAAAATGCGAGCTGATTCACAGTCAAAATTTGATCAATTGGGCATGAGGTATATGAGGACGCCCCGGCGGCGGTTGTGAATGACTGAACAGGTATGGTGATAACAATTCGATTCAGTCTCCCCTCATAAAACAGCGAGGAGGCAAAAAATGAGAGAGATTATGCCTGTTCTTTGTTCTCATCCACCGAATCGGCCTTTGGTGGCTTCTCCGGCTTGACATAGGTTATGTGGAAGACCTCCAGGCCGGAATGCGTGGTCACGGCAGGGGAATACACGGTATCCATGGTCAGGCAGTGGACCGGGCAGACTTCGACGCACGAGTTGCAGACGATGCAGCGGAGGCGGTCGATGGTCCAGGTCTTCTCATCCTTGTTGACGCAGATTGCCTCGGAAGGACACTTTTTCATGCACATGCCGCACGAGATGCATGACGCGACATCAATCGTGACATGCCCCCGTGACAGGGGAGTTACCTTTCCGGGCACGAACGGATACCGGCGTGTGGCCGGTTTTCCGACAAATGATCGTATCGCGGTCTTCGCCATCTCAAAAAATGCCATTCCACTTCACCTCTCCATGCACCCGATACACGGGTCTATCGACAGGACGATGACCGGGACATCTGCCAGTTCACAACCCTGCAGCATCTTCACAAGCGGGGGAATGTTCGTCAGCGTCGGCGTCCGGATCCTGGATCGAGCCAGGTACTTTGTCCCGTTCCCTTTCACGTAATGCACCAGTTCTCCTCGCGGTTGTTCCGACCGGGAGAAATACTCGCCGTCCGGGTTGCCCTTCACCTTCACCTCGATCTCTCCACCCGGGATCCGGTCAATTGACTGGCGGATGATCTCGATCGAAGAGAAGAGTTCATTGACGCGGACCGCACAGCGTGCATAGCAGTCTCCATCCTGTTCCACGACCGGGGAAAAGTCGAGTTCCCCGTATGCGGCATAACCGGTCATCCTGGCGTCGATCGGGACTCCGCTGCCCCGTCCGGTCGGTCCGACTGCCCCGCACACGTACGCGTCGTTCCTGGATAGCACTCCGACACCACGGAGCCGTGAAGCAACCGAATCATCGTTGAGGAAGACATTGGCCATCTCCTTCAATCCCTTCTCGAATCCCTTGAGATCGCGTTCCATCTTCTTCAGGGTCTCCTGGTCGATGTCTCTCCTCACACCCCCGACCTTGCAGCTTCCCTGGATGACTCGTCCGCCGGTGGTCTCTTCCATCACGTCGAGGACGAATTCACGGTGTTTCCAGGCATTCATGAAGAGGTTCTCAAAGCCCATCGAATCCGCGAAGAGGCCAAGCCAGAGGAGATGGGAATGAAGACGGGAATACTCGGACCAGATGGTCCGGAGGTAATGGGCCCTTTCCGGGACTTCCAATCCCATCACCCGCTCGATACCCTGGCAGTAGGTCATACCATGGATAAAACTGCAGATCCCGCAGGTCCGTTCCGCGATATAGACATACTCGGGGAACTGGCGCTTTTCGACAAGGGTTTCAAGACCCCTGTGTACGTAGCCTATGGAGGGGATCACATCGACGACGGTCTCGTCCTCGAGGACGAGGTCAAGATGGATGGGTTCGGGAAGCACGGGGTGCTGGGGACCAAACGGCATCACTATCTGTCTTGACATGGTCCCTCCCCCTTGAATGATGTGTTTCTGAACGGATAGGGAACCGTTGTGCGTATCAGGTTGCCCTTGAAATCGATGTTCATTCCACGGACATGCACGCCAAAGAGGTCGTGCATCTCGTTTTCGTAAATGAAGGCACCCCAGTATATCCCCGAAATGCTCGGAATATCGGCGTCCAGGGGGATGATTATCCGGATGTTTTCGAACCGCAGGTCCAGTTCGAACGAGTAGCTGATCTCGAACTCCTCGCCTGCCCTGGTGCAGCTCACGTTGACAAGACGGTGCCCCTTGTTCCTGTAGTCCTCGACCTCACCGATGAGATGAGCAGTGTCTATCAATCGCAGCTCCTGGTTCTCGGGCTTCATCTCTCACCTCCTCCAGGGGAACTCCCCTGTTCTTTCTGTTTCGCTCTTTCTTTCATCTGGATTCGTTTCTCTTCGAGTATTTCAAGTGATTTTACAATTCCGTCAATTATCGACTCTGGCCGGGCAGCACACCCGGGGACATACACGTCCACCGGGATCAGCTGGTCGATACCGCCCGATATGTTGTAGCATTCCCGGAATATCCCTCCCGATGATGCACAGATGCCGACTGCGACCACCACCTTCGGCTCGGGTATCTGCTCGTAGATGTTCCTGATCACTTCCCTGTTCTGTTCGTTCACGCCTCCGGTAACGACAAAGACATCGGCATGTTTCGGATTTCCCGTGTTGATGATCCCGAACCGTTCGACATCATACAATGGCGTGAGACATGCCAGGACTTCGATGTCGCAGCCGTTGCAGCTCGAGGCATCGTAATGGAGCAACCATGGAGATTTTTTCAGGTATGTCATCAGATAAGCACCCCCGCAAGGTAGTACAGGACCCCGAGGTTCACGAGACCCATCATCCCTGCCACGATCCAGGCGCTCTTCAGGGTTAACTGCCATTTTACCCGCGAGAAGGTGTTGTCAATCAGGATCTCAAGCAGGTAGGCGACAATTATCGCCACGATGGCTATCACCGGATTGAATGCAAAGAACAGGTATACGAAACCGAGGAGGAAGACGTTCTCGTACCAGTGTGCGATCTCTATCCTGGCAAGGTTCGGCCCGGTGAATTCTGTGGTCACCCCCTTGACCAGTTCCTGGTGGGCATGGTGCGACGTGGAGAGATCGAATGGTGATTTCCGGAGTTTTATGGTAAAGACCATGAGAAAACCGATGAAGACCCCCGGCAGGTACAGGATGAGAGGCAGTTCTGACGCCGCTATCTCGTTGACAAAGAAGCTCTTCGTGACCATGTACATCCCGACTGCAGAGAGGATTATCATCGGTTCGTATGCGATGATCTGTATCAGTTCACGCTCGGCCCCGACAAAGCTGTACGGGGAGTTCGACGCATATGCTCCAAGTACCAGGAAGATGTGGGCGAGCGTGAATGCAAATATCACCAGGAGCAGGTCCCCTCCGGCAAAGAAGAGCGCCCCGCTGACCACGATGAAGACGATGTAACTCAGTATGTAGAAGTTCTGGCTGCTCGTGACAACGAGGTTCTCTTTTTCGAGCAGTTTGCCGACATCGTAGAAGGGCTGGAATATGGGCGGCCCCACCCGCCCCTGCATCCGTGCAGTCAGTTTCCGGTCGATCCCGGAAACGAGCCCGCCGATTATCGGTGCCAGCAGGAGGAAGAGTATCGCGTTTGTAAGGGAGATCACAGGACCACCCCCGTAAGAAGAACCCCTGCAAGGAGAATGAGCCCGAAACAGAGCGCGGTCCCGGCCATGAGCAGGCGTTTCTCTCCGAAGTACTCCTCGAAGTAATAGTTCGAGAGTTCCGTCTCCCGTGTAATACCCATCGACCCCTGGAACCTCATGTCAGTTGTTGTCGGTCTTCCACCCATGTATGCAGGGACATGTTTGACGCCGTCCCTGTAAAGAAGCAGCGAAAACGGCATCAGCATCAGGAGGAAGATCATCATCGCCATGATCACGATATTGTCCTGCGAGAGGCGTGCGGTCTGGCCGTACACGCTCATGACAAAGGGCTCGATCAGGGTGGATGATATCAGCGGGAAGATCAGGCAGACGATCACGGTCAGTGCGGTAAGCAGGTAGAGCACGAACCATTTCTCCTTCTTGACCGTGTCCTCCACCTTCTCCCCTGATGGGATGACCGAGATGATCTTTCCCATCCACTTGGACCAGAACATGACTGTGATCGATCCGCCGAAGGCCAGTATGGCAACAAAGATAAGCCCGAACTGGGCCTCGATAAATGCCTCGATGGCGGCCCATTTTGATATGAGCATGCCGAACGGGGCAAGGAACATGCCTGCAATCCCGATGAACATCATCACGGCAATCTTTGGCATCCGGACGATAAGACCCGACATGTCCTCGATATCCCTGCTGCCTATCCTGTGCTCGACCGTTCCGACGCAGAGGAACAGGAGCGACTTTGCAATGGCATGGAATATGATGAGCAGGATGGCCGCCCAGACCAGCTTATATGTTCCCACTCCTGCACAGGCGACAATGAGCCCGAGGTTGGCGATTGTCGAATATGCGAGGACCTTCTTTGCATTGCTCTGCGAAATAGCGATTGCGGATGCAAGGAGGAAGGTGAAGCCGCCTACCAGTCCGATGATCAGGCCTTCCATCGTCCCGGTATAGACGGGGGCGAACCTGACGATGATATAGACACCTGCCTTTACCATCGTGCTGGAATGGAGCAGCGCCGATACCGGTGTCGGCGCAACCATGGCCCCGACAAGCCACGAGGAGAACGGCATGAGCGCCGCCTTGGTGATTCCGGCAAATCCGATAAGGACGGCCGGGACAAGTGCGATGGCATAGCCTGACGTGAGGAGCTGCTCGATTCCGAGGAACTGGCCGGACGGGTCAACATACAGGAGGTATAAAAGAGCGCCCGCAAACGCCACTCCGCCCAAAAGATTCATCTCCAGGGCAAGGAATGCATTGTTTGTCGCCTCTTTTGTCTGGGAATAACCGATCAGGATGAAGGAACACAGTGTCGTTATCTCCCAGAAGAAGAAGACCCAGAGGAGATTGTTGGAGAATATAAGGCCGAACATGCCTGAAAGGAATACAAAAAACATGAAAAAGAAGAGTCTCCGCCTGTCCTTTATCTCTGGATGGTGGGCATGATAGGTCTGCATGTATCTGAGAGCATACACGCAGATGAGGGTTCCGATAATCCCGATGATCATCGCCATGATCAGTGAAAACTGGTCTATGAAAAGGTTGAATTCCGGATGGATCCCCATGACGAAGACGGATTCGACGTAAATCAGGAGCGCGGACTGGATGATGATCAATAGTACGGCCAGGTATCTCCTGCATTGTATGCCCACATAGAGGATATAGAGGGCGATGAACAGTTCCAAAACAAACATTATCTGGCTTGCAGGCTCAAAAGGAACCGAGAATAGTTGCAGGCCCGATTGAAAATACGTGAAAAAGGCATATATTGTACCTGCCCCGATAAGGAGGGCAGCTATTTTTACAACCGCATTGCGGAGTGTCTCATTCGCGATAAAAAGCAACAGGACCGCCGCAATTGCAGGGAATATAATCAGGAACGGTAACTCTATCATGCAGAAACCTCACAGAGTGATTAGACAGTCTTTCATTATTAATCATACTAAATGGACAGCGAATCACTGGCTGTTGCCAGGTATGATTATTTTCATCGTGTTGCCAGGTATGATCATTTTCATCGGTTGGTTTGATCCCAAAAAAATACCAGAAAAACCGGAGCATAGCCTTAAATACTGAAAGGTGCTATTCAGCCGTACCTATCCGGCAAACGGTGGTTTGAGAGATGCCTGAAGTATCAAAGACAGAGATTGGGAGGCGGTTTTTTAAGCTTCAGAGGGAGAAGAACGTCGAAGCGGCCATCGATAAGATCAGGAAGACACTGGGCCCTGACTGGAAACTCTATACCCAGGGAGATTACGAAGCCCTGAAACATATCATCGGCGAGGTCTGGATCTACATCGATCGGGAGAAATGGGAGGCCATCTCTTTTACCAAGCTGGCCGGTGGCGATCTCCGTGAACTCATCCACCTGGGAAGGCAGGCGCTTGACCGTAGCATCGATGCACATACGGCGATTGAAAAAGGCTCGGAGATACTTCTGAGGACCACGTAAATTTTTGCTTTGCACATCTGGATGGCAAATATTTATCCTCTTTCAGGATCATTCCTACATTTGTCTGAATCCGAACGATATGTCGTTCGTACCAGGAGACAGCGCGAATTTTAAAAAACGGTAACGGGTGATGCTAGATTGAGATCATACAAACGGACAAAGCAGTTGCTTCGAACGATGCATTCAGTCAGGAACGGGCATACCGAACATGAAGGGGCCGGCCTTATCGAGATATACGAAAGGATAGCGCAAAAATCCGACAGACCACACTGATACCTGGCGATTGGATCTTCCAGGGCGATACCTGGCCAGTGCCAGGAGGCACCAGGTATCCTTTCTCATTCTGCAGGTTGAGCACTTCGCTTCTTCTGCAGTATCCGCTTTACCTTCTTGAGACGGTACAGGTCTTCCCGCTCCCGCTCCTCTATGGTAATCTTGATATACTTGGCCTGGCGTTTCAGTTCCGGGATAAGGACCTGTTCGAGCGCATTCACACGTCTCCGGTTCATCTGGATCTCTTCCCCGAGGCGCCGGAGGGCAGTCTCGGTCTCGGCCAGGGCGATGATCAGATCGATCTCGCTCTCGAACTTCTCCGTGGCTTCGTCAATCCGGCCGCTCACCCCGATGGGGCTGTAACCCCTGTCCATGACCGTCAACGAAAACCGCTCCCGTTCGATTATCGGTACCGGAACTCCCATCACGTTCTTTCCCCTGATATCAAGAGCGATGTGGCGCTTGGTCGCAAACGATGCTGACTTCAGGGTGACCGGATCGTCGACTGCCTGGGCGATGAGAAGCGACCTGTACGCACTGTCGGCAATACGCTCCAGTCTCTCTCTCGAATCAGAGACCGATTCCATGATCCGGAAAAATTCCTGTATCAGGGCATCCATCTTCTCACGGAGAAGGTCCCGGCCCTGCTCCGCGAGCTTGATCTGGGCCCGTTTCTTGATCATCTCCATGCGGGTCGGGTTCACCTGCTCCATGACGATCAGCCTGCCCTGTATGCGGGGTGATATCTCTTTATGTATTCCACTTTTATCCGCTTCAACTCATCCTCCGGCAGGGATGCCATGAGGTCCCACCCGAGTGCGAGTGTCTGCTCTATCGACCGGTTCTCGTCACCCTGCGAGATGAACCTGCGTTCGAACTGGTCTGCGAACGATAGATACTTCTTATCCAGCTCGGTGAGGGCTTCCTCGCCGACGATCGCAACAAGCCTCCGGAGATCCCTGCCGTACGCATAGGAGGCGTAGAGCTGATCTGCGACGTTCCTGTGGTCTTCCCGTGTCTTTCCCGGACCGATACCGAGGTTCATAAGACGCGAGAGGCAGGGAAGTGAATCGATCGGTGGCTCGGCGCCCCGTCGGAAGAGGTCTCTCGAGAGGACGATCTGGCCCTCCGTGATGTAACCGGTAAGATCGGGGACCGGATGCGTGATATCGTCATCAGGCATCGTCAAGATCGGGATCTGCGTGATAGATCCGGTCTTTCCCTTAATCCTCCCTGCACGCTCATAAATGGAGGCAAGGTCCGTGTACATGTATCCCGGGTATCCCCTTCTTCCCGGGACTTCCTCCCTGGCAGTCGAGATCTCCCGCAATGCCTCGCAGTAATTGGTCATATCGGTGAGGATGACAAGCACGTGGAGATTGTGGGTAAACGCCAGGTACTCTGCGACAGAGAGCGCACATCTCGGTGTTGCGATTCGTTCGATGGTCGGGTCATCAGCAAGGTTCATGAAGAATACCACGCGTTCCAGGGCGCCGGTACGCTCGAAGTCGTTCATAAAGAAGGAGGCTTCCTTGTACGTGATGCCCATGGCCACGAAGACGACGGCGAACTGTTCGCCTTCTCCAAGCACCCTGCTCTGTCGTGCGATCTGGGCTGCAAGCTGGTTGGCGGGAAGACCGGATCCTGAAAAGATGGGGAGTTTCTGACCCCGCACGAGGGTATTGAGCGCATCGATTGCGGAGACACCAGTCTGGATGAAGTCCGAGGGTTTGTCGCGGGCATAGGGGTTTATGGCCGTGCCAGCGATGTCCACGGTATCTTCGGGGATGATGTTGGGACGGCCGTCACGCGGGAGTCCGACACCATTGAAGATCCGTCCCAGCATATCGATGGAGACGTCGATCTGGGCCGCCTCGCCGGTAAACCGGATGTTTGTCACCGAGTTGTCGACCCCGCTTGTACCCTCGAATACCTGGACAACCGCCATCTCCCGTGATATGTCGAGGACCTGTCCGGTCCGGATCTCCCCGTCAGGGAGGGTAATGCGTGCCGTCTCCCCATACGATACGCCGATCGGGTTTTGCACGAACATGATGGGACCGGAGACGTAGTTTATCGTCCGGTAGTCCCTGCTCATCAGCGGGTCGGATCTCATCGTTCGGCCTCCAGTGCATCAATTGATGTCTTGATCCTCTCTGCGAGAGCCTGTATCTCACCTGCAGATCCGAGTTCCTTCATGCGTGCGATCTCGGAACGAAGGGGAAGTAATGAGACCTGTTTCAATCCGACACCCCGTTCTATTGCATTGTTCATGGCCGAGTCGTAGCTCTGGATCGCCTTCAACATCCAGTACTGCTTATCAAGCGGACAGAACGAATCCGTGTCGCTGTAGGCGCTCTGCTGGAGGAAGTCCTCCCTGATCATGCGGGTAACCTCGAGGATGGCCTTCTCGCTCTCGGGAAGAGCGTCAGGGCCCACGAGCTGTACAATCTCCTGGAGTTCGACTTCCTTCTGCAACAGATACATCATGCGGTCACGGAGTTCTTCCCAGTCAGGCCCCAGGTTCTCCAGGTACCAGTCGTTCAAGCTGTCGATATACAGCGAATAACTCTTTATCCAGTTGACAGACGGGAAATGCCTCCTGTATGCAAGGTTCGTATCGAGTGCCCAGAAGGTCCCGGTTATCCGAAGCGTGTTCTGGGTGATAGGTTCGGAGAAGTCTCCACCAGGGGGAGAGACTGCTCCAACGATGGTGACCGACCCGACGCGGTCACCGGATCCGATGCAGTCCACCCGTCCGGCCCTCTCGTAGAATGCTGCAAGCCGTGTGGCAAGATACGCAGGGTATCCCTCTTCACCAGGCATCTCCTCGAGCCTCCCGGACACCTCACGCAATGCCTCTCCCCAGCGCGAGGTGGAATCAGCCATGAGCGCCACGTCGTACCCCATGTCCCGGTAGTACTCCCCCATGGTGATGCCGGTGTAGATGGAAGCCTCACGGGCAGCGACAGGCATGTTCGAGGTATTTGCGACGAGTATGGTGCGCTCCATGAGTGGAAGGCCTGTCCGCGGGTCGACCAGTTCGGGGAATTCGCTCAACACGTCGGTCATCTCGTTGCCCCTCTCGCCACAGCCGATATAGACGATGATCTGTGCATCGGACCATTTCGCAAGTGTCTGCTCGGATACGGTCTTTCCCGTGCCGAACCCGCCGGGAATCATCGCCGTGCCGCCCTTCGTGAGAGGGAACAGGCTGTCAAAGATCCTCTGCCCGGTCAGGAGGGGAACTGTCGGATCGAGTTTTTTCCGGTACGGCCTTCCCTTCCGTACCGGCCACTTCTGCATGAGGGTAACCGGCCCGGTCCCCTCGAGGTGGCAGACCGGTTCCTGTACCGTGTAATCGCCGGCCTCGATCCCGGATACCACGGATTCCGGCACATCCGGAGGGACCATGATCTTATGTGTGATATGGTACTCCTGCACCGTTCCGAGAACATCACCACCTGCTACGCGGTCGCCCTTTTTAACCGATGGTAAAAACGCCCATTTCTTCGATCGATCCAGTCCGGCTACGTCGATCCCGCGGGATATGAAACTCCCGCTCTTCTCCACGAGCACCGGCAGAGGCCTCTGGACACCATCGTAAATGGAAGATATGAGACCCGGCCCCAGTTCCACGGAGAGAGGAAGCCCGGTATTGTCAACGGGCTCACCGATACGAAGGCCGGTCGTATCCTCGTACACCTGGATAACCGCCTGGTTGCCTTCAAGGCGTATTATCTCACCGCTCAGGGCCTCTTCGCCCACTTTCACCACATCGTACATCTTCGAACCCCTCATCGCGTCCGCAATCACGACGGGGCCCGAGATACGTGCGATTGTCCCTTTCACCATTTTCATCGCCTCAACACAATATTATACCCGATAGCTCTCCGGAGAAGCCTCTCGACATAGCTCACTCCGCCGACCCCTCTCTTCTGAATCGGTATCGGTATGATTATGGGCCGGTACGTCTTTTCGATCTTGCTCATCAGTTTGTCGTCAAGTACCTGCATGTAATCCTCGTTCACGGCGATTATTCCGGTATCATCCCGGAACAGGAGATCGGGAATGATCTTTCGCGCACCTTCCGGGCCATCCACCTCGATCACTTCAACCCCCGCAAGACGGAATCCTGCTGCGGTATCGGGATCGGTAACGACGGTGAATTTATACATGGATCAGCTCGGCCTCCAGGTCCTCATCCGATACCCCTGCATGCTTGCACCGGGCAATGATCCGGATATTGATGATCTCGGAATATTTCGCCCAGATATACCCGATTATGACGCCAATGCTTAGGGGATCCAACCTGAAGGTCCCGGTATTGTTGCTGATTATGTAACTGTCGAGTTCTTTTTCAAAGACCGATATACGGCCGGATGCAAGCGCCTCCGGCGGCAGGTAGGATAAGAAGTAGTACGGTGTTCCATCGAGATACTTCAGGGCGCTCTCGAGATTTCCGGATTCGATCATCTTTTCGAACCTTTCCAGGTCAATCCGAAGTCCGCCTTCAAGGAACAGGTTTTTGGCATCGTCCCAGTCCACGTTGTCGTTTATGATGCGGATGACGCTCTTGATGTTGTTGGCATCGATCTCGCGTCTGATCAGTCTCCGGACGATCTTTTCTTCGGTTGACTTGCCCTTCGCGGCTTCGAGCGCCTTCTGGTAATAGTACTTGTCAAGTGCGTATTCCAGGATGACAAGGTCACGGTTTTCGGAATACTCGTCGATATAGTCTGTCAGAGGGAGTGCATAGGGCTGCTCCCAGGTTGCCAGGAGATCCACGACTGCCCTGACGTCTGGCTGTTTTAAGAGTTCGTTTAAGGTCGCTTCGTCCAGTTCACCTGCCGGAATCAGGCACTCTTTTATCTCATCCTGGCTTGCATGGATCTTCTTGCCCCGTAGAATGGTCTTGATATTCTGGACATCCCACCTGTTCAGGAAGATGACGATATACTTTTCAGCAAGTTCACCCTGCACAAGACCGAGAATTTTTCTGTAGGTATTGACAAGGTTCTTCCGAAGCGCGTACTCGATTGCCGTTATCCCTGAATACAGGATGTTTGCTTCTTCGATCTCTTTTTTATAAGGGGTTTTTTCCAGTTCGGTGATGATGGAGGGGATATCCTGCCTGATGATGAGTGCGTCATATGCTTTCCGGTCGAAAAGCCTGCTGTGCATCCCTCTGATTCGCGCATTGATATACCCATAATCCATTTCATTCACCAAAGAGAAATCCGAAGAGATCTTTTCTCATGTGCATCCGGGCATTATCCAGTCTCGATTCCAGTGTATTGCGCACGATGATGCCTTTGTCGGCAATTTCGGCGTCAAGGCCGCCGGCGCACTTCCTGTCGGGAATCACCTCGAATTCCAGGGAAGAATTTTCCCTGCATCTCTTGCACAGGGCCTCGTCCACCGGGTCGACATGCACGACGATGCGGCCGTTCAGGTTTTCTGTTGACCGATCGAGGAACCGGGCAAAACTCTCCTCGTATCGGGGATCGTTTCGGCATCCACCGAGCATACTCTCTGCCTGTGAAAAAGCCTGGTCGTATATTCTTTCCTTTTCCCGTGTCAGTTCAGCCTTGATATCTTCCTTGAGAAGATAGAGCGACTTGTTCTTCTTTATGTTCACCTTCCCTTCCGCTGTTGCCACAAGTTCATCTCTAATCACCTCTGCTCTCTTTTGCGCATCGGCCAGGATCCCTTCGGCACTGGCGCGGGCATTTTCCAGAATGTCCTCTCTCTTCTCCTGCGCACTTTGTTCCATCGAGTGGAGCAGTTCGTTAAATGCCATCCTCGTAAATCATCTTTGTTCAGGTAATCCGCTTGCGATACGAAAGATCCTGCCAGCCGGGGATCTCCCGGCCCGGCGGACGAGATGGATTAGATCATGATGATTATCATCGATGCTACCACGAACCCGAGAATGACAAGGGTTTCAGGAATTGCCTCGAGTATGATGATGGAACTGGAGGTCTCCGGCTTCTCGGCTATGGTTCCCGCACCTGCAGAACCGATTCTTGACTGCGCCCACGCTGTCCCGATCGCACCGGCTGCGAACGCAATCGCTGCTCCAATCGGTTTCTCCCAGCCGGCCATCTGGATAGCGGCTGCCGCTGTTGCTACATCTGCCATGTTTCAGTCTCCGTTAGCTGTAACATAACTGTTATAATATATAAAATCGATAGCTTAACGACATTAGAACAATTTTTTGTATAAGTTAAGTACCTATAAATAAAGATAAATATCAAAAATAAAATAAAACGATGCTTCAGTTCCTCCCAAATGGCTTGTACATCACACCTCCGCCTTCATAGAATTTCGAGTAGAATTCCACGATATGCAGTCTCATCGAGTGAATGGACGGGCTGAACATCGCCAGTATCACGTTGAGGGAGTGCAGCAGGATCGCTATGAGAACTCCGACGGCAACTACATCCATTGCGCCGCCGAGCTGGTTTGCCACCATGGCAAGGATGACTGAGGCCATTCCGATTGCCATGATCCTCGCGTATGAGAGGATGTTCCCGATTGAACTCATGATCTCTATCGCACCGAGAACGCCCCCACCATAGATGACCATCGGCAGGGAGATGAGTATGATCAGGATTGCCGGGACCAGGACGACAGCGGGGACGACACCGGTCAGTGTGCAGATCAGGATCAGTATCCCTGATAGCACACCGATAGTCCCGGCTTTCTCAAAGACATGCTTCTTGCTCCTTCTCGCAAATGCATTGAGAATCCCAATTCCCAGTCCGAGAAATACATGAATGACACCGATTGCTATTGCCACTATCAGGAGGGGAATCATTGCCTCGACGCGGTTCCAGGTGATCCCGAGGAAGGTTAATGGCTGCAACCAGCCCATATGCTCCCCAAAATTGCCGAAGAATTCCCCGAACAAAAACCCGAAAAAGATCGTGGGGATTGAAGAGATGATCAGGATATTCATGATCTGCTGCATCCATGCAAGGTCCCTGAATATCCGTTTCATGACCAGTCCAAATCCCATGATACAGATTCCATAGCCAATATCGCCGACTATCACTCCGAAGAATATGGGAAAGAATATCGCAAATACGGGGCTTGGGTCTACTTCAAGATACCGGGGCGGGGTCACGAGCTGGGTGAAGAACTCAAATGGTCGGACCCACCAGGGGTTGTCATAGAAGATGGGCGCCTCCTCGAATTCATCAGGACTCATATCCATCACGGTAAGGACGACACGATCACCGAATGCCTGGAAAAGCGCTTTTTTTGTTTTTTTGATAAATTTTTTCGGTACCCACCCTTTAATGAGAATCGTGTGCTCGGATTCTCCGAACTTGCTGAAAGCCGAGACCTCCTCCTTTCGGTCCTCAAGCAGTCTCCGGTAAACAGCGAGTTGCTGGTAGTACCGTGATGAAAGAGCTGCCAATTCCACATCGATATCCTTCATCTCCTGGTCTATCTCGATCTTTTTTAAGGAGATCTTGTTCAGGGCATCCTGCAGGGGCATGTTGGCGTAGTCCTTCGGGATCCTGATCTCGTTGACGTTTTGGGAGAAGAGAAATGAATGGACCTCTTCGGAATACTTCTTGTTGAATACCGTGATCGCAGCAGTCGTCGTCTCGTCGAGATCTGCAGATATGAATTCGAACTGGTTATGCGTGATATTCTTCAATATCGGGGTGATAAGGGCAAGGACGTCTTTGAATTCGCTTTGAATGAGAAGAACGGTAACTTCAAAGCCTTCCATCAACGGGAGCTGGGTTTCCAGGGGCTGAATCTTGTCGAGTATCTTTTCGTACCGTTCCAGCGTGGTCTTGTTCAGGTCCAGTTCACTCTTCCGCGAGGCAAGCTCCCGTGTCCGTGTCTCAAGTTCGGTTATTCCTGATTCTGCGATAGATACAAGATCGCCGGTGCTTTTCCAACGGAGTTCTTCAAATATTCTATCCTGTTCTGCAACGTCATCCGGGATCCCGGGCAGTATCAGGTAGATGCCATTGATCTTCATCAGGACGGACGTGAGATCTTCCAGGCTGATCATTTCCATCTTGTTGAACAGGCCGGGATATTGTCCAAGACCTGCATCCTGCAGATGGATCGTCCCCTCCTGGTAGAGAACATCAACGATATTCTGGTGATCCTTTTTTGGTCCTATTACAAGGACACTCTCCATTCTCTGCCGCATACCGGCTACTCAAATGCAACTTTCTCGATAATTCTTCGTGCTGCGTCCGCAACCCTGGATTCTCCCCTTGCTGCGGTCTCGAGCCGGCGTGCTTCTGCCTCGGACCGCAAGGCCTGCATCTCTGATTCGAGCTCGGCCATGCCCTGCGAGTATCTCTCTCCGGCACGTGATTCTCCTTCCCTTCTTGCACTTTCGATCATCTCGGAGGAGCGTTGCTTTGCGTCCGAAATTATTGCCTGGGCCTGTACCCTCGCACTCTCTTCCTGCTCTTTTAACTCAAGTTCTTTTCCTTTGACCTGTTCGAGGAGAGATGCCTCTTCTTCCATTTCATCACCTAAACCAGACCATGTTTATGCTTCAATACCGATGAGACCCCATAATGTGGATCGCAATACTCTATCTTCTTCGGGAGATTGCCGTCTTTTTCAGATGCCCGGACGATACGCTCTTCACAGCGTTTTAGCGCCACCATTCGTAATTTTTCAATCATTTCGAGGTTTGCAGAGCGCATTGTCCGGCCCCTGGAATTGTGTGGGATCGCGGAATACTTGGTATACCAGCATATATATCTTCCCCCTAAAATAGGGGTGTAAAATACAAATCTCCCGGGCGGATCCGCGTTGGAAAATACCGGACATGAGTGTGGCATGAACAGGTATATCTTATTCTGAATCGATTCCGGTATACAGGAGATTCGTCTTATTCCGGCGGACGAAAGGATGGTATGGTATTGATGTTTACGAGGGTTTTATTTCCGACGGATTTTTCAGAGCATGCAAAAAGGGCCCAGGACTGTATTGCACAACTTCCCGGGATACACGAGGTTGTCCTTCTCCACGTGGCAGAAACCGAAAAAACGGGCAGGGAACGCTGGGTCGAAGGCGCTATCGAGAAGTCCGTGATGCGAACCCTGAAGGAAGAGAAGGCTCTTTTAGAAAAAAACGGGCTTGTGGTGAAGATCAGGATAGAGCCCCCCAGGGCCAGATCGGTCGGCCAGGCCATTGTCGATGTCGCAGCCGAAGAAGAGGCGACAGTCATCGTGATGAGTGCACGGGGGAAGAATCTGATCAGGGGGCTTTTGCTTGGCAGCGTTTCATCACAGGTTCTCAGGCTTGCCCCGATCCCACTTCTCATCATGCGATACAGGGTAATAGAGAGTCTGTCGGGTGTCGTATACCAGAAATTCTGCCAGATGATTCTTTCGAAGGTACTCTGTCCCACTGATTTTTCCACATTCTCTGACCAGGCGATCAGAACTGCCAGCGATATTCCGGGAATAGGGTCAATGGTTCTCCTGCATGTCATCTCCAGGGGCGAGACCAAAGAGGAGATCCTGGAAAATGAGGCCCATGCCATCAAAAATCTTGAAGAGTCCCGCGAGTCCCTTGAAAAGAAGGGGGTTCCGGCCACAACAATTGTCCGGAGAGGCAGCCCGACAGATGAGATCAACCACGTTGCCGAAGAAGAGGATGTATCGCTCATATGCATGAGTTCCTACGGCAGAGGGTGGTTTGAAGATCTGCTGGTCGGAAGCACGTGTACAGAAGTGGCGAAAAATACGACGCGCCCGATCCTTATCCTGAGATAAAAGAACAGCCCCTGATGTCAGTCATTCAGTACATACAGGAGGAGAAAGAGGAGAACTCCTGCGGCTATCCAGAGATAGATAACAATCTGGAGTATCTTCATGATCACCGCAGCTTTTTCACGGAAACGGGGATCTTTTGACAATCTTCCGAATATATTCTCATCCACGTGGTTCTTCTCTCCTGGAAGACACAAAAACTCCTAATGCGCCTGGATAATATTTTTTGTCCTCTTCCTCCTGAAGAGATCCTCGCGCTCCCTCTCCTCGAGGTGCATCTCGATATATCGACGGGTAGCCTGGAGTCTTGGGATCAGGATATTTTCAAGCGCATTCACTCTCCGCCGGGTATTCCGGATCTCCAGAGCAAGTCTCCGCACAGTCCCCTCCAGTTCCGCCAGTTCGAGTATCCTCCTCGTCGAGTGCTCAAACCGCATGGCAGCACTGTCGAGATGGGTGTTGGTGCCGAGATAACTGTATCCCGTCAGGGAATTTTTCCGGAGGGTATCCGGGACAACAATTCCGGGAACACGGACACCCATTATTGAACGCGTATCCATGGAGAGATCATCCATCTTCGGGGTTGATCCAGCTATCTCCTCGAGCCGGTTCCTCCCGATCACCAGGTGGGCTGCGGACAGTGCATCCAGGGCACCATCAACACTCTCCTGGACTTCTCTTTTCAGACGGATATACGAATCCAGGTACCTGAAAAATTCCATCACCATCGCATCCAGTTTCTCCTCGAGAAGATCGTGGCCTCTCTGGGCAAGTACCTCCTGTCTCTTCAGCTTGAGAAGTTCAATTCTCGTGGGGCGGATGCCGCTTATCGCCAGCTTGCTCATGCCTGATGTCTCCCATGGGCAGGGTGGTATTTTGCGACAAAACGGGTGTCTATCCTCTTCAACTCGGATTGGGGCAGGATTGAGAGCAACTCCCAGGCGATGTCGAGCGTCCTGTGGAACGAACGGTCCTCGTACTGTCCCTGCGCGATAAACTCGGTCTCGAAACGTTCAGTAAACGCGAGGTACTGCCTGTCGGTATCTGATAGCCCTTCCTCGCCGATAACTGCAACCAGGTTCTTGATCTTAATCCCCTGTGCATAGGCAGAATAGAGCTGGTTGTTGACATCCGCATGATCCTCCCGCGTCCTTCCTTCACCGATTCCACCCTGCATCAGTCGCGAAAGGCACGGCAGGACGTTTATCGGGGGATAGATTCCTTTTCTGTGGAGGTCGCGGGAAAGGACGATCTGGCCCTCGGTGATATATCCTGTCAGGTCGGGTACAGGGTGGGTTATGTCGTCGTCAGGCATCGTCAGGATCGGCAACTGGGTGATCGAACCTTTCTTTCCGGCAATTCGCCCGGCACGCTCGTATATTCCGGCAAGATCGGTATACATGTAACCCGGATACCCTCTCCTGCCGGGCACCTCCTCCCGTGCAGCCGCGATCTCCCTGAGAGATTCACAGTAATTGGTAAGGTCCGTGAGGATGACGAGGACGTGCATATCCTTCTCAAATGCCAGGAATTCCGCCGTCGTGAGTGCGAGACGCGGGGTGATGATCCGTTCGATCGCAGGATCGTCGGCAAGGTTCAAGAATAAAACTGCCCTCTCCAGCGCACCGGTCGACCGGAAATCCCTCAGGAAAAATGCCGCTTCCTCGTGAGTAATCCCCATCGCGGCAAATACGACGGCGAAGTCTTCCTCCTGCCCGAGCACCTTTGCCTGCCGGGTAATCTGTGCGGCAAGCAGGTTGTGCGGAAGCCCGGCCCCGGAGAATATGGGAAGCTTCTGCCCCCTGACGAGGGTATTCATGCCGTCAATTGCAGATATCCCTGTTTCGATAGAATCTCGGGGATGTTCGCGGGCATAGGGATTGATCGGCAGTCCATAGATGTCACGCATCTCCTCGGGAATGACCGGCCCTCCGCCGTCGAGCGGGTGGGCAATCCCGTTGAAGATCCTCCCGAGTATCTCTCCGGACAGGGGGATCTTCATTATCTCGCCGGAGAACCGGACCGAGGTGATATCGGTATCGAGATCGCGGGTACCCCCGAATACCTGGACTATGGCCCGGGTACTCTGGGTTTCGAGCACCTGGCCGAGTCTCTTCTCACCGCTCGGCATCGTGATCTCGACAACTTCGCTGTACCCGATACCCTCGACACCGTCGACGACGATGATCGGGCCGACCACCTTGGAGACCGTGGAATATTCCCTGGAAGGTTCAGCCATGGCCTTCACACCCCCAGCTCTTTGAACTGCGCAGCCATCGCAGTCTTGATACCCGCAAATTCGGTCTCCTCCATATCTTTTGGTACCGAGCCCATCCGGGCCAGTGCAGTCTTTACCGGGAGGTTCCGGATCTGTTCGGTGGTAATGTTGTGTTCAAGGGCCCTGTCTGCCAGGGTGAAGAAGTCAAACAGCATCGCCATCATCCGGTACTGCCTGCCGGCACCCGTATAGGTATCATGCGGGTGGAATGCGTACTGGGCGAGGTAACTCTCCCGGATCGTCTCGGCTTTGAATAAAACGAGTTTGTCCTCTTCGGGCAGTACTTCCGGGCCGACAAGCTTGACTATCTCCTCGAGTTCGTTCTCTTTCTGGAGAAGGAGCATCATCTCCTTGCGGTACGCGACCCACTCCGGGCCGATGTTCTCGGTCCACCATCTTCCCACCTCTTCCCCGTACAGGGAATACGAGAGCAGCCAGTTGATTGCAGGGAAGTGGCGCCGGTATGCGAGGTCCGAATCGAGCGCCCAGAAGACCTTCACGATACGGAGCGTATTCTGTGTGACGGGTTCACTGAAGTCGCCACCCGGGGGGGAGACCGCACCGATGACCGATATGGATCCCGTCTCCTTCCCGCTCCCGCACACGAGGACACGACCGGCACGTTCATAGAAATCGGCCAGGCGTGATCCCAGGTAGGCAGGGTAGCCCTCCTCTCCGGGCATCTCCTCGAGCCTTCCTGATATCTCCCGCATCGCCTCGGCCCACCGGGACGTCGAGTCTGCCATGAGCGCCACGTCGTACCCCATGTCACGGAAATACTCGGCGATGGTGATGCCGGTATAGACCGACGCTTCGCGGGCCGCAACCGGCATGTTGGACGTATTTGCAATCAGGATCATGCGGTTCATCAGCGGTTCCCCGGTCTTTGGGTCTTCGAGGGTCGGAAATTCGGTGAGCACGTCGGCCATCTCGTTTCCCCTCTCCCCGCACCCGATAAACACGATTATATCGGCATCGGCCCACTTGGCCAGCTGGTGCTGGACAACCGTCTTTCCCGATCCGAAAGGCCCGGGTATGGCTGCAGTCCCGCCCTTTGTGATGGGAAAGAGGGTATCGATGATCCTCTGGCCCGTGATGAGCGGTTTTTGCGGGTCGAGTTTCTCCTTCACGGGACGGGCTGACCTCACCGGCCATCTCTGGACCATGGTCAGGTCGAAGACCCGGTCCCCGTTCCTGACAGTCGCGATAGTCTCCCTGATCGTGTACGTGCCGGCAGAGGCTATCATGTGAATTCTACCCGAGATGCCGGGGGGCACCATGATCTTATGGCTGATCGTGGTGCTCTCCTGGACCACTCCCAGCGTATCGCCGCCGCTTACCTGGTCGCCTTCCTTTACTTTTGGGTCAAATTCCCACTTCTTCGCTTCCGATAGCGCCGGGAGTGTCGCTCCCCGGCTGATAAAGTCTGCCCACAGGACATTTATCTCCCGCAGGGGTCTCTGGATACCGTCGTATATATTTCCCAGGAGGCCGGGCCCAAGTTCAACCGAGAGCGACTCTCCGGTCCGTAGTACCGCTTCACCGGGCACGATGCCCGCGGTCTCCTCGTAGACCTGTATCGTCGCGACATCCTCCTCGAGCGTGATGATCTCGCCGATCAATTCCTGCCTGCCGACTTTCACGATCTCAAACATCCGTGCACCACGAAGCCCGCTGGCCAGTACGACCGGGCCGGTGACCCGGATTATGACGCCTGCCTGTGACGTCATTTACATATCCACTCCTATCCGATCCATTCCAACCATTCTCATGAGATCATCCTCGATTGTTGGGGCCGCTTCATCCCTGGTTCCCGCTCCTGACAGTACGACAATGACAGGGTATACCCGTCTCTCTCTTCGTAGCCCTGCAAGGAAAGGCCCGATCTCTGCTGCAAAGCGTTCAAGCAGGATGATGATGCCGATCGCAGGGTCGCTGGCAAACCGTTTGCATGCCTCCTCCGCCTCTGCAGGGGTGTGTGCGAGATATGCGGCATGGACACCCGCAAGCTGGAACCCCCACACCAGGTGCTCATCGCCGACCACAACTATCTTCATGATCCTGCCCCCTCGGATACCATCCGGGGCATTGCGCTCTCCGGTGGCACGATTCCCTGCAACGAATGCGCGATAATCCTGATATTCCGGATCTCGAACTGCCTGGCGATTGCGAACTTGATCAACGGCCCTCCGGTGAGGTGGTACGTAGAGGAGAGGACCAGGACCTTGTGCAGCAGAAATTGTTCAAGTACGAATTCAAGGTCCTGCAGGCGTCCTGACAGTTCAAATCCCGGGAGGGCCGGATGGAGGGCCTCATAGTATTCCGTCCCCGAGATCTGCTGGACGATGTCGATGATACCCGGTAATTCGAGGAGTTGCCTGAGACGCCATTCCTCGTACACGGCTCCACCCGGAAAGAAGAGACGGGAAGATTCTTCCGGCCCAATCCCAAAAGACCTGGCACGCAGAAGGGTCAAAAGATTTACGATGTCAGTGTATGCCCCGCAGAAATCCCTGACCGGTCCCGCGATCACTGCATCAACTCTCTGAACAGACCGGTGGATCTCTTTGAACGCCGCCATGTCGAGGGCCGATTCGAGAGGAAAGGTGATCCGGGTCTCCTGGTATTCGGGAAGGGCAGGACCAAGCACCCTGCCGTACGGTTCCTGGGGAACGCGGGATATCATCTCCTCCACTGTCGGGGACTGGGCAAGGGATTCGATTATCTCGGGGGATATCACACCGACAGGGACCATCCTCTGTTTGAGGAGATCAGGTGGCAGACCGGCATGAAGGATTCGTATGGCCTTTTTCAACTCCTCGATCTCGAGAAAGGAATGAAATGCCTGGAAGAAAGGCCTGATGCTGTCAGGTACGGATTCTTCAAGCCGGGTGTATTCCCCGACATGCAGCCGATCAAGTGCCGTGTCGATATCCGGGCTCTCCGTTGACTCCTTCATCGGGACGGGGAACCCCGCTTCTTTCATGTTACCATACAACTCGAAGAGACTCTTTGACTCCGAGAGGATCTCGAGGTCATACGGCCTGATGTACGGGTTGCCGATCGCTTTCACCCGTGCTACCGGAAATGCAAAGGCCGCGATATGGAAAAGAATTCGAAAATAACCAATGAAAGTGACGATTATGAACAAGAGCAGTATGAGGATGCCAAGACCTGCGACAAGGACCTGATCGGGGCTCATCCCGAGCTCGCTGGAGAAGACTGCCAGGATATCCCCGGGATCGGTCATTCCTCCGGCACCTCCCGCTCTCCGGACAGGATCCCGGCGACATCGAAGATGAGGTCCCGTCGCATCCGATCGAGACGGGCTTCGAACGTATTATCCACACGCCTGGTGCCGGACCCTGTCCTCAGGAGCACGCCCCCGGATGTCGGTATCGGTTCGCCTGATACACGGACTACCGTCCCGGTACCTTTTGCCAGGATCGATTCCAGAACCGGAATATCACGGGAGTTTGCGCTGAGTGTGATATCTTGTGCCCCGATCTTTTTGATTCCGTCCTGTATCAGGTATTTCAGGATTTCGGGGTATTCGGGCGATCCGGAGATTGCAGTGATCCTCTCCCTGGCACGATCGAAGCAGTCCGAAATAAGGTTCTCGCGGGCGTTCCTCACGGTCTGGCGTCCTTCCATTCTCGCCTGGGCAAGCATCCGTGACACCTCTGCATCGACCTCTCTCTTCCGCGCTGCAATCTCGGCATTTTTCTCCGCCTCTGCAGCCATCTTCTCCTTCTCCAGGTATCGTGCCGCCTCTTCTTCTGCGGTTCTTCGTATGATCCCGGCCTTCTCAGCCGCTTCAAGGGATATCTTCTCTATGATCTTTTCGACACTCATGGATGATCCAGCCTTTCAGATGGTAAAGATACCGAGTCCAAACAGTATCAGAATCGCAACAAGCAGCCCGAATATGGCAAAAGTCTCGGACATTGCCGCAAAGACCAGGCTCCGGCCCATCGTATCCGGGTGTCTTGCCGTTGCTGCTATTCCCGCTGCAGACGTGATGCCCTGGCCTATCGCTGAGAACCCTCCCAGTCCGACGGCAATCCCGGCACCTATGGCAGCGACTCCGACTGCGACAGTCGTGATGAAGTCATGGGTTATGATCCCGGTGAATGCCATGAGGAGGATGGCGACAAGGAGCCCGTAGATCGCCTGCGTCTCACAGATTGCTGAAAACACCACGCCTTTTCCAAACATCTCTGTCTTCTCCGAGGTTGCGGCGATTCCGGACGACGATGCGATCCCCTGCCCGATGGCAGACAGCCCGGCAAGCCCTACTGCAAGCCCTCCACCGATGGATGCGAACCCGACAGCCATCGTCGTGGTCACGTCTCTTGTGATGAGACCGGTGAATGCCATGAGGAGGACCGCGACAAGGAGCCCGTAGATCGCCTGCGTCTCGCAGATAGCAGAGAAGACGATGCCCCGCCCGAACATGTCGGGATTTTCAGAAGTGGCTCCGATTCCGGCCGAAGCAGCGATTCCCTGCCCGATGGCGGAAAACCCGGCAAATCCGACCGCGAATCCACATCCGATGGCGACCACTCCTGCAGCGAGGGTCGAGATGAGGCTTCCGGTGAACATACCCGTAAAAGACATCACCAGGATAGCGACGAGAAGCCCGTAGATCGCCTGCGTCTCACAGATCGCCGCAAAGACCACCCCTCTTCCAAACATGTCAGGATTCTCGGCGGTCGCGGTTATCCCTGATGCAGCGGCGATACCCTGGCCAATGGCCGAGATCCCTGAAAGGCCGATGGCGAGGCCGCAGCCGATAGCGGCGAGGCCGACAGCACCCGAGACGATGAAATTCCCTGAAAGAAGCCCGGAGAAAACCAGCAGCAGTACGGCGATGAGCAGTCCGTAGATCGCCTGTGTCTCACATATAACGGAAAAGACCACGCTCTTGCCAAACATCTCCGGTTTGTTTGCGGTGACTGCTATTCCCGACGATGCTGCGATACCCTGGCCTATAGAGGATAGTCCTGCTATTCCCGCCGCAAGGCCCGCCCCGATACCTGCAAGCCCCGCAGAGACCGGGACATCACCGGAGAGACCTCCGAAAAACCCGGCCGATAGCAGGATGAGCACCGCCACGAGAAGCCCATAGATCGCCTGCGTCTGGGGAATGGCGGAAAATATCAATGCGGCACCGAACTTTTCCGGCCGCTCGGATGTGACTCCGGCCGACGATGCCCCGGTGATACCAACCCCGATGCCGGCTCCGATGGCGGAAAATCCCACTGCTATCCCTGCACCGATAGCCATGAGTGCCGCCCCAAGACCTATTGCCATTCCAGATTACCTCCTTTCAGTGTTGTATGTCTCCTCTCTGCCCGGAATGGAGAGAATCCCCTGCCGCCTCCCGTGTAGAATTTGCCGAAAAATTCTATGTACTGCAGGCGGATAGCATGGATCACTCCCCCGAGGGATTGGATGACGAGATTGAAGATCTGTCCGCCGACAAAGATGAATACCGCCGGAATGATCATCAGGGGGTGTATCGCGGAGATGAGTCCCGCGAGTATGTTTATCGTCATTGCAATCCCGCCGGTGGCCAGTGACAGGGCCATGATACGGACATAGGAGAGCCAGTCTCCCAGAAAGCCGGTAAGGCCGAAGAATCCCATGGGGCCGTTGTAATAGAAGATCATGACAAGCCCGGCAAGAGCGCCTGCCTCGGCGACCGTGATAAGCACAGGCGGGATATATGTCCAGGCAAAAAATGAAGCGAGCAGGACGGCCGCACAGGGCTGGATTATGAACCAGACCCCCTGTTCAAACACCATCGCCCTGTAAGCCCAGGATTTCACGTTCTGGAAGAATGCAAGGAACAGGCCGAGGTTTATATGGACGACTCCGATCAGGAGCGAGAGCTGGAAGAATGCTATCGGATCCTTCAACGGTTCGAGGAGGACGAACGGGGGAGTGATATCAAGGTACCTGGGGAGAAAATCGCCGAACCACCCTCCCTGGACTGCTCCAAACAGCGTTGCGGATATCCCGCAACATACCAGGATGAAACTCATGTCCCGCATGCCGGGATCTGCAGGACCAATCCTCGAATAGAGAAAAAGGCCGCAGAGAGTGAGAATGATCCCGTACGCGGCATCTCCCATCATCAGCCCGAAGAAGAGAACAAAGATCGGAGCGATGAACGGCGTGGGATCTATCTCCCCGTAGAGCGGGCGGGCAAACGTGGTGGTGAGCATTTCGAAGGGTTTCAACCACCTGGGGTTATCGTAGTCGACCGGCACGTCCTCCTGGTGCCTCTCCGTCTTCCCGGAATGAATGAAGATGTGGCCTTCTGCTGCTGCATCAAGAGTACTCTCAATCCGGTCGATATCATCTGCCCTGGCCCACCCCTCGATGAAGGTCGTCTCATCAGTCTTCCCGCACGAGGTGCGTATCTCCTGTTCCTCTTTCTCTATCCGCAACTCCTCCCGGAGCGCTTTTAGCCGGGCACCGTGGGAATCTTCCAGCCCGGCAAGTTCCGCGAGAAGGCGATCGGTCTCTTCGATGACCACGGAATATTCTGCCTTCATCTGTGCAAGCGCGTCATCCGGCATACCCGTGCATGACACCTGGATCGACTGGAACCGGGGGGCACGGATATGTCCTGCGATCTCCTCCTTTCGCGTTCGCGGCAGCACGATGAGGACAAGGGTTTGGTTTCCGGTTTCGACCTGTGATATGAAGATCTCTTCTATTGCTGCTCCTCCGATATCCTGGAGTAGCCCTGGTACTTTTTCGGTATCGACCTTCCCGGCAATTATGGAGACAAATTCTGTATCCCCGATATACTCCAGCCTCATTCCGAGGGGCTTTAACAACTCGACAGCTTCGATCTCCTTCAAAAGCCGTTCTTTCTCCTCCTTTTTCAAGGCCAGTTCCTCCCTGATTTCAGGGATCCTGGCGAGTTCAAGAGACAGTTCCTCGACATCGCGGAATAATTCCCTGACCGGACGGCGTGTGACCGGATTGGGGATTGTAATGCGGGGTGAGAGAAATCCCTTCAGAAGGCTCTCCTCCTGCACGGGAATTTCAGAGAAGAGTTCAAATACCCGTTCGAGCCTGAGAAGGTAATCCGAGATCGTGTCAGTGAGGGGGGATCTCTGCGGCTTTTCAAGCACATCGCTGATGCTACTCTTCTCATCCCGTATGGATATGATCTCAAGTACTCCTGTATCATGCAGATCCCGGACCATGCGGGTGTCATAGGAGTTATGCACGCCAATTGTGACCTTACTCATCTCGGCTGGATAGAACATGATCCTTCCCTGTCACCTTTCCGGCGATATACGACGCCGCCCCGCTCATCCTGCGAGTGTACTCAAAATCCATCCGGCGTGCGGATTCTGTTGATCTGCTGGCAATCTCTGATACCGACTTCTCTGCCAGGACCATTCTTTCGGCCCTGTACTCCTCAATCTCCGATACAGCTGCCCGATGAGCCTGGCGGCGGTAGTGATCTGCCTGGATTTTTGCTTCTTCCTGTATCCTCACCGCGTCTTTCCTGGCACTCTCTACGAGAAGAACCGCCTCTTCTTCAGCGTTCTTGATCTTCTCGATCTTCTCCCTGGCATCGCCGGCGATCTTTTTCCCTCCTGATATGAGAAGTATGGAATATACTATATATGAATTGTGAAGTTTGCAATCCCGGCTCGCATGGAGCCCGTGTTTCTGACAGGTTCTTCTGCCCGGGGGGATTGTGGGATGCATGATTTTTTAAAATGCCTCCTCGCTGTTTTGTGTGGGGAGAATGAATCGACATACCAGTTCGGTCACTCACAACCGCCGCCGGGGCCTGCTCACAGAACTCATACCCAATCGTTCAGTTCTTACTGTGAATCAGCCTCGCGGAATTTTCCGGGCGGCGGCGTGGGCATCGCACATGGGGGGTGCAGGGGCGGATAGTTCCCACACAATGTATCCTTTTCATCAATCATTCCAACACCCGTTAGAAAAGAGCCAAAAAAGTGAATTTTTTTCCATCCAAAAAAAGCGGGTACAGGAGATCTACGGTACCACCCGCGTCTGCGCCTGTTCCCTTAAAAACGAGAGGAGATAGTACGGACCTCCGACCCCCCGCCCGGTGGATCCGCTTCCTTTCCACCCGCCAAAAGACTGTGCCCCCGGCCAGGCACCTGTCGTCGCACCACCGGACCTGTTGGAATAACAGACCCCGAACCTGATGGTCTCAAAAAAGGTTTCCAGCTCCTCCTCGTCCTCCGAGAAGATTCCTGCAGTCAGCCCGTATTCCGTGTTGTTTGCTTCTGCCAGCGCTTCCCCAAGACTGGTGAATGTGTCGAGGACGAGGAATGGGACGAAGAGTTCGTCCCGCACGAGGCGGTGGCCCCTCGGGATCTTTGTTACAATGGTCGGCTGCACATAATAGCCCCGTGACATCATCTCCCCGCTCTGGACGTCTCCCCCGGCAAGCACAATCCCTCCCTCGGAGCGGCACTGGGCGACAGAGGACTTGAACACCTCGAAGGCGTTCCGGTTGATGAGAGGACCCATAAATGTCTCTTTCCTGCGCGGATCTCCGATCTGCAGGGCCTTTGCCCGTTCACAGAGGGCTGTGCAAAACTGGTCGAATACATCCGACTGGACGTAGACACGGGAGGTTGCACTGCATTTCTGGCCGCTGTATCCGAATGCGGCCATGGCCGTCCCTTCCGCCGCCTTTGCAATATCGGCACTGGACGTGACTATGCAGGGATTTTTACTTCCCATCTCGGCGACCAGCGGTTTTACATACCCTGCCCTGGTGGAGAGTGCCTGGTGGAGCCACATCCCCACTTCGCGTGAGCCGGTAAAGGCAATCCCTTCGATGTCCGGGTGACGGGTGACGGCTTCGCCGAAGATCCTGCCCGGTCCGGTGAAGAACTGGATTGCAGAACCGGGCACACCGCTCTCCCGGAAAGCGCGATAGAGTGTAAGCCCGGAGAGCGGGGTCTCGCTTGTCGGCTTGAACACGACACAGTTACCGGTCAGAAGAGCTGCCCCGATCATGCCTGCCGCGAGGGTGACAGGGAAATTGAAGGGAGAGATAACGGCCCACACCCCATAGGGACGCATCACGCTCCTGCAGTGCTCACCGCCAATCTCGGATCTCGTGGGACGGATATATCCCTCGTTTTGCTCGTATATTTCGCAGTAGTACCGCAGCATATCGATGCCTTCGCTTACCTCGGCAATGGCTTCATACCGGTTTTTCCCGCATTCGAGAGTGACCAGGGCAGACAGGACGAACCGCTTCTCATCGAGCCGGTCTGCGGTTTTCCGGATTATCGCTGCACGGGTCTGCCAGTCATGCCCGCTCCAGCCTGGAAATCCTCCCTTCGATGCAAGAATTGACTCGTTCACCTCAACTTCTGTACCGTCCTGGAAGTATCCGGTGATCATCTCGTTGTCAACCGGGGAGCGGGCGACAAATTCACTGCCGGTCCACCGCTCGTCACCGTTGATGAAGATCGGGTGATGGTGTCCAAGCTCTTTTTCGACACGTTCAAGGGCCGATTCGTATTCTCCATGGATGCTTTCATCCGAAAGGAGAGTTACATAGGTAATCTTCTTCTCTTTCGACATTTTCCTCCTCCTGTATCACCTGGTTTCCGGAAGGTCCGGTTTATGAACCTGTCGCCTCCGCAAAACATCTGTCGAGCACGGATAACCCGACATCGATCTCCTCGTCGGAGATGACGAGTGGCGGGCTGAACCTGATGACCGATTGGCCTGCCGGGAGCAGGCACACCCCTTTTTCAAATGCGTTTTTGAGGATAGCATTTCTCTTCGCTTTTGCAGGTATCTTGGTTGTCCGGTCCTCCACGAGCTCGATGGCAGCCATGAGGCCCACTCCCCTGACATCGCCGATCAATTCGTATTGTGAATACAGCTCCTTGAGCCCTTTCATGAGGTGCCTGCCTCTCACCTCTGCGTTCTTTCCTGCATGTTCCCGTTCCATGAGATCCAGCACGGTCAGACCGGCGATACACGAGAGGTTATTTCCCCCGAACGTGCTCGCATGCGAACCGGGAGGCCATCTCATCAGTTCATCGGATGCAAGTGTCACACCAAGGGGAAGTCCGCCGCCGATCGCCTTTGCCATGCAGACGATATCAGGGACCACGCGGCTGTGTTCACAGGCAAGGAAAGGCCCTGTCCGGAAACAGCCGGCCTGTATCTCATCACACACAAGCAGGATATCGTGCATGTCGCAGGTCTCCCGTAACTGGCGCAGGAAGTCCACGGGGGGAACCACGTATCCCCCCTCTCCCTGGATTGGTTCCACAAAGATCGCGGCGACTTCATCGGGTGCCACTTCCGTCCTGAAGACCTCCTCGTTGATGTAGTTGACCACATCTATCTCGCACGACGGGCTGGATGTACTGAGCGGCCGGTACGGATTCTCGTACGGTACATGGATCACCGGGAGAAACGGCCCGAAATATTGCCTGTGGATCACCTTGGTCGCTGTCAGGGACAGCGCACCCATTGTCCGTCCATGAAAACCGCCATAGAACGAGATGAAGTATTTCCGCTTGGTCGCCCGCCTGGCAAGCTTTATCGCCGCTTCAACGCTTTCGGCTCCCGAATTGGAAAAGTACACGCGGTCTATGCCCGGAGGCATGAACCGGACCAGTTTCTCCGCAAAAGTGACCGGCACTTCGGAGCAGAAATCAAGGAACGCGCCATGTGAGAGAGATTCTGCCTGTGACTGCACGGCCCTTACCACGTCGGGATGGTTCCAGCCCATGTTCATCACGGCGATACCGGCGGAAAAGTCCAGGTACCTGTTTCCGTCAACATCCCAGAGGTTCATACCCTTCGCTCTCTCGAGCACGAGCGGGTATTCCCTTGCCATGGATTGCGAGACTACCCTTGAATCGCGTTCGAGGACGTGACGTGCACGGGGTCCCGGCGGGGGCGTTACGATCTTTGGCTCCATGGCAGATTGGTAGCGAGACGGAGTGTTATACATTTCGCATGGGCCTGGGAGCAGGCGATTATGCGCGCACAAGATTCAGCTGCAGATAAATTCCCGGATGAAGGAGAATCAATATCGGAAATTATAAATACTATGGCGCCCTATCGGGTTATGCCTCAGAGGGGACTTCTGGGGATACATGTCAGGACGCAATGAGCCCATATATCCAAACGGCTATACGATATATGGACGACAGAGACGCTGCATCCTGGGGCCGAACAAATGTTCGAAAAACATCCAAGCCGTGATAAAGCAAATCCATCATTCAAAACGGCGGAAGAACGATGGGTGCATGAGAGTTTTGTCATGGGGCCGAAACAGGTGTTTCACGGAACATGATGCTGCGACACAATGAACCTGCAGGATCAAAACGGCGAAAGAACTGCAGGTGACAGAGACATTCTGTTGCGGGGCCGATCATGTGTTCCGGAATTGATCCTCTCATGGGGCACATTCCAATCCCATGAAAGCGATTTTTTCGACTTTTCCTTTTCGTTGTGGTCAATGGCCCTGATCGTCCGGCAATTTTTTAGAAAGATTCTCAAGGCATCTCCGCACCAGGCAGTCGGGTCTGGTGCTGCAGGTCCCTGAATCAAAAGGAATGCACTCACCGGATCTGGCACTGTATGGAGACGAACCGGGAAGGACGAACGGCAGAGTGGACACAGAGCAGAACCCGGGAATGAGGCATGAATCGAAAGGAATACACTCACGAGATCTGGTTCTCCATGGAGACGAACCGGGAAGGACGAACGGCAGAGTGGACACAGAGCAGAGCCAGGGAATGAGGCATGAATCGAAAAGAAAACACTCACCGGATCTGGCACTCCATGGAGACGAACCGGGAAGGACGAACGGCAGAGAGGACATAGAGCAGAACCCGGGAATGAGGCATGAATCGACAGGAATACACTCACCGGATCTGGCACTCCATGGAGACGAACCGGGAAGGACGAACGGCAGAGAGGACACAGAGCAGAGCCCGGGAATGAGGCATGAATCGACAGGAATACACTCACCGGATCTGGTACTCCATGGAGACGAACCGGGAAGGACGAACGGCAGAGAGGACACAGAGCAGAGCCCGGGAATGAGGCATGAATCAAAAGGAATGCACTCACC
>Ga0209203_1000133_pt1 | contig 63709 bp, 57 predicted proteins | sample AD_UKC109_MetaG_FD_184423 | JGI IMG/M metagenome (GOLD analysis project Ga0209203, IMG submission 184423) | Active sludge microbial communities of municipal wastewater-treating anaerobic digesters from Hong Kong - AD_UKC109_MetaG (SPAdes)... | ecosystem: Engineered > Bioreactor > Anaerobic >... | reverse complement strand
CCGCAACGGTGAAGAAATACTTCTCATCGTCTATCAGCAGGGATCTGTACCTCCCCTGGAATACTCTGCCACGCCGTTTTTCTATCTCGTTGTACCTGGTGGCCCACTTCGTTAGAACCCTGTGCATAACCAGCGACAAAGGCACCTGGCCTGTTTCCGTAAGCAGATGAAAATGGTTGTCCATGACTGCCCAGGCATGTACCCGAAGGCCGGAGCCGGGCAGATATTCGTCGAGCACCTGGATAAAGTTCCATTTGTGATATGTGTTCATGAAGATGGGCATTCCGTTTACCCCGCGGGACATCACGTGGTGAAGGGCTCCCGGCCAATCGTACCTTCTTCCGTACGGCATACTTCCTCCCCTCAAGTTTGACTCTCTGTCTGGAGTTACCGCCAGGATCAGTTATTTGTCAAACTTGCGGACGGCCGGAGGGTAAGGTCGCCGGAGAGGTGGGGGGGTGCGGGGATCATTTTGATGTCGCAGCCCAGGATCGAGCTGGCATATGCGGCGCGGCTCATGGAGTAGGGGGCTGCGGCAAGGATCAGGCCGGAACGGGAGGAGGTCAGCTCGGTGAGAAGGAAACCGGCGAGGAGGCGAATGTCCGTGTGGTTGCGAAAGCAGTCCACATGGAAGGTGGTTGCGCGGCCTTCGATGATGTCCTCTGAGAAAGTGGGGTTTTTCGCCCCCGCTATGCCCACCAGAACGGAGGTTCTCGCCACAAGAGCTTCCGGGTTCAGCCGCAGCACTGCTCTGTCCCCCAGCAGCTTCGTCCAGCCATACAACGATTTGGGCACAGCCGGGGAAGTCTCGGTGTATGGCGGTATTCCCCCTGAGTAGACCAGGTCGGTGGATAAGTGTATCAGTCTTTTCCCGTGTTCCCTGCAGTAAGAGGCAAGCCTGGCTGGCCAGCGGGAATTCAGCGCGAATGCAGAGAAGGGATCAGCTGCGCAGCCCCCCCTTGAAGAGAGGGCCGCGCAGTTTATGCAGTGATCAGTTTCCCCGGGAAAAACACTTTCCGGCGGGGATGACCTGAGGTCGGTCCGTTCCGCCAGTATCTCCCAGTTTTCAGAAGCCAGTGATCTGATAACGGTTCCAAGGCGCCCGGTGGCGCCTGTGAGGAAGAACCGTCTCACCTCATCACGCCAGGGGGCGACACGAAGTACTCGAAGATGCCTTCAGTGCTCAGTACCAGCTCGTCATCGGTTCCCATGACCCTCTCCAGGGTCTCAAGGGACTGCATGTACCTGTAGAAGTCCGGGTAGGACTCGTAGGCCTGGGCGTAGATCGCGGCTGCGGTGCTGTCGGCGGTTCCCCTTATCCTCAGCGAGTTAAGCTCCGCCAGGGATCGAATGCTGTCTACCCTCAGGTCGGTCTCGGCGAGGATTGTCTGGGCCATCCTGTGACCCTCCGCCCTGTAACGGGTGGATATCCGGTTCCTCTCCGCCTGCATCCTGTTGAAGACCGCCTGGAGGTTCTCCGCTGGAAGGTCCGCCCTTTTGATCCTCACGTCCACCACATGGATACCGTATTCCTCGGTCATGACCCTGGTGGTTTCAGTTACCCTTGCGAGAAGGGCTTCCCTGCCCTGTCCCGCTGGTAGTCTTATCAGCCTGATGATCTCGACTATCTCCCCCGTGCCGGTCATGGTGATGTTCTCCTGGGTAGTGTCGCTGTATGTAACGTTATCCACCAGGTTCACATATTCGCCCAGGCCGATGGGATTGTTGGTGTTCCTAACAATGTGGATCAGGTCGCTCCTGCCGATCTCCTGCCGAAGAACGGAGTAGATGATGTCGTCCAGCCTGGATTTCGCAGCGTTCACCGTCTGAACGCTCTGAAGGAACAGAAGCGGATTCTGAATCCTCCACCTTGCGTAGCAGTCCACCTGCAGATGCTTCTTGTCCCTGGTTACCACATCGGAGGGCGCGTCATCGTATTCGAGAAGCCTGTCGTCGAAGATCCTCACCTGCTGGAGGAAGGGGATCTTGAAATACAGACCGGCACCGGAGCTGAGCCCTACGCCAGGCGCGTTCTCCTCCATCCAGGCTTCTATTTCAGCCATCTCTTCGGGGGTCCGGTCCCCAAGTATCACCCTTACGGGCTTGCCGAGCTGAAGTATCACAGCCTGCTCGGTTTCGTCTATTGTGAAGAAGGCCCCGAAGAACACCATGAGGCCGAAAATGACCACGACGAGGGTCAGACAGCCCTTGATCTTTGAAGGGACTCTCATTGCGTTCCTCCATCCAGGCTGTAGTGGGTAAGGGCTCCCGCATCCTGGGCCACTATGGTTAGCCTGATGTCGCCCATCACGCTCTCGATCATTTCCAGGTGAAGCCTGGATGCGGTGACTGCGGGATTCTTAGAGTATTCGGTTGCAACAGCGGTGAATCTCTCGGCGGCCCCCCGGGCCGTGTTGATCCGCACCGCGGCGTATCCCAGCGCTTCATTCACCAGTGTCACGGAATCCGCCCTGGCTTCGGGAATGACCTGGTTCCTGTAACCCTCGGCCTCGTTGATGTAGGCCTGCATGTCCTCCCTGGCGGTGGCGACATCCTTGAACGCATCGGAGACCTGGGCCGGTGGCTGAACGTCCTTAAGCTGTATGGCGACTATGTGAAGCCCCATCCCATAGTCGTCGGCCATCTCCTGGACCTGGTCCATTATCCTGGTCTGTATATCAAGCTTGCCGGTGGTAAGGACCGCGTCAACGGCATTGTCTCCGATCACCTGCCTGATTGACGCCTCGGAAATGTCCCGGAGGGTCTCCGAAGGCTCCCTGACATTAAACAGGTAGTCAGGAGCGCTGCTTATTCTGTACTGTACAATAACCGAGCAGTTGATAATGTTCTCGTCGCCTGTGAGCATCTGCCCCTCGCGGAGCATATCCGGATCGGAGAAGCCGATGTACTCGGTATAACCTCCCCGCTCTATTGACCTGAAGCCTATCTCTATCCTCTGAACAACATTGACAGGAGCTTTTGTAACGGTCTGTATCGGCCAGGGCAGCTTCAGATGGAAGCCAGGGCCGTTCACCGAGGTGAGCCTGCCGAAGGTGAGTACCACCCCCTGTTCTTCGGGGCCCACTATATAGAACGGACCCCCGGTCAGGAACCAGATCACCACCACAACGGCGGCTATGGCGAACAGTATCTGTCTTGCGCCGACTGTTTTCGGGGTAACTACTCTCATACGGTCTCCCCTCGATTCTCAGTTCTTCTCGGACTCGTAGGATTCAAGCTTCCTCTGAAGGGTCCTTCTGCCTATCCCCAGGAGCGAGGCCGTCCTGGTCCTGTTCCCGCCGGTGAGGTCCAGGGTCCTTCTTATGACCTCCTCCTCGATATCGGAAAGCTCCATGGGAAGACAAAGCTCCATGGTGCTGCATGAGTCTTCCTTCACCCTCTCGAAATCCGGGGGAAGATCGTCTACCGTTATCTTCTCATGGCAGGTTATCAGAAGGCTCTCCATCATGTTCCGAAGCTGTCTCACGTTTCCCGGCCAGCGGTAGTTCTTAAGCCTCTGAAGTACCTCGGGCTCAACTTCGGGCATGGAAAGGTTGTGTTTTTCGGCAGACTGCCTCAGCAGGGCCATGGTTAGGAGTGGGATATCGCTCTTCCTCGAGCGCAGCGGAGGAATGTCGAGTTCGATCACCTTGAGCCTGTAGTAAAGGTCTTCCCGAAAACCACCATTGTCGACCATTTCACGGAGATCCCTGTTCGTTGCAGCGATGACCCTGACATCAACCGGGATCGGTCTGTTGCCTCCGAGTCTCGTAACGGTCTCATCCTCCAGCACACGAAGGAGCTTTGCCTGGATCGCCGGAGGTATGTCGCCTATCTCATCCAGGAGCAGCGTTCCGCAGTTCGCGGCCTCAAACTTCCCCTGGCGCTGGGTGTCCGCTCCGGTGAAAGCGCCCCGTTCATGACCGAAGAGTTCGCTCTCCAGAAGGGTTTCCGGAATGGCGGCGCAGTTGATGGCAATGTAACTGCCAGGCCTTCTGCTTAAAGCATGTATCTCCCTGGCAAGAACATCCTTGCCGGTGCCGCTCTCTCCTGAGATCAGCACGGTTGCCTTCACAGGGGCCACCCTTGCAGCAGTTTTCATCAGCTCCGTCATCGCCCTGCTCCTGTACAGCATTCCGCCGCCCTGGGCTTCTGACCTGGCGGACGAACCGGACGAACTGGAGCGTGTAACGAGCTTCATGGAAGACCTGGTGAAGGACGACTGGAGAGCATTCCTCAGGGCTTCGCCGTCGGACGGGTCAAGAAGGATGTCCACCGCCCCGGCCCTCATCCAGTCGATTGCCTTTGCGGCACTGATGTTCTTGCCGTAAATGACCACGCTGGAGTCCACATTGGCCCTGGAAAGGGATTCCAGGAAAGTATCCATATGAAGGTCGGTGAGGTCGGCGCTTGCCACGATGACATTGACCGCCCTGGTCTTAACCCTTCTCAGGGCGGCTCTGGCGGTCAGCTCCACCGAGCAGTTGTAGCCGAAGGCTGAGGCCTCAGCCCTTATTCCGGCGGCCCTTTCAGTATCGGAATCCACGATCAGGACGGTCCCCCGCCCGAGGATGGTGCTCAAATCAGCCCCTCGTTTCCCCAGCTGTACCCTTTACCAGGAGATACGGCGGCATGGCCAGTGCGTCAATACCTGTTCCATAGAAACATCTTACCGCATCAACAGGGGTATTGACTATGGGTTCGCCCCTGATGTTGAAGCTGGTATTCAGTATCACCCCCACTCCGGTGATCTTCCTGAATTCCTCGATCACAGCGTAGTAGAAGGGATTCTGCTTCCGGGTCACCGTCTGTACCCTGGCGGTGTTGTCCACATGGGTCACCGCAGGTATCACCTCCGCCATGCCGTCCACCACCGGGTAGGTCTTTATCATGTAGGGCGAACTGGTGCATCCAAGGAAGTACTTGCCGGCCTCCTCCTCCATGCATACAGGCGCGAAGGGTCTGAAACCCTCACGGTGCTTGACCACGCTGTTCACCACGTCCTTCATCTCAGGTCTTCTGGGATCGGCCAGGATGGACCTGTTGCCCAGCGCTCTGGGCCCGAACTCCATCCTTCCCTGGAAGAGCCCTATGACCTTCCCCTCTGCTATCATCTCCGCTACTGTCCTGGCCAGGTTCCCCGGGGTAATGGGGGAGAGTTTCGCCATCTCCATGTCCCGGGCTATCTCCTCCTGGGTGAACCCGGGCCCAAGGTACATGGTATCCAGAGGTTCAAGGGGTAAGTCGGGGCATGTTCTCAGATGAACTGCCACCGCAGCCCCGACGGAAGTTCCGGAATCGTTGGGAGCCGGGAAGGGGAGCACGCTGGAAAAGCCGCTTTCCCTCTCGAAAAGACCGTTCATTACGCAGTTCAGTGCTGTACCGCCTGACACCAGAAGGGTATCTTCCTCTGCCTTCCCCCTGAGGAACCTCACCATTTCCATGCCGGCCTCCTCCAGGGCTCTCTGGGCACTGGCGGCGATGTTCTCGTGAACCGCCTCCGGATCCATTGAAGGATCCCTGGGAGGGCCAATGATCCTGGAAACCTCGGGGCTGAATGAGGCGTGGTGAACTCCCCTCGTAACATCAAGGAGCTTCCTGTTCAGCACGAATACGCCCTTCTCCGACCTGATGATCCTGCGGAAGAGGTCAATGAATTCCGGCTTGCCGTAGCTGGAAAGGCCCATCACCTTGTACTCATCATTGTCCGGGGTGAAGCCCAGATAGGAAGTAACCGCCGAGTAGAAAAGCCCCGGCGAGTCCGGCAGCCGGGTCCTGGAATACTCCACAAGACCTTCGGAGGATATGGAGCCGGTCAGGCTGGAGTGTCCCTCTCCGGCACCGTCCATGGAAAGTACCGCCGCACTCCTGCATCCTCCGCCCAGCCAGGCGGACCATGCATGACACACATGATGGTCTATGAAGTGGAACCTGGGGGAGAACGATTCACCGAACTGCTCACGCATGCGGGACGGTATGGAGGCCATCCTCATGGCGCCGCCCAGCTGGCCCATGAAGAACCTGAAGGCTCCTGGCTTGAACATATAGGTGGAAAACGCCTTGAATGTCTCCCTGCGTACATTGCCCGGTATCATGTAGAAGGCAACATGATCGATATCGCCGGGTTTCAGGCCGCTTTCCCGGAGCAGGTGGGAAATGGCCTTCTCAGGATATGCGGGATCGTGCTTCTTCCTGGTAAATCTTTCCTCTTCGCAGGCCCCACGGAGCTTCCCGTCCACAATGAGCGCTGCGGCAGCATCGTGCTTGTAGCAGTTCAGCCCTAGTATCGCTGTCATCTGTTTTCCCGTCCGTTGCTACTGCAAAGCTCGCGGAAGGCAGTTCTGCAGTAGGAGAATGTGTACCTGACGTCGCGCCGTCTGAGTGGAGGAAAAAGGAAGCCGGCGGTAAGCCTGCAGCTCTGCAGCGCCCACATGAAAGCCCTGAAAAGCGTTCTGGAGCCGCGGTAGCCGTGCTTTGCCAGAAACATCAGCTTCGCGCGAATATACTTTGTGTAAGTTTCCCTACCAAACTTCTGTACCGCGGAGCCACCCTCCACATGGATCACCTCGGCGGAGGGAACGAAGAACGATGGGTAACCCGCTCTGCCAAGCCTGTATTGAAGGTCGGTCTCCTCGTGATAGAAGAAGAAATCCTCGTCAAACCCCCCAACTTCCAGGAACACCTCCCTGCGGAAAGCCATTACCGCCCCCACCAGCCAGTCTACGGTCCTGGGCTTCTCATGGGGGTCCCTGACCGCCGACCGGGACCGCAGGAACGGCAGGTGTTCCCGCAAAAGAACGCCTGGGAAGGGGAAGTCCCTCAGGGAGCGCTGGAGGCTCCCGTCGGGCCAGAGTAGTTTCGGCCCTGTAACGCCGTATTCAGGATGGGACCTTACCGTCTGCATAATGATCTCAAGACTGCCGGGGAGGAAAACGGTGTCGGAATTGGCGAGGACCACGTACTCAGTTCCCAGATCGCGTATCGCCGCGTTGGCTCCCCCTGCGAACCCCAGGTTATCCCGTGACCGGACAAGGGTGAACCACGGGAACTCCCCCCATGCTTCCTCCGCCTCTTCAGGAGAGCCGTCGGTGGAGCCGTTGTCGAACACCAGCAGGCTGCCGCCCATTTTCTCCACCGGACCGGCAAGCGACTCTATCATCGGGGGAAGCACCGTTTTCCCGTTCCAGTTCAGTGTGAGTACGGTGAAGTCACTCACCAGACCCGTCCATCCTTTCCCTGCATGCCTCAACAAAAGCCTGGAAGTCATCCATGTCACTCTCCGGAAGGCTCCTTCTGTGGCTTCTGAAGTAGAGGTATGGGTCTATGGAATAACCCTGGGGATCGTTTATCTGGTAGTGGAGATGGGGGGCCGAGGATATTCCCGTGTTACCCACGGTGCCTACCTGCTGACCTGGTTCAACAACGGCTCCGGCACACATGGACGGATCCACCGACTGGAGATGGAGGAACAGCTCTGAATATCCGCCGAAATCTATCTCCACACACCTTCCATTGTAAGAGGTGTTCCAGTCGGTGCGCACCACGGTTCCCCCGGTTACTGAGTAAACAGGGGTGCCCTCCGGGGCTTTGAAGTCTATTCCAGCGTGGGAGTGGTTTCCCCTGGGCTCCCCGTAGACACTGGTGATCTCTTCGAAGGTCCTCAGGGGAAGCACATCGAGAAGCTTCACCAGTTCCACGCCATCCGGTTTCCATACCGAGGGCCAGTTGTCGCCGGTCCTTGTGTAGGTGTACCCCGAGAAGGGCTGGTTGGAGGATCCTCCAACCGGGATGTAGCGGAACGCCATCACCATGTTCTCCCTGTCAGCGGGTGTGGTGTCGTAGAGGATCACCAGCGAGTCGCCGGCTATGAAACCGTTCCAGGGATTCATCTCCCACACAAGGTGCCGGACGCAGTGGGCTCCCAGAATGTCGGGGTCAACATCGGAAAGGCATCCCAGCGTCTGATAGAGGGAACCCCTTATCTCAAGCCTGGCCAGCTGCCAGGTCTCAACTTCCGGGAAAGATCCCAGGGAGTCAGGTTCAACCTCCAGCGAGTCCTCCTCGATGGGAATGGAATCCACCGCCATTGAATCGGCAACGATGCTGGAATCGGGAAGCGCAAGGGTGTCCGGAAGGATCGCTGCAACGGTATCAGGCTGCAGGGTAACGCTTTCCACAGTGTCCACCGATACCCTGTTGTAGTCGTCGATGGATATGATGTAACTGTCCTCAGGAGCGGGGGGCTCTCCACAGCCAAGCAGAAGAAACGCCATCACAAGACATTGTCTGCGTTTCATTTGCCTCCCCGTCATGATATTGACACAGGTAAATACAACAATGATACTATACGCATGGACGCTTCAAGGAGGGGATACAGGGTTCTCGTGGTCGACGATGAACCCGAAATGCTGAACTTCGTAACGGAAGTTCTCACCGCGAACGGATTCGTATGCCATTCCGCCGCTAACAGCAGGCAGGCCCTGGCAAGGATGCGCACCAGCGAGTACCACCTGCTTCTCACCGACGTGAAGCTCCCCGACGGCGACGGCATCGAGATCGTTCGCATAGCCAGGGAGAAGCATCCCTACATGAGCGCCATCGTCATCACCGGTTTCGCTTCCATCGACGGCATCAGGGAAGCCATCGACCTGGGCGCAATGGATTACATACCCAAACCGTTCACAGCGGAGCGGCTTCTGGCGGCGGTAAGGTCCGTTATCGAGAAACAGAGGCTCCAGAGGCACAGTTCAGGCAAGTCGCTGGTGGTGGTAAGCCCCAGGATGAGCAGGGTGATGGAAATGGTGGAGAAGGTGGGAGCCACGGACAGTACGGTGCTTCTCACCGGAGAGAGCGGTACTGGAAAGGAAATGGTCGCCAGGGCCCTTCACCGAATGAGTGGAAGGTCAGCGGGACCCTTCGTCTCGGTGAACTCCGGCGGAATACCGGAGGGTCTTCTCGAGAGCGAACTGTTCGGCCACGCCAAGGGCTCCTACACAGGAGCCCATTCGACCACCATCGGCCACTTCCAGGCCGCCGAGGGGGGTACCCTCTTCCTCGACGAGATAGGCAACATGGGCGTCCCGATGCAGATAAAACTTCTCAGAGCGCTGCAGGAAAGGGAGGTAACCCCGGTTGGGTCCACCTCCCCAGTACCGGTTGACGTGCGGCTCATCTCCGCCACTAACAGCGACATAAGGAAGCAGCTGGATTCCGGCGAGTTCCGCCAGGACCTCTACTACAGGCTGAACGTTTTCGAGATAAGGATACCGTCCCTCAGGGAAAGGGCGTCGGACATCATACCCCTGGCTGAACACTTCCTGAGACGGCTCAAGGGCCCCTTCGGGGGCAACGAACTCTCCAACGACGCGGTTACCGCCCTGCTGTCATACTCCTGGCCCGGGAACGTGCGGGAACTCGAGAATGTTATGGAAAGGGCGGTGGTGCTCGCCGGCAGCGAAACCATAACCTGCAGGCACCTTCCGGAATGGATAGGGGGATGGGCTTCCGAGGGCGGAGGCTCAGGAGGGGAGAAGGGTATCATAGAGCTGGACAAGATTGTGGAAGCGGTGGAGCGTCACTATATTCAAAAAGCGCTTGAATCCTGCAGCGGGGTCAAATCAGGAGCGGCGCAGATGCTGGGCCTCAAGCGGACAACCCTTCTTGCCCGGATGAAGAGGCTCGGCCTGGACTGACGCAGGAAGGAACACGGTGGAATCCAGTCATCCAAGGATCCTGGTCATAGACGACGACCCCGTCATCTGCGAGATCGTTACCGAAACCCTTAAGAAGAACGGATACGTTGCAGATTCGGCCAACACAGGCAAGGCCGTTTCCGAACTCTTCGCCAGGAAGAGCTATCCCATAGTCCTCTGCGACATACTCCTTCCCGACACTAACGGCCTGGAACTCATGGGAACGATCAAGGACATCAATCCCGACACCTTCGTTATCCTGTTCACCGGCCATGCGTCCGTTGACCTTGCCAAGGAAGCCATCCGCCAGGGAGCATACGACTTCATCACGAAGCCCTTCACAAGCTCGGAAATAATGGAGGCGGTGAAGAGGGCGGAGAACGAGCAGCGGGCCAACTTCTCGGACATCACCTACACGGAACTTAAGATCCTGCATCAGCTCACCGTTGAGAACCGGATGACCAGGGACTCCATGAAGGAAACCCTGACGACATTCGGCCAGCGCACCCGGGAGAGCTTCACCGCCGACGCCCTGCGGATCTACCTTAAGGACGACATAAGCGGCACCATGCTGGAAAAGGTGGTGGAGAGCGGGAAGGGAGATTTCGCCGACGAGGTGACCTGGTACTTCCTGGCAAGCAGGACCATGCAGTCCGGAGGAGAAGTCCTTCTGGATCCCAGCGACGCCAGGAACACCGACATGTCCGGAACCAGCGCTTCGTTCATGGGCACCGTAATACCCACCGACGAAGAGAACCTGGGTGTGATACTCGCTGGCAGGAGCGGCAAGCGCGACAGGTTCAAGACCAGGGACCTTAAGCTTCTCGCCCTTTATGCCGCCCAACTGGGCAACCAGCTTCAGAACCTGAGGATGACTGACGAGCTTCTTCAGAACAACCGTGAGCTGGAGAAGATCAACCTTGTCACAAGCGGCTTCTCCTCGTCCCTGGAGGTTTCCACATCCGTATCCACCATAGCCAGGGGCCTCAGGGATTTCATTCCATTCGACGTGATCGGCCTTTTCGTCTCCCTGGAGAACGGCAACCCCTACAGGTATATCCTCAGCAACGAAGCCATCCCCGGCGACCGGGTCTTCGCGGCCATGGAGAGGCAGCTGGGCAGGAACCTGGGCAAGAAGCTGGCCTCTGAGCTCATGCTTGCGGTTCGCTCGGAAACATTCGTGGGAGAGAAGATCAAGTCCTTCGAGAACCCGCCTGAGTTCACCCTCACCAAACTCGACGACTACGGGAAGATACAGGGCTGGATGGTGATGGGCTCGTGGCAGGGAAGGCGCCACCTGCTTCCCTCCAGCAGGTTCATACCCATCCTTCTCAGGCACGCAACATCTGCTATCTGCAACTCGCTGCAGCACAGGGAGAACCAGAGCAACTACCTGGAGACCATCACCGCACTGGCCCAGACGGTGGACGCGAAGGACAAATACACCCATTTCCATTCCAGGAATGTTACCGCCTACACCCTCGCCCTGGCGGACAGGCTGGGGATGAGCGGAGACGAGAGGAACGACCTCTGGAACGCCGCCCTTCTCCACGACATAGGCAAGATAGGCATTCCTGAGGGCATTCTCAACAAACCGGGGAAGCTCACCAACGAGGAGTACGACATTATCAAGACCCATCCCGTGAAGGGGTGCGACATACTCAAGCCCATGAAGGCATTCAAGAACCTTCTTCCTCCCATCAGGCACCACCACGAGCGGTACGACGGCAGGGGTTACCCCGACGGCATAACCGGCAGAAGCATACCCATGGCCGCCAGGATACTCACAGTTGCCGACGCCTTCGACGCCATGACCAGCAACAGGGTCTACAGGGAATCACCAGGCGAAGAGTTCGCTCTGAAGCAGCTGGAGGAGAACTCGGGCACCCAGTTCGACCCAAACCTGGCCAGGGCCTTCATCGAGATTATCAGGGCCAGACCCCACAAGGACATCCTCAGGGCCTACGGCTCCACGCTGGCCGACGACCACCCCCTGCTCAGCAGCTGACCACCACGCAGTATATTCCATCTGATTCATAACCATAAAGGAGGCGAAAAATGCCCGAGATAATCGACATAAGGGCAAGACAGATAATCGATTCCAGGGGAAACCCCACCATAGAGGCCGATGTTATGCTGGAAGACGGCAGTTTCGGAAGGGCCGCGGTACCCAGCGGGGCGTCCACCGGTGAGCACGAAGCGGTGGAACTCCGCGACGGAGGAGGGGATTTTCAGGGCAAGGCGGTGATGAAGGCGGTTCAGAACGTTCACTCGGTCATCGCTCCGGAGCTGCTGGGCAGGGACGCCTCCTGCCAGTTCGAGCTGGACCAGGTGATGAAAGACCTCGACGGAACCCCCAACAAGGGAAGGCTGGGCGCCAACGCGATACTGGCAGTATCCATGGCAAGCGCAAGGGCCGCCGCCGACAGTCTTATGGTACCGCTTTACAGCTACCTGGGCGGACCTTCCGCCAGGGTGCTCCCCGTGCCCATGATGAACATCATCAACGGCGGCAAGCACGCCTCTAACCCCATCGACCTTCAGGAGTTCATGGTGGTGCCCGCCGGCTTCGATACCTTCAGAAGAGCGCTTCAGGCGGGAGTGGAGATCTTCCAGACACTGAAGAAGAGGGCCGCCGACGCGGGGATGTCCACCAGTGTAGGAGACGAGGGAGGTCTTGCTCCGGACCTGCCCAGCAACACCGCAGCCCTGGAGTTCATAGTCGAGACCATCACCGCCGCCGGCTACAAGGCCGGAGAGGATGTGTTCATAGCACTGGACCCTGCCGCCAGCGAGTTCGCCAGGGACGGGCGCTACTTCATGCACGGAGAGGACCCAGCAGGTCTGGATTCAGCACAGATGGTAAGCTACTGGGAAACACTGGTGAACCAGTTCCCCATAATCAGCATAGAGGACGGCCTGGCGGAGGACGACTGGGACGGCTGGAAGCTGATGACCGAGAGGCTGGGTAAGAGGATCCACATCGTCGGAGACGATCTGTTCGTAACCAATGTCAACAGGCTCAGGAAGGGCATCGAAACCTCAGCGGCAAATGCCATTCTCATCAAGCTCAACCAGATAGGCACCGTCTCGGAGACCCTGATGGCCATCGAGACCGCCCACAGGAACGGTATGGCAGCGGTGATAAGCCACCGCAGCGGCGAAACCGAGGACACTTTCATCTCCGACCTGGCCGTGGCCAGGAACACCGGCCTGATCAAGACCGGCTCAGCCTGCCGTACCGACCGCACCGCCAAGTACAACCAGCTGCTGCGCATCGAGGAAGCCCTGGAGGGAACCGCGGAGTACGCCGGAATGAGCGTTATCAGGAGATGACCTGATGTACGGGGAGAGGCGGCGGCTGGAATCGAAAAGGGAGAGGCTCTTCACCACGCTCCTTATCACCGCCGCCTTCCTCGTTGCAGGCGCCATTCTTCTTTTCAACAGGAACGGCTTCATGGCAATAACCGAGATGGAGCGTAGGATTGAGGCCGTTCAGTCGGTGAACGACTCCCTGGCAAGGGAGATAGACTCCCTGAACAATGTCATCTACCTCCTCGAGAACGACTCCCTCTACATGGAGAAGCGGGTAAGGGAGATACTGGGCTGGGGCAGGGAAGGCGAGTTCATAATAAGATTCACGGAGCCCGGGAACTGAAGTCCCTGGCACTGATCCCGGCGCTGCTGCCCACGGTGGCGGCACTGATCCTCCTCACTGGAGACATTCCCGACCCCGACAGGCTGGCCCACGACATGTGGGCGCTGCAGCTCTCTGAAACAGGTTCTCTCACCATATCCGAGAACGCGGTCACCGACAACTGGAGGGTCTACTACCCCAATACGGTACCGAAACCACTGGAGCTTCTCATCGGCTTCGTCAGATCCCCCGCGGGGTTCCTCCCAGGGTCCCTGGCGGTCCTTCTTCTGGCATCGGCGGCCATTCTCTCGGTGTACAAAGCCTCAGGCGGAGGTGGTGAAGGAATCGCAGCGGCTTACTTCCTGGGCTTCAATCCGGTTTTCGTGCTGCTGGCTCTCAGGGGCAATCCAGCCATTCCCTTCATCACCGCGGGTTTCCTTCTGCAGACATCAGGGGGCGCAGGGGCCGGCACCTTCCTGGCCGCATTGTCCAGACCTGAGGGTTTCTTATACGGAGGATGGCACTGCCTCAGATCCAGGAACTGGAAGCCGGCCCTGCTCCTGGGCCTTGCAGCGGCGGCGTGGCTCTTCTTCCACAAAAGCTGCTGCGGCTCCGTTCTCTGGGCGTCCAGGGAGGTGAGGTATTCCGTTGCGGCCATGGCCTATCCCACCCCGAATCCCGTAACCTTCCTGCCATGGGCCGGCATCAGGTCGATACTTATACTCGGGGCTCCCGGGGCGGCCATACTCTACGGCAACATCCGCCGGTGGAAGCTGGCGGTCCCATTCGGGGCGAACTTCGCGCTGCTTACCCTTTCACTGGGCTTCGGATCGCTGGTGCTTCCCAGATACATCGATCAGCTCTTCCTCCTGGCCACCCCGTTCATATTCACTGAACTGGCGGTGCTTCTCAAGGGCCGGAGGAAAGTGCTGGTCACCGCACTGGTAATAGTATTTCCCTGGTTCCAGTGGATATCTGCGATACCTGAGATACGGGAGCACGCCGACACCAGGGATTTCTACCGGCAGACGGAGCTGAACAGTTACGGCGTAACCGCCGCCAACGAACTGCTGATCCCGGGTCTCGCTCTGGCAGAGGGCATCCACGACCCCAGGGGCCTCTTCGTCTCATCGGACAGGGCAGCCTGGGAGAACGCCTCCGAAGAGGAGCTTGCCTCCTTTGGCGTCTCAAGGATACTGGTGTACGGAAGGGGGATATATTTCCCGGAGCACACACGGCGGTGGCTGGGAACACTGAATGACATGGAGGTCGTTTACTACGGAGAATAAGGAGATCGTCGCCAGGATATCCTCGGCGGGCAGGAGGGGCGCCACACTGCTCTTTTCCGACGGGAAGACAGCCGACGCAAAGGTGTCCAGCAATGTTTTCAGGACCACCGGCAACCCGGTCTGCGGCGACAGGGTCCGGCTGAGGAAAACAGGCGAAGCCTGGTACGTAGACGAGATACTGGAGAGAACGGGCACCCTGGAGCGCACGTCACCCCTGGGGAAAAAGCAGCTCCTTGCGGCGAACATAGACCTGGTGCTGGTGGTAGCCTCCATAGCCAGCCCTCCTCTGCGCAGGGGCTTTATCGACAGGGCCCTTGCCTCCGCCGAGTACAGCAGGCTGAAGGCGGCCCTTGTCCTGAACAAGACCGACCTTGCCAGGCGGGAAGACGCCGCCGACACGGAAGAGCTGCAGAGGGTATACGGCGGCATGGCCGGCTATCGGGTTTTCGAGACCAGCACGAAGACCGGAAGGGGCATCCGGGAGTTCAGGGAAGCCATACACGGGAAAACCGTGGTGCTCTACGGAGTGTCCGCCGCGGGAAAGACATCCCTTATCAAAGCCGTGAACCCGAATCTGGACCTGGACCTGAAGGTGGGTGCGGTGAACGAAAAGACCACCAAGGGCAGGCACACCACGGTTTCCTCCAGGCTCATAAGGCTCGAGGAGGGCACATATCTCATGGACACACCGGGCCTCAGGGCCTTTTCGGTGGACCACATCCCCACCAAGGAGCTGAGGTACTGTTTCAGGGAGTTCCTGGAAATGCAGCCATGCCGGTTCAGGGACTGTCTTCACGAAACGGAACCCGGATGTTCCATACAGGCCGCGGTTGAAAATGGAAGTATCGACCGGGAGAGGTACCTCTCCTACCTTAAGCTTCTTCGGGAAGAGAACTGAAGGCGCCCGGACGAACCGGACGCCTTCATCATTACCAGATCAAAGGGAACTAGCAGACGGTGGCCACCATCAGGGCCTTGATGGTGTGCTTGCGGTTCTCCGCCTCGTCCCACACCACCGACTGGGGTCCCTCTATCACATCGAAGGTTACCTCGTTGCCCTTCACCGCCGGGAGGCAGTGCATGAACAGGCACTCGGGGTTGCCGGTGGCTTCCATGAGTTCGGTGTTCACCTGATATGGCTTGAGGAGCGCGATCCTCTCCGCGGCCTTGTCCTCTTCGCCCATGGAGGCCCACACGTCGGTGTAGATCACGTCGGCGCCGGCAATGCCTTCCTGCACGTTGTCGGTTATCCTGATCTCGGAGCCGCTCTCCTCTGCAAGACCCAGGACCATATCCACAAGATCCTGCTCCGGCTGAAGGCTCTCAGGGGCGAGTATGGTGCAGTTCATCCCCACCATGGCGCAGCCTATCATGAGGCTGTTGGCCATGTTGTTCCTGCCGTCGCCGGTGTATACGAAGTTGAGGCCCCTGAGCTCGCCCAGGTGCTCCTCTATGGTCATCAGGTCGGCGAGGATCTGGGTGGGGTGGTACATGTCGGTGAGGCCGTTGTACACCGGAACACCGGAGTACTCCTCAAGCGCTTCCACGGTTTCCTGCTGGAAGCCCCTGAACATTATGCAGTCGAACATCCTGCCCAGGACCCTGGCGGTGTCCTCTATGGACTCCTTGGAACCGAGCTGTATGTCGGCGGAGCTCAGGAAGACCGGGTGGCCCCCCTCCTCGCCGAAGGCTGTCTCGAAGGCGCAGCGTGTCCTGGTGGAGCGCTTCTCGAAGAGCATGGCAAGGGTCTTGCCCTGGAACCGCTGGTGGAACTGGAATCCAAGCCTCTCCTGCTTCAGGTTGTGGGAGAGGTCGAGAAGGTATCTGAGCTCAGCGGGGCTGAGGTCAAGGAGCGTGAGCAGACTTCTGCCCTTGAGGTTCATGGCCATAATGGTCTCCTCTCATTGTGCTGTTCTGGAAATCGGGGGTTGGCGGAAAGATAGCGGTTTAAACTCCCCCGTCAATGACCGGATAAAGAAAAAGCCCCGGAGGAAGGCCCCCGGGGCAATAAGCATAACGGAACCTACAGGGCTTCCCAGATCCTTGTGAAGCCCAGATCCGCTTTGGCGGCGCAGCAGAGGTCGTTGGTCAGAACGCATACGCCGTATTTCTCCCCTTCGGGGGTGGAAACGATCAGGTTGATGCTTCTTGTGTCACCGCGTCCACTGATCCAGCCGTAAACTATGTTTTCGTCACCCAGGGCAAGCTCAAGGTCGGTGGAAAGGGGCGGGTTGGAGGTCATCCTGCGCACCGGGAGTTCCCCCAGTGCTTCGTATACTATCTCCATGAAATCCAGGCAGTCGTTCACCGTGGTGTAGCTTGCCGCCACTTCCGGTGCTCCTTCCCAGTCCAGCTGAACGCCGGGGAAAAAGGATGATGTGTACCCTTCTTCAACGAGCCAGTTATTGAGAACCTCAGGCCCCCCCATATAGAAACGAAGAGCTTGCGTCGACTCTCTAGCTCCCTGCTGACCTCTTCTGGCAATGTGCCAGAGCTGTTCATCCCTTGCAATAAGCGTATCGAGTGGGAACTCTCCTGATTCATGCCTGCTCACGCATACCACGGCGTTGATAATATCGGGAGTATCTATAAAAAACCTCCTAGCACCGTTCCTGGTCATCCTCTCACCTGTATTGAAATCCACAACCCCCAGGCCGAAGGTAGCACCTGGAAGGGCCAGCACCTGGTCCATAACAGAACCCAGGTTCGACGGAAGCCCCCCGGAAGAGGTACCGGAATATGCGTCAGGGTTGATCAGCATGGGAGGAAGCCCTCCCTGCTTTACCCCGGTTCCAGGGGCGGCAAGAAGCAAACTCAACAGTAATGCGGTCATGGGTTCCTCCCGTGGCTTTTAACGAAAGAGGAGGAGGGTTTTCCCTCCCCCTCTCTCGAATCACCGGAAACTGCTAGTTGGCGTTGCTGGTGAAAAGCGTAAGCCCAAGGTCGTTGGACTGGTACTCGTACATGAAGCTGACCTCTGTTCCATTGGCTGAAGTGCCTTCCGGAGCAATGGACAGACCATACATCTTGGCGTAAGCACTGGGACCAGTTGCATACGGAAGTTCTACGAAAACAACACTATCCGAAGTGTAGAGTTCATAGCTTGTACCGTACCACTGGCCGTTGGGATCGCAGTTGCCATAGACGCCGCTGGCAGGTGTCTGGAAGTAGCTCTGGTTGCCGTTTCCGAACTGGCCGAAGTTGCCGCTGTAAAGCCAGATCCTGTTAGGATCCTGAACTTCGTCATAAGCATAAATGTCCTGAACGAAGCCAGTCTGGCTGGCAAAGCCGGTCTGACCAGAGGTGGCGCCGAATATGAAGCCGCTGTGGTAGTCGGCGGGAGCGTAGTTGTCGTAGATCGTGTAGGTCACGTTAATGATGTTGGGCATGGTGGAGACTTCGTTGGAGTAGTTCTCGGAGTAGTTGTCTCCCTTGTAGGCCCTTACGGCGTAGGTGCCGGCCACGGTGGCGTTGTGGGTGAAGGTTGTGGTGGTGGAGGTTCCGCCTACCACCCAGCTGCCGGTGCCATCGGCCTTGAAGTAGATCTCGTAGCCGTCGATGTCGTCGGAGATGCCGTTCCAGACAAGCACAACGGTTCTGCCTGTGCTTGTGTCGTCGATCTCAAGACCCTGCACTGTGGTAAGGGTTCCGCCCTCTCCGGTGGAGTCGTCGCCTGCGCAGCCGGCGATGGCAGCGATCATGACTGCCATGAAAAGAATACCGAGTTTCTTCATAGAATCTCTCCTCACTTTCGTTTCTTCTTCTCGAAGAGTCTTGCCCTTCGCCTAGGCAAAATAGCTCCAAGAGCCAATGGTGTCAAACCCCCCGAGTTTTACTGATACCCCTGTTCGCTTCCCTCTATTCCATCAATGGAAGCCCGTGCGGCGGAGCGTACCGCCAGGGACGGATCATTCACCAGTGTCTCCAGCGCCGGCAGGGCCTGCTCGCCGAACTCGCCCAGGGACACGGCGGTTTGCCTCCTTACCCTTTCGCCGGCGTCCCCTGCGAATGGCTCTATCAGAGGAAGGCTTTCCATGTTCCCTATTTCTCCCAAGGTCCTTATGAGGGTAATGGTAAGCCCTGTTGAGAGGGAGTCGGTAAGCATGCTCTCCAGCACTTGCCTAGCCTCCTCGCCGCCGGTCTCGCCCAGCCACTGGATAACGTTTCCCAGCTCCCCCGGGGAAAGGCTGTCCTCCAGCAGGCCGGCCAGCCTCTGGACCGCGTATTCCGAATTAGCTGTAAATACCGCCTTTACGGCCCTGTGCTCCAGGCCGTCCCATGAGTCCAGATGCTCTTCCAGTATGTAGTCCACCGCGGCGCTGCCACGGGATGCAAGCTCCTCCCGGTGGGCAAGTACCCTGTCGCTGTTCCCGGAGACACCCCATTCGGAGGCAACTTTGAAAAGGGAATCCATTTCCAGCTCCTCCGGGTTGCCGATATCGGCTATCTCCTCCCCCGGAACCGGAGAGACTCCCGGCAGATCCGCACCTGCCGACCACTCCCTAACCCAGAGCGAATCGCCGGAACCGGCCCCCAGGTAGAAGTCCTCGTCGGCCATGTCCATGAAGAGGGCCGAGCCGGCGGAACCCCTGGCCCACCGGGATTCGCCCTGTCCCAGGCCCCTGAGGGCGAAAAGGTCCGAACCCGCCAGATCGGCGAACACCGCCGCGGAGTTGGTGAGGGCAAGACCCTGGCCGCCGTCGGTGGCGAAGCAGTCCTCGCCTTCCATGTCCAGAAGGAAACCTGTTGAGAGGTCGTGGGCCGCGCCCTGGGAGGGGCCGCGGCGGCTTGTGTACTGGTCGTCCCCCCGGGCATCCACCAGTATTCCCGAGGCCAGGTGAATCCCGGAACCCTGGGCGTACTGGGCGGCGGAGTACACATCCTGCCCCCCGGCGTCATACAGGACACCCAGGGAGTAGAAGTAAGCAGCCCCCTGTCCGAAGACCTCGGCCCTGTATGTATCGTTGCCGGTCCCCAGGTCGCAGAGGGCGCCCACCCCGCCGGCGCAGAAGGGGCGCAGTCCGGTACCGAACCCCTGGGCCATTGCCAGGTGGTCGTCAGGAAGAAGAGGCTCATGGGGGTAGGAAAAGCCAGCCATGTAGGTATCGTGGCCCCCGCCGTCGATGAGGCTGCCCCGTCCGCCGGGGCCTCCGAACCCCTGGCCGTAGGAGGACACCCTTCTGAAATCGTTTCCCGCCAGGTCGATGAAAAAAGCCGTGCCCAGGGTGGCGGCTCCCTGGGAGTGCACATCAGCTGTCTGGGCGTCGTCCCCGTCCAGATCGGCGAAGAGGGCTCCCCCCATCACCGCGGAGCCCTGGCTCATGGAAGAGCCTGTGTAGGTGTCGCTGCCGGAAAGGTCCACAAGGGCGCCATAGCCCATGAAACCCGCTCCCTGGGATACAGGGGACTGGCTGCGATAAGTGTCGTTCCCCCCGAGGTCGGCTATTATGGAAACCGGGGAGTCTGTTATCCCGATGCCGTCGGCACCGCAGAGGTACAGGTCGTCCCCTCCGTGGTCGATGATCAGATCGTAGTGCACCTCATCTGTGTAGACATTCCGGCCCCTGGCTCCCACTACCCATGTGACCGGGGTGTCCAGGGAGTATCCGTGCACCCACCCCTCAACTCCGGGGGCAAGCCTGGAACCGTAGGAGCCGTCCCTCTGAATCCCCATGACAAGACCTGTGATCAGTTCAGGCGGAGGGTTCTCCACGGGTCTCCATCTTGTGAGCAGCCTCGTGAACTCGTCCAGTTCCACCTCGAAGTCGTCCTGCTCCATGGGTATCGCAAGGCCCCTGGAGGAATAGATGAGCCCCCATTCCCCCGGGGTTCCCGTGGAATCGTCCCGCGCCCACATGCCCCCGCAGGCCAGGGCCAGGGAGTCGGCGCAGTACAGGGTGTCCAGCGCCGCCATGTATTCCGCTCTGAGATCCTCCATGACTGCCAGAAGGGAATCCATTCCTCCGGGCACCGGTTCCATTCCGCAGAGCATGACCGCTGAACCGAACACGGAGTCCGCCGCGGCAGGCAGCGCCCATACATCCTGCAGGCACCTCACCACGGTGCTGTCCGCCAGCTCCACTCCGGTTGCCCAGTGCCTGTCGAAGTTCATCTCTTCAGGGGTCATTTCCCCCTGCTCCAGTATCAGCCCGGCGGCGCTCTCCACCGGCCCGGGAAGCGCAAGGACCGCAGCGGCCATTAATGTCAGCATAGTTCAGCCTGCTTCTTCCATTATCTGATGGTAAGTGGAGAAGATAACCCGCCTCCCCCTGGAAGTCACTTCATTCAGGTTGTTTACATGACCATTTCAAATGACCATATTTTAACGGAGGTGCAATGAAGACCATGACCGTAACCGACTTCAAGGCGCATGCCCTGCGGGTCCTTGCGGAGGTAAGCAGGAGCAGGGAGCCTGTTCTGGTAACGAAGAGGGGCAGGCCCCTGGCAAAGGTAGTTCCGTATACTGCTGAAGCCCGTGAGCCGGGGATGCTTGCGGAAACCATCATATACGAAGGGGACATCGTCTCCCCCGCCGCCGAGGAAGACTGGGAGTCCCTAAGGTGACCTTCCTGCTGGACACCCATGTGTGGATCTGGTGGGCGGCGAAACCGGAAAGGCTTTCATACAGCTCCCTGGATGTGCTTCAAAGCAACGGTCCGCATCACAGGCTGCTGCTTTCCACTATCTCGATCTGGGAGTTCTGCAAGCTGGTTGAGAAGAAACGTCTCATGATAACCTGCTCCCCAGGTGAATGGATAACGGAAGCCCTGTGCATGCCAGGGCTTGAGACGGTTCCCATTACACCTGAAACGGCCTGCGAATCCATCAGTCTTCCGGATTGCCCGGTTACGGACCCGGCGGACCAGATCATAGCCGCAACCGCTAGAACCACAGGCGCTGCGCTTTTAACCGCCGATTCCAGGCTGTTGAACTATCCCTATTTAAGGACGATCTGGTAGAACCCGGCATTGACAGCAGCCCGGGCATGGGCCAGTTTTGCCCCGTGGGTTGGGGGTGGCTATACGCCTGAGATCATACCCCTGGAACTTGATCAGTCGAACTGCGGAAGGAAATCCATGAGCACTGTTTTCGACGCGAAGGCCGCCGCGGCGGCGGAGGCCCGGGTACGGGCCATGCACCCGATGATCCATCACATCACCAACTCGGTGGTTACCAACTTCACCGCCAACATCACCCTGGCCATGGGGGCCGCTCCGGTTATGGCCCCGTCGGTGGCGGAATCGCCGCAGATGGCAGGGTTCGCCGGCGCACTGGTGCTGAACATAGGCACCATAACACCGGACCTTCTGAAGAGCATGGTGGCCGCAGGGCAGGCAGCCAATGAAAAGGGCATTCCCGTGGTCCTGGACCCGGTGGGGGCCGGTGCAACCATGCTGCGCACCAACGCGGTGAATACCCTGCTGAACGAGCTGAAGATATCCGTTGTAAGGGGCAACGCCGGTGAGATACTCTCGCTGGCCGGCAGCTCCGGTTCCGTGAGGGGGGTTGATTCCCTGGCAACCGCCGACGGGCACCACGAGGTGTTCACGGCCTTCGCCGGGGAAACAGGAATAGTAACCGCCGTGAGCGGGGAAACCGATTATGTGACCGACGGTACAAACTGGATAAAGGTCTTCAATGGAGACCCCATCATGGGCAGGGTTACTGGAACGGGCTGCGGGGCCACCACCGCGGCGGCCTGCTTCGCAGCGGCGGGTCCCCCGCTGCTCCAGGCTGTGGCCGCGGGCATTACCTGCTACAACATAGCCGGCGAGATGGCAGCTGCGGCCTGCAGGGGCCCGGGATCATTCGTGCCGGAGTTCCTGGACAGGCTCGCCGGGCTGAACGGGGAGACTATTGAGGCATCCGCCAGGGTGGAGAGCAGCCTGTGAAACCTCCGCTTCAAGAGGCCCTGAAGCTATATCTGGTGACGGACCCCGTCCTCCACGGAGGGCGGGGTGTGATACCCACCTGCCGCTTGGCCCTGGAAGCCGGGGTGAGGTTCCTGCAGCTCCGTGACAAGGAGGCCTCCACCTGGAACATGTGCTCCATTGCCCTTGAGCTGAAGAAGCTCTGCGACGAGTACTCGGCATGGTTCGTGGTGAACGACAGGATCGATGTGGCCCTTTCCTCCGGCGCCCACGGGGTGCACCTGGGGCAGGACGACATGCCGGCGTCCTCAGCCAGGAAGATACTCGGGCCGGAGGCGGTGATAGGGGTATCGGCCAGAACCGTTGAAGAAGCCGCGGCTGCGGCGGAGGCCGGTGCGGACTACATCGCCGCCAATCTGGTATTTCCCACGGACACCAAGAAGGGCCTGGGGGAACCCCTGGGCCTGGAAATGGTGAGGAGGCTCTCAGAAGCATCTTCCCTCCCCCTGGTGGCCATAGGCGGCATAAAACCAGGCAACGCCAAAGAAGTGATGGTTGCCGGATGCTCAGGGGTGGCGGTTGTTACCGCCATAATGAACGCCCCGGATCCTGCGGAAGAGGTGCGGAGCTTCCTGAAAGTGCTCAGTCGCTGAAGGCGTTCTTCCTGGTGAAGTCCGGCAGGTAGCTGTCCGGGGAGGATTCCGGATCCTGTATCAGTGTGCGGTGAAGGCCCAGATCATGGGCCATGTCAACCGCCCTCCAGTACTCCGTGGGAGATACCCTTCTGGAGAGAAGGGGGTGATCCCCCGCCCTGAAGACAGGGTTGTACTGGGACATCAGGCTCACCGGGATCTCAGTCGATATCCCGGCTATGAACCGGAGGACCTCCTCGGTGTCCCCCAGGCCGTTGGGCAGCACCAGGTGTCTCACCGCCAGGCCTCCCGAGGCGATTCCGTCATTCACCGCCAGGGGTCCTGTCTGCCTGTACATCTCCTCTATGGCGGCCTTCGCCGCTTCCGGGTAGCCCGGAGCAGCGGAGTATAGAGCCGCGCTCTCCTCCGTGAGGTACTTCAGGTCGGGAAGGTAGATGTCCACCAGCCCTTCCAGGAGTCTCAGGGGCTCCACCGTCTCGTAGCCGTTGGAGTTCCAGATCACCGGCACCTCGAGCCCGGTGTTCCGTGCGGCCTGTATGGTCTCAGCCGCCATGGGAAGGTAATGCCCGGGGGAGACTAATCCCACAGTGGGGCACCCCTGTTCCTGGAAGCCCAGCAGAATCTCTGAAATGGATTCCGGGGAGTGCTCAGTCCCCCCACCCCGGCGGCTGATCTGGTGGTTCTGGCAGTAGACGCAGGCCATGGAGCAGTGGTTGAAGAATACATTGCCCACTCCTCTCTCCCCGGTGAGGAAGGGCTCCTCTCCACGGTGGATCACCGCGGAAGCAACCTCCATGACCGCCCCGGCTCCGCAGAAGCCCCTCTCGCCGGAGACCCTGTCCGCGCCGCAGAGGCGCGGACAGAGCCCGCAGCCACCCAGGAGACTAGAGGTAGGTATGGGCCTTCTCAATGGCTTCGTTGAGCAGTTCAGTGCCGGGAAGCACGAACCTGCCCCCGCTGATTATGGCGATCTCCCTTCCGTCGGGATGAACGGCGGTTATGGAGTCCAGGGAGCTGTAGGGAAGGGTGACGTCGGTGTGCTTGTTGGTGTAGGCCTTCGAGGGGTCTTCCTTCCGCTGAACGGTCATCTCGTTGTCCACTGCCACCATGGTCTTCCCTGTGACCCTGCAGGGCCTCTGGCTGTCTTCCTCCCATGAGAAGCAGGTGTCGCCGATGGCGAAGTGGGGCCCCATCTTCTCAAGTATGAGGATGGGAAGCAGGCCCATTATGTTGTGTTTGAGGGCCATCTCGTAGACAAGGGTGTTGGTTCCGATGGCGAACTCCCCCAGGGGGAGGGTCTTGTGGGGAAAGATCAGGTTCTCGTGGATGTACTCCCTGCCCTTCTCCGGGTCGTCGAAGTTGGCACAGGACCAGTCCTCCAGATAGCCGTCGGCGAACCGGAGCCTGATGTCCTGGTACCTCAGGCCATTGAGGAAAGATTCCTCCACATGGAGCAGTCCGTTGGTGCCCTTGAGCTTCGGGGAAGTGAACACCTCGCCCAGTGGCACGTTCACCGATGCAAGGCAGTTGATGAAGGCGGTTTCCCTCTCCCTGTGGGCAATGGGGCACAGAGAAACGGTGAGATCGGTCTCGTTGGTGCCGCTTCCCTTTACCCTGGCGAACTCAGCACCATCCAGCGCATCGATGATAGCCTGCTGAACAGGCCTGTAAACCTTGTTGGAAAGGGTGTTCACCCTCACCGTGTCCCTGAATATCTCCTGGAAATCACCCTCTATCTCAGGGGAGGGGAAGGCTATGATCTCGAAGCTGGTCTCCTCCCTGGGCATGAACCTGTTCCGAAGTATCATGTTCTTCTGCATGAGCTGATTGTAGAGGGCGGATGCCTTCTCGCCGGCCTTGCAGGCTTCCGGTTTGGGAACCGGGCTGAACGGCTTCTCTCCGAAAACCTCCAGGAAGGCTATCCCCGAATAGGCTCCCATGATGCCGCTGTTCTCCGAATAGGCCTGCTCCATTGCCTTCAGCTGGCCTTCGACCCGGCCCTCGTCGATGTAAAGGGCATAATCGAACCTGTGGTCATAGTCCATCTGCCGGTTGAGCTTAGTTCCCTGAACGCTCATCACGAAGGCCCTGAGCCCGTGCTTCGAGAACCCCTCCACCAGAAGGGGAACCATGCGCTCGTAGCCCGCCTGGATGATAAGACCCACGGTGCTCTTCTTCGTGAGGTCCTTGGAGTCTTCCCGGAAACCCTCTATGTAGGCTTCCACCATGGTGTCCGCAAGCAGTTTCAGATCGTTGGCGGGCATGGAGAATATGAACTCGGCCGTCTTAAGGTCGTTCTCCGTTATTCGCTCTCCATAGGCGTAGAGATAGGAGAGATCATCCCCTGAAGCCTTCACGGCAATGCCGGTCCAGGGAGCCCCGTCCGGGTCGAAGCTCCGCCGGGTGCTCTCCCTGTAGAAGTCCGCACTCACCTGCCTGAAGGCCCCGGCAAGTTCAACTGTGAAGTTTTCCTCTTCCGCCCTGGCCGCCGCCAGCCACTGGCCGGCGACTTCCTCCAGCCTTGCCCCGCCGCCGGCAAACGCTGAACCGAAAAGGTCGTAGACACGGTGTGCCAGAACGGCGGCGAAACGGCCCTTTTCCTCCCCCAGGAGTTTTACCGCCATTGCGGGGTCGGCGAAGGTCTCCTCGTAAGCTCCATGAAGCAGGGGAGCCTGACACTGTTCGTTCAGTTCCTTCACCCTTCCCGGGGAAGCTCCGCCTGAAAGCTCATCGGCCAGGGAAAGGGTGAACAGGAGCCGCTCACCGGTTTCCCTGAACAGCCTGTGATAGGGGGAATCACCCTTGTGGGCTTCGAGGGCTTTCTTAATCTCTTCGGCTCTATACGGCATCCTGTTCCTCCAGTTCCATTCCCCGGATCACCCTGGCGTAATCCGGATTTCTTTCGAGAAGCTCATTGTGCGTTCCTGTATCCTCGAGCTTTCCCTTGTGTATGAAAAGCACCCTGTCGCTCTGCTTCACCGTGGCCTCCCTGTGGGTTACCACAAGGGTGAGGGGATTCGATCCCCCGGACCTGAGGTTCTTCCAGAACGCTTCCTCCCTGGCGGCATCCAGCGCTGCTGTGCAGTCGTCCAGCAGGAGAAGCGAAGGGTTCCCTGCCATGGCCCTGGCAATGGCGATCCTCTGCCTCTGCCCGCCTGAGGCGCCTACCCCCCGCTGGCCCAGTACCTTGTTCTCGTCGAGTTCGTCCCTGCCCATTCCCGCAACGGCAAGGGCCTTCTCGATATCCCCGGCCGAAACGAAGTCCCTGCCGAACCGGACGTTCTCGTCCACCGATTCACCCAGCAGCACAGAGTCCTGGGGAACGTAACCGGCGGCCCTGCTTATGTCCATACGGCTCGAATCCACTCCGTTGACCGCTATGGTTCCCCGTTCAGGGGGAAGGAGACCGGCGAGCATCTTCAGCAGGGTGGTCTTCCCGGAACCCACCTCGCCCACAACGGCCACTATCTCCGGTGCCCTCAGGTCGAAGTTCAGCCCGGTGAGCCCGCCTGTGCCGTCGTAGGTGAAGCCGGCATCGCTGGCCTCGATCCTCGTTATCCTCCTCAGCGGGTCGTCGGTGGTCCTCTCGGAGGGTTCCGGGAAGTCCATTACCTCCATCTCCCTGTCGATGGAAACGAAGGCCTGCCTGGAGGCCACGAAGAGGTTCGGAATGTCCATCATAGGCGCCAGGAGCATGTCGAGATAAACGTAGAACGCGTAGAAATCCCCCAGGCCTATCCTGTTATCTATTACCATCAGGCCCCCGGCGAGCATCACCGTGACCTTGCCCACCTGGCCTATCACGCTGTAGAGACCGTGTATGATCATCTCCAGCTTTATCAGGGAGTAGTCTATGTCGAACCTCTCGTTCAGAAGCCTGTGCAGCCTCTGGGCAAGGGGCTTCTCCGCCCTGTAGGCCTTGACTATGGCTATGCCGTCGAAGGTGCTGTCAAGAAGGTCTCCTGTGTGGCTGGTGGCCTTCCTGCTGGCCAGTACCCTCTTCCCCAGCTTGTGCTCCACCGTGTAGAAGATGAAGAGCATCACAGGCAGGGGAGCCAGCGCCAGAAGGGTAAGCTTCCAGCTCATGAACAGCATCACCGCCATGCAGAACAGCAGCCTGGAGGTGGATTCCAGTGCCCTGAAGAAGGCGCTGCAGCTGAACCAGGCAATCCTGGGGTAGTCGGTGATGTCGTCGGTGAGCCTTGTGGTAAGGTCCCCGGGCCTGAAGCAGTTGAAGAACCTCCAGTCCTTCCTCATTATGGAAGCGAACACGTCGTCCCTGACCAGAACACCGATGGCGGCGTTGATTATTCCCCTGGCGCAGGGGTAGAGCCCGGCCACGAACCTGGCCAGGGCAAGGGCGCCAAGAACCAGCATCAGCCTGTTGAACCCCGAGGAATCCGGAGTGCCCAGTATAGTCTGAACGTTGTCCAGCAGATACCTGAACACCAGCGGGAATCCCAGGGCCACGGCGCTGGAGACCAGGGTGAACAGTATGAGGAAGACCAGATACTTCCTCACAGGCTTCCAGTAGTTGTAGATCCACTTGAGGTAAACGGACCAGCTCCGTATTCCGCCGGCTTTCATACCGCACCCCCTTCCCCGAACTGAAGCCCGTGGAGGCCTGCATAAATGCCCCCTTCAGCCAGCAGCTCCCGATGGGTACCCATCTCCACCACCCTGCCGTGGCGAACGACGATTATCCGCGTTGCGTGCTCGATGGTGGCCAGCCTGTGGGCCACAACAAGTGCGGTCCTGCCCTCCAGGGCGATGTCCGTTGCCCTCTGGATACGCTTCTCGGTTCCCGGGTCAACGCTGGAGGTGGCTTCGTCGAGAACCAGTATCTCAGGCTGCCTCAGCATGGCCCTTGCTATGTTGATCAGCTGCCTCTGCCCCATTGAGAGGTTGGCGCCGCCCTCGCTTATCCTGCCGTCCAGACCGTCGGGTATGGAATCCAGCAGCTCTCCCGCCTCGATGGCCCGGAGGGCGTTCTCCTGGGCTTCCCTGGAAACGGTGTGGTCGAAGAGGGTGAGGTTCCCGGAAAGGCTCCCGGAGAACAGGTTCACCTCCTGAAGCACCAGCCCCAGACCGCTTCTCCAGGAATCCAGCGTGTAGTCGTTTATGTTCACCCCATCGATGGTGATTGAGCCCTTCTGGGGGTAGTGGAAACGCATCAGGAGGGAGACGATGGTGCTCTTCCCGCCGCCGCTGTCTCCAACCAGTGCTATGGTATCCCCGCGGCTGATCACGAAGCTGACGCCCTTCAGCGCCCAGTCGCTCTCCTCGGAGTAGCGGAACCACACATCCCTGAACTCTATCTTCCCCCAGTCGGAGGGGAATCCTCCAGTAATGGAGCCGTCGGGGGTAAGGGTCTTGGTATCCAGTATCTCCATTAGCCTTTCCCCTGAGGCCAGCGCCCTCTGTATCTGGTTCAGGGTCTCGCCGAACATCACCAGGGGCCCGAAGAGACGCCTGGTGTACTCCACGAAGAGGACCACGGTACCAACGGTGACCGCACCGCTTATCACACCGGGTCTGCCGGCTACGAGGATGACCGCAACGGCGCCTATCTCCAGGGTTCCCAGGAAACTCCAGAAGCCGTACTCCAGAAGCGAGGCCTTCATCTCCCTGCGGAAGTACTCCTTGCCCTCCCGGTGCATCTTCTCCCTTGCGAAGCCGGTGGTTCCGAACACCTGCAGCACAGGCACCGCCCGGACGAACTCCGAGGCAACGGCGGCTATGCTGGCGTAGGACATCCTCACCTTGCCCCATATCACCCTCATCCTCTTGAGCACGGGAATGGATATCAGAGCGACGGGTACCGTTATGGCAAGCACCCTCAGGGCTATGTACCCGTTGGCCTGGAACATTATCACCATGGTTCCCACAACCATTGCAGCATTACGAAGAAGGGCCATGCTGGTCTCGCTGAACAGCATCCTGACCCTTTCCGTGTCGCTCTCCACCCGTGCCATGAGCTTCCCCGAGGGATTGGCGTGGAAGAAGGCCATGGAAAGGGTAAGCACATGGTCGAAGAGCTGCCTCTTCAGCGAGCGGACTATCCCAAGACCGATCCTGCTGGCGATTATCACCTGCAGATAGGCTATTGCCATGGTAACCAGGAAGATGACGGCGAACAGCCCGGAAAGCCTTATTATCTCCGAGGAACTCCCCGAGGGTATGGCATCGTCTATCACCGCTCTCAGGACCAGCGGCCCCGCAAGCTCGCCCGCTATGGCCAGCAGAAGAAGCAGAACAGCTGCCAGGAAGGCTTTCCAGTGCGGCTTCACATAGGGGATGAACCTTGTGAGCAGCTTCAGAGAGCTGACCTTCACCGCTCTGTCATCGGAAAAATCGTCGTAAAAATTAAGCATCTATTGGAAGGCTCCGTTCAATCAGGGTAACGGTTCGCACAAACAACGCGAACCGGAAGGCAACAAGGACCACCGGGGAGAAAACCCCTGCTCTGCTAGGCTGTTATCCTTCTGTTCATTGAACACCTCCTGTTTTGAACGGCGAAGCAATGATAATTGGGAAAGCGGATTTGTCAATAAGGAAAGGGAAATTTCGGCTGGAACAAACCCCGGCAAACGGAATACCCTGAAATGAAGGGAGGGAACTATGCTGCCGGAAATACCCGCGCTGATCGGTTCGCTTGCCGCCACTCTGCCCCACGCCGAGCTGCAGGAACTGTTCCAGACCGAGGACTGGAACACCCTCAGGACTATATGGGAAACCCTCAACCGCCTCCCGCCGGGGAACGGATACGGGAACTTCCCCATGACCGCGGAAAAGGGCGACTCCATGCAGGCCGCTCTGCAGGGCTTGTTCCAGGACGCAAGCTTCGAGAACTCAAGTATCCGGTCAGCCCTGGGGATGACCGTGGACCTCACCGCGGCACGGATCAACAGACTTTCCAGGATGAACCCCATGCTCATGACAAGGATGATGCCGCCCTGGACGGAAACGGTGCAGGACGGGGTCCTGTTCAGCTTCGAGGAGAGGATCACTACACTGACCGATCTGCTGGAGGAGGGGGAGTTGACCGCAGGGGAGTACGCCGCCGCCAGGGACAGTCTCCTGAACAGGGCGATCACCCTCACCGTTCTGGAAATACTCAACGCCGAGGACAGAACCAGGCTTTACGACTATGGCCTGTATGATGAATCCTCGGTAACGGTGGATTCCATACTTCAAAGGCTCGACATGTCCTGTTCCGCAGCCATGGACACCCTGGCAAAATCCACACCCAGCCAGTACAAGGATCATTACAGGCTGATAGTGGAGCAGCACGAGAGGTTCCTGGAGGACTATGCGGAGTTCCAGGAGACACTTCCAGTGTTCAGGGCCGTTCTCTCCGAACTGATGGAGGCTGGTTCTGACTAGCAGATGGTTCGCCCTTGAGGTAACCGGGCGGTGCAACCTGAGATGCGATTTCTGCTACAATCCTGAAGGGGTCACGGCGGAGCTGGATGCGCAGAGCTACATCCGCGTGGCCGACTCCCTGGGCAGCGAAACTGGGAATGCCGGCATCACCCTCACCGGCGGCGAGCCACTTCTCAGGTCCGACCTCGAGGATATCGCTGAGCTCTTCTCATCCAGGGGGTTCCCGGTTGCCGTGGCCACCAACGGAACACTGCTCACCAGGGAGAGAACGCGATCCCTGGTGGGATCCGGGGCAAGGCATTTCGACATCGGTTTCACCAGCCCGACCCATGAAACGGTGATGGCAATGACCCATGTGGTGAAGTCACCGGCCACGCTAACCGCTTCGCTCTGTGTAAACGCGGAGAACCACCTCATGACCGGGGTCAGGGTCCGCACCGCCGCGGCTCTGGGAGCCGATTCGATCTGCCTTAACAGGTTCGTCCCAACCGGCAGGGGGCGCAGAAATGCAGGAGCCCTCACGCTCAGAGATGATCAGCTGCTTGACGCCCTGGAACAGGCGCAGACAGCGGTGGACGCCTGCCCGGTTCACGTCTACACGGGAATACCGGTTGAACCTGAACTGGCTGACGGTCGCGACTTCCCGGGAATAGAGTTCACCACCTGCAGGTGCGGTGACACGAAGTGGGCGGTGGATCCCGCAGGGAATCTCAGGACCTGCGAACAGAGCACCCGCAGACTGGGTAATCTGCTGGACATCCCCTTCTCGGAGGCTCTGGACAGGCACTCGGTGGAGATCAGGGAGTTCAGGAAGGGCTCGGAACAGGGCTGCCGATTCCTCAGGTAGGGTTCGTTCAGTTCAACAGTGTGCTGAGAACTTCGTTAAGGCCGGCTATCCCGGTTACCTGAACACCACGTCGAGTGTACACATCTTCACCTCCATGGACAAGTATCCCTCCTGCTGCTTCTGGAACTGCTTTCCTGAATCTCTCTATTCCGGTGAGGAATGAGTCGGATACCGTCATTCCGCTCTTCACCTCGATCGGGATAAGGGCGTTCCCGTGCTGCAGAACGATATCAACTTCATTACCGTTGCTGTCCCGGTAAAAGAACATCCTCGGTTCCCTGCCCTGGTTTTGATAGAACTTCATAACTTCGGTAACGATAAGATTCTCGAAGAGCTGACCGCGGAGGGGATGCGCGGGTATCTGCTCCTGCGAGTTGACTCCGGTAAGGTACGCAGCGAGCCCAGTGTCATAAAAGAACAGTTTCGGGGCCTTTACCAGTCTCTTTCCGATGTTGCTCTGGAACGGAGGAAGTCGGAACAGTACATAGCTTGCCTCCAGAACGGAAAGCCATGATTTAACTGTGGTCAGGGCAACCCCGGTATCCCCACTGAGCCGGGCAAGGTTCAGCAACTGCGCCGTTCTCCCTGCGCAAAGCCGCATGAACTTCTGAAAAACGAGAAGGTCTTGTATCATGGTAACCTGTCTCACATCCCTTTCCAGGTAGGTTTCGGTGTAGTCCCTCAATGCTGTGACAGGGTCGAGTTTCCTGTGATGTATCCTTGGATAACCGCCTGTCCACAGAAGATGATCCACACTAAGAACCCCACCTGCACGGCTTATCTCACCATATGTGAAGGGAAGAAGGGTCAGGATCCCTGTCCTTCCCGCCAGTGATTGGCTAACGGCTTCCATGACCCGGAAGTTCCTGCTGCCGGTGAGTACGAACAAGCCTTCGAATGATGGCTCATCGACTATCTCCTGTATGTAGGACGTAAGATCCGGGACCCTCTGTATCTCATCGATCACCATCCCATCAGGTGATGACGAGAGGAATCTTCGCGGGTCATCCTGTGCGAACTGTCTCACGTCCGGAGCTTCGAGACTTACATAATCCATGTTCGGAAAGCACTTCCTGCAGAGGGTAGTTTTTCCCGATTGTCTGGGGCCAGTTATGCTGATAACTGAATAAGACCTGGCCCTGTACTTCAGCGCATACTCTATTTCTCTGCTAATGAATGACATACAGCTCCTTATGCAATATTAGCATTCAATACTATATTTACATAAATGCCCATGCCCCCTCTTGTCAATGAGCAGGTTGACCATAACTCTCGAGGCAGCTATTCTCATCATCGACCCATCAGGAAGGAAGCAATATGCTGACAGCCGTTCTGATCGTTTCAACAGCAGCAGTACTGCTTCTGCTGTACCTTGCATTGAAGGCCCGGGCCGACGGTCCCCGCAGGGAGGAGCTTTCGAAGGCCAGGGAGGAATCCCAGGCCCTCAGGATCGAGAACGCCTCGCTCCGCACCGAACTCGAGAACCTGAGGACCTCCATGAAGCAGCTCGGTGAATCCGAGGAGCGGCTGAAGAAGGAGTTCGAGAACCTCTCCAACAGGATCTTCGAGAACAGAAGCAAGGTGTTCGCCGAACAGAACGCCGAAAGGCTCTCCGGGCTGCTCAAGCCCTTCCGGGAGCAGATGGACGCTTTCCGGAAGAGGGTGGACGACGTCCACACCGAAGAGGTGAAGACCAGCGCGAAGCTCATAGAGCAGATAAGGCAGCTGCAGGAGCTGAGCAACAGGGTCAGCGACGACGCCAACAACCTGGCCAGGGCCATAAAGGGAGAGAGCAAGACCCAGGGAGACTGGGGGGAGCTCATAGTTGAGCGGATCTTCGAGGCTTCAGGCCTGCAGAAGGGGGTGGAGTACCTGACTCAGACCTCGTTCCGCGACGAGGATGGCAGGCTGAAGAGGCCCGATTTTCTGGTGCTTCTTCCCGGGGAGAAGGTGGTGGTTGTGGACTCCAAGGTCTCCCTCACGGCTTACGAGCGGTATGCCGCAGCGGATGACGAGAATACCGGAGCAGCGGAATTGAAGGCCCATGTGGCCTCGGTGCGGAAGCATGTGGAAGAGCTGCGCCAGAAGGACTACACCTCCCTCCACGGAAACCGTTCCCTGGATTTCGTGATAATGTGCATACCCCTGGAGCCGGCGTACCAGGCGGCCATGCAGGCCGATCCGGGCCTGATTTACGACCTTTCCAGCACCAACGTGGTGATCTCCGGGCCCTCCACGCTGCTCATCACCCTGAAGCTCATCGCCCAGATATGGCGCAGGGAGAACGAGAACCGGAACGCCGAAAGGATAGCGGAAAAGGCTGGAAAGCTCTACGATCAGGTCTCCCTTGTGGTGGAGGCCATGACGGACGCCCAGAGAAAGCTCTCCGGGGTCTCCGACTCCTTCGACCTGGCGCTGAAGCGCCTCCATTCAGGCAGGGGCAACCTCGTTGGAAGGGTGGAGAAGATACGGAAGCTGGGGGCGAAGGTCACCCGCCCGATCCCCGGGAACATCCTGGAAGAGGCCGCCGGGGACACCGAAGAGAACGACGGTTAAAGAAAAGCCCCCCGCCTTCCGGCAGGGGGCATTCCCTTCAGCATTCCGCGGCTACCCCAGTATCTCCTTCAGGTCTTCCTCGGGGGTGGTGATCGGGGCTATGTTGAACTTGTCAACCAGCACGTTCAGCACCGCAGGGGTCACGAATGCCGGCAGCGTGGGCCCAAGCTTGATGTTCCTTATTCCCAGGTGAAGCAGGGTCAGGAGAATGGCCACCGCCTTCTGCTCGTACCATGAGAGTATCATGGAAAGGGGCAGTTCGTTCACTCCCACTCCGAAGGCCTCGGAGAGGGCTATCGCTATCTGTATCGCCGAGTAGGCGTCGTTGCACTGGCCGATGTCCAGAAGCCTGGGGATCCCCCCGATGTCGCCGAAGTCCATCTTGTTGAACCGGTACTTGCCGCAAGCAAGGGTGAGTATCACGCAGTCGTCGGGTATGGCCATCGCCAGATCGGTGTAGTAGTTCCTGCCGCTCTTTGCGCCGTCACATCCCCCCACCAGGAAGAAGTGCCTGATATCCCCGGCCTTCACCGCTTCGATCACCTTGTCTGCAACGCCCAGCACTGCGTTCCGCCCGAAACCCACCAGGATGGTCTTCTCCGGCTCGGTCTCGGCGAAACCCGGGGCTTCCAGCGCCGCGTCGATAACCGGCTGGAAGTCGTATCCGTCAACATGCTCCACCCCGGGCCAGGCCACCAGGCCGGTGGTGAATATCCTGGCCTTGTAGCTCTCCTTGGGCTTCTGGATGCAGTTCGTGGTCATGAGTATGGCCCCGGGGAACTTCTCGAACTCCTCCCGCTGGTCCTGCCATGCGCCTCCGTAGTTGCCTGCCAGGTGTGAGTACTTCTTCAGGCCGGGGTATCCGTGGCAGGGGAGCATCTCCCCGTGGGTGTAGACATTGATGCCCTTCCCCTCGGTCTGCTTCAGTATCTCCTCAAGGTCCTTCAGGTCGTGCCCGGATACCAGGATTGCCTTCCCCTTCACAGGGGTTATCCTCACAGGGGTGGGTTCAGGGTGTCCGTAGGTGCCGGTGTTCGCCCCGTCGAGCACCTCCATGGCCGCGAGGTTGGCCTTTCCGCACTCCAGGTTCAGCCCCAGGAGGGTATCGATGTCGCTCTCCCCATCGGCAAGGGCGTTCAACGCTTTGTGGAAGAAGGCGTAGGCCTCTTCGCTCTCCCTGCCCAGTATGTGGGCGTGATCCATGTACGCCGCGGCGCCTTTAAGGCCGTATGTAAGCAGTTCCTGAAGGCCGGTGACGTCCTCACCCTGCTCGGACATCCTCTTTTCGATCCCCAGCTCAAGGCCCTGGGCGATCATTCCGTTCAGGTCGTCCTCCACCTGGAAGACAGCCGGGCCGGTGAGCTGTTCGGGGTTCCTCGAAGCTTCCTCGTAGAGCTTTCTGGCCTTGTCCCTTGCGGCGACGGTCTGCCTGATCACCCCGGCCATCCTCTGAGGGTCGAAGTTCACATTGGTGACCGTTGAGAACAGGGCCTCGGCGGTGGCCAGGTTCAACGAATCGTCCACCGCTCCGTTCTTCCTGGCCCTGTGGGCGTACTGGCCCAGCCCCTTGGTAACGTGAATCAGCAGATCGATCAGGGCGGAAGTATCCGGATCCTTTCCGCAGACTCCGAATGTGGTGCATCCCGTGCACTTTGCCGTCTGTTCGCACTGATAGCAGAACATGCTGCTCATATCCATTCCTCCTATTTCTCTCCCAGGACCTGGCCCTGGATGCCTATCTTCACTCTTCTGTAAGGGAGCACTTTCCCGGAATCCGCCAGGGCCCTCTCAACCATGGCCACCAGACCGGAACAGCATGGTACCTCCATGTGCGCCACCGTTACACTGGCGATGTCGTTGTGCCTGAATATCTCCGTGAGCTTCTCAACATAGCCCTCGGTCCTGTCCAGCTTGGGGCAGGCAATCACTATCCGTCTGTTCTTCAGCAGCCTGTTCTGGAAGTCGCCGAATGCAACGGGCACGCAGCTGGCGGCTATGAGGACATCGGCGTTCTTCCAGTAGGGAGCGGAGGGGCTTACCAGATGCAGCTGCACCGGCCACTGACCGAGCATGGAAGGAACGGCCTTCCCGGTTTCGCTCTCCTTCTGTCTGCGCTCACCAAAGCTCATAGCGGCCATCCCGGGGCAGCCGCCGGGGGTCTGGGGCTTCTCCAGGTGTTCCTTCACCGCCTCCTCGTCGAAGGGGTCAGCATCCCTCTCCTCTATGGTGATGGCTCCCCTGGGGCAGTCCCCCAGGCAGTTCCCCAGCCCGTCGCAGAAGGAATCCTTCACCAGCCTGGCCTTGCCGTTCACTATCTGCAGGGCGCCCTCGGCGCAGGACGGAACGCAGAGGCCGCAGCCGTCGCATTTCTCCTCATCTATGCTGATTATCTTCCTGATCATTTCTCCTCCAGCCCTATGTTAAGGGCCATGTAATCCGCCAGCGTAACGGAACCCAGGTGCTTTTCCACCAGTTCCTCGGTATCCCTTATCAGACCGGCGAAGAGGCAGGTAGAAAGCGAGCAGTGTTTCCCCCTGCCGAAGAGACACCCGGTGTTCGCAGGCTCCCCGTCAATGGCCCTGTAAATCTCCAGCAGGGATACATCCTTCGGCTCACGGGCCAGGGTGTACCCGCCGCCGGGGCCCCTCACAGCCTGAACGAAGCCGGACTTCAGAAGACGCTGCATGACCTTGGAAGAGTGGTTGGCGCTTACCCGGAAAGCCTCTGCGATAGCGGCATTGCTCACGGGCATGCCGTTCTTCTCAGCGAGGTGTATCAGGGCATGCACCGCTATGGAAGCCCCCTCGGATATCCTCAGTGTCTGTGCCATCCCCGTCCCTTCGTTTTTGGTATATTGGTACTCTAATACCACTTTTCTAACCCGTCAACCCCCGGTTCCCCGAAGCCTCACCTCATGGCATATTCTTTCATGGAGGTGCAATGGAAGAAACTCTGATGGAGCTTGCCGAAAAGGTCCTGCCCGGCTGTTTCACCCTGACATGGAAGACAGTTCCCGTTCCCGCAGACGGCGTGCCCGGTTGCCTGAGGGAGTTCCTGGAAGCGGAGTCAGAGCCAGTCTACATGGATGTGTATGGAAAGGGGCTGACAGCTTCTCTTGCACTTGCCCTGTGGTTCATGGAGTTCGACGAGGACAACTGGTTCAGCTTCCCGGACGTTCATGGTGTGCTCAAGAAGGAATTCCTCTCCCGGAAACGGATCCGGGAGCGGCTCGAGCTGATCCTGGTGAAGGGATCCTTCCCCCCTATGATGCTGGATCAGCCGGTGCTGGTGGATCACAGGGAGGGAACTATCACTCTTCTTTTCGGGGAGCTTCTCGACTGATCAGAGGATAACCCGAAGGGCTTCCCTCTCCTCAATGGGCATTCTGCGGGTTTCGAACTCACCGGTGCTGGTAACCGCCGTGAACGGCTCAGACCCTTTGGTGAAGGAAGCAACTATTGCCGCGAGGGTCTTCATCGTGATTGCATCCGCCTTTCCCAGCAGCACTCCCAGAGGGCTTGGAACCCCCTTGATGTCCACCAGACATCCCTTCCCAGCCTCCCTTATCCTCCTGTTCTCGTCCTTCGTTCTGCCCACCAGGCCTATGGATCCTTTCAGAACGAACATCCTGCCGAACCGCACCATCAGTGCGTTGTCCGGTGTGAGAAGGTTCAGGTCCCTGAGAACGGCAAGCCTTCTTGAATAGCCCGGGTCGGTGAGCAGGCACCCCCCGGCCGGGGAGGGAACGAATGAGAATCCGTACTTCTCCGCAAGCTCCAGCTGCCGGGTCCTTCCCCTTCCGTTCAGGTCCAGAAGCCTCTCCCTGTCCACCAGCCCGTTCTCCTCCATGGGTGTTGGGGGCATCAGGAGGGCGGAGAGGGGCCTGAGGAGGATGCCGGCTGTTTCGGAGAGGTTCCTTACTCTGTTGAGGGAACCCTTGTTCTGGCTCATGGGCCGCTGACCAAGGACCTCCCCGGAGAAGATGAAGTCAAACCCCTCCTCCCGGGCCATGCGGCTGAGAATGGCGAACATGGCTGCGTGGCAGTCGATGCAGGGGTTCATGTTCTTCCCGAACCCGCTGGGGGGGGCTTTGATCAGTGCGAAAATCTCTTCGGTGAAATCCACCGCTCTCCAGGGGATCCCCAGTTCTTCCGCGGCTTTCATACCGGATTCGCCGCTGAAGAAGGGGCTTGTGAAGGTAACGGCATGCACCTCTATGCCCTGTTCCATGAGAAGCCTGGCGGCGAGCATTCCGTCGAGGCCTCCGGAGAAGGCTCCCAGTGCCCTTGCCGTTCCCTTACCTTTGGGCGACGACACGCCAGCCCCTTTCCGCGGCCAGTGCCCTGAGTTTTCTGCCCGGGTCCACCGCAACAGCGTCTCCGCAGATCCCCATAACGAACCTGTCCGACCAGGAATCGCCCAGGGCAAGGGTATCTTCGGGATTTACACCGTACTGGTCCATCAGCGCCAGCGCCGGGGCTACCTTCGCCCTGCCCCAGGGGCGCTGCCCGATGAGGTTTCCCGTAAGCACACCTTTGTTCACCGCGGGAATGCTCCCCCTGAAGCAGTGGAAACCCAGTTCCCTGGCAACCCCCTGCACAATGGGGGAAATTGACGCGGAGAGAATGCAGATCACAGCGCCTTCACCCTCTTCCTCCCTGAGTATCCTGATCACCTCGGGGCGGACCTTCGTCAGAAGCAGAGGAATATCGTTGGCCACCTCATCCATCATCACCGATACTGGAAGCCCCCTGAAGTAACCCCTGTTCCAGCCCCTGCCCTCCGTAAAGGTGCGCACGGGGTGCCTCAGGTAGTGCCTGAAGAAATCATAGAGGACCGCAGGCGTGAGGACCTTTCGCCTGAGCAGGCCCTTTACGAATACATACTCGCTGGATACGGAGACCAGTGTCCCGTCGAGGTCGCAGATGACAAGGCGGCTCAATCGGCTACCAGAACTCCGCGGCCTGTGCCCGGTGTGTTGTCGAAGGTTTCCAGAACATGGACGAGTATGCCCGGGAACATCCTGGGGAATTCGCCATGGAAGTACGAGTGGGCGATGTTGGTGTACTCCACTATCTGAGAAGCGTAGTCCAGGGACTCACCTCCGGAATGGTCCACCAGCTGCCCCACTCCCCTTACCTCGTATGACTTGCTGTCCAGGAAAACCAGGCTGGTTACCGGGTTGTGCATCAGGTTGATGAAGGTGTGCGTCTCGAAAGTGGGCGTTGAGTAGAGTTCCAGGCTCACAAGCTTCGTGGTGTCGAAGTTGCTTCTGTCGGAATAGAGGTCCTTCAGGAACTGCACCTTCTCCTCCATCGGACTCTCCATGGTGTCCCTCATCTGCCGGATGCGGTCGGCGATTAAATCCCTGTTCGGGCAGAGGCCCATCCCCTTGAAGGCGTTGTTTATGGTGAGGATGCTGTCGTTGCGCCGGGCACCAACCGTTGCCATGGCGGCGTTGTGCGGGCCGGCCAGGGAAGGAGGGGCTCCGCCCTGACCTGTTACCATGGCCATTATCCTGTCGAGAACTTCCTGCCTTGCCTGAAGGTTCCAGTCAAGGAAAGAGTCGGGGAGGTTCGCGGTTTCATAGCTCTTCCAGGCGCCGTCAACCCGGGCGCGGATCACACCACTGGCCTCTTCGGAGGCGTCCACGCAGTCCTGCAGGAAACCCGAGCCGTTCCAGAGTTCTTCCAATCCCTGCTCCATTTCCCCGGCAAAGGCCCTTCCGGCAAGGGATGAAAGCAGAAGGGCACCACCGGCTTTTCCCGCCTTCTCAAGGAACTCACGCCTGTCCATAGAATACTCCCCTCGAACACAAGACTAACACCGCGATGGGTAGACTGTTATTTTCCGGTGAATGTACGGAACAATACTACCGGAGAGGAAATGCCATTGTCCAGACTTGAAGAACTGGCGAAAACCGCTGAAGCCTTACAGTTCGAGAAGGAATGGGAAAAAGCCCTGAAGTCGGGAACGACGGTCAGCGAACTCGTCGCCGCCCTCACCGCCTTCGCGCCAAGGGATAACGAACTTGCCCTTCTCCTGGCCGAAACCGCCGCCGAGGAGCTGGATGCCAACGACCAGGAGAAAGCCCTGGAATTCACGTCGGGAGTTGCCCCTCTCTTCGACTCGTCGGAGACCATTGCCCTGATCCTGGCCGAGTCCCTGAGGGACAGGCACCTTCTCTTCGAACCGCTGGAGGCTTTCATCACCGCCAGCGGCATCCTCAACCCGAAGAAGCCCCTCTCCGGGTCATGGGCAAGGCTCAGGGATTATCTTCGGTTCTCGGAGGGGAACTACATACTCCACAGGGAGTTCGGACCGGGCAGGATACTCCGCATCTCCAGAAGCTCCTGCACGGTGGATTTCCAGCGCTCCAGGAACCACGACATGTCCCTGGAAGCACTTGTGGAAACCACCAGACCCATAGAACCCGACTCCCTTTTCGTTCTCAGATGGGAGAGACCGGAAGAGTTCATGGCCCTGATGGAAGGCGAGGATGAAACCCTCCTCCAGCGGGCCTATGGCGACATGGCCTCCGACGGCTCCCTTACAGAGGTTAATCTCTTCAAGCTCCTTGAAGGCTCCGACGTAATGCCCAGGACCATGTGGAAGGCCCTTAAGAAAGCCGCCGAGTCCTCGGGGGACTTCATGCTCATGGGGGACTCGATCATCCCCGCGGACAACACCTCGCTGGTAACCCAGGTCAGAGCGGTCCTGTCCATGGGCCGCACTCCCATGTCCGGAAAGACGAAGACCATCACTTCCCTTGTGAAGGCGGCGTCCGCCCAGCAGACGAAGGAACTGGCTGCTCTCTTCGACGAGGTGACAGCGCTGGAGGACATAGAGAAGGGTGCCGTATTCGAGCTTGCCTGGCTCTGCTCGGGCAAGGGTAAACTCGAGGGGTTCCAGGAGAGGACCGAACGCTATATAGAAAGCAAGGCGGTAAGGGTGGAAAGGGCCATGGGGGAGATACACTCCGCCGCCTGCCGCAAACTCTACCTGGAAAGGTTTTTCGAGACTTCACCCGACCGGGATGAAACCGCCATTCTGCTGGACAGGCTGCCCAGGACCCTCAGGGAACAGGCTGCGGAACACGTGGCGAAGGTTGACCCCGAGACCCATGCTGAGTACCTGCTTGCGGCGCTGAACCGCCCTGAAGAGACCGAACACTTCATGTGGGCCCTGGAGAGGGCCGCTAATCTCGGCGAGTTCATGGAGCCTGACAAGATCGTTGAACTCGCCCTGAAGAACCTGAACTTCGCCAGGTCGGAGATGCAGCGGAGGATATGCAACCTGCTCATGGACAAGCTCAGACCTCAGCTGGAACACCACATCTCGCTTCTTGACACCAGAAGGCTTGAAACCCTCACAGGCAACCTCGAGGAGAGCATCGGAGCCCAGGAGACGGGCCTTGTCCTTCTGGCCAGACGGGAACTCTCAGGCAGGCGCACAGGAGGGTTCACCAACATCAAGAAGTACTGGGAGGGTGATTCCATTTACAGCAGCAGAAAGGCCATCGCCGCAAGGCACAATGAGATAGAGGAGCTTCAGGCCGAACGGATACCAGCGGTTGCGAAGCAGATAGCGGAAGCCGCATCCCACGGAGACCTCTCCGAGAACGCGGAGTACACCGCCGCCCTGGAAAAGAGGGATTTCCTTCTGGAAACACTCAACAGGTACAGGAACCAGCTGAAAGTGCTTCTGCCCTATCCTGTAGGCCAGGTCACCTCCGAGATAATCTGCCCCCCATCAAAGGTCCTTCTCGAACCCATGGACGGTGAATCCGGTATTCGCAGGGTGATGGTGGTCGGCCCGCTGGACGCCGACGCTGATGAAGGGTTCATAAACTATCAGGCTCCCCTGGGCGCGGCACTCCTTGGCCTCTCGAAGGGCGATACCGTTCAGCTTCCCGGCGAGAAGGACAGCAACTGGCGGATCACGGAAATAGAGATACTGGAGGAACTGCTGCAGTGAAGTGCCTCTTCTGCTCCACCGAGTGGCCCCTGGAAAGGGTGGCATTCAGCTCCGTCTGCGAAGGTTGCGGCAGGTGGCTTCACAGCTGCGTTCAATGCGCCCTCTGGAACCCCCGGGCACAGAGCTGCCGCTCCTCCACCACCGATCCGGTGGCCGACAGGGAAGGCAAGAACTTCTGCGAGGAATGGGTTCCCCACGAAGGGGAAGGCGGAAAGGCGAAGAAAACCGGGCCTGGGGACTTCAACAGGCTCTTCGGCGGCTGACGATTGAGGATACTCGTAGCAACCACCTACACCATTCCCGCCTTCTCCGGAGGGTGGACCACTCCCCTGGACCTTTTCGGAGATCGGCACCGGGCCATGTACGTGGTGCGCAACTTCCCCCCGGGCGCGAGAATGATCGAGAATGTGAAATGCGTGGGCGTTGGTTCCATATGTGGGCTGGAAAAGGTCTGGCGGAGGGGTGAGAGATACCGGCACGCCCTGGTTCAGAAGCTCTTCAGAATAGCACTCAAGAAACACTTCCGCGATTTCAGGGCTGATTTCGTCCTCTGTCTGGACCCGGAAGCCGGCTTCGCTGCCATGGAGGCAGGGCTTCCGTACGCAATGAGGTTCCACTCAAGGCTTCACCCGGACCACATGGGCCTGGGCTTCAGGAAACTCCTGGACAATGCCGTATTCAACATATCCGGCCCCACCACCGGCGCCGAAGGAGTTGAAGAGATACCCCACAACCAGGATCTCTCAAGATTCATATACAGGGAGCACGACAAACCTGAGAAGGCCGTTCTTCTCACCAGCATCGACGACGTTCACGAACCCGAAGTTTTCCTGGATGGGATAATGGCCTCCCGGTCCATGACCGGGGACATCGTCGGCACCGGTCCCGCAAGGAAGAGGATCGCCCGGCTGTGCCGGAGCACGGGGGGAAGGGTGAGATGCCTCCCCCCGGTCCCCAGGCTGAAGGTTCCGGAACTGCTCTCCAACTATCAGGTTGGCGTGGCCACGGTACAGAGGATCGCTCCGGTGGTCTACCAGATGAAGGTGAACGCCTACATGGCCTCGGGTCTGTACACCCTTGTGAAGCCCTGGACCCACATCGCGCAGGAAGCTCCAGAGCTTGTGGGTTCCTTCGCCACCGCAGAAGAACTGGCCAGCCGTTTCGATGAACTCTGCGAACAATGGCCGCGGACACTGGAAAAGAGAAGGAAAGCGAACCGATGGATCCGGGAGAACTACTCCGTTGACATACCCAGGAAGCGGTTCGACCAGATCCTCAGCGAGAAATTCTCCCTCTGACCTTTTCCGCTATCCTCGATGAGATCTCCCGGAAGGTGGAACTGCCGGACACCCGGAGGAACACCAGCATGAAAAGCACCCCGATGGAAGAATACGCTGCCAGCTGAAGGAACCTTGTCACTATGTCAGATTCGGTGGAGAAAGGCCAGAAACGTATGAGAAGAAGTGCTCCCACCACGAGGAAGGCATTCGCCAGAAGTATCCTGAACTGCTCCCCGATTATGAGCCTGAGGTTCAACCCGCCCATCTTCCTGGAAAGCGACCAGATCAGGTAAACCGTTTTCCCGGTTGATGTAACCGTAGTCGCGAGGGCAAGGCCCCCGATCCCCAACGGGCCTATCAGGATAAGGTTCAGCAGCACATTGCAGATGATCCCGATTATTCCGATTATCACCGGCGTCGCCGAGTCCTTCTGGGCATAGAAAGCCCGGGAGACCAGGGAGCCTATTCCGAACTGGGCCAGCCATGGTGCGTAGAATGCCAGTGCGTAGCCCATGTACCTCGCGTCGTCGCCGGTGAAGTTCCCCCTCTGGAAGAAAACGGAGACAACCGGCACTGCAAGTACGGTAAGGAGGGCCGCGGTGGGGAAAAGTATCAGCGAGGTGAGGTTCATGTTCTTCCTCAAGTTCGAAAGAAGGGCCTCCTCGTTCCCCTTTGCCGCCTCAATGGAAAAGCTGAGATCTGCGAATGTGAGCAGCGGCTGGAAGATCACCGCCAGGGCGATGTTCTTTATCCTGTTGGCGTAGTCTATGGCGGTTACGGAACTCTCAGGCAGGAAGGAGGCCAGCATCTTGTCCGCGATTGGGCCGAAGAAACCAACCAGTGTTCCCCCCACCACGGGCATGGCCATTCTTCCCAGCTGACCGACATGGGGGTCGGCGGCAATGGATGGGTCCACCTTGTAACCGCTTCTGAAGCTCTGATAGAGTATGTAACCGAACTCGATCAAAGCCCCGGCAAGCATGGAAAGGGGAAGTATCCTGATGCCTATGGAATCCCTGACGACAACAAGCAGCAGCAGGGATAAGCTAAGGCCTATGACCCCTGTAACCGCAAGGGTGGTGAACCTTCTCTCGTACTTTATGAAGTTGGCGAGGATGCCGTTGGTGGTCTTCAGTATGATCATGGGCAGAAGGATCCTGAACAGCGCCGAGGCCAGCTCCAGCAGTTCCGGGGAGCCGCTGGGGCTTATCACCCGTACCAGCTGGTCGCTGAAGATCCAGAGAACGGCCACCAGAGCAGAACTGATGAGAAGAAGCCATGAGAGGGTCTTGTTCACGAAGGCGACAGCCCCTGCGCGCCCCCTCTCCTCCATTACCCTGGAGTAGATCGGAATAAAGGCGGAGCCGAAGGAATGGGCAACCACCTCCTGAACCAGGAAGGGGAAAACCGTTGCCACCACCAGCGCATCCGTGCGCCAGTTGGCCCCGAAGATCGCCGTGGTCTCGGCGAACCGGAAGTAGGAGAGCAGCGCTGCGGCCATGCTGCTGGCGGAAAGGGCTGAAAGGCCCAGCAGCTTCGTATTGCCGGCGGGTCTTGGTCTCTCAGCCATCCACGGCCCCCGGCAGGGATGGGGCAACCCCCGAGACGATGCTCCTCAGCGCTCTGCGGTAACCCCTGACTGCCTCCGCATCCCGCAGGGAAAGAGCCGCCATCCTCAGAATGCACTTCAAGAGGATCAGCCTTCTGACCGCTTCGGCGTTGCCGGGATCGTGTGCCTTGAAATACTCCAGCATTCCCCAGTGGAAACAGGACAGTCTGGTGGCGGTCACCCTGCTGGAGCCTGAGCCCTCATCATGAACGAAACTGGATTCCCTGCAGTACCTTATCTTCATACCCCGCTTCCTCGCCCTGGCGCAGAGGTCAACATCCTCGAAGTAGAGGGGGAACCTCTCGCTGAAACCGCCCAGGTCAAGGAAGTCGTCCCTGTTTACCATTATCAGAGAGCCCTGCAGCCAGTCGTACCTGTCAGGTTTCCAAAGAGAACGGGCCTTGCCGAAGATCTGAGACCTGACCCAGCTCCGGCTTGGCCAGACTCCGGTGGAATGCACCTCTTCCCCGGAGGTCGCAAGCGTTCTTCCCCCTGTGAGGGCTCCACTGGAATGGAGTTCGAGAAGTCTCCTCAGGGACATCTCGTCACCGGGAAGGGTATCCGGATTGGTGACAAGCACAATGGGGGTACTGGAGTGCTCCACCGCCCGGTTGATCCCGGCGCCGAACCCATTGTTGCCTTCATAGGGCAGGACCCCGGCACGGCCTGCATCTCCGGAGGAGAGCTGACCGCCGTTGTCGCAGACCAGGCAGGATGCTCCCGTGCAGGACCATCGCTCTGCCCAGTTCCGAACGACTTTCGAGTTTCCGAACGCCACGGTGACAACGGTTACAGGGAAAGACAATGATGACCCCTTTGGATATACCGAGTACTGCTGCCAGACGGAATATACTCTTTCATGCGCCGGTGCATTGAGCAGCACTTTCAGGGAAGCTCAAGCAAGGAAAGCCAGATCAGCGGTAAACGGCAAATCGGGTTTCCTTTGGCCTTTGTTCTTAGTATTTTTCACCCTTCAGTCATGCGGTTATAAGAGAAATATCCTGCTTTAGATACTGGAAGGAGGCAACGAAGTGCCGCAATCAGCTGGATGTTCCCTTCCACGTATCGGAGTACTCCTGGTAAACTATAACCAGTGGGCGCTCACTGAGATCTGCATCCGGTCGATACTCAGATCTGAAGATGTAGAGATTGAGATCGGCCTTGTGGATAACAACTCGAGGGATCCTGTACCCGAATGGATCTTACATCATGATTCCGTATCTTTTTACAAGAATGACTCAAACGCCGGAGTCATTACAGGTAATAACAAGGCCTATGAACTTGTCGTCAAAAAAGAGGTCGACGCCATCATCCTTCTAAACAACGACACGGAGATAGAACCCGACACATTGTCACTGCTCTTCAACAAGCTCAGAGATGATCCTACAGCGGGATTAGTTACCCCGGCGATAACTTACGCAGAGGACAGGAACCTTATCTGGCATGCCGGCGGCAAGTTCGTTCCCTGGAAAATGGACATCAAGCCGCTGTACCGGACGACCTCTGAACTGCCGGATGAACCCGTTGAGGTTGAGATAGTCTCGGCCTGTGCTGAGATGATGCGCGTTGACCTGTATGCCCGGATCGGGTACCAGGATCCTGATTTTTTCATTTATCATGAAGATACTGAACATAGCCTCCGAGCAATGAAACTTGGCTTCAAGAACTACCTCATACCTGCATCGCGAGTGGCACATCATGTTTCTGTGACCGCTGGAGGGGTTTTTTCACCCTTCGCCATCTACTTCACTCACCGAAACAGATTTCTCTTCGCAAAACGAAATCTGAGTTGGTCGAATATGCTCCTTTTCTCAATCTACTTCTTCTGTGTTACGTTAATCAAGACAGTGATCTATCCTCTGAAGGGAGATGCTGCGCTGGTAAAATGGCTCTGGCTTGGCGCTCTTCACGGGGTGGCGGGAAGACCTGACAAAAGACCGGAAGCGCTGTTCCAGAGAAAAAACAAATGAAAACCTCAGTTATCATTCCTCATTACAACGGGATAGCAATTCTGGGAGACTGTCTCGACTCGCTGCTGGCTCATGACAGAAGGCCGGATGAGATCATAGTCGTTGACAATGCTTCAACGGATCAATCAGTTGAAATGCTTAAAGCTCGATACCCCCAGGTAAGGCTGCTCGCTCTGCTGAAGAACACCGGTTTCACCGGTGCCAATAATGCGGGTATCAGCATAGCGTCCGGTGATATGATCGTTCTTCTGAACAATGACTGCATTGTAGAGAGAGGATGGCTGAGTGCTCTTCTTCAGCGCATGGAGGACCAGTCCATCGCAGCGGTCTCGAGCTCAATGCGAAACATCAACTCACTGGAGATAATGGATTCTGCCGGAGGCGAGCTTGACTGGATGGGTTTCTCAAGGGATGTCGGCAGGGGTGAACCTTTCATGTGTCATTCCTCCGCTAAGGACCTGCCCTTTCCCTGTGGAGGCGCCGTAATAGTGAGAAGAAGCGCCCTGCCCTCGCCGGACAAACTGTTCTGGGATGATTTGTTCATCTACTACGAAGATCTGGATCTGGGTTTTGAGCTGAACAGAACAGGATGGAGGGTGGTGTATGAACCTGACGCGGTGGTCAGACACGTTCACTCGGCCACCGCCGGAAGCTACAGCTTCCTCAAGGAATACAGCTGCACGAGAAACAGGCTTCTTGTTCTCAAGAAACACTTGAACAGAAAGACCTTTCGGGAACTCACTCCTCTGATTCTGTCATGGCATCTCCTGTGGATCTCAACCTCACTGGCAAGGGGAAGGCATTCCTACGCAAGGGCAATCCTGAAGGGCACTTCCGATGCCTTAAAAAAGGATGTAGCACCCTTTGAGGCACCGATACCTCTGGAGTGTCTGTTCATGAGATTCGCCAAAGATGCTGCTCAGCAAGGCAGGGCCAAGAGACTCCTCTACGGCAGGGCTCGACACACTATCCGAAAGAACGCTGCATCCTTGAAAGCAAACGCTTGACTGCATATTCAGGCGACTTGCTGCTGGACAGCTCCCTGAACAACCTTCTCAAGTACTGAAAACTGTTCAATGATGGAACAGTGGGAGAGCCGGCGGCTTTCCCCGCCAGACGTATCGGATGCCTGCACCATCTGATAAGCGGTTGAAAAACAAAATGCGATGATCCGGCATGACTGCACCATTCCTCCTGGCTGATCCTGATCGATTCCACGAGCTGCGGTCTGTCAGTCAGGTCGATTATGGCATTTGCCAGCGCACTGCTGTCCCCGCCCGGGACAACGATACCAAGATTGTTCTTCTGGATCTCTTCAGAGATCTCCGCTCCCTCGGTGCATACAACAGGAATACCTCTGCTGATCCAGTCCAGCGCCCTGGTGCGGGCGCCCAGCAGAGTCTCGGGGCATCTTATGTCCGTGTAAACAGCCGCTGAAGCCGATCTGTAGACCTCTTGAAGCTCACTCTCAGGAACCCATCCGTGAAGCAGATATCTGTCTCTGTGGGAAGACCCTTCCACCATTTCCAGAAATTCGTCGTACTTCTCTTTGCAGAAAGGAGTCCTGCCCCCTGTAACCTCAAAAACCAGTTCCGCATTCCGGTTCATCGCCTTCTCGATGCAATCAAACAAAGTGGAATGATCGAACCACCGATTAAAAGAACCCGTCGAGATCACTTTGAATGGCTTTGCAGAAATTCCCCCCACACCGGAGAAACCATTCGCACAGTGTGGTAATGGTACCACCGGAGCAAGGCCATCGCTGAAGGAAAGCTCCCTCCCAAGCAGCAGCAGTTCACCAAGAACTGCGAATGACTGTCGTGCTGAAGGAGTGGAAAAAATGTCACCCTTCAGCAGAAGGGAGTTCTCCAGGGAGAGCATTCTGAGTATCCTCTCCCCGTCCCTGCCGTCGTGGCCTTTCAGCAGCTGTATCTCTGCGGGATGCATTCCATTAAGGTCGATCCAGAGAGGGATTCCAGGATCGGCAAGTGCAGCAGCCTCTGCCGGGAAAGGGCTGATGGCAACAATTGAGGAAAAAGACTCGTTTGAGAGGAGTTCGAGTATTTCCTTTCTTCCTTCGGAACCTTCAGACGGAGAACAGATCGTAAACGGCAACCCACTGCTCTCCAGGGCCGTACTGAATCTCTTCGTTCTTGCGATACAGGCTCCGGCTCCTGCACCAGCGGAAGACCTTGATCCGTCGTCTCCCACCAGAAGTACTCTGTTCACAGATGTCTCCTTTTTGTTATCTTGCACTGAGTGGATAATACAACACCGTGAAACCTGCTGAAAGGCCTTTTCATTTCCGGAGCGGGGCAGAACGTCCCTGATGGACTGCCGCAAGGAGTATCAAAGTGAACAGATTAGCAGTCTTTCATATGCTGCCCTCCGGAGGCGGGATAAGGGTTCTGGGACAGTTACTTTACGGGCTTGCATCAAGATTTCACCTCCATGTGCACCAGCCCGAGGGAGCATGCTCAGCTTCGCTGCCGGCGGATGTCAGGAAGACCGTACACCCCTACCGGCTATGGAAACGACCCGGCGGCCCCCTCAGACCTGCAGCACCCCTGTTCCTGATACTCAGGCTGCTCAGCTTTAAAAAAGTCTGCAGAAAAGCTGCGGATGAGATCAACAGCACCGCAGACAAGGCCCTGGTTCACAACTGTATGCCGGTTGCCGCCGCTCCCATACTTCAGTATTTGACCATTCCATCAGTCTATTTCTGCTACGAATATCCAAGGCACATTTATGAAAAAGATATTATAAAAAGAACTAATACTGCACTTGCCGAAGCTGCTCTTACCCCGCTGCTGCTCCTTGAGAAAAGGATAGACAGACGATCCACCGCAGCAGCTACACGGATAGTCACTTTCTCCAGGTACATGCAGAGCAGGATTGAGTCTATCTACGGTCGAGAGTCTTCCATAGTCCGGCCTGGTGTTGATTCAACCTTCTTCCATCCTGAGGCAAAGGCGACGGCTGACCGCTTATACATCCTTTCTGTAGGAGCCTTGTGGCCTTTCAAGGGTCATGACGCCGTTATCGAGATGGTCAGCAGGCTTGACAGTGCAGTTCGCCCCGAGATAGTAATCGTTTCCGACAGAGAGTACCCAGGCTATGGGCTGAAACTTAGAAGCCGTGCTGAGTCCCTTTCAGTTAAGCTGACGATCCGGAAAGGAATAACGGACATAGAGCTTAGAACCCTCTATCAGGAAGCACTGGCCGTGGTTTGCTGCCAACGCCGTGAACCTTATGGTCTCGTACCTCTTGAGGCAATGGCATGTGGAACCCCTGTCGTTGCCATCGATGAGGGAGGCTTCACCGACAACATCATAGATGGAGAAACCGGATTTCTGTTCTCAGGCTCTCCGGAGGAGGGCGCATCGCTCCTCATGAAACTGTATGAAGAGGAGGCTGATACCAGGAAAATGGGCTTCGCCGGGAGGTCCTTCGTAGCCAGGGAACGAGTCATATCGAATGGTGCAGCAGAGCTGGCAGAGATACTGGAATCACTATGAAGGTCGCATTCAATATAGATTATGATCATCTAAGATATACGGGTATAGGAAGATACGGCCTCGAACTAATCTCGGCCTGGGCAGCATTGAATCAAGACTGTGAGCTGTGGATGTGGAGGAACACAAAGAGTACTCCGCCACGGATCCCAGGGGTGAAGGGCAAAATAAGGTACTACCCGTTTCCCCAGAGAATAACGAATCGTATTATCCCCGGGATCTGGGCAGAACTATCTGGATTGCACTGGGTACACACAGCTAACGGCATCCTTTTGCCCAGGGTCCGGGGGCTGAAGCAGGCAAACATGGTCCATGATCTTGGCCCGATCCTCTATGGTCACATGAAGCATGAGGACGACACCATCGTCTGGAAGGAGCGTCTGCGCAGAATAGCTGAAAGATCCGACTGCATCCTGGTTAACTCTCATTCAACGATGCATGATCTTGCAGAAGTATTCCCGGCAACCGAGGGCAAGGTGTTCCTGACGCCACTGGGTATCGATCACTTCAGCTCCCACGGTGAGAGATCCGGGCAGCCCGAGCACATCCTCGCGGTGGGAACGGTGGAACCGAGAAAGAACATTGACGGTCTTCTCAGAGCCTATTCCGCACTTTCGGCAAGAAGGGAAACGCCGCCGCTTGTAATCGCCGGAGGGGACGGATTCCGTGCAGAGGAGTACAGACGTCTTTCACTGGAACTGGGTCTGAGTGACAGGGTCACCTTCACCGGTTTCGTTTCCGACTCTCAGCTTGCTTACCTCTATTCACGGGCATTCTGTCTGGTTCATCCGGCTCACCACGAGGGGTTCGGGTTCACCGTTCCCGAAGCGTTCACATGGAAACTGCCGGTGGCGGCCTCGAACACCGGCGGCCTGGGGGAGTTCTTCTCCGAAGCTGCATGGATGATGGACCCTTCAGATAACGATTCCATCCTGCATGGGATCGAAATGGCCCTTGACCGTGGAGTAACCCCGGAACAGGAAGAGAGAAGGAAGATCCTTGCCGAGCAACTGACCTGGGAGAACTGTGCCCGGGAAACCCTTCGCGCGCTCACTCTATCAGACGGTTAAGCATTCCTCAAGGTGTGCGGGGACTGCCCTTTCTGTTATTTTACACGGTCAGAGAATCAGGAACAGACGAGAGAACTATCATCCCGTTACAATATCTAAGGGGGAAACGATGGGAAAAAGGGTCCTTATCACCGGAGGAGCAGGCTTCATTGGCTCCCACCTCGGAGACCTTTTCCTTGAGAACGGATACAGTGTGCGTGCCTACGACAACCTGGATCCCCAGGTGCACGGCATCGACGCGAAGGTGCCCGACTACCTCAACGGAGAGATCGAGTTCATACATGGCGACGTGAGGGACCGCGACAGCTTCGCAAAGGCACTGAAAGGCTGCGATATCCTGGTTCATTTCGCCGCGGCGGTGGGAGTAGGGCAGTCCATGTACGAGATAATGCGCTACACTTCCATAAACACCATGGGAGCCGCCACCGTCCTCGAGGAAACGGTCAGTCAGAGGGACCACATAGAGAGAATACTGGTGGCCAGCTCCATGTCGATATACGGAGAAGGGCTATACAACTGCGGCAAGTGCGGCAAGGTCACACCCAGGCTCAGACCCTCAGAACAGCTGGAAGAGAGGAACTGGGAGATGCTCTGCCCCTCATGTGGCGGAACCTGCGATCCGCTGCCCACCCCTGAGAGCAAACCCCTTTATCCCACCAGCGTTTACGCGGTGAACAAAAGGGACCACGAAGAACTTTTCATCTCCATCGGTGAAGCGTACGGCATCCCCACCACCGCAATGCGTTTCTTCAACGTGTACGGAGAAAGGCAGGCCCTCTCCAATCCCTACACGGGAGTAGGCGCTATCTTCGCTTCCAGACTCCTTAACGGAAAACCTCCTGTGATATTCGAGGACGGCGGCCAGAGCAGGGATTTCATCCATGTGAAGGACATCGCCCGGGGGTGTTTCCAGGCCCTTCAGAGCAGCCGTTCAGCCGGACGGGTGTACAACCTCGGAACAGGAAGAAAACTCTCCATCCTTGAGGTCGGTAAGGCCATTGCCAGGGAACTGGACGGGCCGGTGGACGATTTCGTAGTGCGGAACGAGTACCGGGCAGGCGACATAAGGCACTGCTACGCCGATGTTACCAGGGCTCGGGAAGAGTTGGGATTCAAGGCTGAAAAGACGTTCGAGGACGGCGTAGCAGAACTCTGCAGCTGGGTAGCTAGTCAGAATGCCGTCGATATGGTGGAAAAAGCCACAGAAGAACTTAAGAGTCGAGGCCTTGCCCGATGAGCCTGAATCTTCTTCTAGACTGCAGGGCCGTTCAGAAGAACGTTGACGGAATAAGCAGGTATGCCCTGAACGTATCGAGATGCATTGCCCATGAACGTCCTGACTGGAAGATCACTGCGCTGATGAATGGCAGTGCTGCCTTCCATCTTGACTCTCACAGGTTCAACATTCAGGAAGACGACTCCTCAAGGTTCGCCAGGGGACCGAACAAAAAGCTTGCATCAAGGATAGATTCCCTTTCTCCTGACGTATTCGTCAATTTCTCCATGGCCGGTCCCCAGCCGGACGTGCCCACCATCGTAACCGTGCACGATCTCATGGTTCTGAACCTTCCCTGCTACTTCGGGGACAGTGTGATCCGGAACGCCTTCAGCAGAATGCTCTTCACCAGGGCCCTTTCCAGGTCCATAGGCCACGCAAGCGCCGTTGCGGTTCCCACCATGGCCACCAAGCTGGATGTGCTAAGGAAGTTCAACTCCTCAGGGGACAAGATCTTTATAACTGGAGAAGGGCAGGCCCTCTTCACAAAACCCGTCCAGAACGGCAGGAAGAGGGAGGACTTCTTCCTCTATGTGGGCAATGCCCGGGGATACAAGAACATCCCCAGGTTCCTCACCGCCTACGGAAGGCTCTGGGCCATGGACCGCTCAACCCCTCCGCTGGTGATGGTGGTGAGGAAGGACAGGGCATGGGGCCATTTCAGGAAGCACCTCGACTCCAATCCCGCCAGGAGCAACATCAAGGTCCTTACCTACATAAGCGACGAAGAGCTGCGTAAGCTCTACATGACCTGCCGCGCCCTGCTCATACCATCCGTCTACGAGGGCTTCGGTCTGCCGGCTCTGGAGGCAATGGCCACAGGCGCTCCGGTGATGGCCTCGAAGGCCACCGCCCTCGAGGAAGTGGTGGGTGACACAGGTATACTCATAGACCCCTATTCCGTTATCGACATAATGCGTGGAATGGCGGAGCTCAAGGCCGCTTCCCACGAGACGCTGGCTGAGCTGGGCGAGAGGGGCCGTGAACGGTCCGGGATGTTCACCTGGGAGAAGACCGCCGACAGGTTCCTGGAAAGGATCGAGGCCATAATATGAGGGTTGCCGTTGTCAATCCTCCATTCATGAACGGAAGGTTCTCACGGTCCTCCCGCTCCCCAGCCATAGTGAAGAGCGGCACCATGTACTGGCCCTTCTGGCTGGCCTACTCCGTGGGGATGCTGGAGAGGCACGGGCACCAGGTTCTCTTCCTTGACTGCCCAGCTGCTGGAATAACCGACTCAGCCCTGTTAGAGAAGATACGGGACTTCGCCCCTTCCATGACCGTTATCGACACCAGCACACCTTCCATACACAGCGATATCTCCGTCGCCGAAAGCCTCTCTTCCATGGGAGGCGCTCTATTCCTGGTGGGCACGCATGTCAGCGCCCTTCCCGGGGATGTACTGCTTTCGGCCCCGTTCCTTACCGGTATCGCGGTGGGAGAATACGACATCACCATTGCCGAAACGGCGGACGTTCTGGAAAAGGGTGGTGACCTTTCCGGGGTTCCCGGCCTCTGGCTCAACGGAAGCTCCGGTCAGGTGAAGACCCCTGACAGACCTCCGGTGGAGGACCTGGATTCCCTTCCCCTCCTCGCGGATGTCTACAGGAAACACCTGAAGCCGGAGAACTACTTCTTCGCCGCAGCCAGATACCCTTCAGTCATGATGATCACCAGCAGGGGATGCCCCTTCAGATGTTCATACTGCGTATGGCCCCAGGTTCTCCACAAGGGCGGCTACAGGGCAAGATCCGCGGAGAATGTGGCGATGGAGTTCATGAAGATCCAGGAGTACTTCCCCCAGGTTCAGGAGATAGTTTTCGAGGACGACACCTTCAGTGTTGACTCCACCCGGGTCGAGGAAGTGTCCCGGGCCCTGTGGGAAGCCGGCAACCGGCTGCCATGGACGGCGAACACCCGGGCCAACCTCTCCCTGGACGCCATGAAGGCCATGAAGAGAGCCGGTTGCAGGATGATAATAGTGGGCTACGAGTCAGGCAGCCAGCAGATACTGAACAATGTGAGCAAGGGCACCACAGTGGAGCAGAACCTCGCCTTCGCCGAGAGGGCCAGGAAGGCCGGGCTAATGGTTCACGGATGTTTCATGGCCGGCAATCCCGGTGAAACTCTGGACTCCCTGGAGGAAACCTTCAAGATGGCCCTGAAGCTGAAACCCGACACCGCCCAGTTCTTCCCTGTGATGGCCTACCCCGGGACAAGGCTCTACCATGGCTTCGCAGAGGAAGGCCGGCTCAGGACCGAAGACTACAGGGAATGGCTCACCCCGGAAGGTCTCCACAACTGCGTTGTGGACCTGCCGGGCCTCCCGGCGGAAACCCTGGTTGACTGGTGCGACGATGCCCGAAGAAGGTTCTACCTCAGACCCGGCTACCTTGCTTACAAGGCGATACAGAGCGTTCTTCATCCCTTCACCGAGGGAAGAAGGACCCTGCGGGCATTCTCAACCTTCAGAAAGCACCTGTTCAGGAGGAAAAGGTGAAGAAGTCCGCCATCTTCCTTGGCATGATCCTCGACGGCGCCGCGGTTTTCCTCGCCCTTTACCTCTCCGCCCTTGCAAAGTTCAGATGGGGTATTTTCCCCGGAGTATCAACCATCTCCGTAGGGGTGATCACCGCAGGAAGTCTGTTCTCCATCCTTTACTGGTGGATCATCTTCGCCGCCACCGGGGCCTACAGGCTTCACTGGGACAGAAGCTGGGCCGACGAGATCAGGATGGTGTTCAAGCCGGTTCTCGCTGGTTTCGTGATCCTTTCCCTCTTCGCCTTCCTGGTCACTCCGGAGGCATCCATTGGCAGGTGGGTCTTCTTCATTTACTTCACCCTGATGAACATACTGGTGTTCGCAGCCCGGTGTGCCTCCAGGCTCTTCGAAAGGCGGCTGGCCAAGAGGGGTGTCCTTCAGCGGAACGCTCTGGTGATAGGGCTTGGAGAACCGGCCAGGGAGCTGGTTGATTATCTTGAGGTAAACCCTTCCCTGGGCTACTGCATAAAGGGTTTCATAACCCCGCCCCATCCCGTTGCCGTTCCCTCCATACTCGAGAAGCCCCTTGGGAGCATAGAGGACATCGACAGGCTGTCCGGTGAACTGGGCATAACCGACCTCCTTGTTACCATAGCGTCCAATTTCCACGACGATGTGCTGTCGGTGATGATGCCAGCCGTGCAGAACCGCCTCCGCGTGAAGCTGCTGCCGGACCTCTTCGATGTGGTGGCAGGTCATGTGCACAACACCCAGATACTGGGTCAGCCCCTCATGGAGCTTCTCCCTGACAGGCTCTCCTTCTGGGAGAAGCTTGTGAAGACCGCAGGGGACTATCTTATCAGCCTCTTGGTGATCATCCTGGGAATGCCCATCTGGATCGCCGTCAGCCTTGCTGTTGTGATCGACTCCCCGGGCGGCGTCTTCTACCGGCAGAAGAGAACGGGAGAGGGAGGCAGGGAGTACAGGATATTCAAGTTCCGCTCCATGGTCCGCGATGCCGAGAAAAAGACCGGCGCCGTCTGGGCGGGCAGGGACGACTCCCGGGTAACAAAAGTAGGCAAGTTCATACGAAAAACCAGAATAGATGAGGTCCCCCAGTTCCTGAACGTTCTCACCGGCGATATGGCGGTGGTGGGGCCAAGGCCTGAACGCCCGGAGATCATCCGGGAGTTGAGGACGATCTACCCATTCTACGACAAGAGACTGACGGTGAAGCCGGGGATCACCGGCTGGGCCCAGGTGAAGCTGGAATACGACACCAGCGTCGAAGACGTTTCGAAAAAACTCAAACACGACTTTCAGTACATAGAGAACCAGTCGCTGTTCCTTGACCTGGAGATACTGGCAAGGACAGTTATCGTGGTTCTTACGGGCAGGGGCGCTCACTGAGCCCCGGGAAAGGAAAGAGATGCCTGTACCTCTTCTGGACATCAACAGACAGCATGCAGACATAAAGGAAGAACTCAAGAAGGTGTTTTCCGAAGCTCTGGATACTTCCAGATTCATTAAAGGGCCTGAGATGGAGGAGCTTGAACGGGAGTTCGCCGAGTATTCGGGTACCTCCCACGCAGTGGGCTGCGCGTCAGGGACCGACGCCCTGATCCTTGCCCTTCAGGCCGCCGGCCTGAAGCGTGATGAGCTTGTTGTAACGGTTCCCTTCACGTTCTTCGCAACCGCAGGAGCCGTTGTCCGCGCAGGGGGGAATCCTGTTTTCGTGGACATCCTTCCGGACACGTTCAACATGGACCCGGACAGGCTCAAGGGCTGGCTCAACGACAACTGCGCCATAACCCAGAGAGGGGTCGTTCACAGACCCTCCGGGCAGAGGGTGGCGGCAGTGCTCCCGGTGCACATCTTCGGCCAGGTCTCGAACATGGATTCCATACTTTCGATCTGCAGGGATTGGGAACTGCCGGTCATCGAAGACGCCGCCCAGGCGGTTGGGGCAAAATGGCGGGACAGGCGGGCCGGCTCCCTGGGAGACATGGGCTGCTTCAGCTTCTTCCCCTCTAAGAACCTGGGAGCACTGGGCGACGGAGGTATGGTAACGACCTCCAGCGAATCCCTGGCCAAAAGGCTGAGAAGTCTCAGGGAGCACGGGGGCAGCGGCTACCTCCATTGCGAGGTGGGCACGAACAGCAGACTTGACGCGCTTCAGGCTGGTTTCCTCAGAGTAAAGCTCCGCCGACTGGAGGAGTGGCATCAGGGAAGGCGCCGGAACGCGGAGGCCTACAATGAAGCCTTCTCTTCCATCTCAGAAGTTACCACTCCGGTGATAGATCCCAGGGCATGGTCCATCTTCAACCAGTACACCCTCATGGCCCGGGACAGGGATGGTCTTCTGAACCACCTGCGAAGCCGGGAGATCGGCTGTGCCGTCTATTATCCTCTGCCACTTCATCTTCAGGAATGCTTCAGCCACCTGGGATACCGGAAGGGCGACTTCCCGGTATCCGAGGACTGCAGCGGGAAAGCGATTTCCCTGCCTGTTTTCGGCGAACTGAGGGAGGACGAACGGAATGAGGTCATTACTGCGGTGGAGGAGTTCTACCGGGGTTAACGCCCTGACGGTGATCCTGCTGGCATCCGCCGCTGGAGCAGGGAATCTCGTGGAGAATACCCTTGAAACCGGGGAGAATCTCCTGGATACACCACAGCTTGTGTTGCTGGGGGCCGGGGGTATTTCCTCCCTGGTCACTGCTCAGCTGGAGAATGATGAGGGGTCCACCGGCTTCCTTCAGGGTGAACCCTTCCGCACCGCCGACAAGGTGGACGATTTCCTTTTCGGACCGTTCCTGCCGGCTTCAGCGGCGGGGGTGTGGCTAGGGGGAATGGCCCTGGACAGCCCGTGGACGGAAGAGTTCGGCGAGGAGCTCTGCCGGGGTCTTTTCTGGACATACGGAGTCACCGCGGGCATGAAGTACGCAGCCGGCAGAACGAGACCCGACGGAACCGACCCGCTGAGCTTTCCCTCCGCCCACGCAGCCGGCGCTTCCTGCACAGCAGCGGTGTTATGGAACAGGTATGGCCCCTCCGCAGGGGTTCCCGCGGCGGCCATTGCCCTCTATACCTGTCTGTCGCGGGTCAACACCGGCAGGCATTTCCCTTCTGACGCGGTGATGGGAGCCGCGCTGGGAACCGCCTGCGGCCTTGCAGCTTCCCTTTCCGAGGATAATGGCGACAGGGAGTACAGGATAGGATTCATGATCTCCATCGACACAAGCGGAAGGATGATGGCCTCGCCATGGTAAGGAAACGGATAGAGAGCTTCGGACATGCATTCAGGGGACTCGGAACCCTGGTAAAGAGCCAGGTCAATGCAAGGATACATCTGGCCGCCACGGTTGCGGTGATATTGCTGGGCCTTCTTCTGAAGGTGACCTTGATCGAGTGGGCGGTCCTCGCTCTGGCCGCTGGAATGGTCTGGGCCGCTGAGGCCCTCAACACAGCCGTTGAGTTCCTTGCGGACAGGGTGGCTCCCGAGAGGCACGAACTGGTCCGCAGGGCCAAGGACACCGCAGCAGCAGGGGTTCTTGCCGCCTCCATTGCCGCGGCTGCGGCGGGTCTTCTTATATTCCTGCCTCATATTCTTCAATAGGATCCGGGGAGTGAAAAATGCTTGACAGGAAAAGGCTCAGGAAAGAACCCCATCTCATAGAGCAGGCCATCGCCGCCAAGAACGAAAAGGCCAAGCTCGATCTCTGGACAGCCGCCGACACGGAAAAGCGCAGTCTGATGCTCCAGGTGGAGAACCTCAGGAACACCAGGAACGAGCTCTCCAGAACGGTTGCCATGAAAAAGCGCCAGGGTGAGAACGCCGACCTCGAGGTTGAGGAGAGCAGGAAGACAGGCGAGGAGCTCTCCGCCCTGGAGAAGAGGCTCTCCGTCCTCGATGAGGAACTGAACGCAATGGAACTCTCCTTCCCCAACGTTCCCGATGCCGATGTTCCAGTGGGAGGCGAAGAGAACAACATCGTCATGGAAGAGGGCGGAACGATGCCCTCCTTCCAGTTCCAGCCCAGACCGCACTGGGAGCTAATGGAAAATGTGTTCCTCCCGGCAGAATCCGGCAAGATTACCGGCTCCAACTTCATACTGTTCAGAGGATGGGCCGCAAGGCTGCAGAGGACCCTTATCAGCTGGATGCTGGACACCCACACCGAGAACGGCATGGAGGAAGTATGGCCGCCTTTCCTGGCCAACAGGGACTCCATGACCGCAACGGCTCAGCTTCCCAAGATGGAAGACGACATGTACGAGATCGCCAGGGACGGGCTTTTCCTTATCCCCACCGGTGAGGTTCCCATAACCAACCTCTACAGGAATGCCATGCTGGAAGAGTCGGAGCTTCCGCTAAGGCTCTGCGGCTACACCCCCTGCTTCCGCAGGGAAGCTGGAAGCTACGGAAAGGACACCAGAGGGCTCAACAGGGTTCACCAGTTCGAAAAGGTGGAGATGGTGCGGTTCGAGCACCCTGACAGATCTGATCAGGCCCACATGGAGATGGTAAAACATGTTACGGGGATGCTGGACGAACTGGAACTGCCCTGGAGAATACTTTTACTGGCCACCGGCGACCTGAGCTTCGCCGCCGCCAGGTGCTATGACATCGAGATATGGTCAGCCGGCCAGGAAAAGTGGCTCGAGGTCTCCTCGGTCTCCAACTTCAGGGACTTCCAGGCGAGAAGGGGCTCGGTCCGCTTCAAGCCCGCCGGGGGCGGAAAGCCGCAGTTCGTGCATACGCTGAACGGTTCGGGTCTTGCGCTTCCGAGACTCATCGCTGCGCTGGTGGAGAACCACCAGACGGAAGACGGAAGGATGAGGCTGCCTGAAGCCCTTGCGGTCAGAATGGGAACGGAGATACTGGGCTAGCCCTTTTTCTTCTTCCCCCTGAACTTCATATCCTCTGCCATTTCCCTGAGGAGTGAGTTCCACTTCTCCCAGGCTTCAGGGTGCTCCCTTTTCATTTCATCGGCCCTCTCCCTGGCGAACAGGAAGGCGCAGATCATCAGGAAAGCTATGATGAAGGTCTCTATCCATATGTAGAGCCTCTTGGGCTTGCTCTTCCAGCCTGGATGCCTGGGCGGGTCCAGTATCCTTATCGAGCTGACTATGTTGTCCTCCTGCACCCGTGCCTGCTCCACCTGAAGCTCAAGGGCGCTGACCATCTTCAGGTGCATCTCGAAATCGGTCCTGAGCCTGGCATATTCGATCAGGGCGGGGGGGAGATTCGACAGCCCCGGACCAATGTCTACGCCTCCGGTGCCGGAGCCGGATTCAATCATGGCAATGGCTTCGCTGAGAGCCTGTGCTTCGGTCTCCAGTTCCAGTATCTGGGCTGTGGTTCCATACCTTATGCCGTTGCGGATGGCGTTGGCCATCAGGGTCGTCTCTATGTACCTGCCCTTCATCTCGGCGAGGACGGACATCAGTTCGGTGATCTCCTCCTCGGGCATGATGGTACCGTACTCCCCCTCGAATGAAAGAAGCCTGGCCGTGGTGCCTTCAAGGGCGGCGCGGGCGGCAGTCAGCTGATTCTCGGTCAGAGCCCTGCTCTCCTCGAACCTGGCCCTTGTGATGCTGGTATTGATGCTGTCCAGGAGGAAAATGACCCTCTCGGAAACCTCAACCGAGTAGAGAGGATTCTTTGTGGTAACCTCGATGGTGATCATGCCCGCGGAACCCACACGTGCCGAGTAGTTCTTCGCGAACTCCAGTCTGGCCCTGTACATGGCCACTTCGGGGCGATCGCCCCAGTCCTCGTTTATCCCCGTGGTATCGGCATAGCCGGTGCTCTCTATAACATTGTCGATGAGTGTTCTACTGTTGAGTATCTCGGAGTAAACATCGGAAAGGGTGGTCATAAGTGGAAGGGAATAGCCCATTCCTCCACTGAAGAAACCGGCAAAGTCCCCCAGGGACAGTCCGCCGATGTTAAGACCCGGGGAGGCGGGTTCCTCCGGGGGTAGTATCACCGTCTTAACCGTGTAGCTCTTGGGGAGCAGATATGTGATGCCCACGGTTATGGCCATGACTATCAGCAGTGTTCTTACTACGAATTTTCTGTTCTTCAGCAGAACGTACAGAAAACTGGTGGCCTTGTTGCTCATCTGATCCCCTAGTTCAGTTGGTTATGCTCTGATATGAAATGATAACGGTTGCAACTCCTGTGAGGATGGCGAGGTACTCCTGCCAGAACTGCACGGGAACCCTGGGGACCTCTATCATCACCCCCGGGGGTACGACATCGTCAAGTTCAGCATCGGTACTTTCGCCGCTGGGATCGATGATCCTGAGGGATCCCCTCCTGGCAGCGGAGTTGAAACCGCCGGCCATCCCGATGTAGTAGGAAACCGGCATACCGGGGGAGTAGGGAACGGGTGTGGGCTTCATTACCTGCCCCACTACGCTGACGTACCTGTTGGAGAAGGGAACCACTATCCTGTCTCCGGGAAGCAGAATGGGCGAACCGGAAGAACCGGCCCCATCGATGTCAGTCATCTCAAAGGGAATAACCGCGTCATCTGAACAGGTGCTCCGCCTGGAAACGAACAGGGACTGGAGGTCACTCTCCTGGCTTATCCCCCCGGCCCTCTGAATGGCCGAGGCGGCTGTCTCTCCCTCGACATACTCGAGGATGACCCGCCTGAATGGCAGGATGTCCCGGGACTGCTCCATGACCTCGGTCTCCATCTCCATGATCGCGCCGGAGGTAAGGGCTCCCTCGATGACTATGCTTCCCCTGGAAGGATACAGGTGAATCCTGGTGTTCCTGTGCATGAGTGGGTTGGAGGACAGGTTCCCGTGCATTGTGAAATCATTGAGATCATAGAAAGAGGAGTCACCTTCCAGAGTGATTATCAGTACGCGGGACAAGGCAGCGGTGGCGGTAGCGCCACCGGCTTCTTCAATGGCTTCACTGAGCCTCGTAAGCCCGTTCACCGTTATCATTCCCGGGCTGCTTACCTGCCCGGTGACCGGGATCTCGAAATTAGCGGAACGGGCCAGTCCGGAAGTCACGGCGAAGCTTCCGTAGCTGCCCCTGACCATCTGCTCTATTATGGCCTGCAGCTCAGCAAGGTTCAGCCCGTCCACAATCACCGGAGGCATTCCGGGCACACTGAGGAAACCGTCGAGCCCCACCGGGAGCACTATTGTGGAAATGGACTCCTCCGACCTGGCGAAGGGCACTCCGCCGGGGAAAGATATCCATATATTGTCTCCATAACCAACCTGGTATTCTTCGGGATCGAAGTAATCTGCGGAGGTAAGCTGAAAATCCCCGTCAAGACCGGTAAAGTCGGATCCCATACCCAGAGGAACGGCCAGAAGTGACAGCACCGCCGCATATCCGAAAAGAACCAAGAAAACCTCCTTGCTGCGCTATCTGGCGCTGTGATCCCAGATCGCTTCCGATCTGGCGGTCAGGGCCTTGAAAACACCCATCAGGGAAGCTGAGCACATGAGCCAGAAAAAATAGGGAAGCTTCAGTGCGTAGGGCATTGACCCCTTCATGAGTTTCCCGGCAAGTGCCAGAAGGTTGAATATAACCACGGACAGGAAAAGAGGGTTCGTCAATGAATCGGCGAAACCGAGGAATATCCCTGCCAGGGAGGCGGTTATTGCGAAAATGCCCATGTTCCAGCGCAGCACCTTGTGAATTGCCAACTGGGAAAAAAGACCGATCCTGCCCCTTTTCAGAGCTTTCCCCATCAGACTGAATGCCGAGCCCATCATCCAGCTCACGATCCTCACAAGCCTGTGGTACTGGCTGGAATTGTCCGGCGTGGGCTCCGCTGCAACGGCCTCAGGATTGTAGACACACATGAATCCCTTCACCCTGGTGGTTACGGCCGTCTCGAAATCGTCAGCTCTGGAGGGATCAGGAGGGTCATACAGGGACTTCCTCACGGAAAACACCGCTCCGGTTGCTCCGAGTACCGCGCCTACACGGCTGCCAAGGGCCTTGAGCATCTGTTCATAGCGCCAGTAAATGGACTCGCATGTTACATTGTTAAGGCTGTTCTGCTTGCTGCCGTCGACACAGCCTACCCTTGGGTCGGCGAACGGCTCAACCAGTTCCCGTACGGTGTTGGTCCGGAACTCGGTGTTGGCATCGGTGAATACCAGTATCTCCCCTCTGGCCAGTTTGGAGAGTTCCACCATTAGGGCGGATTTCCCCAGCCTCTCCTCGGAACGGAGGAACCGCACCCTTTCATCGGAAAAGGACTTCACGATGGAGTCCGTTGAATCCGTAGAAACATCGGAAGCAACAAGTATCTCATATCTGTTCCTGGGATAGTCCTGCTCAAGAAGGTTCCGTATCCTGTTCGCTATGCATTTTTCTTCGTTCCTGGCGGCAACCATGACCGAAACCATGGGATACTCCTCAAAGGAGCCCTTGAACCTCCGCCCGGCCAGGGTTCCCAGGAGAAGCATGAAGAGAGGGTAGAAAACCATGGGAACGAGAATGAGCCCCACGGACACCACGAAAAGATACCCGAGAAATGCGATCAGAATTGACTCCCCCTATTTGAACGATGTCCGAAATCTATAGTTAATACTCTTCCTTCATGCAA
>Ga0209203_1000129_pt1 | contig 64146 bp, 66 predicted proteins | sample AD_UKC109_MetaG_FD_184423 | JGI IMG/M metagenome (GOLD analysis project Ga0209203, IMG submission 184423) | Active sludge microbial communities of municipal wastewater-treating anaerobic digesters from Hong Kong - AD_UKC109_MetaG (SPAdes)... | ecosystem: Engineered > Bioreactor > Anaerobic >... | reverse complement strand
TATAAAGCCAATTTCGGGAACTGGATCGACAGAGACAAATTCAACGCCTGCTCCACCGTCACTCATCGAGAAGACATCCCTCACCTCGACGTTGTGCACAGTGGCGTTGCCGACGTTGAATATCGCGATTGTGTACTCGATTTCGTCCCCTTCGGCTGCAGACTTCTTAGATGCGGTCTTGTTCACTGTCAATTTTGCGGCGGGGCACTTCTCCAGAGACGAAGGGGCTGTAAGCTGGCTATTCTCCAAACCTCCATCGTAGGTGGAGGGGGCGTTTTTTGATTCGCAAAAGATTGATGTCGTTTCAGCGAATTGGTCACCCTCGAAGATATCGTTTGTGGCCAGGACAAATCCGGTCAGCAAAACGCCAACTAAGGCCAACCCCAGCATGAAAGTGACTTTCGAATGGAAACGATTGGGCAAGATTTCCCACCAATACGGGTTGATTTTTTACAGAATCAATATCATAGATAATGTTTTTGTTATGTTTGACAGAATTTTCGCTCAGAAGTCCTGCATCCAAAGGGAAGACGTTATTAGTGACGACATCAATTAGAGCGGATGAGAAATCCGGACGGTTCATATTAAGATACGGCGCAAGGAGGCGGTCCGACGCTACAGATTGAAGATCTCTGGGTGAGCATAGGGGATAAGCAGGTCCTCAAAGGGGTGAACATGAGCGTGGGGGACGGCGAGACCCACGCCCTCTTCGGCCCCAACGGCTGCGGCAAGACGACGCTGCTCAGCACCATAGCGGGAATCCCACGGTACGTGGTGGATAGCGGAACGATCAGGTTCAAGGGCGTGGACATAACTTCGATGCCGATGCACGAGCGGGCGCGGCTTGGGATCGGTATCGCCTTCCAGCACCCGCCCACCATAAGGGGGCTGAGGGTTTTGGACATGATCAAGCTCTGTAACCCCCAGGCGAACGCGGAGAATATCCTGGCGGACCTCGACTTCACCGAGTTCGCCGACCGGGAGGTTAACAAGGGCTTCTCAGGCGGCGAGGTGAAGAGGTCGGAGATGGTCCAGCTCCTCGCCCAGGAGCCGGACTTCGTGATGCTCGACGAGCCCGACTCGGGGGTGGACCTGGAGAACATCAAGGTCATTGGGAGGGCGATAAACACCCTCACCCAGAAGGATCTCAGGCCGAGCGCGAGGAAGAAGTCCGGGGTGATCATCACCCACTTCGGCCACATCCTCGACTACATGTCGACGGACAAGGCCCACGTCATGATCGAGGGTACGATCGTCTGCTCTGGAAGCCCAAGAGAGATCCTGGAACAGATCAAGGTCAACGGATACGAGGGGTGTGCTGCATGTCTATGTCCCGTCTAGAGGAGAAGGCGAAAAAGGCCAAGGATAAGATGGCCGCGCTGGGGACGGATATCGATATCGAGAGCTACGATTCCGAGGCCGAGGACTTCGGCGAGATCGAGACCCTGGAGATGCTCCCCGAGGACGTCCAGACCGCCGCCCTCAGCGCCGGGGTCAGCCTCTCGGGCGAGTCGGCGGGCGACTACTTCCAGGTCGACCAGTCGGCGGTCCATCGGGAGTCCGCCATGGAAGGGGTCGAGGTGATGGAGATCGGCGCCGCCCTCAAAAAGCACAGCTACCTTGCGGACTACTTCTGGAAGCTCGTCCCCATCGACGCCGACAAGTTCACCGCCGACGTCGGGATGCATCCGCCGGCGGGCTACTTCATCCGGGCAAAGCCCGGCACCAAGACCGTATTTCCCCTCAAGACGTGCCTTTACATGGGGGGCAAAAACAAGCGCCAGAGGGTCCACAACGTCGTCATCGCCGAGGAGGGGTCCGATCTTCACATCATCACCGGCTGCACCACCCCGTCCCACGCGGGAAGGGGCCTCCACCTGGGGGTCTCCGAGGTCTACGTCAAGAAGAACGCCCACGTCACCTTCACCATGGTCCACAACTGGGGCGAGGAGATCGAGGTGAGGCCGAGGGGCGCAAGCCAGGTCGAGGCGGGCGGGTCCATCTCCGAGAACTACATCACCCTCACCCCGGTCAAAAGCCTCCAGGCCTTCCCCACCGCCAACCTCGTCGGCGAGGGGGCGGTCGCCAGCTTCAACACCATCATGTACGCCCGAAGAGGAAAGATCGACATCGGAAACCAGACTATTCTCGCAGCCCCCCACACCAGCGCCGAATCGATATCAAGAGTCGTCTCCACCGGCGGCGAGATAATCAACCGGGGCCGGATGGTGGGTAAGGTCCCCGACATCAGGGCTCACGTAGAGTGCGTCGGCCTGATCCTCACCGAGAATGGGAGGATCTACTCGATCCCGGAGCTGGACGGCTGGTGCGGAGGGCTCGACATGTCCCACGAGGCGGCCGTCGGCAAAATCTCCCAGCAGGAATTGGAGTACCTGATGGCAAGAGGCCTCTCCACCGACGAGGCCACCAGCGTCATCGTTCGAGGGTTCCTCGACGTCGAGATCAAGGGGCTACCCCCAGCCCTAAAAGAGGAGATCAAAAAGATCACAAAGCTCGAGGAGATCCACGGAGGCTCCTGAAGCCGATAAAATAACTTTAGATCAGAGAGGCGAATTCAGAGGCGATCTCCTCGGCGAGGTCGTCCCTGCTCTTCTCGGTGACGGTGAAAAGCGAGAACTCCTTTCGGATCCTTTTTGCGAGAGGATGCTGGGACTTCGCGTGGACGACGACGATCATCGGTTTGTCGGATTCGAGGGCCGTCTCCACCGCCCTGACGAAACCATCGGAGAATAGCTCCATCGGCCCCACCTCGTCGATCACCACCAGCTCCGCCTCTTCTGCCGCCCTCTCGACCGCCCTCGCCCCGACCTCCTCCAGATCCCGGAGGTTGACTCTGTATTTTCCGAGCCTCGGCCCCTCCCCCTCAATCGAGGCGAGAGTTCCGACCTCGCCACCCATTAAGTCCAGAAGCTCAAAGCCGACCCTCTTTCCACCGCGCTGGACATCTCTGGCCAAGACCCCGCCCGCCCGGCAGCCGAGCCGGTCGAGGATTTTCGCAAGAAGCGTCGACTTTCCAGCGCCAGGGGCGCCAGTTAAGGCAACTCGTCTGGACATCTCTCAGCCCTCACCCGCTCGACGAACCTGCTGAGGCTTTCTACGTCTTTTATCTCCCGCCGGACCATCCGCTTCAGCCTCTCCCTCGTCTCGGCGTCGACCCTAGCTCCCGTCCCCTGGAAGTGCAGTTCCATCCTTCTTGCCAGCTCCTCTCCGGCCCGGTCCCAGTCGGTGAGGATCACAACCTCTTTGTAATCCCGAGCCGCCTCCTCGGCAATCTCCAGAGCGGGCCTCCGGGACGCCCTGATGATGGGTCCCTCGACCCCCAGGTCCCGAAGGGATCGCTCGTCACGAACCCCCTCCACGATTATCGCCGCCCCTTCCTCTGAGGCCTCGACGAGGGTGGCGATCAGCACCTCAAGAGACTCGGGATCGAGGCTCGGCTTTCTCGGTCTCGGCTCGCGACCTTTCCGGCCGCTCCTGCTCCTTCTGCTCATGGGGTCGGGATATCCTCTCTTAAAAGCAGCCTCTCGGCCTCGTCTGCATCGATTCCCAAAACCAGGACCGTCTTCCGGGAGCTCTTCTGGCCAGCGGTCACAGAGACCCTCTCGGCACCGATCCCGAAGAGGTCGGCGACGGCTTTTTCGAGCTGGAGGTTCGCCCTGCCTTTCGTCGGCCTCTCGGTGAGCTTCGCCTCCAGAGACTTCCGCCAGGGGTTGAAGCCCGATGGAACCAGAAGCCTGCTCGACCCCGGGGCCACCTCGAACCTTATGAGAACCCCCCGGGGGTGGGGGTCGATCGCCTCCCGGATCGGATCGGGACCGTTCATAAGAGAAAAGCGCCTCCGAGGCGACTTAAAGCTTTGCTCCCGCCGGCCGGCATTTGCTTTCAATTCAACAAATGTGATTTAAACTGGAAATAAATGGCCGAATTCTTTTCAAGTTCCCTCAAAATCGCAATATGGGGCAATGTTAAAATAACCTGAAGACCATGACGATTAAGGTTTTCATGCAGATTAGGCAAGTTGTCGTCCTGGCTGATGAGTCTTCAGAGGTTAACGATTTTCTTCGCGACCTGGAGCAGAGGGGGCTTGAGATCCAGAGATCCAACGCCTCTGAGATCCTTAGGGAGGTTGCCTCTTCTGAGGGCGGCAGGTGGGGTGGACCTGACCGCCTCATCCTGTGCGATCAAAACTTCGATTTCGAACCGTTCGGATCAGTGATCGTCAGAGAAGCTGCAAAGAACGGGTGCACAGTCCTGATCGGCTCTGATCGACTCGGGAGCGTCGCCGAGGAGCTGACGGCGGGGGGCACCCTTTCCGAGGAGACGAGAAGGGAGCTCGCCTCTGAGGCGATTTATCGGTGCATATCGGGGGAGGCGGAGAAGCTTTCGGCGCTCCAGGGGGAGAGCCCCCACTACCTCGTCAAGACCTACGAGAAGGTGCAAGACCTCAGGTACGGAGAGAACTGGCACCAGAAGGCATCATTATATCAGAGGCCCGGAGGGCTCGGCCTCCACCGGGCCCCAAAGCTCTGTGGAAAGGAGATGTCCTACAACAACGTCGTCGACGCCGAGGCGACCCTCGAGATGCTGATCGACCTGATGGAGTACGACGGCGCGAGGGAAGATAGGACCCTGGCCGTGATCGTGAAGCACGCCAACCCCTGCGGCGTCGCCTACGGCCAGAACAAGGTGGAGGCCTACAGAAGGGCCCTGGCCACCGACCCCAAGAGCGCTTTCGGCGGAGTCATCGGCTTTTCGGAGCCGGTGGACGCGGATCTGGCAGAGGTGATGCGCGACCACTTCATCGAGGTCTTGCTGGCGCCGGGCTACGACCCCGAAGCCCTCGAGATCCTCCGGGAGAAGCAAAACCGGCGCATCCTGGACGTCAGCGAGCTTCTCTTGGGACATGACCGGCTTTACCAGGGCCGCCAATCGAAAAGCGTCTTCGGCGGCCTCCTGGTCCAGGACTACGATACCGGAGACATATTGGAGTGGAAGGTGGTGACGGAGCGGGGTCCCACTCCTGCCGAGACGATGGCCCTGAGGTTCGCCTGGAAGGTGACCAAGTACGTCAAGTCCAACGCCCTTGTCTACGCCACCCCAAACCAGATCGTCGGGATCGGCTCGGGCCAGGTCAGCAGGGTGGACTCGGCCCGGTTCGGGGCTGAGAAGGCCGAGGAGCACGGCCTGGAGACGAAAGGCACGGTAGCGGCCACCGACTCCTTCTTCCCCTTTCGAGACGGCCTTGACCGGACCTTCGAGGCTGGAGCCACCGCCGTGGTCCATCCGGGCGGCTCCATAAGGGACGCTGAGGTGATCGAAGCTGCAAACGAACACGAGATGGCCATGGTCTTCACAGCCATGCGCCACTTCAGACACTGAAAAAGAACCGTCGTTCAAAGCCCAGGCGAAAATAATCGGGTCGACCCCAGCCCAGGCTTTGATATCCCTTTTGATATTGGTCCTCTCCCTGGGAGGGCCAGCATCCTGCGATGCGATCGTCGCCTCCGGCGACGTCCAAGAAGCCATCGGCAGTGCAATGCCAGGGGACACTGTGATCGTCTCTGCCGGAGAGTACGAGCCGTTTACAGTCGACAAGACCCTCACCATCCAGGGGGTCGGCTCACCTTCGGCCAGCGCCCGTACCCAGACCCCCGCGATCTCCATCAGGGCCGACGGTGTCAGGCTCATCGGCTTCGAGGTGGCGGGGGTTCCGAGGAACCAGGATGACAAGTTCAATTACTACATGGACCAGTCAAGCCGAAAGCCCTACTACACCCTCAACCAGCCCAACTCGGGAATCCTGTTGGACGGCGACGACGTAGTCATCGAGGAAGTGACGGTGGTAGGATCAGAGGCCGGCATCCTGGTCGAAGATGCCAGAAACTTCACCATAAGAAATTCGTCCTTTGAGAGATGCGATAAAGGCCTTTTGCTTCAAGATTGTGACGGCGGCAAAATCGAGGATTGCTCGTTCTTGGAATGCAAGAAATACGGAGCCTACCTAGAGGGCTGCGAGGGTATTTCGATCGAGAAGAACAAAGCCGCCGAAAACTCCGGCGTGGGGATTATGCTGAAGGAGTCAAAACGATGCTCGGTCATGGATAACGAGTTCGTCGAAAACTGGCAGGGTCTATTCCTCTGGAACTCATCCTTCTGCGACCTGGTGGAGAACAGCGCGGATCGGAACGTATACTACGGGATGGTCATATCCCTGGGGTCCAACAACTCGATCGTGAATAATAATGCAAGAAAAAGCGGCGGAGGGGAGTTCAACCTCCCGGGGATCGGAATCAGCCTCCAGGAGAACAGCTCCCACAACCTGGTGGCGGGAAACGTCCTGGAAGAGAACCTCAACGGCCTGGACCTGACGAGAGGCTGCCGGTTCAACCTGATAACCTGCAATGAGATCTCCGAGAACAGCAACGGGATCCGACTGGACAAGAACGAGAACAACCTCGTCTACAGAAACAACTTCAAGCGCAACCTCATAACAGGCTACGACAACGCCAGCCACAACTTCTGGAACGCCTCGGTGGGGAACTACTACGACGACTATCCCGGCCGGGACCGGGACGGCGACGGGACTGGGGACGACCCCTACTGGATACCAAAAGGGAGCAGCTGCGCCGTAGACTGGCGGCCCCTGATGCAGCCCGCCGAGAAAGAGGTCGATCCCGAGACGGCATGGGAAGACCTCGCCCGTTACGCCACCTACAATCCCGCCGACGACCTCCCTTACAAGGTAGAAAACCAGATGATAGTGATCGGGACGAAACCGCCATCCAAGTGGTGGGGCTAAGTCCCGATCTTGATCGGCTCCGCCATCGACCGCAACGTGGCGATGGCCGAGAGGGCGGCCAGATAGCTGGTCTTGGGATTTCGAGGGGATGGGACGTTCTCGACCCTGGTGGTGATCCGCCCGAAGTTCCCCTCGGCCGTAATCTGGTGGACGTTGACATCAATGTCGGGGTCGGCCACTATTTTGACCATCACTGTGACCCCTCGGGCCGTGAGGCTCAAGGTCGCCGCAACGTTGACGTTGGCAGGAAAGGCCTTCACAGCCTCTTCGGCGGGCCCCTCGAATATAACAGTGGGCTCAGTGATGGCGTCAAGATCGATCTGCATTTCTTCGATATAAGGAGCGCCCAAAAACCCCTTCGGGTTCTTGGTGGTGGTGAGGGTGACGAGGTCGATCCTTCCGACCCCCGCGGACTTCAGGCCGTCGAGCCCCGATATCGCTCCCGAGGGGAGGTAGATCCTGCACCCGTGCTCTCTGGCGAGATCCTCCACCATCTGACGTAGGCGTCCGTCGAGGAGGGCGCCGACGCTCATGATCATTAGGTCTCTCCCCCTCGTGAGAGCTGCCTTCGCCACCGCGGGGACGGCCCGTTGAGAAGCCGCCTCCACCACGATCTCAGACCTCTCCACCAGATCCTCCAGGCTCAAAAGCTGAGGCTTGGCCAACAGATCCTTCATCAGCTCCCGCGCCCTATCCTCGTTACGATCGAAGACCGCCACCAGCTCAGCCGCGATATCGCCGCTGTCTATGGCTTTTGCGATCTCCGTCCCGATCGCGCCGCAACCAACCAGCCCTATTTTCAGAACCATCGCAGCCTATAAATCGATGAGACAACAAAACTTTTGCGGTATGCTATCGTCAGAGCTGGAGCGGTTCGCGAGGGAAGACCTGGGGGAGTGGGACGACTCCAGCGCGATCGTTCCAGAAATAAGTGCAGAAGCCGTCATCCTTGCCAAGGAGGAGTGCATCGTTTCAGGCCTCAAAGAGGCCGTTCAGATCTTGAAGTACTTCGGGCTTGAAGGAGAAGGCATCGTCCCGGAGGGGGCTTGCGCCGACGCGGGCTCGATAGTGATGACCATCAGGGGCCGGGCGAGGGCCATCCTCCAGGCCGAGAGGCTGGTCTTGAACTTCATGAGCCGAATGAGCGGGATCTCGACTTTGACCCGCGACTGCGTCGGAAGGGCGGGGAACGTCAGAGTGGCTTGCACCCGGAAGACGACTCCAGGCTTTCGATCCTTCGAGAAGAGGGCCGTGGTGGTGGGGGGAGGAGACCCTCACCGGTTCGACCTATCAAGCTCCGTCATCATCAAGGACAACCACCTGAAGCTGATGAGCCTCGAAGAGGCCCTTCGCGCCGCCAGGCTCCGGGCCAGCTTCACCAAGAAGATCGAGGTGGAGGTGGAGCGCCTGGAGGACGCACTGAAGGCGGCATCTCTCGGGGCTGACATAATAATGTTCGACAACATGCAGCCCGAGACGATCCGGGAGGGGGTGGAGCTTCTAAAAAGGGAGGGGCTCCGAGACCGGGTACTTCTGGAGGCCTCGGGGGGCATAACCCCCGAGAACATCTCCGACTACGCCGCGGCGGGGGTGGACGTCGTCTCCATGGGAGCCCTCACCAGATCTGCCAAGTGGATCGACTTCAGCCTCGAGATCGAGAGGTGATCTCGGCCGGAGAGATCGTAAAAGGTGCATCGATCCTTCGATCTCGCATAGACCATAAACGTTATATCGATCGTTTAATGTCGTAGCGATCATAAACGTTATATCGATCGTTTATGATTACTCATATCCAACTTCGGTGAGTGGGAATGCGTTTGGTCTATCTTGTGGTGCTCGCGCTCTTGGTGTCGTCCATGCTGATGGCACCGATGGTGGCTGCAGCTTCAGATGAGGACGACGAAGATGACGACGAGATCACCTCTAGGGAGTTCTCCTTCAGAGTGGGCGACGGCGTCAAGATCGGAGACTACCGAGTGGAGCTGATAAGCATCGTATCGGTGATGGACGGGCTGATCGAGGTCAAGGTTTGGAAGAGGGTCAGCGACTTCGAAGACTGGCGGGTGATGGAAGACCACAGAGATGCCAACTTCGACGATGGGGCAGAACGCGGCGGCCTCACCCTCACGGTGATCGATATCTTCGACGAGGATACGGTCAGGATGAGGGCAGAATACAGGTCGGATTACGGGTACCCCCAGAAGTACGTGACCGAGAGGGCGAAGGCGCCCAAGAACCTGCCGAAGCTTGAAGTTGCGACGACCGTGGACAAAACCGATATCAGCGCCGGTGACGAGGTGAAGGTGACCATCACCGTGACCAACATCGGGAACGACACCGCCCGAGATATAGCCATTCAGGATTCCCCGCCTCTGCCCCAGTTCAGGTACCTGGCAGGCTATCCCCCCAAGATCAAAAACCAGCTCGCCCCCGGCGAGTCAGACCTCGCCGTCTACTCGATGGTGGCGGTAACGGAGGGCGAGGTGAAGATCCCAGCGACGGTGGCGAGGTACTCCGACTCCAAGTCGACGATCACATCCGCCAGCTCGCCTTCAATCAGCATCGAGATCAAGCCCAAGAGGAAGCCAGATCTGGTGCTGAAGGTCACCCCTCCAGGGCCGATCAAGCATGGAGGCGAGGGTGCGGTAAACGTCACAATCCAAAACAACGGCGATGCCAGCGCTTACAGGGTTGAGGTCAAGTCCGAGGTCAAATCTGGAGACGGCCTCGAGCTTGTAAAAGGAAGCCTTGATAAAAGCTTCTTTGAAATTTCGCCGGGGGAGTCGGAGAGCTACTCTGCAATCATCAAGGGGTCTCGGAGCGGAAGCTACGCCTTCGGCCTCAAAGCCAGCTACCAGGGCGACGGGGAGATGATGCAGAAGGAGACGTCCTTCGAGGTCTCCGTCCTGGAGAGGGAGTACAAGTACCTCTATTACCTGCCGATAGTCCCCATCCTGATAATGGGGGTCTGGCTCTTCAGACGGTACAAAGAATATAAATATTAAGTCGGAGTTTGAGGTTACGTCGGAGATGTTGGGTCCCGAAGAAGGGCAGATAAAAACCTCGAACGGGCTTAAAGCGGGTGGGTCTCGCATTTATAGAAGTCTGGACGGAGATCTATGTTGAACGTACTGATGCTGGGAATCGGCCAATGTGGGAACAGGATACTCGACGCCGTCAACAGGGAGTCCTTCGGCGGATCCTCAAAACTATCGAAATATTATTCTAGACAGAAGTTTCCCAGCAGGGTCGAGACTCTGGCGATAAACACCGCCGTCAACGACCTGAAGGAGCTGAAGTTCACCGCCGCCAAGGACAGGCTCCACGTCCCAAACCTCCATGGGGTCGGAGCAAATCGGAGCATAGGCAAGCAGGGCTTCTGGGACAACCGGGAGATGATCATGGAGGAGATCGAGAGGAGGGGAGACTTCGACATCGCCTTCGTGATGACCTCGGCCTCCGGGGGGACCGGGTCCTCCTTCGCCCCACTTATTATCCACGAGCTCAAGGAGCGGTACAAGAACATAACCGTCGTCGCTGTCATGGTCCTCCCCTTCAGGGAGGAGGGATCGATATACCTCCAGAATGCGGCCTTCAGCATGAGGGACATAATGGAGGTCGAGTGTGACGGCATAATCCTGGTGGACAACCAGTACCTCAAGAGGCTGAGCGGCGACATCAAGACCGCCTACGACAAGATCAACGACATGGTGGCGGAACGGATTCTCTTCCTCATCGAGTCTCTGGACAGCGAGATGCTCTCGGTCACCGACCTCGGCGACTTCAAGACGGTGATGCGGGGCGGCCTCGGGATGGGAACCCTCGGCTTCTACGAGTCGGACAAGAAGACGACCACCCTCACCTCGGCGATCGAAGGAAGCCTCAAGCCCGGCGGTCTCCTCTACCCCGCCGACGTTTACGAGGACGCCGCAAGGGCGATGATAATCATCCAGGGGGCGAGAGAGTCCCTGGACGTCGATGAGATCACAAAGTCTGTCGAGAAGCTCTCGACGAAGATAGGTCAGGTATTCAAGGGTATCGTGATAAAGAAGGGCAAGCCCAAGGTCCTCTCGGTCTTCACCCTGGGTCAGGTCCCGGACCTGGAGATGCTCTACGCCCAGGCTGCCCAAGCGATCCAGGACGAGAAGGGCAGAAAGACCAGAGCAAAAAAGCAGCTCGACGACGCCTTCGCCTACATCGAGGACCTCGAGGAGATCTACTGACCTCCTCAGGGCGAATCGGTGCAGAAGGCGATCTTCAAACCTCTCCGATTTTTGGGCGGGATATACGATACATCCTATATCCAATAATTTTTGCGTCAAATTCAAGAAGAATAGTCAAATATTGTATCATTATTTCTGCGAAATTTTATGCGTTTTACCCGTTGTGAAACATCAATTAATCTCTTGTGTTTCTGCGTGCGATTATCATATTTTTGTCCCATTTATCCTTTCGGATTCTTGGCCCTTAGTTGTTTATGTAGATCCTTTTCATCCGATCTTCTGGATCACACGAGCTATCATCGTATCGAATGTCTTTCTGGATTTAAATAAAGAACTTCAACGTTGAGTGTCGCAAGACTTATATTTTTGGTTGCACTTGGACAGCTTCAGTTATGGAGGAGGGAGCACTTGTATAATTATACAGACCGAACGGGTTTGCTGTGGCCGTTCTTCGCTGCAGTACTTCTCGTGTTATCCATAGGGACAACGCAGGTCGACGTAGCCACTGCCGGAAGAGTTCAAGATAGAGAGTTTGGCTCTTTGCATCTTTCGGGAGGATATGTCCTGATGGACATGGATGCAACTATAATCGCAAATTCGATGCTGACCGATGGAAGCAAAGCAACTCTTGTGAGCGCTAACTTCCTTGGTGTGGATCCGCAGGTGGGAGCTTTCAACACTCCTAAGCAGAAATATCCGATAGATGGCGATTCCTATGCGATATTAAGCTGCGGCGTGGCCAGCAATGTTCTTAACGGGCCAGCCAGGACCTTTATCAACACAGCTTTAGGGGGCAGATCCATCCCTGGAGGCCACCCTTACGTGCCAGGCATGGACGTCAACGATGTTGGGACGCTGACCATAGATCTGCAAGTACCAGCAGATGCGAACACTGTAAGCTTCAGATGGCAGTGGGGAACAGAGGAGATTCCAGAATACATAGGATCAAATTTTATGGATTACTTCATCGCCAAGATCAAGCTGCCAGACGGAAGCGAACATGATATAACAAACATGCCAAACGGCTTGGGTCCCACGGTGGATAACGTCATCGATTACGTGAACTTGCCGGGCGGAAGTTCAAATATCCCACTACCACCGTTCCCGATTCCTGACGACGTCGCATTGAACGCCATGACCACGCCGGGCCAGAAAGATACCAACTTCGTGCCGTTCACAAGCGTTTATGACGTGTCGCCTTACAGGGGCCAGCAGATAAGCCTCATCTTCGAGGTTGGAGACGCTAGTGACAGTAACTACGATACGGCGGTCCTCCTCGACGAGCTGGGATTTGACGTCGTGACCAACATGCTACAGCTTGTCCCAGGAACGCTCGAGGTCTGTCCGGCTGAGGTGAAGGTTGACATCTTCAACCCTAACGGTAATAGCGCAGTTACGACGGACTTCAATGCTTACACGCAAATCGTATACCGGAACGGATCAAGCAAGTATACTATTCATCAGACCAAAGCCGTCACACGAAATCCATTAGCTACGGCCAGAGAGACCTTCACAGTTAACTTGCCAGATTTGACAAGTCCCGACATTGAAAGCTACTGTGTTGGTGTAAAGCGATTTGACGTTCCACCTCAGTCACCCCAGGGGATAACCAATCTGTACGTATGTTTTGGTGGGGGCGCCCTAATCAAGGTGAACAAGACCGCCGATCGAAAGTCGGCCAAGCCCGAGGAGATTATCACCTACACGATTGATATCTGCAACGTTGGCAACTCCCCTGCGACAAACGTCGTGGTGGAGGACGTCTTCAACAGAGACGTCGAGATCGTTTCGGTCTCGCCACCTCCAGACGGCGATGGTCGGTGGCATCTTGGAACGCTCAACCCGGGAGGATCTGTGACCATCACCCTGGTGATCAAGACCTTGAAGCAGGACTTCGATTTCGCCATGGATCTGGGTGTGAAAGGAGAAGGTTTTGTCAACGTCGCCAACGACTATAACACAGTACCGCCCAACTACGTCCTCACCAACTGCGTCTACGTCACATACGTCGCGAACAAGACCGCGAAGAAGGTCTCCGACTGCGAGAGCGTGACGGTGGGCGAAGCCGGAACCGAGCTCTCCACGCGGGAGCACGGGTCCGGCACCTACGAGAGCGATGAGCAGGTACAGCTTCTGACGGAGAACAAGTCGATCACGATGAACAAGGACATGGCCGCCACCTACGCCCCGACGACCCTTAGCCTCTACAGAAACAGGACCGCGACCTACAGCTCGAAGTGGACCGAGGAGGCGAAGGCGAAGAACCGGGTGACAGGAACCACCATGACCGAGTCCTATCGGTACGCGACATCCATAGACCGCGAGTCCAGCATGTTTTTGGACGAGAACGAGTCGGTGATAGAGGTCAATTCCGAGTTCGAAGGCATGGGCCACATAGGTTTCCTCAAGATGCCCACAAACTCAACACCTGGGGCAACGCCGATCTTCGAGGCTCGTGAAGATTACACAGGCAGCTTCAAGATTCTGGAGAAAGTCGACGAGTACGGCTCAGCCGTCACCTCGGAGAAGTCGACCTCGGGCGTTGGGCTCGCCGCCGTTGACAAACGGGTCGGCAAGAGCCAGAGAAGCTACGAGTCGGGCTCGGGGACCTACGACTCCGAGGAGCTGATCGAGACCTACACCAACTACATCGCAAAGGACATCAGCCTCGTCTACTCGCCGGTGATCCAGAGCCTCACCGACGACGTCTCGATCGACGCATCTCAGAAGTGGAAGGAGGGGATGTACTCGAAGGTCGAGAACACAAGCTACATCGGCGAAGAGTACACTGGACTGACCGAGCTCGACAAGGAGACGGTGGCCATGGGCCTAAATGAGATGGACACCGAGGCCGAGTTCTCGGGCCGCGCTCGGTACAGGGCCGTTCTCAAAGACGAGGTCGACATTGACGAGCAGTACGAGGGCGACTATTCGATAGAGAGAAAGATCCTCTTCACAGGGATTCCCAAGTACGACCGGCCCCACCTGACCGTCGTCAAGAGCGGATCGTTCGCCAAGGAGACGATATTCAATGCCAAGGACGAGACCCTGGTGGGCGAAAGCCGTGACAAGGAGATCACCGTTGCCACCTACACCATAACCGTGACGAACGACGGCAACAGGGCGCTTGGACCCGTCTACGTCAGAGACCTATTCCCGCCGAAGGCGGTGTACATCAACGCCTCGGCCAGACCCAGTGAGCTCGCCGAAACGTACGCCAACTGGACCCTGACACACCTGGCCATAGGCGACGTCGTCACCATCATTCTCAACCTGGACGTGACGAAGCACGTTCCCTCAGAGCTGGTGAACAGGGTCGAGGTATGCGGCGGATACAACGACGAAGAGTGGATCTGCGCATCCAACTTCACAGCCCTGGAGAAGGAGTGGCTGACCTGCTGCCCGAACGAGACCGTCTCTGTGACTAAGACGGCAGAGGTTGACGAGACGAATTCCAGCGTCGTATGGTACAGGGTCGACGTTCACAACACCGACGACGTCACCAGGGTCGCCACGGTGACCGATTTGTTGCCTGAGGGCATGGTCCTCATCGACTCGATGGTGCCCTTTGCATCGTACGAGAAGAACACAGTCACCTGGAATTTGGTCAAGATCGGCCCCTACGAGACGGTGACGATCGCCTACAGGGTAGAGGCCCAGCATCCCGGAAGGTTCGTCAACTCCGTTGAGGTGGACGCAAGGTCCGTCGACGGCCCCGTGGTCCAGCCGGTCCTCGCCAGCTCAGTAGTCGATGTCGGCGAGGCCGATGAATGCGGGACCTCGTCGTGCGCCAGCTGGAGCCCTCCGAACTGGGACTTCGAGTACGTCGGGTACCCGGCAGAGCTGACATGCGAAGATAACTGCGGCCTTGCGCTCTGAAAGGTGCGCTCGGCCCACCCTCCTCTTTTTTCTCATCCCGTCTTATTAGGACTCTTCAGAGGAAAGCCATATACCGTTGCAGATCGAACCCTCGCTCATGATCAGGGGAAAGGCATGGGTATTCGGGGACGACGTGGACACCGACGTCATCATCCCCGGCCCCTACCTCAGGACCAAGAACATCAAGGAGCTGGCCTGCCACGCCATGGAGGGTCTGGACCCGGACTTCGCGAAGAATGTAAAGCCCGGTGACGTGATCGTCGCCGGGAAGAACTTCGGCTGCGGGTCCTCTCGGGAGCAGGCGCCTCTGGCCCTCCGGGAGGCGGGGGTGGCCTGCGTTGTGGCAAAATCTTTTGCCCGGATATTCTATCGAAACGCCATCAACGTCGGCCTTGCGGTGATGGAGGCCGATGTTGAATGCCGGGAGGGCGACGAGGTGGAGGTGGACCTGTCAAAAGGGACGGTGACCGTCGCGGGAAAGACCTTTTTGGGTACGAAGCTTCCGGAGTTCCTCCTTTCGATCCTCCAGGACGGAGGGCTCGTCGCCCATCGGAGAAAGGAGAAGGAAGGAGCGCTTTGATATTCCCTGAAGATTACAAGTACGTGGGAACGGCCACCGAGGCGAGGCCCGGCGACCCCATCTACTTCTCCACCCGGTACCTGATCCACTTCGCCGATGAGATCACCATCTACGGAGTGGAGACGGAGCCTGGGAGGGGGTTCATGCGACAGGTTAAGTCAATGGAGCCATTCGCCAGCGGGGACACTATCCTGGAGTACCAGGAGAAGATCGACACTCGGAACCGGACGAATCTGATTGAGCTCGCCTCCACCCTCTGCAAAGACGGCGTGAATACGGTGATCTTTCGGGGACCCGACGAGCACGTCACCTTCGTCCACGAGCCGGACCTCTCGGCAATCACCGAGATCGAGATCCTCGACGTCGTCCCGCCCCGGCCGTCGTGGCTGGTTTACGTCATCGAGAACCTGGAGAGGTCCGGAGTTCTCGGAGATCTGACCCTGAAGTTCAGAGAGAGAGTCCTCGACCTTCGCCGTTACGATGCCGACAACGTCTACTTCCCCTGCACCGCCTCGGGCCTGGGCAGGTCCCTGGACAGCGACAGGGTCGAGATCGACGACCCCCTGATCGTCGGCTGCGAGGTCTCTAGAGAGGTCTTCAAGGGGATGTACCCTGGAAAAGAACATCGGTTTTTGAACACCTGCCCCCTCTCAAACGACCTTCTGGCGCCGAAGGGACCTTTCATCACGAGGTGCTGCAAGTCAGAGCGGCGGGGTATCACGAGGCTTGGGGGCCACACCGGCGTCGTGGTCCACTGGGGGGATGGGGCGCCGAAGATCGCGGAGGCGATAAGATGTCTTGCAGAGGAGCTGAAAAGAGGGTAGCTCTCGTCAAGGGGGACGGCGTGGGGCCGGAGGTCATCGACGGCGCTCTCGTCGTCCTGGAGGCTGCGGGAGCGGAGCTGGAGTTCGTACCCGTGGAGCTGGGGTACAGCCGGTGGAAGAGGACGGGAAAGGCGATGGCCGAAGAGGACATCGACCTCATAAAGGACTGCCACTCTGTCCTCTTCGGCGCGATCACCACGCCGCCGGATCCCAACTACAAAAGCGTCCTTCTCTCCCTGAGAAAGGGGCTGGACCTCTACGCCAACATAAGGCCTTTCAGAACTCGGGACCTCGACTTCGTGATCGTGAGAGAGAACACCGAGGGGATGTACTCGGGGGTCGAAAAGCTGGACGAGGAGGAGGCTACGACTCTTAGGGTGATAACCCTCAGGGGGTCCCTTCGGATCGCCGAGAGGGCCTGCGCCATCGCCTCAAAGAGGCAGAAGCTGACCATCGTCCACAAGTCCAACGTCCTCAAGAGCGATACCCTGTTCCTGCGGATCTGCGGGGAGACGGCCCGCCGGTGGGACGTCCCCTTCGACGATATGCTCGTAGACGCCGCCGCATACAACCTGGTCATAAACCCCAAAAGGTTCGACGTGATCGTGACCACAAACCTCTTTGGAGACATCCTCAGCGACGAGGCCGCGGGGATCATCGGGGGCCTTGGGCTCTGTCCCAGCGCAAACCTCGGCGATAAGTACGCCCTCTTCGAGCCGATCCACGGCTCGGCCCCGGACATCGCTGGACGGGGCGTCGCAAACCCGATAGGGGCCATCAGGTCCGCCGCCATGATGCTGGAGTGGTTCGGCGAGGCCGGGAAGGCGAAGATAATCGAGGAGGCGGTGGAGTGGGCCCTCGCTCAAGGGATCACAACGCCGGACCTGGGCGGGAGCTGTTCCACCAAAGATGTGGCAGAAGCGATATCAAAACGGCTGGCCTGGTTGGATTGATTGGACGGCTCGGTCGTCGGGGAGGCGTTGAGGTTTGGACGGCGACGGCAATTTCGTTGAACAGGCATCGGTAATGGTTCGAAAGCTGCTGGAAACCGAAAAAGACCAGTCCGTCGCCCATCGGCGGGACCACCTCGATCGGGTGAGGAGAAGGGCTTTGAAGCTCGCTCGTTCGATTCCCGAAGGCGAAATCGACCTCGAAGTTCTGAGCATGGCGGCCCTCCTCCACGACGTCGACCAGCCGTACCATGACAAGAAGGGGCACGTGACGAGAAGCCTCGAAAAGGCCGAGAAGATCCTTCGTGATCTGGGCTACCCCGAGGATAAACGGCCGTGGGTTCTGGAAGCGATAGCCGAGCACTCTTCAGAAGACGAATCCTCTCAATCGTCCCTCGAGGCGAAGCTCCTCTTCGATGCCGACAAGCTCGACGGCCTCGGCGCCATCGGCATCGCCCGGGTCTTCGCCTTCTCCGGCCAGCGGGGCCTTCCGCCCGCCGAGGCTCTGGAGTGGTACCGGTCGAAGATAGAGAGGGCGATTCCGATGATGCAGACAGAGGCCGGGCGGCAGGCCGGAGCGAGGGATCTCGCCTACGTCAACTCCTTCTTTACGAGATACCGGGAAGAAGAGGAAGCGCTCCTCTGATTTCGGCATCTCCAAGGAGGCATATTGATCGAAATCTTTTTCACCAGGAAGCCCCCTTCGCCACCTGAATGTCAGAAGAGAAGGCTCAGACCCGCAAAAATAACGCCAACGGCCGCAAAGGCGAGCTGGCCGAGAAGCTCGGCGATATGAACGTGAACATCAGCGCCCCGAAGTTCAACTACAGGGAGTACGTCAGGGTGCTCAAGCTGGCGAGAAAGCCCACCCGTGAGGAGTTTCTCATGATCTCCAAGATCGCCATCCTGGGGATAGCCCTGATCGGGATGATGGGCTTCGTCATCTACGTCTTCCTCACAGAGCTGCCTAAGGCGGTCTGAGAAAAGACTCTGAAAGAACGGCTTCTATGAAGACGTCGCAGGAATAAACAATTTTCTAGATGGGGACCGGTGCCGTGCCCCCATCCTTTGAGTTATCTGTTTTATCCCACCTCGTTCAGCCCGCGCAGGGTGGCGCCGAACTCCGACTCAACGATGCTCGATACGCCCATCGTCTTGGGGTGAAGGTCGATCTCCACCATGACGTGCTGGTGACCGAGCTCTCGCAAAGGCCGGACCTGTCGGGGCCCGTTGGTGATGGAGAAGATCTCCATGCCTTCGAGGGCGTCCATCGGTATCGCGTGGGGAACCCCCGAGATGACGGCGAAGTCATAGCTCTCTTCGCCGGCCAGCCACTCTGCCACCTCGTCTCCGGCGATGGGGTACTCGTCGAGGCCGCCGATGATCCTGTCGATTAAAACCCCCCTCTCTTCGAGGCCTGAGAGTATGTTCTTAGCATCTTTTCTCACCTTCGCAAGACCCTTATTCTCGTCGAGGTTTGCGAGGGTTTTGACCTCAGCGCCCCGGGCCTTCGCCACCTCGGCCACGGCGGCGTTGATGTCCGCGAACATGTAGGCCGTCTCCTTTTTGGCGTTGAGGACATTTATCCCCCTCTTCCCCTCTTTCATCAGCCCGAGGAGCCTTTCGGCGGCCCTGTACTTGATCTCGCCCCTCTCGGGCGCCAGGTACTCCTGGCTTGCGGCGCCGTGGAGCCTTTCGACCTGTGTCGCCTTCTCCAAGAGGAACTTCTGCCGGTCGAACTCCTCCTGGTCGATGATCCCCTTCTCCAGAGCCGCCTCCAGGGTGATGATGACCCCTTTGGTGTTGTCCCGATATCCAGCGTGAACCTCCACCTCGATTACAGGGACGTCGAGATCGGCATCGACGACCGACTGGTGGAGGTCTTCGCCGATGATCATGCTGCTGCAGGTCCCCACAACGCCGATCAGCTTCGGGTCGAAGAGATCCCTCGCCCTCCGGAGGAGCCTTGTGAGCTGCTCCTGGCCGCCGAAGACGAAGCCCGCCTCGTCGAGGGCGGTGGTGAGGGTGTGGACCCCGTCCTCTTCAAGGAGGCGGGCGTGCTTGAAGCAGCAGCCGCTGGGGCCGTGCATAACGACGACGTCGACTCCCAGGTCTCTCAAAGTGTAAAGGGCCGCCACGATCGAGCTCGGCCTCGGATGCAGTATCTGAACTTCGCTTGCCATCATGATAATCACCGAAAACATTTAACGCATGAAATTATACGATCGCCTTTATTCAGCTCGGCCTTCGCCAGCGCGAGGCCTGAATCGAGATCCTGGGCCGATAGTGCCAACAGGCCTGGGGCATAGGGCGCGAGCCTCTCCCCCACCAGGATCAACAGGTCGATCTCCCGGCGGCGGCGATCGAGAAGATCTAACAGGGCGGGCAGATCCATCCCCTCACAGACCGTCTCGGCCTCCTCGCCAGCGACGAGGGCGAGCTTCCCGCCGCCACCGATGCGGTCTAGGGCCGCCTCGACCCCCTGCGCCCGAAGGCCGGAGTTTGAGTTGTCGAGGACCGAAATTCCGTCCTGCCATGTCTCCTTCATCCTGCCGCCGAGCCCCTCAAACCCCTCCAGGGCGGAGGCGACCTCCTCAAGGCTCAAGCCCGCCGCCAGGGCCGTTGCCGCGGCTCCCGAGATGGCTGCAATGTAACTATCGGGATCGAAGCCCTTGCCAAGACTGAGGTCCGCCCTCTCGCCCCCCGCCAGGATCTCCCTTCCATCGCACCAGACCGAGCCCCTCGACCCCGGGCCGAAGATCACGTCGGCCGAGATCCCCGCGTCCTCGCCTGCGATCAGCTTGGAGCCCCGTTTTGACAGAGACACCATCTGGAGCTTGGCGGTGCTGGCCCAGAGGGTTCCTCCCGCCACCTTGTAGTCGCCGGCAAAGCTGGTCAGAACGCCGAAGTCGGCGAGGCCCGTCCCTCCCAGGGAGACCTCACAGACCAGATCGGCGGCGCCAGACTCCTTGGCAGCGTCGAAGGCCCGGATCACGTTGGCGGGGGTGATGCTGAGCCCAGACGTCACAACCTCGCTCTTCCCGTCTCTCCAGACCTCGATCCCCCGGGTGGTGTGGGACGCGACCGTTCCCCTGGCCGAGAGGATCCGGGCCAGGATGAGGGCGGTGGTCGTCTTGCCTCTCGTCCCCGTCACCTCGAAGGCCCGAAAGTCCCTCTCGCCTCGGAGAAGTTCGCCGACGGCCCGATGGTGGGTAATCACCTTTTTTCCGAGACGGATCGCCTCTTCATGGGCCGGATTTCTTGGCGAGAGGTGGACCGGGGCGATGACGAGGTCGAAGCCCGAGAGGTCCGGGACACTGTGGTAGACCTCGAAGGCCGCGGCCTCGATCCCTCGATCCCTCATCCGTTCTGCGATCGATCCGGCGCCGTGGATGGTGTCGAGGACCGCTACCGATGAGGCTACTTCAGAGCTTCCTTCGCTCTCCGGTAGGCTAGAGATGCGATGCATTCGTCCACGCCCAGAGGCTCTGCACACCTGATCTCCACCTCGTTTCCGTTCAGCTTGCACTTGCCCCTCCGCAAATTTGGGTCCACACAGAGCTCGTTTGGTATATCCTCCAGGGTGTGGACGCCGTGGGCGAGGAAGATGGGGAGGGCGACGATCGTCTTGACCTTCGTACCCGAGAAGCTCTCAAGGCCTGTGGCGATGTTCGGCTCGTCCATGTTCAAAAAGGCGATCCTGACGGGCCCGTCGTGGTTTTTGCCTATCAGCTCCGCGCACTTTTCCACCATCTCTTTGTTGTACGGCTTGGTGCTGCCGTGTCCGAGAACAAGAATCCCTACATCGTCTGCCATAAGTCTCACCGATATTACGTTTTCTCACATTTGTATTAACCAGATGGGATTAATAACTAATAAATCCTTTCCCGATGTAAAATGGTCCGGCCTCCACCTACCGGACCTTCGTCGATTGCCGAGGGTCTCAGCTTCGGGAAGGGTGCAGAACAAATGGGGTAAGTCGATATGAGCCGCATAGCGTATCTCCTGGCGTCAGTTCTCTTAGTTATGCAGACAGCTGGCGGAGCCGAGGTCTTCATGTCGACGCGAGAGAGCCTCACCTTCGCCGACAACCTGACCTTGGTGGTGATGGACGTGGAGCCGGGAGCTGGCGCAAGTGAGGGGGTCGTATGGCTGGAGCTTCGGGACGAGCGTGGACCCCTCAAGTCCTCGGTCCTCAGGGCCGGGGAGAGCTTCTCCTACGACGAGAGGGGCGAGGGGCTGAACCTGACCGTCGCCAGGATCTACGCCGGAGGCGAGAGGGACCTGGTGGACCTGGACCTGGTGTCCGGCGAGGTCATCGAGAGGTCAGCCCGGGAGCTTCCCGACGACTCAAATCAAGATCGTGACCGTGCCGGCCCATCGGGCGATTCGTCCATACTCAACTGGGGGCTGGCCACCGTTCTGGTCCTGCTGTTGGTGACCTGGGTCTATTTTGGGGCGAGGGCCGGGGGAAGGTAGCATCATCTCAGGGCGGTTTGCGGGATGGTTCGACTTCGTCGAGTGCAATAGTTATATTCGAATTATTAGTATACATTCTAAAAGATATTCCCAGCGGCGAAAGACCGCCCCGCAGGCCACGCCCGCCGGTGGGGGATCACCGCGTGGCGTCCTCGACGATGGCGATATCCTCCTCGGTCAATCCGTAAAGCTCGCGGTCGAAGGCGTCGATCTGCCGCCGGAGGAGGGGCCTCTCGTGGCCGGTCTTCGATTCCGCCAGCCGCCTGGCCGGAGCGAGCATATCCTCGGCGAGGGCCACCATCTCGTCTTGGGCGGGGCTTGGAGGAGCGAGAAGACTAGGTGGAGGAGCGGGTGATGTCGGAGATAAAAAATAATAGCACGCAATGCCCATGTAACGGCCCAGGATGTGGTAAAGATTGCGTAAACTCGATAACGTCATCCTGGAGCTGGAGGCTCGAGGACTGAAATTCCGGCTCCAGACCTCTCTCCGGGTCGGGTATGTAGCGGACATTTTATTTAAAAAAGAGAGGATAATCGTCCTCGACACCCGGAATGCTGAGCCCTTCGCAGTCAGGAAGCTGACGGCGGCGGGGTATAAGGTCTTTGTAATCCCCGAGGGGAAGCTCGACGACGATCAGATCAGGGCTTTCTGTGATGAGGTGGTGAAGGAATTGAGGAGATGAGAACGGTGGCGATTTTGTTCTTGCTGGCGGGGGCCGTCTGAGATTCAAGACTCGCCCTGCGGCGGAGACCGTCCCGCCCGACCGTGCCTCCCGATGGCGAGATCACCCCAGCGGCGTCCTCGACGATGGCGATCTCCTCCTCAGTCAATCTGCGAAGCTCGCGGACGTGGCCGTCGATCTGCCGATCTGTCGCCTCGATCTGCCGTTGGAGGAGGGTCTTCTAGTGGCCGGTCTTCGACTCAGAAAGACGCCTGTCACAATCTAGCATATCCTCGGCGAGGCCCACCATCGAAGGGTGGCGGGAGACTGAGGAGGCCATATTGAGCGTGCCTGTCCTCGCCGAGTAGTGGCTCACCCCCGAAGAGGATGAGGCTTGGGACGATTTGTGAAGGGGTGATGGGCGATAATTAGATAACGGCCCGATTTCGGGGCTATCTATGCTTCGACTCAAAAGATTGCTTGCTTCCTTAAACGGCTTCGGAGCAGTAAAAAGTTTTACGTAACCTGGGCCGTTGTCATTGCCAGTTAGTTGAGATAAAATGGTGAAGTTGCGAGAGATAATCCTCGCCCCACACCAGCTTCGATTTAACGGTACTTTGGACCTACTATACTGAAAGTGGCATCTTTCCTAAATAAATCGGTGTTGCCTCGTTCAAGATACAAGTGGAAATTTCGGTGTCGAATGTAAAATCCAGGGTAATTATAAGACTCAAAAGATACTGTATAGCTATCTGCTAATCCGGGAACGATTTTGAAACTGGCATCCTCCTTAAACAACTGGTCAGGCGTTTCCCTATGCAATTTTATTCGAAAATTCTGGTGTCTAAGATAATAATTAGGATAGTTCAAAGACTCAAATGATACATAACTAGGATCAGCTAAACCTGGGACTATCTTAAACGTAGCATCTTGTTTATCGAGAGTAGAGCTAATTACCGTTAGTTCCCCAAAGAAGTATTGGTGACGAATGTAAAAGTTTGGATAGTTATATGACTGAAGTGAGATTGGTACATTTGTTCCATAACTTTGATAAAACGCCCCAACCTGGCCATCCGCTGTAACAACAGACATTATCAGCAAAATCAGAATTGCACCTAGCTTCATTTTGTTGTCCTCCGAAAGTTATTCGTGATTGTTTTATGTTTTAAAGCTTTTGTCAGTACCGCAACCCGCGAAGCTCGCGGACGAGGGAGTCGATCTGCCGGTCGGTCGCCATCGATTCTGGCGCTGAGGATGGCCATCTAGCGCCGATCCCTCGCCTACGCCAGCCGTCTGTCGCAAGCGAGCATATCCTCGGCGAGGCCATCGTCGAAGGGTGGCGGGAGACGTTCTTTCCTACAACTCCATCCACTACAGGAACGCTCTCTCGGTGTGGGTAAAGTAAACCGCACCAAATTTTTATATTTTAATTTCATGCCCAATTTGCCTTACTTTTCACATTTTCAGGTGATCATCAGATATCACTAAGATCTTTGCCCCCATTCTCCTCAGACATTTATAGATGAAAGATAACACTAAATATTACAAATGGAAACATTCATATAATCAAAGATTCTCTAAAGCTCGGTGATATTATGAGACGAAATCTTGTCACTGCTATAGCTCTGCTGGGCCTGCTGGTGGCATCCGCCAGCGCCCACAGCCTTTGGGTCGAGACGAGAGACTTGGCAGACGTGGGCGAACCCCTGACCATCTACTCCTTCTTCGGCCATGCGACCTCCGCCACCGGGATCTACGTCCCGCTGATGGATGCCCACTACCTGATGGCCCCCGACGGCAATAGGCAGGATCTGACGATGGAGACCGGGGACTGGCTGCCAGGGTTTGGATGGATCGGCTACTCCTACGCCGAGGCGACGCCGGGCGTCGCCGGCGACTACGTCTTCGCTGCCGTCCGATCCCCCGGCGTCTACGATCCGGCCTGGCACGGCTCGCCCAGCAACCCCATGCTCTCCGCAAGCTTCGCCAAGGCGATAATCCACGTCGGCGATGGAGAGAAGGGCAGCTGGGACGCTGGCTTCCCCCTGGAGATCACCACCGAAAAGGCCCCCTACGAGATAAAGGCCGCAGATAACGTAACCTTCGTTGCGATGTACGAGAATCAACCGGTCAACGCCACCTACTCTGCCTATTACTGGACCTGGGACGCCCACTCCGGAGCGAACGTCCAGACGGGAGCTGCCGGCGACGATGGCGACTTCACCGTCAACTTCAGCCAGGGTGGCCCGTGGCTGGTGAGCGCATCCTACACCGTACCCGGTGCGGGCGAGTGGACCGCCACCTACGACAGCGCCGACCACTACGAGGTGGGCGACGTGGTGGCTTACGACTCCTCCAGGTACACGTCGACCCTATCGGTGTGGGTCCGATAGCCCCACACCGTTTTCTTTATCATTTTTGGCACAACCGCATGATTATTATGCCATCTGTTAGTATTATCTGATATTACTAAGATACCTTTATTAATAACAAAATCATATGCAGGGACGATTGTTATGAGGTTGACTTCTCTCCTGGTGCTGGCCGTGGCAGGATTTGTCTCCATCGCATGCGGCCACATGCTCTACGCCGAGTTTCCGGAGGATATCTCTGCCCCCTCCGAAGTGAATGTCTGGATCACCTACGGTCACGACGAGGAAGAACAGACGGCCCCGAGCCTATCGATGGCAAGGACGATATCCCCCGACGGCTCCTCTGAGGACCTGGACCTCGATGAGCGAGATGGCGGCCTTGTTGGCGCGGTAGAGGTCGAGGAGGAGGGCTGCTACATCCTGGACCTGGAGAAGGAGGCCCGTCTAACCGACATGGAGTGGTTTGGGATCAGCGGCCCCGCCTCCCTCATCCAGGAATATGGCAGAGCCCTGATGCCGGCGAGTTCAGGCAGAAACTTCGACTGGTCTTCAGGAGAGGGGTTTGAGATCGTTCCCGCAGTGGACCCAAGCGACCTTGAGAGGGGCGATGCTTTCAGAGCCAAGGTCACCTGGCAGGGCGAACCTATCGGCGGAGACTACAGCGCCATGGTGGTGAGGACCCCAGAAGATCTCCTGACGATAAAGCACGCTCAGGAGGTGGAGGTCTCGGCCACCTCCTCCGAGGGAGAGGTGGAGTTCGAACTCACCCTGCCCGGTCTGTGGGTTGTGACCTTTGAGGCCACCGTCGACGAGAGCGGTACCTGGATCGCCGAAAGCGATGATCAGAATGGCAACTACGCCGAGGGCGACGAGCTGGAATACGACCAGATAACGCCTACAGCCTACCTCACGTTCTGGTCTCGCTGACCTCCCCCGATGGCAGGTGAAAATATTTGGTTCACATATCCGACGGCGTCTTACCATTTGAGGCGCTGGCCGCGGGCTTCATACTCAGCGGTGCCCTCCTCCTTCTGACCCTTCGAGACGTGAAGGCCGAGGAGATCCCCCGGATCTCCCTGATCACCGCAGCCCTCTTCGTCGCCAGCCTCGTCCACTTTCCCGTCGGGCCCACCTCGGTCCACCTGATAATGAACGGGCTTGCAGGCATAATCCTCGGAAAGAGGGCTTTTGTCAGCGTCCTTGTCGCCCTCACCCTCCAGGCCATATTCTTCCAGCACGGCGGCATCAGCGTCATCGGGGTCAACAGCCTCAACATGGGAATCCCGGCCCTTCTGGCCTGGCAGATCTTCGAGCGCCGCCTGGGCTTCGGATATCCCCGAAGGGAGATCGTCTTCGGAGCTGTAGCAGGAGCCGTGGCTGTTTTGGGGTCGGTTCTACTTCTATCCGCAGAGCTTCTGCTGCTGGGTGAGGGATTCAGCGAGATCGCAACCCTGGTCCTGATGGCCCATATCCCCATCGTCATAATCGAGGCGGCGGTTCTGGGGACGACCGCAGGATATCTTGTCAAGGTGAAGCCAGAGATGCTGGTGCCGGCAAAGGCCGGCCAAATTCGAGGTGCATGAGATGAAGAGATGGATCGTTCTGATTTTGCTGGCCCTGGTCCTGGGATCAGGAATTGCCAGCGCCCATCGCATGTTCGTAGGCCAGAAGATCAACGTGGAGACTTACGCCATCTTCGACGACGGGACCCCCGCCAACGACGCTTCAGTGAAGGTCTACCGAGAGAACGCCACCACAGGCCTTTATGATCTCTACTGCGAGGACAAAGCCGACTCCAGCGGGAAGTACGCCCTGAGCCTCCCGGGAAAGGGGACCGGAAACTGGCTATTCGAGTTCTCGGCCGGGGGGCACAAAGAGGAGCTCTCCATAGCGATATCAGATGACCGTTACAACACGTCGACGGCGAAGGCGGCGGCGTTGGCGATGCTGCCGGTGACCTTCCTTGTCTGGAGGGGGCGACGCAAAAGATGAGTGGATACGAGAGACTTTTGGTCGTTCTGGTCTTGGCGCTGCTCTTTTCAGCCGGAACCTCCTCCGCCCACAGGATGCTCATCGGCTACCAGATCAAAGAGGTTCAGCTGAACACGATCTACGACGATGGAACCCCCGCTCAGGAAGCAGAGATAGAAGTATACAAGGACGGGGAACTTTACGCCGAGGGCGTCACCGACTCGACAGGCTCCTTCACCTTCGAGCCGAAGAGTGGCGACAAGATCGAGGATATGACCTTCGTCTCCTATTCCGTCGGCCACAGGGCCGAGCTTTCTCTGAGTCAGGATGGCGAGGATGCGACTTCAGAGGAGCTGCCCCTGCCCATGAAGGCGGCAGCGGGCCTCGGCTACCTCTTGGGCATAGCTGGCATCTCCATGATATATGTCTCCAGGAAGGGCAGATAGAAGAGATAAAACGATGCATAGAAATGGGAAGACGATGACGAGAGAGATCTGATGAGCCATCTGGAGATCGACGGCTATAGCCACCTCGATTCGCCGATGCACCGGTGGGACCCCAGGGTCAAGATAGTCTCCATGCTCGTTTTGATCTTCTCCCTCGTCCTTTTGAAGAGCCTGGCCGTCGCCTTTCTGGGCCTTGCGGTCTCGATCGGCCTTCTTTTGATATCGAGGTTGCCTCTCGCCTACGTCTCCCAAGGGATAAAGTGGCCAGCGCTGTTTCTTCTTCCATTCCCTCTGATACTGCCCCTGACCATGGATGGCGAGAGTGCTCTGAACCTCTACGGCCTCAGCTTCAGCATCGTGGGGTTGGAGCAGGGGATGCTGATGATGACGAGAGGTCTCGCGGCTGTGGTCTTGATCTACCCGATCTTTGGATCGTCGCCCTTCAACACCACCATCCATGCCATGAGAGGCCTGGGCCTTCCCGAGACCGTCACCCAGATATTCCTCTTCGCTTATCGGTACCTTTTCCTTCTTCGAGAGCAGTTCACCTCGATGACCCGGTCTCTATCGTCCAAGGGCTTCTCCAAGAAGACCGACCTGCCCACTGCCAGGGTCTTGGGCTCAGCCCTGGGCATGCTTTTTATAAGGAGCTACGAGAGGTCGGACCGGATCTACAAGGCGATGGTATCCAGGGGCTACGACGGCCACCTGCCGGAATCTGAAAGGTTCAAGATCAACGGTTCTGATCTCGTCAAGTCTTTGATGGTCTTGGCGTTGGCCTTCGGCCTCCAGGGGCTGGATCATCTGGCGGCGGTGTGAGGTTTTGAGGCATGAATCCGGCGATTGAAGTTACAAATTTATCGTATCGTTATCCAGATGGAACATTGGCTCTAGATGGAGTCGAGTTCAGCATCGAGCGCGGCTCGTCCGTTGCTCTTCTGGGGCCAAACGGGGCTGGCAAATCGACCCTCCTCCTCCATCTCAACGGCCTTCTCGGGGCGGAGGGCTCGGTCCAGATCCTTGGAAAGAAGGTGGAAGAGGCGAACCTCCCGTGGGTGAGAAAGAGGGTGGGCCTCGTCTTCCAGGACCCCGAAGACCAGCTCTTCATGCCGAGCCTCTGGGAGGACGTCGCCTTCGGGCCCCGAAACCTGGGGCTCTCAAAACGAGAGGTGGAGGAGAACACGTCCTGGGCTCTGAAGGTGGTGGGGCTCGCGGAGATGGCGGAGAAGTGTCCTCACAACCTCAGCTTCGGCCAGAAGAAACGAGCTGCTTTGGCATCGGTCCTTTCCATGAAACCCGAGGTCCTGGTGTTGGACGAGCCCACATCCAACCTGGACCCTCGGTCGAAGGAGGAGGTGATCTCCCTGATCTGTGATCTGAAGAGGAAAGGCACCACCATACTCACCGCCATTCACGACGTCAACATAGTTCCCAGGATTGCAGATCAGGTTCTGCTTCTGGACAGAAAAGTCGTCGAACTCGGCCCCACAAGAGAAGTGCTGGTGAAAAGGGGCCTATTGAAGGGGTTGGGGCTTGATCTTCCCACCATCGCAGACCTATTCTGCACCCTGAAGGATGACGGCTACGAGATAGGGGATATACCCTTCACCTCGGATGAGGCTTTGGCCGCCCTCGCCAGGCTGATCGAAAAATAAAAATTGAGGCAGACTCTGGAATTTAGTCCGCCTCGGGTTTGATGTAGTCTGACCTCAGAGTCAGAATGGAGAAGTAGCCGGTTCCTACGAAGCTCTCGTCCACGGCGTCGGGTCCGTGCTGGGGCAGAACCTCCATCTCACCGTCTTTGTACTCGGTCTTGACAGTCCAGAATCCGGGCTCTGGTATCTCTAATGTGACCTCGCCCTTCTCGTCGGTTTCGCCTTCCGCGACGGAGTGCTCCCCTGTAGTCGCGAGGCTCACATCAAGGCCGCTTGCAGGCTTGCCGTCGAAGAGCACCTGGAACTTGAAGTCGCCGGTTCCCAAGGTGGTGATGTTGTCGAGGGGGATTATCTCCAGCTTCTGGCCTACGGGAACCGAAGCGGAGGCGAAGTCCGAATTTTCAGCCACCAAAAAGACCTTGGAGAACTTCACCATGTCCTGGTAGGCCTCAGCGATGTACCAGTCAGAGTCCCACTCGCTGGAGTCGATGCCGTCCCAGTCGATCTCGTCGTACCCTTCCATCTCCTCGTCTGATGCTCCGAAGTTGGTGTGGACGAAGGTCAGGGCTCCCTCATGCTGTTCTGCTGCTGCTACGTAGAGCCCAAGATCATCCACCCCAAAGTCGAAACGATAGTAGGGACCGTTTGTATTGGTCGACTCGTCCGCGACGAACGTCTCCTCAGATCCATCAGGGCTGATCACCTTGAGGGATATGTCCCCTGGTGGTGGAGCCATGGGCACGAAAGAGTGTCCTTCGGTCATCTGTACCAGGGCCAGGTCCCCCTGACTCGTCCATCCGCTGGTGGACGAAAGCCACGTATCGTGAGCCTCCGCGCCGGCGATGCAAAAAGCCAGGAGGATGAAGATTGCCGTAATCTTATTCATTCGAAACCTCCAGTTTGAGCCAATGTCAGAGAATACTTAAATGTTGCTAATAAATTTCGAAATTAAACGAAAAAATATGAAAAGATCTTCGAAAGTTCTTGGGTTTTGTTGGTGGGAGGGCTCGTACCTCCCACCATATTTTCTTCAGTACTCTGCGAGATAGTCGGATCTCAGGGTCAGAGCCGCGCGGTAGACGGGCCCGACGTAGCTCTTCTCAGCAGAGAGGGGCCCCCTCGGCAGGTCCACGGCCTCCACCACTCTCGGGTCCATCTTGGTGTCGGTCCTCACGATCCACTCGGAGAGCTCTGAGGAGTCGGTCAGGTTCAGGGAGACCTTTCCCTCATCGTCGGTGACCCCCTCCACCGGCGTGTCGTCGCCCACCCTCGTCGCCCAGACGTCGAGGCCCGAGATCGGCTCTCCTTTAAAGAGGACCTGGAAGCTGAACTCACCATCGCCGACGGTGGTGATGTCGTCCAGAGGCACGATCTCCAGCTCCTGGCCGATGGGCTCGCTGGCTGGGGCGAAGTCCACATCTCCGCCCACGGCCACGAAGGCCTTGGCGTAGCAGTTCTTTAGATAGGAGCGCTCCACGTACCAGTCGTCGGCCCAGCCGGTCTTGTTCAGGGACTCAAAGTCGATATCTTCGGCGCTCTGGTGCTCCCAGTATCCCTCGGCTGGAGGGTTGGTTATGAAGTGAGTCCAGGACCCCTCACAGTGGTAGACGTCGGCGGTGTAGAGGCCGGCCTCGACGTCGGAGAGCTTGTAAATGTCCCAGAAGCCGGAGATCTCGCCCTGGCCGTCCAGGACGATCTCGCCCGAGGGGCCCGATACGGTGAAGTTCACGATCCCTTCGGGCAGCTCGACGTTGGCGGTGGCATGGCCGCTTCCCAGTGGCAGGTAAACCACCTCGCCTGGGTTCGACCATCCGGAGATGGGACGGACAAAAGTCTCGTGCCCGCTCGCTCCCAGAGTCAACAGGACCAGCAGTGCCAGATAGAGCGCAATTCGTTTCAAGTTAACACATCCGGCCCAACATGAGTGATACTAGTATATGATTTTTGCTATCAAATGCTACTAATAAGGTCAAAAAGCGAAATCTCTTCTGTCCCGAGATTCTGGCGCCGAGGACGGCCGTATTGCGCAGATCCCTCGCCTCTGCCAGCCGCCAGCCGTCTGGTCGGAGCGAGCATATTCTCGACGAGGGCCATCGTCGAAGGGTGGCGTGAGCCGTCCATCGAGGACGCAACAATTATATTGAATTACTAAAATATGATGTGAAATATACACCAGGCGGCGAAAGACCGCCCCGCAGGCTGCGACTGCCGGGCAGCGGGATCACCGGGCGGCGTCCTCCACGATGGCGATCTCCTCCTCAGTCAATCCGTAAAGTACGTAGACGAGGGCGTCGATCTGCCTATCGGTCGCCTCGATCTGCCGTTGGAGGAGGGTCTTCTCGTGGCCGGTCTTCGACTCAGAAAGCCGCCTGTGCAGGTCGAGCATGTTCTCGACGAGGCTTACCATCGGCGGAGGGTGGCGGGAGAAGTCCATCGAGGATACAACTCTTATATCGAATTACTAAAATACGATCTAAAATATACTCCTGGCGGCGGAGACCGCCCCGCTGGCCGCGCCCGCCGGGCGGCGAGATTACCGGGCGGCGTCCTCGACGATGGCGATCTCCTCCTCAGTCAATCCGCGAAGCTCGCGGACGAGGGAGTCGATCTGCCGGTCGGTCGCCATCGATCTGCCGTTGGAGGAGGGTCTTCTCGTGGCCGGTCTTCGATTAAGAAAGCCGCCGGTGCAGGTCGAGCATGTTCTCGACGAGGCTTACCATCGGCGGAGGGTGGCGGGAGAAGTCCATCGAGGATACAACTCTTATATCGAATTACTAAAATAAGAGCTAAAATATACTCCCGGCGGCGAAGACAGCCCCGCAGGCAGCGCCCGCCGGGCGGCGAGATCACCGGGCGGCGTCATCGACGATGTCGATCTCCTCTTCGGTCAATCCGTAAAGCTCGTAGACGAGATCGTCGATCTGCCGGTCTGTCGCCATCGATCCGGGCGCTGAGGAGAGCCGTCTAGCGCCAATCCCTCGTATCCGCCAGCGCCTGTCCAGAGCGAGCACATTATCGGCGAGGGCCGAATCGATTTGTGTTGAGGCTAGAGACAGCAGCGCTCGGCGAAGGTTCGGAAGGCGAAGCAGAAACCCAAGGGCTGCAGTGATCCGCCGAAACATTTTTCATAGTTAGTGACAGTCTTAATCATAAGAGGGGCGGATTTAGAATGAGACTAATTTTGAGCGTGCTGGTGCTGGTGGTGCTTTCGATGCCCGTATGTTGCCAGGAGACGGCAGAGGAATGGTTCATCAAAGGCGTTGCTCTCTATTCACAAGGCAAATACGATGAGGCTATCCAGGCTTACGACGAAGCCGTCCGGCTTGATCCCAAACTTGCCGAGGCCTGGAATGGCAAAGGCGCTGCTCTTGCAGATCAGGACAAGTACGATGAGGCTATCCAGGCTTATGACGAAGCCATCCGGCTAGATCCTGAACTAGCTTTGGCCTGGAATAACAAAGGGGCTGCTCTCGCAGATCAGGGGAAGTATGACGAGGCGATCGAGGCTTATGACGAAGCCATCCGGCTAGATCCTGAGTATGCAACTCCCTGGAATAATAAAGGCAATGTTCTCCATGAGCTTGGCGAGTATGACGAGGCTATCCAAGCTTGCTACGAGGCCATTCGGCTCAATCCAGAGTATGCCTCTCCCTGGAATAATAAAGGCAATGTTCTCCATGACCAGGGCAAATATGATGAGGCGATCGAGGCTTACGACGAAGCCATCCGGCTAGATCCCGGGTATGCAGATGCCTGGTATAACAAAGGCGTTGTTCTCGCAGATCAGGGCAAGTACGACGAGGCGATCCAGGCTTACGACGAAGCCGTCCGGCTTGATCCCGAACATTTCATGGCCTGGTACAACAAAGGCGTTGCTCTCCACGACCAGGGCAAAGACTCCGAGGCTATCCAGGCTTTTGACGAGGCCCTCCGTCTCAATCCGGGCTATACCAAAGCCTGGAGTAACAAAGGGGCTGCTCTTTGTGGTCAGGGGAAGTACGACGAGGCTATCGCGGTTTACGACGAGGCCATCCGTCTCGACCCTGGGGATGCTTGGGCCTGGAATAACAAAGGCAATGCTCTCGCTGATCAGGGCAAATACGATGAGGCTATCCAGGCTTACGATGAGGCCATCCGTCTCGACCCTAAGCATGCAGACGCCTGGTATAACAAAGGCAATGCTCTCGTAGATCAGGGCAAGTACGATGAGGCTATCCAGGCTTACGACGAGGCCATCCGTCTCGACCCTGAGTATATCGACGCCTGGAATAACAAAGGCATCATCTTCGGGATCCAGGGCAAGCTAACTGAAGCCCTCGATTGCTTTGACATGGCCACCAGGCTCGATCCAGATTTACCTGCTGCCTGGAAAAACAAAGGCCATGCTCTCGAACTCTTAGGCAGGAGAACCGAGGCCAACGAAGCCTACGCCAAGGCCCGAGAACTTGCATAAAGGGAATAATAGACGGGTATCCATCTATTTTTATTTGGCATTGATATAAAATTGCCTTCAGGTTTCCTCAGCGGACCGGGATCTCCGGGGGAGGCGGAGATCGTGGCGAGCAGTCGGCGGCGGAGACCGACCCGCTGGCCGCGCCCGCCGGGCGGCGAGATCACCGGGCGGCGTCCTCGACGATGGCGAACTCCCCCTCAGTCAATCCGCGAAGCTCGCAGACGAGCCGGTCGATCTGCCGGTCGGTCGCCATCGATCTGGCGCGAGAGGAGGGTCTTCTCGTGGCCGGTTTTCGTCTCCGCCAGCCACCGGTGCAGGTCGAGCATCTTTTCGACGAGGCTCACCATCGCCGGAGGGTGGCGGGAGAAGTCCATCGAGGACGCAACGATTATATCGAGTTACTAAAATACGATCTAAAATATACCTCCGGCGGCGAAAGACCGACCCGCTGGCCGCGCCCGCCGGGCGGCGAGATCACCGGGCGGCGTCCTCGACGATGGCGAACTCCCCCTCAGTCAATCCGAGAAGCTCGCGGACGAGGCCGCCGATATGCCGGTCGGTCGCCTCGATCTGCCGCGAGAGGAGGGGCTTCTCGTGGCCGGTCTTCGACTCAGAAAGCCGCCGGTACAGGTCAAGCATATTCTCGATGAGGGCTCACAATCGAATATTGGCTGGAGTATTAATCATCAAATTTTGAGAAATCAGACGACCCTCTTTCCGTCTTCATTATAGCACCATGATCTTTTCCATCCTGCAGCATTCCATATTGCGTCAAAAGCCGGTTTCATCATTCGATCCGCTTCATACTCAAAATTATCTATAAGAATTTCGGGTACGAGAAGCGCGTTTCTGTCTATCGGCGCCCCCTCATTTGCATAATAATCACTCACAAAAATACCGACACCATCCACTCCAAGAAGGCTAACCATGATGAAGATCGGCGGTTCGATTCCAAGTCTTTTTTGGATAAACGTATATTCTCGCAGCGATTCAAGCAAGGATGACTCATAATCCATTATTTTAAATGAATTCAACGCGTTTAATTTTAGTGTGTCGACAATTTCGATAGCACCGTTACGGAAAACTTGTGCATAAGAATTTTGCTTAACTTCGTATGTGAGTAAGCCATCAAAGTTATATCTTCGATATCTGTGTGAATTATACAGGGAGTTTGGTATTAAATACCTATTATTGTATTTTTCTTCTTCTAGGATCGATACATCAAATTTAGCTCCTGGCTCAAACGCACCAAATGGTATGATGTGTAGAATGCTTTTTGGGGATTCATTTAAAGGCGTAGGTGTCTCTCCAGCTACAATCTTGCTGAGCCGTTCAGAACGGAAATTTCTGATCCGCTCGGCAGTCGTTTCTGAGAGGAGAAAAGCGCTTCTTATCTCCGAGACATCGAGAGGATACTTTCCAGCAGAGTTGCGGGAATAAAATTTCGACGATCCTTTAAACGTTACCATGTGTGGTGATGCCCAGCTTTTTGGGATGTGTATAACTATCGCACAATTTGCATATTTTAATTGTATCGACCTTATAGAAATTCCCGGTATTCTTGGGTCTATCCCGTCTTGTATGATGCTTTCCATACGCCTGATTTCTTCATCGGGATTTATATTGTGCAGACCGCAAATTTCCACTGGAAATCCCTCTTCTTCTTTTATTCCATAGACAAGGTGGCCACCAGCGGCATTGGCGAATGATGATACATCAAAAAGGAACTCTTTTTTGTCTGAGTCACTTTTACCTGGCAACATTTCTTTGTAATCGATAATCTTACTCTCAGGAACTTGATTTTCCAGTAAATTCTGTAAATCGCTTTCTTCAACCGATTCCAGTGGTTTTTTGTTGATAGACATAATTTCTCAGATCGAGTTTAAATTCTGAACATTTATTAGTTGCGGAGCAAGTATGTAAAAGTGGCGAGATGCAGCCATGATCTCGGAGACCCAACGAAGGAATACCTGCACAGACGGCCTTGGCCCCAGGCAGCTCCCTTCGCCACCAGTCTCGACCCCTCAGAATACGTGCACCGCCGTCGCCTTGAAGGTCAGATAGACGTGGTCGCCCTCGGCGAGGTCCATCTCCTGGCACCCGCGCCGGGTCAGCATCGCCATGAAGGGGATTCCGGCGTCGACCCAGACCTTCACCATCATCCCGCCGTTGGCGATCTCTTCGACCCTGCCCTGAAAGGAGTTTCGGGCGCTGGATCTGAGGGAGGCCTTGGAGATGAGGATATCCTCGGCCCTGACCGAGGCGAAGACCTCCCGGCCGTTTCGGTCCTCCCTTTTGTCCTTCCTTCCGGCTCCGCCTTCGTCTCCGTTTCCATCGAGATCACACATCGCCGAGACTATTTTGAGGCCGTCCACCTCGATCTCGATGAGGCCGCCCCTCTCGGATGCCAGGCCTTTGAAGACGTTCTCGACCCCAACGAAGTTTGCGATCATCTCGCAGTTGGGCCTTCTGAAGACCTCCTCGGGGGTTCCCACCTGGACGATCTCGCCGCCGTTCATCACCGCCACCCTGTCGGCGAGGGCAAAGACCTCCTCGAAGTTGTGGGTGACGTGGATGATCGTCGTCCCGTAGACCTGGTGGATCCTCTTCAGCTCTCGGCGGAGCCTCTCCCGCGTGGCGCCGTCGAGGGCGCTCAGCGGCTCGTCGAGGAGCAAAACCTTCGGTTCCATCACGATCGCCCTCGCCATCGCCACCCTCTGCTTCTCGCCGCCGCTGAGGGTCTCGGGCCGCCGGCGGTGAAGATGGCTGATCCCCAGAAGCTTCGAGGCCTCAGCCACCTTCTTCTCGATCTCGGCGGGGGAGGCCTTCTGTGACCGCAGGCCGAAGGCGATGTTCTCTTTGACCGATAGGTGGGGAAAGAGCATGTAGTCCTGGTAGACCATCGAGATCCTCCGGCTCCTCGGAGCCTCCTCGGTGATATCCCAGCCGTCGAGATAGATCCTGCCAGCATCGGGAGGAGAGATCCCGGCCACCGCCTCCATCAGGATCGTTTTTCCCGAGCCGGTGGGCCCGATGATGACGAGATACTCACCGGACCCCACCTCCAGGGAGACATCCCTCAGGACGAAGTCGCCGAGATCCTTGGAGACCCTATCAATCCTCAGCATTTTCTCCTCTCTCCACCGTCTCCTCCTTCTCCTCCTTCTCCCCCATCTCCTCTTTCCTCCTTATCCGCTCTTCACCTTCTCATCCATCTCCTCACGCCACCTTCTCCACCTAAAGGCGGAGCCCCCCGACCCGCCGCTCGAAGACGTATAGCGAGACGACGGAGATAAGGATCAGGATCGTCGCCGCCGAGATCCCCTCGTCAAGCTTCCCGCAGGACATGTTCAAAAAGAGGGATGTGGGCAAGGTCTCGGTCCTCATCCTAGTAGCCCCCGCCAGCATCAGAACCGCCCCAAACTCTCCGATCCCCTTCGACCAGGTGATGACAGACCCCGCGAGAAGCCCGTTTGAGGCCATGGGGAGGGTCACCCTCCAGATCGCCTGGAATTCGGTGCACCCCAGGGTCTTGGCGACGTGCTCGTACCGCGGGCTGATCCCCTCGAAGGTCGACCTCATCACCCTCAGCATGAAGGGTACGTTCACGAAGAACTGGGCGATCACGATCCCCAGGGGGGTGAAGACGAAGACGAGCCCCGCCTCCGAGAGCCCCCTTCCCAGAGGGCTCGTCCCGAAGAAGAGGAGGAGACCGACCCCTGCCACCAGGGGCGGGAGGGCGAGAGGCATGTCGAGAAGGGTGCTCGCCGCCCTCTTTCCAAAAAAGTCGTAGCGGGCGAGGGCGTAGGCCGCCGGGACCGCGACTAGGATGCAAAGGGTCGTCGAGGCGATCGAGGTCTTGAGGCTGAGGCCGATGGCGAACCGGATCTCATCGGAGCGGAGGGATGCAAGGAAGGTCTCTGGAGGCGAATGGCTCAGGACCAGGAGGAGGACGATCGATATGAAGGCCGCAAGGAGAAGGCTCGCCCCGATCGTCGCCGCCTTCAGCCAGAGCCGTTCAAGGACCGTCAGCTTCCTCCACCTCCACCCGCTCCTTTTTCCCCGTCAGTCTACTACCCCTCATTCTGCCCTTCAGCTCGTCCCCTCGTATCGCGGGTCAGGATATGCAGCAAACCCATGATCTGCAAATATCGCCTTGCCCTCCTCCGAGGCGACGAAGTTCATGAACTTCTCGGCCGTCTCCTCGTCCTCGGAGAAGACGAGAGTTCCGATGGGGACGACCTTGATACCGTTATCCTCCAGGGGTATCTCGACCTTATCCATCGTCTCGGGGTCGAAGAGGTCCTCCCAGACGATGGCGGCGTCCGCCTGCTCCATCGATATGTAGACCAGAAGCTCGTTTACGGTCGCCGAGAAGGCGACGACGTTCTCTTCGACCTCTTCCCAGATCCCCAACCTCTCCAGCATGCTCTTAGAGTTCTTTCCGATGGCAGGGCCCGCAGGATCGCCGAGAGCGACCCTCACCCCAGGCTCGGCCAGATCTTCGAGAGACTCCACTCCGGCAGGGTTTCCCTTCGGGGTGATGATGCAGGGGACGTGGTAGACGACGTCTCTCGTCTCGTCGACGTACCCCTTCTCCATCGCCGTTTCGATGTAAGATCGAGCCCCGGGCATGTAGAGGTCCCCGGTCTGGTACAGCTCGATCTGGGAGAGGAGCTGGGCCGACCCGCCGAAGGTGTACTGGATCTCGACGCCCTCCTGCTCCTCGAAAAGGTCGGCGATCTTCTCCATCGGCTCGCTCATCCCTGCGCCGCAATAGACGAGGAGCGAATCATCAGCAGCGGACCCCGATATGACGAGGCACGACGCCAGGACAAATCCGATCAGAAATGATAGGACTCTGCGGTTCATGGAGGGGGCATAGACGCAAACACAAACATAAGCATTACGGCAGAAAAGTAAGCACAAATGCTTAACCTGCTGGTCGGATGGCGCAGAGGAAGGGATGATGGCTGTCTCGGATCGATGTTGCCGCCGGGAATGGTGAGGTTCTCTTCCCGGGACGATGACAAAAACAATGGGCCGAGGATGGTCGTCCTCGACCCCGATTTAGAAATAGATTTTCGAGCTTACATCTTTTTCCAGCTTATTCTTCTATCGGCGTCAGCACGGTGGTCTCTGCAAAGTAGTAGACCTCATTCAGATCCGCATCGTAGGCGGCGCCCACGCCGTTCATGACGATCTCGCCGGATTCCAGGATCTCCCCGTCCAAAATCCCCTCGACGGTCACGTTCATCCCGTCAACCGTTTCGGGACCGATGTAGTATATGTGCACCTCATCCATGGAGGTGGAACCCACGACCTGGTAAGGCCCACCTTCGGCACACTCCATGTCGGCCACCAGAAGGGAGCCGTGCTGCTCTATCGTCCAGACGCACTCCTCCTGGTAGGGGTACTCCTCGGTGGCGTTCCCCTCGGTCCCGACGGCAACGCCCTGGGTCAGATCGGCGTACTTGCCGGAGATGTCCTTTACCTCCACCTTCGAGGCGATTAGACTGGAGTCTATGGCAGCCCACGGATCTTCGACGTCGGCGGCGCTCTCCAAGTCGTCTCCTACGGCGGAAAGGCCCGCCAGCAGAAGGAGGAGGATCAATGCTCCTCCAAAGGTCACAGCTTTTCTCATCTTACAACCTCCCCATCTTATTGTTCACAGTTGTTCAGACAATTGGGGCTTAATGGAGTAAATACTTGGTGATCTATAAGAGAAAGTTTTTCGGATATGCCAGTCGATCGGGGGATCGTTCAAGATTCAGACCGACAGGCTCGGAGAGATCCGGCATTTCGGCGCGAGCTTTTTGCAAGTTTGGCATCTTTAAGAACGTGATCGTGAAGACGCAGACCGAGTGCATCATTTCTTAAAGGGTGATGACGCAAAAAGAAGGTCAGAACAGAAGGAGGATACGATGTCAGTAAACGCGAGGGGGATTTTTGCCGTCGTTGGCAGCTCTGCGGCCATCTTCTGGCCCGGGGCGCTGATCTTCGGCTTTCCTGGGGTGATGGGGCCCGTCTGGCAGGAGATGTTCTCCGTGGGGCGAGCCGCCATCGGGAACATCCTCTTCTTCGTTTTGGCCGCCGTGGGAATCTTCATGTTCCTGGTGGGCCGCTGGCAGGAGCGCTACGGCCCAAGGGCTATGATCGCCTCGGGCGTCGTCATCTGCGGCCTCAGCGTCAACATCGTCGCTCACGCCTCGGGCGTTTTCATGCTCTACGTCTGGGCCTTTCTCACGGGCGTCTCCTCCTGCTTCGTCCTCATCCCGGCCCTGACCACAGTCCAAAGGTGGTACCCTCAGAATAGGGGGCTGGCATCTGGTGTCGTCAATCTGGTATTCGGCCTCTCCGCCGCCATCATGACCCCCCTCTTCGCCCGCATGCTCGGCTCCATCGGATACGAACCCATGATCACCGCCATATCCATCTTGGCTCTCGCCACGGGTCTTGCCGCCGCCAGTCTCGCCAAGCCGCCGGACCTGCCGACTTTTCAGGCAGACCGATCCTCGGGAAGGAAGCTTGAAGCCGCCCTCGGTCCGGGATCGTCCATGACGGTGCAGGAGAGCGTCAGGACTCGGAGCTTCTGGTCTCTCTGGGCCACCTGGGCTATGATGGGGGCGGCAGGAATCGCCATGGTGACCCTTTCAACCACCTACGGCCTCTCAAAAGGATTTCCTCTCGAATCCGCCGTCTTAATCCTGACGGCGTTCAACTTCACGAACGGAACCGGACGCCTGGTGGCCGGATACCTCTCCGACGTCATCGGCAGAAACCTGACCATGAGCACCACCTTCTTTGCGGCGGGCTTCGCCTACTTCGTCTTGCCCAGCGCCAGCAGCCTCCCGGCGTGTGCCATCCTGGCGGCGGTGGTGGGGTTCGCCTTCGGGACCCTCTTTTCCGTCTCAGCCCCCCTGGCGACCGACTGCTTCGGCCTCGAGCACTTCGGAGCCATATTCGGCCTCGTCTTCACCGCCTACGGCTTCGTCGCCGGACCCCTGGGCCCGTCTCTCGGCGGCCGTTTGCTGGACGTGACCGGAGGCGACTACTTCCCAGTATTCCTCTACCTCGGCACGTTCTGCCTCCTATCGGGGCTGTGCATCCGACTTGTGGTGCCCCCAAAAAGGGTCTGACCTGCGCCCATTCAAGACAAATCAAACCCCCCACAAAGGCTTTTTATATCTTCCTCCCTTATGCGGCCCGGGCGCGAGAGTGGAAGGGCGGCTGCCGCTGGCGAACCCTTCGCCGGTGTGGAAAGTCCCCCCACCTCTGGACACGCAGACACCTCTTTCGGGTGTAGGGCGAGAGCTCTGGCTCTGGCACAGAAACGATACTGCACCGCGTCAATGCCATGATGCCGAAAGGCTGAGGTCGCGCGAAAAGCAGATGAAACGGCGAATCCCTGCGGGTGCAAGCCAAAATAAGGGCGATCGATGGAGTCCAGCCAACGCCCGGGTATGGCGCTAAGCTGAATGCCGCCAATGCTAGCGAGCACGAACAGAAGGGGGCTTACTCTCCAGACTCGCGCCCATCAACTTAACAGACCTCGCCCTTTTCATCAAACCGCCCTATCTCGATCTCCTCTCGAAGTATGCTCCTGGCAAGAAGCCTCGCAACTCGGAGGGGCTCTGGCACCTTCCCCTCCAGGATGAAGGAGTTGAGAAGGCCCTTCGTCTCCTCTGCCGTAGCTCCAATAGACCTCGCGTAGACCTCAAACCCGGTCTTGAGCCTCAAGGGCTCGCGCTCTCCGAGCTTTCTGTACAATCTGATCTTCTCTTCGGGATGGCGAAAATACTCCCTTATGTACCCTTCCAGCCCCTCCGACTCCTCGTAGGTTAGGCTTACCACCGGAAGGCCCGTCACCTCGCGGACCAGGTCGAGATCGACGATGTTGAACCAGCTGATGACCGATCCGTTCAGGAGGAGGGCGTTTATGTCGCTTCTCTCAAGGCCCCTGAATATCTTCAAAATTCCTTCGGTGGCGTCGTCCCCTCCGACGGATATCTCGGCGAAACCAAACCCGTCGACCCTCAGATCCTTTCGCATGACCACGCCGGCCAGCCTGGACGAACGCTCCGTCTTCACGAAGCTCTCGGCTATCCCCAGAACTCTAACCCCTCTCTTGTTGACGTGGAGCGTCATGAAAATGATATTTTCCTGACAAGCTGAAAGTCCTTTTGGAGGTTTTCCGCGAGACGGACTGTCCAAAATGGCGGATGCGCCGCAGCGAACCTTAATAAACCTTCGCTACGATCTTGCCAGCTCAATGGACGAGGACGATATCATATCGGCGGAGGAGGACGTCTTCTACGATTACACCATACCCACCGACTTCGGACCGGACGGTATGGACCCCGCCTCAAACGCATCGAACGTCACGACGGGCCTTCCCGCTGAACTCTCTCCAGATGTGCCAATCCAGCTTACAGGAGATGGCGCCCAGTCAGCCACCACCCAGATAGTTGATTATCTGAACTCAACCCTGGGAATCGATATCTTCTCCATCCTGGGAACTATCGCGACAATAGTGGCGATCCTCATATTGACCCATCTCATCGCCGGTATGGTGGACCGAGCCATCACAGTCCACATCCCCAGGATGACGAGCAGCGGAAAGGTCGGCCTCGATGTCGAGACCGAGAGGACCTTCAGGACCATCATCCGAAGGCTTCTGGTGGCCGCCATCTACATCGTCGGCTTCATAATGATCGTATATCAGATACCACCCCTCAACAGGCTTGCGGTAACCCTGCTGGCCGGTGCCGGTGTCGCGGGTCTCGCCATCGGCTTTGCCGCCAAAGACTCCCTCTCAAACGTCATCTCGGGGATCTTCCTGGCGGTATTCCACCCTTTCAGGGTCGGCGACTACATCGACTTCAACAGCGAGTACTGCCAGATCGAGGATCTGACCCTTAGACACACCACCATAAAGACATGGGACGGCCGGAGGATCTTCGTTCCGAACAGCATCATGGGAAACCAGCCGATAGTCAACTGGTCGATCGTGGATCCCGTCATAACCTGGCGCGTGGACTTCGGGATAGGCTACACCGCAGATATCGATAAGGCGAGAGAAATCATCCTCGATGTGGCGAAGAGGCATCCTCTCGTCCTCAAAAACCAGGAGATCGCCGTGAGGGTGGCGGAGCTTGGAGACTTCGCCGTGAACCTGAGGCTTTCGGTGGACGTGCCCACAAGAGACGTCGCCTACACCACCGGCTGCGAGATTCGAGAGGCGGTGAAGAAGAGGTTCGACAGAGAGGGGATCGAGATACCTTATCCCTACAGAAACCTCGTGATTTTGAATCCCCAAGATTCGCCCTCGGATAATGACGGTTGGGCCGAAGACGAGCCTAATCGGGATCGAGCCTCCTGAGCCATTCCTCTTCACCTTTTTCATCCTCGGAAGGTGGGGCCATCATCAGCGAAAATTTGATATGTTTTCCCATCCCAATTATAATCGTTTTAATCGTTTGAGCCGCCGGGTCGGCAAACGAATCTTGACCGATTGGGGAGTTGAAGATGAATCCGCGGATTTTTGCCTGGATGTTATTTCTGACCGTCTTTGTTGCGGCCACGGCGATCGTCTACGCAGATGAGGTGGCGGAGATCGAATCGGACGTTGCGGAAGCTGAGCCTGCAGAAGAGGTGCCTGTCCTCTACCTTTTCGTGATCGATCCCGAGGGAGAGCTTTCCTTCGAGGGGACGATCGCGCCCGAAGATCCCATAACGTTGAGGGTTTCAGCCTACGATGCCACGGGGGACGTCCATCTCGTATCGGTCCGATCGGCGCGGGAGGGCTGCAACCAAACTGAAACGGACCTCGGAAACTTGAGCGGCGGAGAGCAGCTGGAGCTGGAAGGTCCCTGGAGCGAAGACAGCTACGTCTTCTTTTGGGCCTGGACGGAGCATGAGGGCGAAGTCATCGTGAGCAGCGTCTGCAAAGTCCATGTGACATAAGAGCATGGTGCATAGGCCTGAAAGAGGAGATCACCTATATTCTTATAACCGAGACGCACCATAAAATGAAGATGTTCTCGCGAACGATCACGGTAAAGTGGCGGAAAAGCTGGGGGGTCAGGTGCCAACCATCGGGGGATCCCCACCTTTTCTAAGGCCGAGAGGGGCAGGCCGAGGGATGATGATCTCTCTGATCTGTTAGAATTTGATCGGTGCCGACGGGTCAAAATTATTTGAAGTCGGATTAGGGGGTTTGAACATCGCACGGAGGTGAAAGCGTGAAGACGAAAGAAATGGAGAACATGGACAAGGTGGTCAAGGAGATCGGGACCGGACCCCTCTGCATGAACGAATCCTTTCTGGAAGAGGTCCAGATGATCCTTCTGGATAAGGGGTACGCCGCTGCAGAGGTGCTGGTATCCCAGCGGGCCGGGGCCGACGAGCAGGACGAGATAACGAGGGCGCTCGCCATCTGCCAGAAATACAAGCTCAGCCAGGAGGCGGGGGCCAAGGTCGTCCAGAGCCTGAACGTGATCAAATCGGGAAAGTGGTGAACTCTTCGGTGGTCGGGTCTGTCTGGTGGATCGGAGGCCTTTTCCTCCGTCCATCCAATTTTCAGTCTGCCATAATACTATTATTGTTATTTTTTTAAACCACAATCGAAGTTGAGAACACCATACAATAGAAAACCTGATAAATACATACCGTCTAAAGAATGTTGGCTGTTAGGAGGTCTTAGATGGCTGATAAGAAGAACGAATGGCGCAGATGGCACACCATATTGATATGCGTCTTTCTGGCCTTAATTTTGGCAGTAAACTACTGGGCGCTACATTACAGCGTGGCGGGGCTGGCAGCCGAAACCGCACCCGCCGGAGGGGGTCTGGGAGACGTCAAACCAGACCCCACGCCCTGGCTCCGAGTCTCGACATGGATCGCCACCTTTGTGCTTTTGACGTTGATCGCCGTGGTCATCGGTCGGGGCAAATTGGGGAGGAACTCTGGCCTCCTTATCGATCATAGACGGAGGATGAGCCTCTCGCGGACCCAAATGTTCCTCTGGACGCTCATAATTCTCTCCGGATTTACAACGGCGGTCTTCATGAACCTCGAGGCTGGCTATCCTGAGCCCATGTCCATATCCATCCCAAAAGAGCTGTGGGCCCTCATCGGGATCAGCATCACCTCTTTGATCGGGTCGCCTCTGATAAAGGATATGAAAGAGAATCAAACCGGCAAAGAGGATGAGTCCGTCAAAGATACGGCGAAGAAGCTGGCCGCCAACCGCGGGGCGGATCCCGAGGCCCTGAAGGCCAAATCCGAGCTGGATGCCCTTCAAAAAGAGGCCAAGGTCTACGCCGTGGGCAGGATCCTTTACAACGAATCAGAAAAGGACGCCAGCTTTTCGGACCTCTTCAGCGGCGAGGATGGAGACGACTCCACCATACCGGATCTGGGCAAGGTGCAGATGTTCTACTTCACAGTCCTTCTGGCGGCGGTTTACATCTTCCTCCTGGGGGAGACGTTCTTCGCCAGCGGCGGCGTGATCGACGCTTTTCCCGCGTTGGATTCGAGCATGCTGGCACTGCTGGGAATAAGCAACGGTGGCTATCTGATCAAGAAAGCCACCTGAACCTTTATTCCGCTGAGGACCTTGCCTCTCCCCTCTCGTCCTCGTAGTGGGCCATGATCTTTCTCACTATCCCGTCGAAGGCCTCGGCGTTCTTCGACTGGACGTTCAGGATGAAGGGCTTGCCGCTGTCGCCGGTCTCGCAGATAGCGGGATCGATCTCGATCCTCCCGAGGAAGGGGACCCCCAGCTCCGCGGCGGCCCTCATCCCGCCGCCGACCTTGAATAGGTCGATCGCTCCTCCGCACTTGGGACAGGTGAAACCGCTCATATTCTCGATGATTCCCAGGACCGGAATCACCAGGGACCGCGACATGTCGATCGCCTTCCTAGCGTCGAGAAGGGCCAGGTCCTGGGGGGTGGTGACGACGATGGTGCCGTCGGGCCGGAGGAGCTGGGCGATGCTGAGAGGCTCGTCGCTCGTTCCAGGGGGCAGGTCGATCAGCATGTAGTCGAGATCTCCCCAGGCGACGGTCTCGATGAACTGCTTCAAGACCTGCATCTTGAGGGGTCCCCTCCAGACGACGGGGCTGTCTTTTCCGATCACAAAGGCCATGGAGACGACCCTTACGGCTCCGTCGGCCCCCACGGGGATCTCCACAGGATGGATCGTCTGGTCCTCGTCGCCCGTCATGACTTTATCTTCAATGTTCAGCATCTTGGGGACGTTCGGCCCCGTGATGTCGGCGTCCAAAACCCCCACCTCTTTTCCGTAGAGGGCGAGGCCGAGGCCCAGGTTTACCGCCACCGTCGTCTTTCCGACGCCCCCTTTGCCGCTCATCACCATTATGCTGTGCTTGATCCTATTTGCTTTTGGTTCTGTCATGGTATCCGCACCAACCGACTCGGTTTTGAGATCTTCCCGACCACTTTCTGATCTGAAGTTAGATCAGGCTTTTGCATGAGACCTCATCTCCGGCCTGAAGATCTGCCTCTGCCCCCAGAGAGACGAAGGGTTATACTTCATCAGATCAATTCGATTTCATGAACAACCGGATGATCTACCTCCCCTTCGGGATTTTTGCGATCCTCCTCCTGGCCGTGGTGCTATGGGTGAGCGTCACCCTCCTCTTCTTCGGGGCCCTCAGCACCGCCTTCACCAAGATGGGCTTCTCCTGGTCTGACGCCCTCCTTCTCCTCGCCGCCTCCCTCGTGGGCGCCGGGATGAACTTTCCCCTCTTCACCATGGAGTCGAAGGTCCCGGTGGTGAGGGAGACCTTCGTCAGGAGCTTCGGCATGGTCTATCGGGTGCCGGTGGTGAAGACGGTTACAAACCAGACGACGGTGGCCGTCAACGTCGGCGGCGCTCTGATCCCGGTCCTGGTTTCGGCATACCTTCTGGTTGCCTATCCCCAGGTTGCGCCCATCGCCCTCGCGGGGACGGTCATCGTCGCCCTGGTGACCCACAGCGTCGCAAGGCCGATCAGGGGCCTGGGGATAGCGACCCCCCTCTTCATCCCGCCCCTCGCGGCGGCCCTATCCGCTCTCATCCTCACGGCGGCCTTCTGCCCCATCCCCGAGTGCCGATTCGTCACCGCCTACGTCGGAGGGGTCCTGGGAACCCTCATCGGAGCCGACCTCCTCAACCTGAATCGGATCTCAGACCTGGGGGCGCCGGTGGCGAGCATCGGGGGCGCGGGGACCTTCGATGGCATATTCATGACGGGGGTCATCGCGGTCCTCATCGTCTGAAAAGCAAAGGTCTTTATCAGGAGGGGGCCTCTCCTCTTGCATGAGCTTCAGAGGTTTCCTCCATGAGCTTCAGGAGGCAGGCCTCCTGGAGGAGGTGGACCGCCCCATCTCGCCGATGCTCGAGGCCGCGGCCCTCTCCGTCGAGGCCGGTCCCGTTCTCTTCAACAACGTCGACGGCAAGAAGTGCTGCATGAACGTCCTGGGGACCCGGGACCTTCTGGCAAGGGCTCTAGCGACCACCAAAGAAGAGATGGTGAAAGAGCTTGCACGAATCGACGTGGATGGCGGCTGGGTCCGGGAGGTGGACTCCTCCTCCTTCATGGAGGTCGAAAGCGAGCCCGACCTATCGAGTCTTCCCATCCTCACCCATTTTCGGGGGGACGGTGGCCCCTACATCACCTCCGGGATCGTAGTATCCGCTTTTGGCGATAAGACGAACGCCTCGGTCCACCGGATGATGGTCCTCGAAAAGGACAAGGTGGCGGCGAGGCTCGTTCCAGGAAGGCACACCCACATGCTCCTCCAGGAGGCTTTAAGCCAGGGCGAGAGGCTCCCGGTGGGGATCGTCATCGGCGTCGATCCCGTCGTCATGATCGCCGCCAGCACCCGGGTACCCCTGGGGATGGAGTTTCAGTACGCCAGCGCCCTATCCGGAAACCCCGTGGAGCTCGTGCCCCTCGACAACGGCATTCTGGTCCCCCACGCCGAGATCGTCTTCGAGGGGTATATAGACGGAGAGAGGGCTTCCGAGGGGCCGTTTGTGGACATAACCGGAACGCGGGACTTTCCGAGGATGGAGCCTGTGATCCACCTCACGAAGATGATGACCAGAGAGGTTCCGATCTATCACGGCCTCCTCCCCTCGGGGGGCGAGCACAAGATGCTGATGGGCATCCCTTACGAGCCCCTGATATTCAGGGCCGCATCCCGGGTAGCCGACGCGAGGGGCGTCATATTGACGGAGGGCGGATGCTCTTACCTTCACGCCGTCGTCCAGATCAAAAAGAGGGACCAGTCCGACCCGAGAAAGGTGATCGATGCGGCCTTCGAGGCTCACAAAAGCCTCAAGCACGTCATCGTCGTCGACGACGACGTCGACGTCTACAACCCTCAGGACCTGGAGTACGCCCTCGCCACCAGGGTGAGGGGCGACGAGGATATCGTCATCTACCCCAACGTCCGGGGGAGCACCCTGGACCCGCGGTCCGTCGACGGGATCACAACCAAGGTCGGGATCGACGCCACCATGACCCTGGGAGAGGAGGTGAAGTTCCTCAGGGTCAGGCCCGAGATGCCGAATTGAAGTTCAGAATCGAAACGTTTTGTCCAGGGACAAGCTTTATGATCGGTCGGAAACCGACGGCATCCCCAAGCCGGTCATTATAGCGAGAAGGCCGATCTTTCCTTCGCGCCCCTCCTTAACCCTGGCCCCCCAGATGACGTTCGCCTCCGGGCCCAGCTCCTCGGTGAGGGCACCGGCGATCGTCGCCGCCTTCTTGAGGGTCAGGTCGCAGCCCCCCGTTATGTGGAGGAGGCAGCCGGTGGCTCGTTTTATATCCACATCCAGCATGGGGGACCTCAAAGCCGAAAGGACGACCTCCTCGGCCTCGTCTTCTGAGCCGACCTCGCCCACCAGGGCCGCCGAGAGGCCGCCGCTGGACACGATCGTCCTGACGTCGGCGTAATCGAGGTTGATGAGAGAGGTCTGAGTAATCGTCTCGACGATCCCCTTGACGATCTCGGCCACCACCTGGTCCATCACCGAGAAGGCCTGATCTTGAGATAAGTCCGGCGCCATATCGAGAATTCTGTTGTTGTCCAGAAGGATGACGGTGTTTGCAGCCTTCACCAGATCGTCGATCTCGGGGACCCTTTGCCCCCCACCTCCTGGCCGAGGGTCCACTCCCAGGGGGATGGTGAATATCGCCACCGTCGTTGCGCCGAGATCTTTTGCCATCTCGCATATGGCGGGAGCTGCGCCCGTGCCGGTCCCGCCGCCGAGGCCAGCGGCGACGAAGACGAGGTCTCTATTCCCCAGGGCCTCCTCCAGGGCGAGCCTCGACCTCTCGGCGGCGATCCTTCCCATCTTTGGGTCGCCTCCGACACCATCTTCGCCCACGACGCCCCTGTCGATGAAGATCTTTTTGTCGGCCTTGATCTCCCCCATCCGGCGCCGGTCGGTGTTGACGGCCAGAGTCTCGGCGCCGGAGACGCCGAGGTTTACAAGCCTCGTCGCCATCTTGCAGCCGGCATCACCGCACCCCACCACCAGGATTCTGGGGTTTGAGAAATCCTCGCCGTCGTACGAATAGCTCATCTCACAGGACCGAAAAGCGCTCTTCGGCTCGAAATCCATCGTATCCACCCTCGACGGGACGAGAGGCTCATAAATCCCGCTGGCATCAGAGCCCATCCCCCTTCTGAAATTCTCCGCAGGAGAAGAAGATGCTCGGATGGTAGATAAGAATTTCCAAAAAGGATATCTTTATCACCGATCGGGCCATCGCCCTTCCCATGGCGCTTGATGAAGTTACGATCACAAAGGCGATAGTCGAGTCCTACATGGAGTCCTTCTTGAAGTACACCGACGTGGACGTGGCTCTGGTGGGCGCAGGTCCCGCAAACCTGGTTGCTGCAAAGAAGCTCGCCGAGGCCGATGCCAAGACGGTCGTCTTCGAGAAGGATCTATTCGTCGGGGGCGGGATCTGGGGCGGCGGGATGATGTTTCCCCGGATCGTCGTCCAGAGGGAGGGGTGCAGGATCCTGGACGAGTTCGGGGTCTGGTACCGGGAGTATGAGGAGGGCTACTACATCGCCAGCTCCATCGAGACGGTGGCGAAATTGACGGCGGGGGTCATCGACGCTGGGGCCGAGATCATCAACCTCGTCACCGTGGAGGACGTCATGATCAGGGAGGATGAGAAGATCGCTGGCCTGGTCATCAACTGGGAGACGGTGGAGAGGACGAGGCTTCACGTGGACCCGCTATCGATCAGGGCGAAGGTCGTCATCGACGGGACCGGCCACGACGCCAACATCTGCAAGGTCGTCCAGAGGAAGATCCCAGGAGCCAAGGTTGGATCTTTAGGCGTCGTCGGCGAAAAGCCGATGTGGGCTGACGTCGGCGAAAAGACCGTGGTGGAGGTGACCCAGGAGGTCTACCCCGGCCTCATAGCTGCGGGGATGGCGGCGACGGCAGTCGCAGGTGGTCCTCGGATGGGTCCGATCTTCGGCGGGATGCTCCTCTCTGGAGAGAAGGCGGCGATGCTGGCCCTGGAGAAGCTGGGGCTGTAGGGCCGCGGTCGTGTCGCAGTCGTCGTTATTCTTATTCGTCTTCGGATAAGATGAAAGTCCAGTCGATCAGGGGCGGGGCAGACCTCGCCCGTTTCATCCTCGCCCGGTACTCGGGAAAGGTCGTCGAGGTGGGGGTCGGGAGAGTCCCCGAGGTCGCCCTTCTTCTCGCCCCTCACCTCGAGGTCGTCACCACCGATAAAGAGGCCCGGACCCTCGGAGGCCTTGAAGTCATTTCAGACGACATATTCACCCCGCGCCTGGACGTTTACCGGGGCGCGTCCCTACTCTACTCGATAAGGCCGCCCCTGGAGATGCAGCTCGCCATGGGTCGTCTCGCCCTCGGTCTCGGGGCCGACGTGATCGTAAGGCCTCTCAATGATGAGGTCTCCCAGATTCCGGGATTTTCACGATCCATCGTCAACGAGGGCGAGGCCCGGTTCTACCTTTTTACGCCCTCCTCTCGGGAAGCTCCCAGCGCTTGAATATCTCTGCTGCCACCACCACCGCCGATGCCGCAACCAGGATCGTGATCCAGCTTTCGGCGCCGAGGGGCGATGTCTCAAAGAGCCTCTGCATGAACGGCAGGTATATCGCAACCAGCAGGCCCGCGAGGGATGCGGCGAGGCCCGCGATAAGCTTTTTGTTCGTCCTCGGGTTCATCTTGAAGAAGGAGTCTTTTAGGGATCGGCTGTTGTAGGCGTTGTAAATCTCGAAGATCACAAGAGCCGCAAAGACCGTGGTTCTGGCCCCTTCGACGGGAACGCCTTCCTTCAGGGAGAGGGCGTAAAGGCCGAGGGTTCCCATGAAGATCACCGCAGAGATCCCCAGGGTGTAGAGGAAAAGGCCCCTGGTGAGGATCGGCTCGGCGGGGTTTCGGGGCTTTCTCGTCATCAAGTCGGAGTGAGCGGGCTCGACGGAAAGGCCGATGGCCGGAAACTCGTCGGTTACGATGTTGATCCAGAGGATCTGGAGGGCGAGAAGCGGCACCGGAAGGCCGAGCATCACGCCGATGAATATCGTCATCACCTCTGCGAAGTTGCAGGATAGAAGGTACGACGAGGCTTTCCTGATGTTGGCGTAGATCCTCCTCCCCTCCTCGACGGCCGCGACGATGGTGGCGAAGTTGTCGTCGGCGATGACCATGTCTGATGCCTCCTTCGAGACCTCCGTTCCGGTCTTTCCCATGGCGACCCCGATATCGGCGGTCCGGAGGGCCGGGGCGTCGTTGACGCCGTCGCCGGTCATGGCGACGACGTGCCCTTTGCCACGGAAGGCATCGACGATCCTCACCTTGTGCTCGGCGGTCGTCCGAGCGAAGATCGAGACCCCCTCGATCAACTCCAGAAGCTCTGCATCCTCCATCCTCTCCAGATCCGTCCCCTCCAGGACCCGGCCGCCCTCGGCCAGGATGCCGAGCTCCCGTCCGATGGCGGAGGCGGTGAGTTTGTGGTCTCCGGTGATCATCACGGGTTTTATCCCGGCGGCCTTGCAGACCTTTATCGCCTCTTTCGCCTCCTCCCTCGGCGGGTCCATCATCCCGACGAGCCCCAAAAAGATCAGGTCGGTCTCGACCCCCTCCCGCTCGAGGCTCGCTCCAGCCTCCATCTCCTTCCACGCCAGAGCTAGGACCCGCAGGCCCTGGCCCGCCATCTCGTCGGCGGCTGCGAGGGCCCTCCGGTGGTCCTCAGATGTTATCGCCTCTTCAGAGCCGTCTCTCATGATCCGGGCGCAGAAGTTGAGGACGGTCTCGGGGGCGCCCTTCATCGAGACTGTCAGCCCCTCGGGAGATTTGTGGACCGTCGTCATCCTCCTCATCTCCGAGTCGAAGGGATACTCCAAAACCTCGGAGACGTACCAGCCCTCGACCCAGTCTAGGACGCCTCCCTTCGAGGCGGCGACGATGAGGGCTCCCTCGGTGGGGTCGCCGATCACCTGCCAGCCCTTCGGCCCCTCCTCGAGCTTCGAGTTGTTGCAGAGGGCGCCGACGGCTAGAAGGGCGGTGAGGTGTCTATCCTCCCTCGGCTTCACCTCTCTCTTCGTTCCTTTTTCCCCCAGGAGGAAGGAGCCCGCCGGGTCGTAGCCGGAACCTGTCACCTCCACGTTCCGGGTCGTCCAGATCCTCCTCACCATCATCTCCCCCCGGGTGAGGGTGCCGGTCTTGTCGGTGCAGATCACCGTCGTCGAACCGAGGGTCTCGACGGCAGGAAGGCGGCGGATGATGGCGTTCTTCCTCGCCATAATCTGGGTTCCGTAGGCGAGGGTGATGGTGGTGACAAAGGGCAACGATTCGGGAATTCCGGCGACGGCCAGAGCCGCGGCGATGATCAGGGTCTCCAGGACCGGCGAGCCTCGATAGACCTCGACGGCGAAGATGATGGCGCAGGCGGTGAGGACGACGAGGGCGAGCTGCTTTGCCAGCTGCTGAAACTTCGTCTTTATCGGCGGGTCCTCGGGCCGTTTCTGGACGAGCCCCGATATCCGGCCGAGCTCCGTATCCGTGCCCGTCCCCGTCACCACCGCTCTGCAGTTGCCGTAGACGACGATCGTCCCCATGTAGACCATGTTCGTCCTGTCGGCCAGCGGCGTCTCCTCGGCCACAACCTCGACCCCCTTCTTCTCGGGGACCGACTCGCCTGTCAGAGACGACTCGACGATCTGAAGGGAGGTCTCCTCGATCACCCGACCATCGGCGGGGACCTTATCTCCGGCGTCAAGATAGACGACGTCGCCGGGGACGAGCCCCTTGACCGGGATTCTGCTCATCCTCCCCCCGGCCCGAAGGACGTTCGCCTCGGGCGCCACCATCTCCTGGAGCGCCTCCATCGCCCTCTCCGCCTTGTACTCCTGGACGAAGCCGAGGAGGGATATGAAGAAGATTATCCCGACGATGACGTAGGCGTTGGTCGTCTCTCCCGCGATCCAGGAGATGGCTGAGGCTGCGAGAAGGACTATGATGAGGTAGTTTTCGAACTGGCGGAGGAATATCCGGGCCTTGGAGGGCTTGTAGATCTCTTCGAGCTGGTTTGGCCCAAACCGCGAAAGCCTCCGCTCGACCTCTTCCAGAGAAAGGCCCTCCTTGCCGGAGTTCAGCTTCTCAAGGGTCTCGTCGGCGGTCAGGGTGTGCCAGGGGATGGTCATGGGATCAACTCGAAGAATGCGTATCTAGTTACTGGGTCTTCTTATGGTAAAAATATATGTGTTATCTGCCTATTTGGATGGTGCAGGACCACCGGTTAGCGTTTGATTTCAGGATTAATTCGTCACCAGAATAGACCAGTTTGCTAAGGCCTTTATCCAAGTTCCTGACCTTCTCGCCAGCGATGCCTACAGCTTTGTACGCCATCTCGTGGTAAGTCTTGGATCTTTATCATCTAGTGAGCGCTTTGATCTCCGCGTAGATATGGTAATCCAGCCAGGGAGTGAGATGTAGAGGCTGGCGAAAAGTACATAATTTAAATATTCAGTATAGAAAAAATGTGAATGAAACGATGTTAAATGGCATTTTCGTGCTTGACGCTGTTAGAGCCCAAATGGCTTGCTGCGTATAGATTGTCTGAAATTATTCAAGACGCCTACAAGAAGCTTATAAACCACTTATCACTATAGAACTGCGAGGGTGAACGATGGTCCCAAATAACCTTAAGATAAAGGATCCGAAACTTAAAAGTTGTCTTGACACCATAAAACAAAACGTTATAGAATTATGGGATAATCCATTGATAGACCATTATACAGATCACGGACCGAAGCATTCAAAACGGGTTATAGAGATTTTAAGTAATTTGCTCGAAGATAAATCTAAAATATTAAACGATTCAGAACGATTTATTCTCCTAGCATCCGCCTATTTACATGACATAGGTATGCAAGCACCGCGTTATGCAGGAGTAGAGAGATCCAATAGAGATTACACGTTTGAAGACAAAGAAAAAATTAGATGTGTGCATAATGATATCAGTGCAAAGATTATCGAAAATTGCGTTAGCGGGAAACCGATATGCTTGGAGAAAGATCGAGAATTAAAATTAGGATTCGAACTATGTTCCGAATTTACTAATTCTGTTGCAAAAGTATCAAAATATCATAGAAGTTTGGATTTAACAATGTTAGAGGATACTTCTATTGGAGGCAAAAAGATCAAACTGACCCTCTTGGCCGCACTGCTCAGGCTTGGAGATGAGCTGGACGCAGATTATAGAAGAGTGAACATGAAACGCTTGAAATTACGAGATATTCCTCCAGAAAGTAAATTTCACTGGTGGGGGCATTATTATGTCAAAAGTGTTTTAATCGAAGGTGGGAAGATAAAAATATTTTTTAGATTCCCTGAAATGTATAGAACGAATGAGGATGTTACAAATCCATTTCTTCAAAGAACCTGTCGTTCCATTAAAAAACAGCTAGCAGAAGTGTATGACATACTCTTCAGGAATGATATCAAGCTTTATCGCGAACCGGAGTATGTTATAGAATACGAAAAATCGTTGGAACCAATACCCGAGAAACTCTCGGATTACATATATGACAATGTTTTAGAGACGTGTGAGGGATTGATCGTCAATGCATCCCTCGAAGAAAATATTTTTTCACTGCATAAGTACAAATCTGATTTCGATAAAAGTGATGTAAATTTACAACTTTTCAAGAACTCAGATTTTATAAAATTCGAAAGTTATGATACTCCATATAGTCCGATATACCTTTTTACAACATTTCCAGTTAAATGTATTTTGCCTATAAATATTGAGAAAAATATCCAGTGGAGTGATGAAGAAGAACTATCAAATGGGATCTCCGTAAAGGCAAATTCTAAGATATCTTCAATTGATGAACGTGTTGAAGTGCCTAAAAGAACTTTTGAGAGCTGTATTAGAATAGATACCACGTTTGACATTCCAGCAACTGCGAATAAGACTCCATATAAAATAAAATCTATATGGTGGAAAGAGAGTGTCGGTCCTGTACAAATAGTGGTAGAGTTCGAAGATTCTAAGCGATGTATCGGCAAGTTAATAGATTATAAAGTTAATAACAATGATAATGAGTTTTGGCCATTGTGTGAAGGTAACTTTTGGGTTTATCGATGGAAATTAGAGAGAGACAATAACTCGCATAATTTTTATGGAGGTATTTCACATCATCCTCCTGATATTGAAAAGAGATATTCAAGCCATGCGGATACGGCATAAATGGCATCAATACACCTCTAAAATCGTCATTCTTACTGATACGAATCTACCGTCTGCATCGATCCGGACGGCGGATCGCCTCGCCCGCCTTCGGCGCCCAGAGCCGTCTGGTATCGGCACAATCCTCTCAATTCAGCTTCCCGAAGCAGCCTCCCACGTCTTTTTTCCTTGACGTCGCCTCGGTCCCCAGCAGGTTAATAAGCGGCCGCAGATATAATATCAGGTAATAATTGAGCTGATACCATGCGGCAGGTCATAATATACCCAGGCGAGGACGGCTTCTGGGTGGCGGAATGCCCCAGCCTTCCCGGCTGCATCAGCCAGGGCAGGAGCAGGGAGGAGGCCATCGAGAACGTCAAAGAAGCGATCGAGGCTTACACCGCCGCCCTCGCGGAGGACGGCATCCCAGTTCCAGAAGATCGGCTCGACGCCATACTGGTGGCGGTATGAGCAAGCTGCCGGTGATCTCGGGGCGCTCGAATCCCTCTTCACATCTCAGCAGGCCCCGTTCCCAATCCGAGGCCCCGCCCCCTTCGGCGCCGCCCGACCTCCCGCGCCCAGGGCCACCGGTCGCCACCTTGACGAAGATATCCAGTCTTCCGAAACCCTCCTCACCAGGAACCGTCTATTCATCGCCCTTCCGGGCTCTGATGATCACCGCCCCGTCCCCCTCTTCCGCCTCGGCCGAAAACCCCGCCTCTCGAAAGATCCGCACCCACTCGGCCCCCGAATAGTTCGGGCCGTGATGGTGGCCGATCGGCTCTGTCGCCAGATATCGCCCATCTTTTCGGAGGACGCGCCGGATCTCCGAGAGCCCTTTCGGGATATCGTCGAGGTGGTGGAGCATGAAAAATGAGGAGACCGTTTCAAAAGAGCCGTCTTCGAATGGGAGGTCGTAGGCGCTGGCGGTCCTGAACTCGACGTTTCTTATTCCCAGAGCTTCGGCGTTCATCCTGGCCTGTGCCGTTAGAGAGTCGAAGATGTCGATGCCGAAGACCTCCGAATCCGGGTTATGCTCTGCGATGTCGAGGGTCAGCCTCCCAAAGCCGCACCCGACGTCGAGGATCTTTCTGCCCTTGATCTCCGAGAGGACTTTTGGCCAGACTCGCATTCTCGTGGAGACGGGCCGGGCCTTCGGGAAGCTCGCGTCTTCTGAGGCGACCGCGTCGAGGTGGGTGTAGGGAAGGATCGCATAAACCTTCGACCCGTTCGCGGCCATCAGCCCCCTGACGCGGATCTCGCCGCCTGCTGCCTCGATCCGTTCGACGATCGAGACCCCGAGGCCTCCGCAAAAGCGCCGTGTCCACTCCTTCCCGTGCTCCGAATACTTGATATCGAGGGGGGTGTGGACGACGATGTAGTGAGAGTATTCGGGGCTGAAGTATGCTGAGGGATCAACGCCCTGGCTGAGCTGGATCCCGCTTATGCTGTCTTTGAAAAGGGCGAGGAGCTGGAGGGCATCGGCATCGGCAAGATTTCGGACGGTTCCGATCTCTTCAAACATGATCAAGAACATGGGTTCGCCGAATAAATAGCATCCTCCCGAATGGAGAATCTGATGCGCCAGGATCGGCCACCATCTTTGGGAAGAGCCGTCTTCCGGCGCGGCGCCGCCAGGGTGGCGGCATCGCCTGCCTGGGTGTAAGCACACTTCCGGCATCGGAAAAGGATCGTGCAAAGGACCTCTGCAAATGAATTCGTAGTCATCCTTATTGCTTTCGTTCATATAATAAATCTCTGCCACCGATATCCAAACCGAAAGATGTCTTCAGAGCACCCCGTGGGGCTTGTATTGACACAGGTCTGGCATAAGATACTCTCCGTAGATAGTACGCAATAGTTCATTTTTATATATTCATGGATCTGAATATCCGGTCGTGACTGTGGACCATTGAAAATTGAAAACTAATGGGCTTATTTGCTTAGGTCCCAGAATTCAGTGCATGAAGCTGGTTTTAAGGATCTGTTTCAATGGCCCGCACCCAGGACCGAGAGGAGTACATGCCCATAAAATATAAATTGAAAGCCGCAGATAAGAGACAATAAGAGGCGATTTTTAATGACTGATGATAAGATGGCCACAAACCATGGCTATCCTATAGCCGACGATGACGACTCATTGACGGTCGGGAGCAGAGGTCCCACCCTCCTGGAGCAGCCTGATGATTCGTAGTAGAGATGATCAACAATCCAAACCACGAAAGGAGCAAACATTATGAATGAGGATAGCAAGCACCCGGCGACGGGTGGGGCTCACCAACGCATGGCCGGCAGAGGCACGTCGAACCGGGACTGGTGGCCGAACCAGTTGAACCTCAGGATTCTCCACCAGAACTCTCCCTTGTCCAATCCCATGGGCGAGGGTTTCAACTACGCTGAGGAATTCAAGAAGCTCGACCTTGCGGCTCTGAAAAAGGACCTCTATGCGCTGATGACCGACTCGCAGGACTGGTGGCCGGCAGACTACGGTCACTACGGGCCGCTCTTCATCCGAATGGCGTGGCACAGCGCAGGCACCTACCGCATGGGCGACGGCCGCGGTGGCGCGGGGTCCGGGACCCAGCGCTTTGCGCCCCTCAACAGCTGGCCCGACAACGTGAACCTCGACAAGGCGCGCCGACTGCTCTGGCCGATCAAGCAGAAATACGGCAGGAAAATTTCCTGGGCCGACCTGATGATCCTCGCCGGCAACTGCGCCATTGAGTCGATGGGGCTGCCAACCTTCGGCTTCGGCGGCGGGCGCGAGGACGTTTGGGAGCCGGAAGAGGACATTTATTGGGGCTCTGAGACCGAGTGGCTTGGAGACAAGCGCTACTCAGGCGACCGGGATCTCGAGAATCCGCTCGCTGCCGTGCAGATGGGCCTGATCTACGTGAACCCGGAAGGGCCGAACGGCAACCCGGATCCGGTCGCCTCCGGCCGTGACGTTCGAGAGACCTTCGCCCGGATGGCCATGAACGATGAAGAGACCGTCGCGCTCGTCGCCGGCGGGCACACCTTCGGCAAGTGTCATGGCGCGGGCGATCCAGCGCTTGTCGGTCCGGAACCTGAGGCGGCCCCTATCGAGGAACAGGGACTCGGCTGGAAGAGCAGCTTCGGCAGCGGCAAAGCCGGCGATACGATCGGCAGCGGCCTGGAAGGTGCCTGGACTTCGAACCCGACCAAATGGGACATGGGATACCTGAACTTGCTGTTCAAATACGAGTGGGAGCGGGTCAAGAGCCCGGCCGGAGCGCATCAGTGGCTGGCCAAGGATGTGGCCGAAGAGGACATGGTGGTTGACGCGCACGACCCGTCGAAGAAGCATCGGCCGATGATGACCACGGCGGACCTCTCGCTGCGCTTCGACCCGATCTACGAGCCGATCGCGAGGGCCTACCTGCAGAACCCCGAAAAGTTCGCGGACGCCTTCGCCCGGGCGTGGTTCAAGCTGACCCATCGTGACATGGGCCCGCGCTCGCGCTATCTCGGCCCGGAGGTCCCGGCAGAGGAACTGATCTGGCAGGATCCGGTGCCCGCAGTCGATCATGAGCTGATCGGCGCGCAGGACATCGCAGGCCTCAAGGGCAAGATCCTTGCCTCGGGCCTCTCGATCTCGGAACTGGTCTCGACCGCATGGGCGTCGGCATCCACGTTCCGCGGCTCCGACAAGCGCGGTGGTGCGAACGGGGCGCGCATTCGTCTTGCGCCGCAAAAGGATTGGGAAGTCAACCAACCGGCCCAGCTGAAGAAGGCGCTGCAAACCCTTGAGAGAATCCAAAAGGAGTTCAACAGCGCCCAGTCCGGCGGGAAGAGAGTATCGCTCGCCGACGTGATAGTCCTGGGTGGATGCGCAGGTGTCGAGCAATCTACGAAGAATGCCGGTCACGATGTGGCCGTTCCCTTCACGCCGGGACGGACAGATGCGTCGCAGGAGCAAACTGACGTGGAGTCATTTGCCGTACTCGAACCTGCTGCAGACGGGTTCAAAAACTACCTCAAATCCAAATATGCCGTATCCTCAGAGGAACTGCTGGTTGATCGGGCGCAACTCTTGACGCTGACCGCTCCTGAAATGACGGTTCTGGTTGGCGGCATGCGGGTCTTGAATGCCAACTTCGAAAAGTCCCAGCACGGCGTCTTCACCAAGCGGCCAGAGACGCTCACCAATGACTTCTTCGTGAACCTGCTCGACATGAAAACGACGTGGAAGGAAACCGCAAAAGATGATGGGGTCTTCGAGGGTCGTGATCGCGTAACGGGTGAACTCAAGTGGACCGGCACCCGTGTCGATCTGATCTTCGGTTCGAACTCCCAACTCCGGGCCTTGGCGGAAGTCTACGCATGTGAGGACTCCCAGGAGAAGTTCCTGCACGACTTTGTAGCGGCCTGGAACAAGGTAATGAACCTTGACCGATTCGACCTTGCCCGATCGTAGCTTCGCTAGCTTCTGACAGAGCCGCAAAAGGTACAGCCGACAACCGATTCAGTGGACGGAGATACGCCGTCCGCTGAACTGCAACGTCCGCGCGTTTCTCCACCGCAGCGGGCGAAGCCATCTTCGAGCGAGAAGTTGTCTTCGCCAGCCTCTTCGGCTCTCTGCCAAAGGAGGAGATGGGCGAGAGAGAGCCCCACGACCTCGATCTGGCTCTGCTCACGAAAGACCAGCCCGCCTGGAAGCTCTGGGACGCGATCGCCGAGGCAGTGGGATCCGAGCAGCCGGACCTAGTGGACCTCAGAAGGGCATCGCCGGTGTTGCTCTTCGAGATAATTTCGGTCAGAAATTTGCTCTACGCATCCGATGAGAGCTTGAGCAGCTTATTCGAAAAATGCGTGATCTTCGAGGAGCTTTACGGGCAGATCAGAGGTCTGGGAGGCAAAGCGTCAGAACGGACGAAATCCGGTCTTGTCTCGCTCATCCCGGAGGGGTGATCTTGACCCTCATCTTCGAGAGGTCCTCTCTAATCTCAGCTCGACGTCCCATCTTGGAGAATATGTCTTCCAGCTCAGTTCTGATGAACTTCTTCGGCACGTCGTATCCCAGAATCAGGGTGAAGTCGTTCTCGGAAACCTTGCTCAACTTGAAGAGATTGCAGGCTTCAAGCCTCTTTAAAACCACCCCTACGTCGTGGTTTTTGTGGATGAACTCCTCGGCGTGGGCTTGAGATACTCTTTTGTGCATCTCCCAGAACTTCTCATTATCCGGATGGGACTCGATGAAGTTCAAAAACAGTATCCAGTGATCCATGTCCAGAATGACGTGCTCGCCGTCCGAGAGCATCTCCGAGTAGATGTAGATCTTCTCGACGTCGACGGATTCGAAGAGGGCTTTGTGTCTGCTGTAGAACTTCAACGCCGTTCTCATCAGCTCGCTCTGAGATATCCCGGGGCCCTTCTTCAGATCCCTGAATATGGCCGCCGTTTCTTCGTCGAAGGAGATGGTGACAACGAATTTTTCTGGCAATTTCGGCGAGGTGCGCTCTTTTTCGCTCATGGTCGCATCCTTTGATCAAGCTCGGTCCCGGGATCGCCGAAGGGAGTTTGCTCGGCGCTGCCTGGTGCATCCTCACGCATCCTGCAGCCTTTGGCCCGGATCGCCCTCGTCGAAATATTCACCTTGCACCAACCTCCATAACTCTCGTCGCAATTTTGCATCCCCGCTTATATGGAGGTATTTGAGATTTTTGATTAAAAATTAATACAAATTATGAATCATCATTATAACATCATATATCTTGAGCAATTTCATTTATGGCCATTAAAATGCATTTTCCGCTCTCAAATAGCTCTTTATATGCCACTGAAGTAATCAATGTGCCGGAGGTGGTAATTAGGTGCGACAGATCGCAATCTACGGAAAAGGTGGCATAGGCAAGTCCACCACCACTCAGAACCTGACCGCAGCCCTATCGACGATGAATAAGAAGATAATGCAGATCGGATGCGACCCGAAGGCCGACTCCGTCAAGATGCTGATTGGAGGAAGAAGGCAGCCTACGGTCTTGGACACCCTCCGAAAGGAGGGCGAGGTGACCCTGGAAGACGTCATGCTGGAGGGGTTCGGCGGGATAAAGTGCGTCGAGTCCGGAGGCCCGGAGCCCGGTGTCGGCTGTGCGGGCCGGGGGATCATCACCTCCATCGGCCTCTTGGAGAACCTCGGCGCCTATACCGACGACCTGGACTACGTCTTCTACGACGTCCTGGGTGACGTCGTCTGCGGCGGCTTTGCCATGCCGATCAGAGAGGGAAAGGCCCAGGAGATCTACATCGTGGCCTCCGGGGAGATGATGGCCCTCTACGCCGCAAACAACATCTGCAAAGGTATCAAGAAGTTCGCAGAGTCCGGCGGCACCAGGCTCGGCGGCATCATCTGCAACTCACGAAGGGTCGATAGGGAAGAGGAGCTCGTCTCCGCCTTCGCCGAAAAGCTCGGAAGCCAGATGATCAAGTTCGTGCCGAGGGACAACATCGTCCACCAGGCGGAGATCCACAAGCAGACTGTGATACAGTACGCGCCGGACTCCGACCAGGCCAAGGCCTACCTGAGCCTTGCAGAGAACATCGACAAAAACGAGATGTTCGTCATCCCGAAGCCGATGGAGTACGAAGAGCTGGAAGATGTGATGGCAGAATGGGGCGTTGTGGCATGAAAATGATAAGGGCGATCGTAAGGCCCGAGAAGGTGGATGCGGTCGCAGACGCCCTGGAAGCAGCCGGGTTTGTGGCTCTGACGAAGCTCGACGTCTTCGGCAGGGGAAAGCAGAAGGGGATCCGTGTGGGGGAGATGGTCTACGACAGCCTCTCCAAGACTATGCTGATGATCGTCGTCGACGATGAGAAGCTGGAGGAGGCCGTGACCGTCATCGAAGATAGCGCCAGGACCGGAAAGGTCGGCGACGGCAAGATCTTCGTCACCCCCGTCGAGGAGGCCTACACCATCAGGACCGGAGCCAGGGGGCTGTAGATGAAAGAGGTCTTGGCCATCATCCAGATGAACAAGATGGAGGAGACGAAGAACGCCCTCGACGTCGTCGGCTTTCCCGCCTTCAACGCCTACAAGGTTCAGGGGCGGGGAAAGCAGAGGGGGCTTGAGATAGTCTACCCCTCCGATCTGGAGGAGCCCCAAAAGGGGTCGGTGAAGTTCCTGCCCAAGAGGATGATCTCGGTGGTGGTGGAAGACGAGTTTGTGCCAGCGGTGGTGGCCGTCATCACCAAGATCAACAGGACCGGCAACATCGGCGACGGCAGGATCTTCGTCATTCCGATCGAAGAGTCGGTCAGAATAAGGACGGGTGAACGTGGCAGTGAGGCGGTTTCATGACCTCGAAGGCCGAAGAAAAAAAGCCGGTAACGGTTGCTGAGAGCCAGAAGATAGTGGAGAAGCTCTACGAGGACTTCCCGAAGAAGACCGCGGAAGATAGGAAAAAGCACGTCGTCGTCAAGGACTCCTGCGAGGTGGAGCAGAAGATCGAGGCCAACTCCAGGACGGTTCCGGGGATTCTGACCAACAGGGGCTGCGCTTTCGCCGGCTCCAAGGGCGTCGTCTTCGGCCCCGTCAAGGACATCCTCCACATAATCCACGGTCCCATAGGATGCGCCTACTTCACCTGGGGTATGAGAAGAAACCTCATGAAGGCTGAGGAAGGGCAGGACAACTTTGGAGCCTACTGCTTCAGCACCGACGTCAAGGAGACGGACATCGTCTTCGGCTCGGAGAAGAAGCTGGCCAAGGCGATAAGGGAGGCGTACTCCATCTTCAAGCCCGGATGCATCGCGGTCTTCGCCACCTGTCCCATAGGCCTCATCGGCGACGACATCGAGTCCGTCTGCAGGAAGGCCGAAGAGGACCTCAAGATCAAGGTGATACCGGTCCGGTGCGAGGGGTACAGGGGCGTGAGCCAGTCCGCTGGCCACCACATCGCCTCCAACTCCCTGATGGAACACCTGGTGGGCACTGAAGATATGGAGGACCCCGGACCCTTCGCAGTCAACGTCTTCGGCGAGTACAATATCGGCGGCGACTACTGGGTCGTCAAAGACCTCCTGGAGAGGATCGGCTACAACCCGATCAGCTCCTTCACAGGAGACGCCTCCTTCCACGAGATAGCAAGAGCTCACCATGCCAAGCTGAACATTCTCCTCTGCCATAGGTCGATCAACTACACCAACCGGATGATGGAGGAGAAGTACGGGACCCCCTGGCTGAAGGTCAACTACCTCGGCGTGAAGGATACCGTCGACACACTGAGGGACATGGCCGCCTTCTTCGACGACCCCGGCCTGACGGCGAAGACTGAGGAGGTTATCGCCGAAGAGATGGCGAAGATCGAGCCGACGATCGAGATGTACAGAAGAAGGCTTGCCGGAAAGAGGGTGATGCTCCTGGTGGGAGGGTCTCGCGCCCACCACATCAGGAACATGTTCGAGACCCTGGGGATGGAGGTGGTGGTTGCAGGCTACGAGTTCGCCCACCGAGACGACTACGAGGGAAGACGCGCCCTCGCCGACATCGTCCACACGGGCAGATCGAAGATCCTGGAAGACATCCACTACGAGCGCGACCCGAACGTCGTCTCTCCTTACGACGACGAGGAGATCCAAAAGAAGAAGGAGAAGATACCAAGGCTGATGGACTACGAGGGGCTCTTGCCCCACATGAGAGACGGCCAGATAATGATAGACGACTACAGCCACCAGGAGTGCGAGCGGCTCGTCCGAGAGCTGGAGATCGACATCTTCTGCTCCGGGATCAAGGACAAGTACGTCTTCCAGAAGATGCACATCCCGTCTCGTCAGATGCACTCCTACGACTACAGCGGCCCGTACACCGGATTTGAGGGTTTCGTAAACTTTGCAAGAGATATGGATATGGCCATCAACAGCCCGACATGGAAGTTCGTAACTCCGCCATGGAGAGGTGACGCCGATGCTTGATTACACCCCAAAGGACATTGTGGAAAGAGACACTCTGGCGATAAACCCCGCCAAGATCTGCCAGCCGATCGGAGCTGAGCTGGCCTACAAGGGGATTCACAACTGTATGCCCCTGACCCACGGCTCGCAGGGGTGCTCCTCGTATCTG
>Ga0209203_1000123_pt1 | contig 65056 bp, 47 predicted proteins | sample AD_UKC109_MetaG_FD_184423 | JGI IMG/M metagenome (GOLD analysis project Ga0209203, IMG submission 184423) | Active sludge microbial communities of municipal wastewater-treating anaerobic digesters from Hong Kong - AD_UKC109_MetaG (SPAdes)... | ecosystem: Engineered > Bioreactor > Anaerobic >... | reverse complement strand
AGCTGCAGAAGAACAAGCTGCAGAAGAACAAGCTGCAGAAGAACAAGCTGCAGAAGAACAAGCTGCAGAAGAACAAGCTGCAGAAGAACAAGCTGCAGAAGAACAAGCTGCAGAAGAACAAGCTGCAGAAGAACAAGCTGCAGAAGAACAAGCTGCAGAAGAACAAGCTGCAGAAGAACAAGCTGCAGAAGAACAAGCTGCAAAAGAAGATGCGTTATCGTTCTTTATTTCTATATCATCAAAGCTCGATAATAATATTTTGTTTTTATGTTTTTTAGTTTTGACATATATCTTTTCGACTTCGCTAACGAAATATATACGTGAACCATATACTATTATACCATCTATTATACGAATCGCAAATCTAAATCCCCATTCTGAAAAGAAGGTCCCCGATTTCAGCAATTGGATTGATAAACATCCAACAATATATGATATTCTAATAAAAAAATCTAATTGTTTTAATATTTTTATTAAATTAGGTGCATTCGTATTGATTGCTGTGGTTTTATTATCAATATATATTTTATATATGTCCTCTGAAGATGCGGAGAATACGATACGCCTCTCAGAAATATCAATTTTTTTTATCAGTGTCTCAATAACAACATATCTAAAATTTATTATATTTGAAGATTTTATAGAAGATATATCTCTTAATAAGTGTATAACTTATGTACTTGGCATATTTCTGATCTTGGATATTTTCGTTCTAGATTATTTTGTTAAAACATATATTAATTTTGATATTACTCCAATTGTAGCTATAATCGTCCTCATGGCGTCTACTTTCGTAATCATCTGTATACTTAATGGAGATTCTTGGTCATTGAGTGCAGCCAATTCCAAGGAAGATGTGCGGAAGATTATCGATTTTTTTTGCTATTTCGCTTTAATTTGTATGATTCTTTCAATTGTGCCAGCGATTATACCAGAACATATATATAATATCTCCCATCTAAACCCTCAAAGGTTGCCCGATAGATTAATAAATATAATTTATATTTCATTGGGGGCACCGATAATTTTTATTCAAATTATGGCGGATCGTTTACCCGCCCCTCTAAATAGATTCTTTAAATCAGAATCCGAAAAGAAAAATAAGGGCGAGAGTTGAAAGGAGCCATCCTGATATCCCCAACATCCCGCTTACCCCCTCCATCACCTCTCGATATCCGCGTAATACTCCTGGAACGACTTCACCTCCGACTTCCCCTTCTTGAAGAGGCGGCGATCCCCTTCGCCACCGCCGAGGCCGCAGCGGTGGTGGTGATGTAGGGCACCCTGTACTTGATGGCGGCCTTCCGGATGTAGGTGTTCGTCGTACTGGTTCGCCTTCCCGATGGTGGTGTTGATGACGAGCTGGATCTCCCCGTTCTTGATGGCGTCGTCGATGTTGGGCCTGCCCTCGTGGAGCTTCTGGATCGGTTCGGATCTGATTCCGTTTTCGGCAAGGAAGTCCCGGGTCCCCCCGTAGCCTTGATGGGCGCCGGAAAGCTTGATATACGAGTTTCCCCCTCAGAAAGCCGTAGTGGGCGTGTAGCCTAGCCAGGACAAGGCGGCAGCCTCCTAAGCTGTAGATCAAGGGTTCGAATCCCTTCACGCCCGCCAACTACAAACCTCGTTTTCCCTGCTTTTCTTATCTTATCGTTCTCGGCCCCGACAGTTCGCCGTCAGGGCACGATCTTCGATATGCTGACCTCGATTATGTCCTCGGCCCCTGCCTTCTTAAGCTGGGGGATCAGGAGATTAATCTGTGATCGGTCCACCACGCTCTGAACGGCGTAAAACCCTGAGTTGTAGAGCTTCGAGACCGTCGGCCGCTTCATGCTGGGCAGAAGGGCTATGACGTCCTCTATCTGCTTCTCGGGCACGTTCAGAGCGATCAGCACCTTGCCCCGAGCCCTGGTGACGGCGAAGAGCATCGTCTCGATCGCCTGGATCTCCTCCCTCTTCTCGGGATCAGCCCAGCTCTCCTTGTTTGCGATAAGCTCCGATGTGGACTCCAGGATCACGTCGATGATCTTGAGGCCATTTTTGACCAGGGTCGACCCGGTCTCCGTCAGGTCGACGACTCCGTCCGCAAGCTCCGGAACCTTCGCCTCCGTCGCCCCGTAGGAGTACTCCACCTCCACCGGGATCCCGAAATTATCGAAGAATTTTTTCGTGAGGTTCGGGTACTCCGTCGAGATCCTGCTGCCGGGAACGACGTCTTTTGCGCTCTCGGCCTTCTGAGACTCGGGGACTGCGACGACAACCTTGACCTTCCCCGGCCCCTGCTTTCCGTAGTCGAGCTCCGCCACGGTGACGACGTCGGCCTCCGACTCCATCACCCAGTCGGTCCCACTGATCCCCAGGTCGAAGTAGCCCTTGGCGACGTAGCTCGGGATCTCCTGGGGCCGGAGGATCTTCACCTTCCCGACCCTGGGATCGTTGATCCTGGCGTTGTACTCTCGCTCAGTCCTCCTTATCTCGAGGCCCGCCTGCTGGAAGAGCTGGAGGGTCTGGTTCTGCAAGCTCCCTTTTGGAATCGCGATATTGATCATGGATAAGCACACCAACTCCCAGCAGGTAGCCTCCGGGGCTTTTATCTTTTGCCTTTCGTCTTTTCTGTCTTCTGCCTTTTGCATTTCAGGGGCCATCACAAATTTTAATATCCTGTCGGGGCCATTTTCGACCGATGAAATTCAAAGACGCCCTGGAAGGCAGAAGGTCGGTCAGGAGGTACTCGGACCGCCCGGTGGCTAAAGACCTAGTCGTCTCGCTCCTGGAGGCGGCGGAGACCGCGCCCTCGGCCGGTAACCTGAGGGCGAGAGAGTACTACGTCGTCACCAGCCCCGAGCTGAGGTCGGCGTTGTCGGTGGCCGCCTTTGGCCAGGAGCACATAGCAGCAGCGCCCGTGTTGGTGGTCGTCTGCGCAGACCCGGAGAGATCCGGGATGCGGTACGGCGACCGGGGCCTGCTCTACTCGATCCAGGACTCCACCGCCGCCATCACCTGTCTTCTTCTGGCGGCCTGCGATATGGGGCTTGGAAGCTGCTGGACCGGCGCCTTCGACGACGCGATCGCAAAGGAGATCCTGAGCCTTCCCGGTCGCCTCGTTCCTATGGCGATCGTCTCTATCGGCTGGCCCGACGAGAGGCCTGCCCCCCCACCGGGCCGGGATATGACGGAGGCCGTCCACTGGATCGAGGACTGAAGGCGGGGCTTCGCGAGATCGTCGACGCCATACTCTCAGGCTCGATCTCCACCCAGGCGGACCTCGAGAGGGGAAAGCGTAAGGTGGGAAGGGAGTTCGGCCTTTCCGACCTGCCGAAGAACGCCGAGATCCTGGCCGTGGCCGATGAAAGAGAGCGAGACCTGCTGAAGCTTCTGGTAAGAAAGCCGACTCGGACTTTATCGGGGGTGGCGGTGGTGGCGGCCATGACCTCTCCCGCCCCGTGTCCTCACGGCGTCTGCGTGCCCTGTCCCGGCGGCGTCGGCCGGAGGGACGGGTGCCCCACGCCCCAGAGCTACACCGGAAGAGAGCCTGCGGCTTTGCGGGCGGTCCAGCAAGAGTACGACCCCTACCGCCAGGTGAGAACCCGCCTTCGCCAGCTGGAAGAAATAGGTCACCCCCTGGACAAGGTGGACCTGATAATCATGGGCGGCACGATCACCTCACGGCCCCTGGGCTACCAGTACTGGTTTGTGAAAAGGTGCCTGGAGGCGATGAACGATTATCCCCTCGACGGGGGAGTGGGGTGCTCTGATGTCGAGGGGCCCCGAAAGGGCTTTCGGGAGGTGGCCATAGAGAACGAGTCGTCCCGGGTCAGAAACGTCGGCACCACCTTTGAGACCCGGCCCGACTGGTGCCTACCTGCCCAAATCCGAAACATGCTCCATCTGGGCGGAACAAAGGTGGAGCTGGGGGTCCAGTCCACTGACGACGATCTTCTCGCCAGGATGAGGCGGGGCCACTCTGTCCAGGACTCGATCGAGGCGAACTGGGCCTTGAGGGAGGCGGGTTTCAAGGTGGGGTTTCACATGATGCCGGGGCTTCCCGGCTCCGACCTTCAGCGGGACTTGGCCTCTTTTCAGGACCTGTTTGAGAAGGAGGAGTTCAGGCCCGACTACTTGAAGATCTATCCCGCCCTAGTGGTGGAGGGGACCGAGCTCTACGACCTCTACCTCCGAGGGGAGTACTCCCCCCTGGGAGACGATGAGGCCGCGGAGCTTATATCCAGGATTAAGGAGCTGATCCCCCCCTACACCAGGCTCCAGCGGGTCCAGAGAGACATCCCGGCCCCCGCGATAGTGGCCGGGGTCAAGAAGAGCAACCTCCGCCAGCTGGCAAAGGAAAGGCTGGAGGCGAGGGGAGGTGCCTGCCGTTGCATCAGGTGCAGGGAGGCGGGCCTGCGGGGCGTTTCTGAGGACGCGGAAGTCTCCTTGAAGGATCTCGCTTATAGGGCCTGCAACGGGAAGGAGCGTTTTCTATCATACGAAGGCGAGGACGGAACCCTGGCCGGCTTTCTGCGGCTGAGGCTCTCGGAGAAGGCTCGCGTCAGGGAGCTTCACGTCTACGGCCCCATGACGCCTCTGGGAAAGAGAGGAGGCTGGCAGCACCGAGGCTTCGGATCGAGGCTTCTCGCCGAGGCCGAGGAGATCGCCGTGGACAGAGGATACGATTCGCTCGAAGTCACCAGCGGCATCGGGGCGAGGCCCTACTACCGGCGGCACGGCTACGAGCTCCTGGAGCCTTACATGGTCAAGCATCTCTGCTGAGCCCGACCACCAAGTTCAGGTTTTAAGGGGCGCATACTCGAATTTCGGATCGCTCCCGATCTTCTATTTTTCGGCAGGTCACCGATTTGACTTGAGATCTCTTTCGACATATTGATATTCTAAAAAAACACCTATGGTTTACGGTGTTCTAAATGAAGACGGTCTCTGTCACGCTCTTAATTGGATTGTTGTTTCTTCTATCAGGATGCGTAGAGCCCCCTGAGGAGCAAATAATTTCAGAGAAGGTAGCCTCTGAAGAGTGGGTGCCCGATGGAGTTGTAGGAGAGAACGAATATTCTCGGACGCTGGTGGTAGCGTGCCCCGCTCGATCCGGCTATTCAGGGGGGGAGATGGAGATATCCTGGAGAAACGACAAGGAGAATCTCTACATGGCCCTGAAGGGCGAGACCTCCGGCTGGCTTTCGATAGGCTTCGATCCTCTGGAGTGGATGAAGGATGCCGACATGATCCTGGGGACGGTTGACGACGGCGAGGCTGTAGTCCTGGACGAGTATTCCTCCGGCAACTACGGCCCCCATGAAGATGACACCTTCTTCGGCGGCAGCTACGACATCCTTGAATCGGGAGGCTCGGAGGCAGACGGTCATACCGTCGTCGAGTTCAAGAGAAGGCTTGACACCGGCGACGAGTTCGACGAACCCCTGGCACCCGGCCAGAGCGTCTCCATCATCTGGGCGATGGCTGACTCGAAGTCCAGAGCCATGAAGCACAATGTAGCCTATGGCGAGGCTATACTCGTTTTGGCGTCGGGGAACGAGACGGTCGGAGAGCGGGTCTCGGGAGCGGCGGCGGCCACCCTCAGCCCAAGAGAGGAGGATGGGGTCCTTTTCATCTGGGAGGAGGAGAAGGTTGCCCGAGATCTCTATACCGAGCTTTACCGGGAGACGAAGGATAGCATCTTCATCGATCTGGCGAGATCTGAGCAGAGCCACATGGACCAGGCAAAGGCCCTCATCGACGAGTACGATCTAAAGCTTCCCGTCGAGGACGAGCCAGGGGTCTTCAGCAACGAGACTCTGATCGGCCTCTACAACGATCTACTCGCTCAGGGGATGCGGTCCCAGGAGGATGCCCTCAAGGTGGCGGCCACCTTCGAGGAGATTAGCATAGTCGACCTGGAAAAGGAGCTTGAGGTGGCCGATAACGAGGACGTGAGGGTGGTATTCCAGGGGCTGTTGGCCGGCTCACGAAAGCACCTCCGGTCTTACGTGAGGGACCTGCAGGATATGGATATAGAGTACACGCCCCAGTACATGAGTCAGAAGGAGTTCGATGAGGTGGTGAAGAACTGATCAGCAGTAAAGGACCGATCCGTTAAATTTTTTATCTACTTTTTCGCATTATATGTCGCGAACCTAGCTTCACAAAACCTGTAGAACTTGAGGCAGGTTAAATCTAAAATAATAACGCCTTCTGCATCTTTGATGGGGGTATCACTCTCGGAACCTTTATATATTGACGAAAAGACAATATAGATATTGTTTTCTGTTCTGGAGGTGAGGGAAAAATGGCCGACGAAGCGTACAAAAAGGCGTTCAGAACAGCGATGCAGGCGCGGATGAAGAAGCTGTTCATGACACACCTCGTGATCTACCTGGTGGTCAACATCGTGTGGCTGGCGATAAACTACATGATGGTAATACCCGCCATAAATGAGGCTGGTGCCACTCCTCTGCCCGTATGGCAGCCCTGGTTTTCGCCGATCGGCTGGGGTATTTGTATAGTCATTCATTACATGACTTACGTCAGCGGCGGCGAAAAGCTGATCATGGAGGTAGAGGCGGAAGCGGAGCGCTAGCCTCTCAGCATCCTCGACGCCGGGTGTCCATCGTGGCGGAAGGGTTTCCGGAGAGAGACGCTTTCGCCAACCTTCTCTTTTTTTAACTTCGATCCGCCGGATTTATCGCTATTTTTGATCATAAAATTTAATAGGGTACAAGCCCTACTAAAATGGAGGAGGCAGAAATATATGGAGCAAGAGGCAAGACAGGGGATCCCTCTCCTCGGGGAGAAGGTCCCGGAGATGGAGGTTCAGACCACCCACGGCAGGATGAAGATCCCGAAAGACTTCTCGGGAAGGTGGTTCGTCCTCTTCAGCCATCCAGCAGACTTCACACCGGTATGCACAACTGAGTTCATGGCCTTTGAGAAGATGAGAAAAGAGTTTGAAAAGCTGAACTGCGCCCTCATCGGCCTCTCGATTGACCAGGTCTTCTCCCACATGAAGTGGACCGAGTGGATCAGGGAGAATATGAAGGTAGAGATCGGCTTTCCGATCATCGCCGACAACGGGGCTGTCGCCTCGAAGCTCGGCATGATCCACCCTGGAAAGGGGACTAACACCGTCAGGGCAGTATTCGTGGTGGACCCGAACGGTGCCATCAGGCTAATGCTCTACTACCCCCAGGAGATCGGTCGGAACATGGGCGAGATCCTGAGGGTCGTCAAGGCCCTTCAGATATCAGACGAGAAGAAGGTGGCGATGCCCGCCAACTGGCCGAATAACGACCTCCTGGGCGACGAGGTTATAATACCTCCCCCCACCGACGAGCAGGCGGCGAAGGAGAGGCTTTCGAAGTACAAGTGTTTCGACTGGTGGCTCTGCCACAAGAAGCTGGACTGAAGCCCCTTCAACCTTTATTTTTTATTTACATCGGACCGAGTCACCGATCTCCGGAGGATCCTGCAAGAGGTGCTGATTTTGAACCGTCAAATAAAAGTGGATGATCGAATCCGCCGTCTCAAAAGGTTATCGACCAAATTCTTATGGATACCATACCTATCGATTTTCATAATCACAACCCCATCGGGCGCCGCCTCCGAGCCCTCCGGCGAACTTGCCTCCGAGATCGTGAAGCTCTGGCCCTATCACGCCTCCCTCGTGATCTTGGGGTTTCTGCTCCTGGTCTGGGGTATGACCGTCGCCAGGAGAAAAGAGAAGGGCTGGCTGAAGAAGCACAAGCACCTCGGAATTTCGGGAGCTTCCGTCTCCGTCGCCGGGATGACGATGGCCGCCTACATGATCTCTGTGGCCTCCCAGGAGCACTTCAGGGTCCCTCACGCCTACCTCGGATCTTTTGTAATCCTTCTCTTGATCATCACGCCAGCTTTGGGGCTCATCCAGCTAAAAGCGGCGAAAGATAATAAGGCTAAGATCAGAAGGGTTCACAGGCTCTTCGGCAGGACCGCCCTTTTGCTGATGGCGCTGAACATGCTATTCGGGATGCTGATCGTAAGCTCGGCCTGATGAAGAAAAAGGGCTCAGGGGGGAGTCCCTGCGTTCTTCTTTTTTATTCCACCTTTATATCCTCTTTTGCGGACCAGAGGCCGTGGACGTTGCAGTACTCCATGGCCATGATCGAACCGGACTTGGATAGCCTCACCTTCAGCTTCGCCTCGGGCTCTGAGCTGACCGGGGTGAAATCGACTCTTGCCAGCATGATCGGATTGAAAGCCCTTCCATCCTCCCGGAAGTAGACCTCGATCCACCTGATGGAATGCTCCACCTTGTTGGGGTGGTTTTGGACTGAGATCCTCAGCTCGAATGGCTCGTCAGCCTTGACGGCCTTCGGCGCCTCGATCCGAGGGGTGTGGCTTTCCCTTTTTCCCAGAGCTTCGCCAGCGGCCGCATCGAAAGTGTTTATCATCTCGCCAAGATGTTTATTCTCTTCAGTCATTTGTATCACCTGGTTTCATAAAGGTCTTCAAACCATTAAAATGTTTTTGGTATAAAGAATTTTAGATAAGTCATGGGTTGAGCCTCCAGATCGCAAAGTTCAGAACCGCCGCAAAGCTAACCCAGATTATGTAGGGAAGAAGTAGGGCTCCCGCGGTCCTCGATATAGCCCGAAACTTCTGGATGGTAAGAGCGATGAGAGCAACGAGTAGGGCGATGACGACGAGCCCCGCCAGAGGGGAGCGGAGGCCGAAAAAGGCCGCAGACCAGGATACGTTGACGGCGAGCTGGAGGACGAAGACCGCCAGGGCGGCTTTGGCCCTGGGGTCCGTCGGAGCCTCCCGCCAGATCAGGTAGGCGGAGATCCCCATCAGGGTGAAGAGGGCCGTCCAAACCGGGCCGAAGACCCAGTCGGGGGGTGCGAAGACTGGCTTCGCCAGGGCGGCGTACCAGGTGGGGACGTTCGGCGTGGTGAAGATCGAACCGATAAAGGCCGCGAGGTAGCAGGCGCCAAGGGACGCCGCCAGCTTGGGAAAGTCCATCCGTCTCATTCTACAACCTCATTCCAATCGGCGACGTCATGGAGCCGAACCTGCCGATACGATCCTCAGCAGATCAAACGGCGGCTCTGCGCCGTTCTCGTTCTGAGGCTCCGCAGCCCCCCTTTCTGCTTGAGGCGACATATCGAGGAACACGTGGTAATCGCCTCGGATCGTGCCGTCCTCTATGACGAGAACGCCCTCGCCGTCCCAGAGTCGGTCCCGCCGCTCCGTCTCTATCGAGAGGTGGCCGACGACCTCTTCTCCTCCGGCGGTCCTCTTCACCACCTCTGCCTCCAGCTCCGAGACCGCCTCCCCGCCGAATATCTCGATCTCGCCGAGGTGGTAAGGCCTATCGAAGAGGAGCATCTGGCCCCTGTAGTCGGACCCATCGCTCCCGCCCCCAAGGGAGAGGGACGGATCGATCGCGCTCAGATCGTCGATGAGCTTTTCGGCATGAGACGGCCGGGCGACCCTAGACCTTTCGACCATCAGGGTGAGGGGAAGGTCTGCCGTTGAGTTCGAGGCGGCGCCGCTTCCGGCCAGGATAAGGCCAACATCCTGGAGGGCTGGACCCACCGGCACCTTGGGCGGATACTCAGCCTCCTCCAGGATGGAGAAGAGCTGATCGCCGGGGGAGATGGCAGCCGCAGCAAAGCCGGCGATAACCGTCGCCAGAGAGAGGATTGCCAAGAGAGATGCCAAGACATTCATTCTGCCGTCCACCATTATGCAGTCCACCCAATGCGGTCCACCCAAGACGGGCTGGATCGGCCCGTCTTTTCAGACATTTTCCAATTCCATCCTATAAACAACCTTTGCGAATCTTTGATCTGTATATAAAGTCAAAGCCTACCGAAACGTTGTTGTCATCGTCCGGCCTATACCGCATCGATGACCACACCTCCACAAGAGGATGAGAAGAAGAGGAACATCTACCTCCTCGGCCTTGTGAGCCTATTAAACGACGCCAGCAGCGAGATCATCCAGCCGATACTGCCTCTATTCATCGCTTCTTTGGGCGCCGGCGGCCTCGCCGTCGGTCTGATCGGGGGGCTTTCTGACGGTCTCCCGAGCCTTCTCAAAGTCGTCTCTGGGTGCTGGTCGGATCGACTTAAAAGAAGAAAGCCCCTAGTCGCGGCGGGCTACGGCATCTCCGCCGTTGGAAAGCTCCTCCTCGCAATCGCTTCGAGCTGGCAGCAGGTCTTCGTCCTCAAGACGATCGAGCGGTCGGGAAAGGGGATACGGTCGGCGCCCCGGGACGCCATCATCGCCGAGTCCGCGTCCCGAGAGGGGCGGGGGAGGGGCTTTGGCATCCATCGGGCCCTCGACTCCCTGGGGGCGGTGGTCGGCTCTGTTTTGGCCTATCTCCTATGGCAGAGCGGAATGGATTTCAGAAATATCTTCGTCGTGGCGGGGATCGTCGCCTTCGTTGCCCTCCTTCCCCTGATCCCCGTCAGGGAAGAGGACCGATCCCATGCCTGCCGTATCCGGCCGGGCCTCTCAAACCTCTCGCCCGACCTCGGACCCTTCGTCCTCATCGCCTCCTTCTTCGCCCTGGGAAACTTCAGCTACATGTTCTTCATCCTGAGGGCCCAGGAGTTCTTCACAGGGAGGATGGCCGTCGGCGCGCCCCTCCTCCTCTACGTCCTATTCAATCTGGTGTACACCCTCTTCTCGATCCCCAGCGGGTCCTGGTCCGATCGGGTCGGAAGAAAGAAGGTACTGACCCTCGGCTACACCCTCTTCGCCCTCGTCTCCGTCGGCTTCGCTCTCGTCTCCTCGACGCCGGTTCTGGTCCTCCTCTTCGCCCTCTACGGCCTCGTCTTCGCCATCGTCGACGGCGCGGAGCGGGCCTTCGTCTCGGATCTGTGCGAAGCAGACGTCAGGGGAACGGGGCTGGGGGTCTACTACGGCGCTGTCGGCGTATCCGCCATCGGCTCTGGGGTTGTGGCGGGATTCCTCTGGCAGTACCAGAGCCCCGAGGCGACATTTCTCTTCGGGGCATCGGCGGCGTTTGCGGCATCGATCCTACTTCTAAAGATGAGAAATCCGTCGGCGATCTCCTGAATGGTTCTGTCAATTTATCGGTAGATGGAGAGTTATAATGAATTACTATGGAAGATGAGTAACACGATTACGAGGATGATAAGATGGAAAAATGGATGTGGAATGCGTCAGATTATAGTGCTGAACCCAAGAAATAATACTTATTTGGCCAATAGATGGGTCTCTGGATATCGACGGTTAGCCCGGCCAGTCGAAGTCGGCGAAGCTTTGAGACGTTGGCGGAAGTAGGTGGGGATTCTTTCTGCTCCCCGACCGGATCTGGAGGGCTTCGGTCTCCGAAGATGAAAGCTGCCGGCCACCGTTCTCCGTCCACCACCTCGCGATCACTTCCTCCAGCCGACGGCGGCGTTCGGGATGCTGTCTACCTCTGAGAAGTAGGGTTTGATGTCGATGAGCGGCGTGCCCTCCATGGCGTCGAGTCCCCGGACCTTCAGTTTCCCGCCGGAGACTCCGAGAAGCTCTACGACCCCGACGCCGATGGGGTTAGGCCGGTTCGGGGACCGGGTGGCAAAGACCCCGTGCTCCTTTCCGTCGTAAGGAGGAAAGGCCTTGAGCATGGTTCTATCCGCCCGGTCGAGCAAGTGGAGGTGGATGAGGTGGGTGCACCCCTCCACGTCCGAAAGACCCGGCAGGAACTCCTCGCAGACCTCCTCCGAATGCCTCCCCTGGAAGGGAGCATCACCCCTCGTCTTGAAGGGGGAGTGTATTACGCCGATCTGTTTGAGGTTCATGGCGAGGGGTTTGGGTGTGGAGGGAAAAAAGGGCTTTCGGTAAAGCACTTTAATAAGCGTGCTTTGGTACAAGAACATTAAATGTTAGCGTATATCGCAACCAAATATCTAATTATTTAAAACAACTTTTATCTTTAAAATTTCTTCGAGCGGTTCTTTTAGATTCTTTCCATAAAGTCTGCATTTTAACTCGATTACATTACCTGCAAGCTTTTTCAATAACAAAATCCTGATAGGCTCCAAAAATGCTTTTTCCGGTATATGATGTTTAATATCCCACTTTCTAAATCCTCTCCATATATTTCTATTATTTATGCTAATATAAGTTCCCTTGTCCTCAACTTCGGGATAGCTGCCCAAATCAAGATTGGGAACCTCAACAGAATAATCTAATGGATCTCTGGGTTTCCTAAAAGGATTTCTGGGTTTCATAAATATTTCTTTAGATATTCTTAATCCATCCTTTTTATCGATATCTATTTGAAATTGAGCATCTTCTATATACGCATCGCCCTCGTTTATTATTGTTATATTCAATTTGTGAGATCGTAGTTCATACAACTCATAATTATCTTGCTCTTTAAATGTTTCCTTAATGTTTCGAAGGTATTTTTCTAATCTATCAATACTTGTATCTTCGTAGGGAACACTAGCGAAAGAACTTTTATAATTAATATCGAAAATTTCAGTAGGATTTTCACTGAGTAGCTTTTTTTTCTCATCAATTACTTTCTGAATTTCCATTGCAGCCTTTTCTGATGGCAGATCCACATCACTTGCAGTTAATAATGTAATTTCTTTTACCTGAGGGAAATCACTGAAAAACATCCTTACCTTACCATTGAAGTCATTATGGCTTATTCGCTTAGCATAAATTCTATCGAAATCTTCCCTTATCATCTTAGTTTGAAAACTCCCTTTCTGATAAAACAGTCCCCTTTTTTTAATTTTTTACCAAAATCTTTTTTCATCATATACGGTTTATTATTGGCCTCTTTTATTCTAAAAATACCAACATATTTGCCATCTATTTCATAAGGAGAATACTCAATAAGTATGTCTGGCTCGATATTTTCTCTGATTAATTGTTGATAAGTGGCGCTATCAGAAAAATCCTCTTTTTTAATTCCAATAATATCTCGATCATTAGACGTTTTATGCTTCACTCCTACTATTATATATTTCTCTCCCTCTACATTAGCATTTGCCATAGATAGTATATCTTTTATAAGATCTTCATGTTTATCCTTTGTGTATTGAACGACTTTAAAATCTAAGCTACTATTTTCATTCTCATATCTGATTAATTCATCAATGCAATTCATTACAATCACACGAACTCCATAATACTTAAGTCCGTATTTAAAGATATCCTATTTAATTCATAAATTATCTGAAAAGGGACACTCCTAGGCCCTCCCCTACAGCAGCGCAGGACCGCCCCGGCTGTATCCGACCCCATCCAGGAAAGCCAGCCCGTCGAAGTCGGTGAGGCTCCGAGGGGTCAGCGGGAAATATGTCGTATTTTTCGCGCTCCCCAACCGAATCGTGAGGCCCTCGATCTCCGAGGCCGAAAGCCCCCGATCCCTGCGAGTCGGGATGAAGAGCCCCGATCCGGGCCCCGACGCGGCGGCGAACCCCGCCTCCAATGTCCCTGCCTCGGGCTCGCCGATGCCGTTCTCGTCGGAGACGCCAACGGCCGTTCCGACGACCGCGTAGCGCGGGCCGAAGATCTCGGCGAGATGAGCGCCCGCTGGCCACCATCGGAGGAAGTCGGCGCCGAGCTGCCATTCCGCCCTGCCACGCGAAAGGTGGCTGTTGTGGGCATAGACGAGAACCTTGCCCCGGCCCCGCTCACAAGAGACGATGTATTCGAGGTTATCCGCCATCATAAAATCACGAAGGCCGAGGCCAAGGGCGATCCGGTCGCTAGACTTTCGAGCGAGAACTGCATGATAGTTTAGAAGTTGCCGGGCGACCTTCGCATAATGAACTGCTTCAAGATAGCGGTTTTTTCCGCTCTTGGCCACGAGCTCCGGACGGCGGACCGATAGCTCTGATATCAGATCCTCCGTCTCGATCCGGAGCTCCGTCGCCTCCGTCGAGAGGCCCACTGACTCTGCCGGGTCCATCATGGCCGCCGGATTCTCCCAGTCGGGGTCTTCGCCGAGGAGCGAGTCGATACGCTTGCGACGCTCCCGACCGCCGGCGCTAGCGTCGTCGATCGAGGCGAGGTAGTCGAGGACGAAATGAAGGACCCGGCTTGGACTATCGGTGAAGGTCATCTCCGTCGGGCTGTCGAAGCCGTAGAACCGGAGTTTGATCCGATGGGCAGGGTCGGAGTTGTACACCCTCATCCACTCCACCAGCTCTCGATTCGCCTCCAGGTGGCCTAAGCCGTGACTGAAGCCTGTCTCCATGACGGCTTCGTACGATGCCGGGCCACGACCGGCCACGTACTCGTTCACCGCCCTTCCCCGCGGGAAGCTGCTCTCTATTGCGATGGCGCTGTAGCCGTGGACCTCGACCAGTCGCTGGAATATCCGGTTTCTGAGGAGGAGGACCTCCTCGCCACCGTGGAGCGCCTCGCCGAAGCCGAGAAGCTCGACCGAGTCGCTGAGGGAGGCGATGACCCTGTCAATGGCCTTGCTGAGTCTTTTGGATGAATCGAGGGGGAACGAAATCGCATTGCTGCAAATCCAGTCGTCGAGGATGGAATGGATCATGGCGGCGGTCACATCCTGAATTCAGGGATTATCCATAAAAATAAGCTGCGGCCCCGGTCCGACCCACCCGGCCCGGAGCCTTCCCTTCTACTTCCCCCGACCTTCACTCGATGAAGATCGCGGGCCTTCCGGGCTCCGCGTTTTTGCTCTTGCCCATGGGGTCATCGCCGGGCTCGTCGGCAGAATATACGGCGACCGGGCAGCCGAGGGTCTTCTCCAGGTACCTCTTCTCCCGGGAGAGGGTCTCAAACTCGTCGATCTTGAGAGGGTCGGAGTTGAGGGCATGAGCCCCCTTCATCAGCCTCTGGCCGTACTTGGGCGCCTCCTTCTTGTGGGCTGCAACCTCGGGGAGGGCCATCGAAGTCTTCATGATCGAGCCGACGTCGAGGCTTCCGGCATCCTTCAGGTCGAGGGCCGCCTTCAGCATCGCCCTCTTCCAGGCAGGCGTCGTGAAGAGGGTGATCTTGTTGGGAGCCCGGCTTGTGACCCTGATGATCTCTTCAACGTCGGAGAGGGTCCTCTCCAGGAGGTCCTCGGCCATCTCGGCCTCTGGGTCGATCTTCTCCGGGTCGGCCTCGGGCCACCGGGCGCGGGAGATGTAGGCGTCCTTCCCGAAGGCTTTCGCCTCCTCTCCAGAGAGTTCCTCCCAGATCTCCTCGCAGACGTGCGGAGTGAACGGAGCCATCAGCCTCACCCAGACGTCCAGGACCGATTTGAGACGATTTTTGCCGCCCCGCCTCTGGTACCATCGGAGGTCGTTTATCATGTGGTAGAAGGCGCTCTGGACCGCTCTCCTGGTCTGGACCGCCTCCAGCGCCTCCGTCGTCTCGATGATCCTCTTCGCCAGCTGGCTCTCCATCCAGCGGTCGATCAGCTCAGGCTCGGCAGATTCGTCGATCTCTTTGTCGGCGATGATCTCCCTCGCGAGGTTGTAGAACCGGACCACCTGCTGCCTCGTCGACTCGACCCCCTCATTTCGCCAGTCAGCGTCCTGGGTGTGCTCGGCGTTGGAGAGGATGTAGAGCCTCGTCACGTCCGCCCCGTTGGCGTCGACGGCCCGCCGAAGGGTGAGGAGCGGCCCCTTGGACTTTGACATCTTCTTTCCTTCCAGGGATACGAAGCCGTTGACGGCCATCGCCTTGGGCCAGAGGGACGGCGGGTAGATCGCTACGTGGTGGTAGAGGAAGAAGAGGAGGTGGTTAGCCACCAGATCCTTTCCCGAGGACCGGAGGTCTACGGGGTACCAGTACTGGAAGTCCTCTCGGATATTCCGGACCGTCTCTTCGGGTATCCCCGTGAGGTTGGCGACGTTGGCCGGGTCGCCCTTGCCGAGGAATATGTAGTCGAAGAACTCGGGGACGAGGCTATCGATCTCGAGGCCGGCGTTGACGTACTTTGCGAGGATGTAGTAGGACATGTAGATGGTGGAGTCGCCGAGGGACTCGATCAGCCACTCCTTATCCCAGGGGAGGTTTGTCCCGAGACCCTTCCTCCGGGCGCAGGCCTTGTCCTTCAGCCAGTCGACCTTGTTCTCAAACTCGGTCCTGATCTCCTCGGGGATGAGCCTCATCCCTGCCAGACATTCGAGGACCCGCCCCTTCCATTCGGGATCGGAGTAGTTGAGGAACCACTGATCTTTCACCATCTTGACGACGCACCGGGTCCCGCACCGGCAGATGACGGGGGTCTCGCTGAACTCGTAGAAGACCTCGGCTATGTTCTGCTCTATCAGGTCAGCCAGGAGGATGTCCTTGATCTTCGAGACGGCGACCCCGGCGTACTTTCCCGTCCTCTCCTTCAGAACGCCGTTGTGAAACTCTCGCCGGTAGACGAGCTTTGTCGCCTCTTCGGCCCTGGGATCGTTCTGATCTTTCACCCCCAGCTCCTCTGTGACCTCGACGGCCGGAAACTCGCCGTAGTCGGGGACTTCGATGAGGGATATGAACTTGATATCTCGGAGGTCTTCGGTGATCCCGTAGCCGCTCAGGTCTTTGTCGTAGAGATCCTTCAACGCCAGGTAGTCGTAGGGGGCGTGGGCGGGAACGGACATGACGATGCCGCTTCCGTTGTCGGGATCGACGAAAGACGCCGGAAGGACCAGAACCTCGGCTCCGGTGAGGGGGTTTGTGACCCGTTTTCCGATCAGATCTTTTCCCCTAACCTCCCCGATCCGCTCCACCTTTCTGTCGGTGAAGGTCAGCTTCTCGTAGGCCTCCTGGCTTGTGATCCAGGTCTCGCCGTCGACCTTTGCTACGGCGTGGACGATCTCGGGGTTGACCCAGAGGTTAGTGACCCCGAAGACCGTCTCGGGACGGAGGGTGGCGCAGGGTAGGATCTTGCCATCGAACCTGAACTTGATCAGGGCGAAATCTATGATCGTCGCCTCCTCACCCTTGAGGATGTCGTGGTCCTCCACGGGGTTCAGATCGTTGGGACACCACCTCACGGGATGGCTTCCTTTGGAGACGTAGCCGAGACCCCTGAGGATGTAGTACTGCCACTCGATGAACTTCTTGTAGGCGGGGTCGGTGGTGGTGAACTCCCGCCTCCAGTCGATGGAGTAGCCGATCGACTGCATCGCTGCCCTGGACTCGCGCCTGAAGTAGTCGACGATCGCCTGAGGGGTTATCAGGGTTGCGAAGACCTCCGGGGGGATGTCGTGGTGCTCGGTGTAGACCTTCTCGATCTCGGGGTCCCTGTTTTTGACGAGCTCACTGAGGCCGACGATCGGAGTTCCCGTGACGTGAAAACCCATGGGGAAGAGGACGTTCTCTTCTCTCATCCGCCGGTACCGGGCTACCACGTCCCCGATGGTGAAGGTCCGCGTGTGGCCGGCGTGGAGGTTTCCGTTGAGGTAAGGGTAAGGTATCGTTATGAAAAACTTCTTTCGGAGGGCCGGTTCCGCATGGAAGACCCCCTCCTCAGACCACTTTTTCTGCCACTTCGATTCGATCTCAGAGGCCCTGTAATCTTCGAGCAAACTATCTCCTCCGCCTCGGTCAGAGGGCCTTCTCCTCTGCCACCATCTTCTCCATCCTGTTCACGGCCTCGTTGATCCTCTCGGTCGGCTGGGTGACTGAGAACCGGACGTAACCCTCGCCAAAGTCGCCAAACCCGACGCCGGGCGTCGCCACGATCCCGAGCTTGTCGATCAGCTTTCTCGTATACTCCTTGGACTTGCCGCCGGTCCAGGCCCAGAGGTAGAAGGTCGCCTCGGGCTTCTCGACCTCAAGGCCGATCTTCGCAAGACCCTGGTAGAGGAGCTCGACCCTCTCCTTGTAGGTCTTCCTCATATCGGCGGCTATCTTTTGAGAGTTTTTGAGGGCGACTATGCCGGCGTCCTGGACGGCGCCGAAGTTTCCGGAGTCGATGTTACTTTTGACGTTGCCGATACCCTTGATGATCTCGGAGTTTCCGACGACGAAGCCGACCCTCCAGCCGGTCATGTTGCAGGTTTTGGAGAGGGAGTGAAACTCGACGGCAACGTCCCGCGCCCCCTCCACCTCCAAAATCGATGGGGGCCTCTTATCGCCGAAGTAGACCTCGGAGTAGGGGTTGTCGTGAAGGACGATCAGGTTGTTGTCAGCCGCGAAGTCCACCAGCTTTTTGAAGAATCCGATGTCGGCGCAGGCCCCCGTCGGGTTGTTGGGGTAGTTGAGAAAGATCAGCCTCGACTTTCGGGCCTGGTCGGAGGTTACGGCGTCCAGGTCCGGGAGGAAGCCCCGCTCCCTTTTGAGGGGGAGGATGACGGGAACGCCTCCAGCAAACTCGACGGATGTTTTGTAGACGGGGTAGGCGGGGTCGGGGATGAGGGCCATGTTTCCAGGGTTCAGAAACGCCAGGGGCGCGTGGGCGATCCCCTCCTTTGAGCCGATGAGGGCCAGGACCTCGGACTCGGGGTCGAGGTCGACGCCGAAGGTCTCCTTGTACCAGTCGGCGACGGCCGTCCGGAACTCGATCTTCCCCTCGTAGGAGGGGTACTGGTGGTTCTCGGGGTTCTTTGCCGCCTGGCAGAGGGCGTCGATAATTATTGTGGGGGTGGGCAGGTCGGGGTCGCCGACCCCGAGGTCGACGACGTCCACCCCTTTCTTCTGGGCCGCAAGCTTCGCCCTGTCGATGGCGGCGAAGGGGTACGGTGGGAGGGATTTTATCCGATCAGAATACATGAATATTATCTCCATCAGCGGTATACATTCACGCCGTCGCCACTGCCCGGGATCTGACCAGGATCGCGGGGCGGCGCGGCTCTTGCGAGATAGTAAATGTCACGTTGTATATAAGAGTAGAGGAAGAGATGCTTGATATCGAAGACCTGACCATCTGGCTCCCCCGGGAGGCCGTGGAACTTTATCAGAAAGAGGGTATAAGAGAGCTCTATCCGCCCCAGGCTGAGGCGGTGGAGAGGGGGCTTCTCGAGGGGAAGAGCATGCTCGTCTCGGTGCCGACGGCCGCCGGAAAGACTATGCTGGCGGAGCTGGCGATGCTGAAGGCAGCTCTCGCAGGTGGGCGATCCCTTTACATAGTGCCCCTGCGAGCTCTCGCCTCGGAGAAGCAGGCCGCATTCTCGCGATTTTCGGACCTCGGCGTCAAGGTGGGGCTCTCCAGCGGCGATATGGAGAGGCGCGACGAGTATCTTGGACGAAACCAGATCATAGTCGCCACCTCGGAGAAGGCCGACTCTCTCATCAGGAACGGGGCCCGGTGGATCCGCGACCTCTCGGTCCTGGTCGTCGACGAGATCCATCTCCTCGACTCGACGAACCGGGGTCCGACCCTGGAGATGACGATTACAAAGCTGATGAGGATCAACCCGAAGATGCAGGTTCTCGGCCTATCCGCGACGGTGGCCAACGCCCGTGAAGTTGCGTCGTGGCTTGGTGCCGACCTCGTCGAGAGCCGCTGGAGGCCGGTGGAACTGAAGGAGGGGGTGATCTGCGACGGCGTCCTCAATTTCCCGGGGGAGACGGTATCCATACCCTCGCGCCGGGACGACCTCGTCGACCTCGTCAAGGACACCATGGACCAGGGGGGTCAGATCCTTATCTTCGAGAGCAGCAGGCGGAACGCCGAGGCTACGGCTGTAAAGCTCTCAAGGGTCGCATCAAAAAGAACGGAGAAGTCGAGCCAGGGAGAGGGCAGTGAACAGATCCAGGACGGCTCGCGCCTCTCTGAGAAGGTTCTGGCGACCGGAGAGAGCGAGACGGGAAAAAAGCTCGCCGAGTGTGTCAAAAACGGCGTCGCCTTCCACCATGCAGGCCTCCTCGCCGAGCAGAGGGCGATCGTCGAGAAGGGCTTTCGGTCCGGCGAGATCAAGGTGATCGCCTCGACCCCGACTCTCGCCGCGGGCCTGAACCTTCCGGCGAGGAGGGTTCTGATAAGAAGCTACAAGCGGTATGAGGGGGCGAGGGGGATGGTGGCGATCCCGGTGATGGAGTACCGGCAGATGGCGGGGAGAGCCGGAAGGCCCGGCCTCGACCCGAGGGGCGAGTCGTTTCTGATGGCAAAGAGCGATTCCGAGATGAAGGAGCTTATGGACCATTACGTCCACGGCGAGCCGGAGGAGATCTTCTCGAAGCTATCCATGGAGCCGGCCCTCAGGACTCACCTTCTCTCGACGATGGCGACGGGCTTTGCGAACGACGCCGATGGATTGAAGAAGTTCGTCGACTCCACCTTTTACGCCCACCAGCAGGACGCCTGGCACCTGGACGCCACCATCGAGAAGGTCCTGGAGTTCCTCGTCGAAAGCCAGATGATCGAGCCGGACCTGCAACCGACGCCTCTGGGGGAGCTCGTCTCACGGCTCTACATCGACCCCCTCACCGCCAGGATCGTCGTCGACAACCTCCGGTCGAGGGAGACGGCCAAGGTCACGGACCTGACCCTTCTGCACCTGATCACCATGACCCCGGATATGGACACCCTATATATCCAGGCCTCCGACGGCTGGGTCGAGGAGTTCATCGACCAGCACTACTCCGAGTTCTGCAACGAGGAGAACTACGACTGGATGATGAGGGAGGCGAAGACCGCGGCCCTCCTCCTGGAGTGGGTCTCGGAGGCGGAGGAGGAGAGGATCGCCGACCGGTTCAGGGTCGGGCCCGGAGACATAAGGCGGGTGGCGGAGACGGCCGAGTGGCTGATGCATTCGGCGGGCCGCCTGTCGGAGCATCTGGATCTGGGCGCCACCTTTCGGATCTACCAGCTCGAAAAGAGGATCCACTACGGTGCGGGACCTGACCTCCTGGGCCTACTCGACCTGAAGGGCGTCGGCAGGGTGAGGGCAAGAAAGCTTCACCGGGCCGGGTACACCAGCATCGATAAGCTGAGGGAGGCGAAGGCGGCCGACGTCGCCGAGGTCGTCGGCCCCAGGATCGCAGAGAAGGTGATAGCCCAGCTCAGGGCCGGCGGAAATGGAGGGTCGTTATGATGGCATGGCAGCCAGCGGCCCTCGGGCCTCAAAGACGATCGGCTCGGACTGAAGGACGAATGAAGAGGGTATGAAGGGCGCGTTATGCAGGTGAATCTCGGCGGCATAGTCCCCCTCTCGACCCTGGACTGGACTGGGGTCTCCGCCGCCGTCATCTTCATGAGGGGGTGCCCCCTCCGCTGTCCCCACTGCCACAACTGGCATCTCCAGGCCGGGGAGAGCTTCGAGGACCTCTCGGAGATCAATAGGAAGATTGACGAGGCAGAGCCCTTCATCAGCGCCGTGATCCTCTCCGGCGGCGAGCCCCTCGTCCAGCTCGCGGCCTCTCGGGCCGTGGCGCGCCACGCGAAGGAGATGGGCCTTAAGGTGGGCGTAGAGACCTGCGGACGCTTTCCGACCCGCCTTGCCCAGCTCATCGACGAGGGGCTGGTGGACATGGTATTTCTCGACGTCAAGGAGGTTTTGACGGACCCGGAGTACGCCGCCGCCACCGGACGAAAGGACGTCGCCCCTCGGGTGATGGAGAGCCTGGAGGTCTGTCTGGCGGCGGGGGTCCCCACGGAGGTGAGGACGACGGTCTTTCCCAACATGCCTTCCCTCGACGGCCTTTTGGAGATCGGAAATTTCCTCAGGATGCTTGGGATCGGGTCGATCACCCTCCAGCAGGGGCGTCCGAGCGACCGGGAGAAGCCCTTCGACCCGGTTCCCATAAAGTTGCTCAGAGACATGGCCCGGACGATGGAGGAGCGGTACGGGATCGACACCACCATAAAAAAGGGGCCTCTGCCCTCCCGGAGCCGCCCCTATCAGACGGAGCTATTCCAGATATGCCAGCTCCGAAAGCCGCATCCAAAGATGCGAAAAGATCCGATGAAAGAGAAAGACGATCAAAATCGGAATCAAGATCGAACTCAAAATCAAAATCACGAAAATGGGTGACAAGAGTTGAAGATCGTGGGCTTTGTGGGGATGCCCGGCTCCGGGAAGTCGGTGGCCGCGGACGTCGCGCGTGATATGAACATACCCGTCGTCGTCATGGGCGACGTCATCCGGGAGGAGGCGGCGCGGCGGGGCCTCGACCCCACCGATCGAAACCTCGGAGCCGTGGGAAACGATCTCAGAAATAAGGAGGGCCCCGACGCCATCGCCGCCCGGTGCCTCGCGAAGATCCGCGAGACGGAGGCGCCCGTGGTCGTCGTCGAGGGGATCAGGAGCAAGTCAGAGGTGGACCTCTTTCGGAAAAGCTCGAACGGCTTTTCGCTCATCGAGGTTTACGTCCCCGACGAGGTCCGGCTCGCGCGGATCGGATCGCGGGGCAGGTCCGACGACGCCAACGAGTCCGACCTCGCAAAGGCCGTTGCGAGTCGGGACGCCCGGGAGCTCGGCTGGGGGATGGGCGAGGCGATCCGGGCGGCCGATCTGCGGATCGAGAACTCGGGGAGGGTGGAGGAGTTCGAGGGGAAGGTGAGGGTGGTGTTGGAGGGGCGAGGGTGAAATTCTCAAAATCCTGCGGTTGATCGAAACTCTTTTTAGTGCAAACTCAAGCGCTTTGTAATACCGCTCAACTTTGGCATGTTGGGAAAAATAGATAAAGTTTGAACATGATAAGCCAAGTCAACCCTCTGGTGCTGAGGTCGGATTGAGATGCTGGAGTTCGAAATCTTCGATCTAATGATGTTGATTACGAGATTAATCCTATCCGTCATACTAGCGGTAATGGTTATATTAAGTAGATATTTGTTAAGCGGCATCGAGATCATAGAATCTCTCGAAAGAATCATGAGCGCTTTTAGTGGCTTTATGACGTCTATGCTAACTATCGCTGGGACGATCCTAATCTTTGTGTTTTTTATCATGTTCATCCGTTGGCTTACTAAAGATGAAGATGGTATGATTATCCTCCCCTTTGAGGTAGCAGCCGGATCGGAAGGGTATAGCGGTAAGGCTATATCCCAGCACCTCACCGCAGAACTGTTGAGGATTCGCCAAATTCACGAAACGAATGATGGATACGGATGGGAGTCCGAATCAAGATCATTAGAGTGGCAGATTATGCTACCTTCAATATTAATCCCAGAAAATTTAAGAGCTTCAATACCAACCATCAAAGGCGAATCTTTGACTAACGTTCTGTCGAATTTGGGATCTGTCCCTATGGGCACGATCATAATACCTCTTGGTCCAATAATAGAGGCCCTTAAGCAGATCTATCCTTGGCGAAAAAAAGGATATGTAATAACAGGAAGTTTGGAAGAATACGGATCTACGATAAGCCTAGTGGCCTGCCTAGAAAATCATGAAGAAATGAGATCCTGGGAAGTGATATCTAATGTTTACTATAATAATCGGTCAAACTATGAGATCATCCCCGAACTTTTGACGGATCTCGCTTTCAAAATTGTTCGCGATCTCTCAGATAAAGAGATCACCGCCAAAACCTGGCAAGGTTTTAAGCATTTCACCAATGCATTCGATAATTATCACGAGTATTGTTTAGCTGGTAATATGGAATATTTGAATAATGCTCGCAGAGATTGTCTAAAAGCTGTAAAGGCTGAGCCGAAATATGAGAGACTATTGACCTTGTTACATAATCTGGGTTTAGAGTTCGCCGATAAAAAAGATTTTTCCAAAGCTGAAGAAATGTTTCTTCAAGCAATCAATATAAAATCAGGGGACTATTCCGCTTTGATATTGCTGGGATATTTTTACCTCCTCCAAGATAAATATGATCAAGCACTCAAGTATTGTAAGAAATCTGTAAAAATTAAAAAAGATGAGTCTTTAGGGTATTACCTAACAGGACTGACTCTTCATATTTTGGGTCGTAAAGACGAGGCGATCACAGCCTATGAAAATGCGATCAAAAACGATCCGAACGACCCAAGCATACATGTCTCACTTGCCAGTTTATACCGTAAGCACGGAATGGAGGAAAAGAAGGTCGACCACTGCAATCAGGCTAGAGCACTGATATCAATTGAAGACGAATATGACCGTGCATTCTTTGAAGAAGTTTGTGGGAGATCTGAAGAAGCCATCAGACTTCTCAGAATCGCATTGGAGAAAAATCTAGCATCTGTAGAATGGTTGCGCCGGGACGTTGAACTCGAGTTCCTCCGGGACGACCCCCGCTTCTCGGCCCTGTTGGACGAGTTCTCCGAAGACGAGGAGAAGGAGCCGGAGTGATCCCGCGCCGCCCGCCCGGCGCCGAAGGCGCGCGGCGGTCGATGCTCAGAAATCCGCGCCAGTAGTCGGCGGCCCTCTGCCTGAAAGATAGAGGGCACGAGGTCGAAGATTTCAAGATGGATCAAGACCGAATAATGTTAAACTCTGCCAACGAACTGACCGTACCGTGACCATCTCGCTCCAGACGACGTGAGCGTTTCGGGTGTTTTTGACATGAGAACTGGCGTTGCAAACCTGCCCCTCCACGGCGGAAAAGCTCCTCCCTGGCTCTTCAAAAGGATGGTGGGCCTGGCGGGGGCCGTGGTGGAAGCCGTGATCTACGAGCACGGCTCCGAGGAGCTTCTCCGCCGGGTATCCGACCCCTGCTGGTTTCAGGCCCTATCCTGCGTTCTCGGCTTCGACTGGCACTCCTCGGGAACCACTACCACCACCACGGGAGCTTTGAAATTGGCCATAAACCCCGAGGTCCACGGTCTGGCCGTGGCCGGAGGCAAGGGCAAGACCGGCAGGAAAGCCCCTCTCGACATCCAGACGGCGGGCGACCTTTTCGCCATGTCGCCGGAGAAGATCGAGGAGCTGAAGCTCGCAAGCAAGATGGCGGCAAAGGTGGACAACGCCCTCGTCCAGGACGGCTACCGGCTCTACCACCACGTCCTCATCTTTTCAGATACGGGAAGCTGGGCCGTTGTTCAGCAGGGGATGAGCGAGACTGAGACTTACGCCCGACGGTACCACTGGCTCTCCGAGAGGGTGGCGAGCTTCGTGGAGGAGCCCCATTCCGCCATCTGCGCCCAGGATAGGCTGAACTCTGTTCTGGACTTAACGTCTATGGAGAGCAGGGAGAACCGGGATGTCACATTGGATCTGGTAAAAGACGGCCCCGCTCACTTTTTGAGGTACACCAGCCAGAGAACCCTCTCCGACTTTTCGAGCCCTCCAGGGCCGGCGGGTTTTGTCTCAAGCCAGCATTTGGATCTGACCCTTCCACGTCGTCACGAGATCCTGCCAAAGGACCTGGGAAAAGACGGGATCAAGGCGCTGGAGATGGCCTACGAGATCCAGCCCGAGAGGTACGAGGATCTGATCGCCCTCAAGGGGATGGGACCTAAGAGGATCCGGGCTCTCGCCCTCATCTCCGAGCTGATCTACGGTGCCGAAACCTCCTGGAAAGACCCGGCGAAGTTCAGCTTCGCCCACGGCGGCAAAGACGGCTATCCGTATCCCGTCGACAGGGAGACCTTCGACCATTCGATAACGACCCTGAAGGAGGCCGTGGAGAACGCGAAGCTGGATAAGAGGGAGAAGTACGACGCCATCAAACGGCTGAAAAGGTACACCGGTGCAGATACCGGTGCGGATACCGGTGCAGATTCGGGGGTCGGGGGTCAATTTTGAAAGTACCGCCGATCGCGTCACCAGCTTCTTAGTCGAAGAAATCCATACTGTAACTTAAGTTCGACGCTCAGGAGAGAGATTTGTGACCAAAAGCAGTTCTTCTGGAGTAAAGTTGTTGGCCTTGACGATGGTTTTGCTCGCATCCTCGATCGTCCAGGCCTCTGACCTGCAAAGCCCCCTGACCGAAGAGGAGTGGCAGCTGGCGCGGCAGGTCAACGATTATCGTGAGGATAACGGGCTCGCAACCGTCCCGGTCACCAACTCGCTGACCAAAGTCGCCCGAACCCACGTCGCGGACCTGAACACATACCACCCTGATACGGCTACTTTCGGAACGGGCGACTGCAACCGCCACAGCTGGTCGAGCCACGGCGACTGGACGGCGGTCTGCTACACCGGGAGCGCCCAGGCATCGCAGATGTGGAACAAGCCCCGGGAGATCACCGAGAGCTACACCGGCAACGGCTACGAGATCGCCTTCTGGAACAGCCGGGGTGCTACGCCTTCGTCCGCCTTGGGTGAATGGATGAATAGCGCCGCCCACAGCGACACCATCCTCCAGCGAGGCATATTCTCAGGCACGGTCTGGCAGGCCATGGGCGTGGCCATCGACGGCGACTACGCCGTGGTCTGGTTCGGCAAGGATCCAGACCCCGCAGGCCCCGTCCCCACCACCGACACCTCCGAGGCTGAAGCGGCATACTCCGGCCTGACCCTATCAGCCAGGAAAGAGGAGTACGCCCGGGGAGAGACGGTCCAGTTCGTCTTGAGGAAAGCGACTCCGGGCAGCGCAAGCCTTGTAGGAGCTTATTACGAGATCGAGAAGGATGTCGATGGCGAGTGGAGAGCCTACTACAGGACGAACCCCGATAACTGGCGCTTCAAGACCCCTGTCATCGAGTTCGGCGGAGTGGCGAAGGCGATCCAGTGGGACCAGCGCCAGAGGGTCGATCCCGAGAACGTCGCCTCCCGTGGCGGGTACCGGATCAAGTTCTACGCGCCGGAGGCTTTCGACGGCTTTTTGACCGCGGAGTTCGCGATCGTTTAGGCGATCGCTGCAACCGGCGGCTGCATATCTCATGGGGCAAGATCGAGATTCGACAGGGGAGACGCTCGGTGTGCTGCAGCACGAATCGAGGCTCGAATTCCCTGCGAGCATCTTGCCCCAGCTCCCATTTCTCGCCATTTCTCAAGGCAAGGGTGGCCGCTAACAGCATCTTGCGCGGCCAAACTCACTGATTAACGGTGGCCTCTTCTGAAGATGTCCTCCCACTCTTATTTCCGGAAATAATTTCGCCGATCTCTGCGCGGATCTGCTCTTCGGCGACTCGCCCAAGCTCTATGGGCCGGATTAATCACCCGATTCGGCCAGCGTCATTTCATGAGAGTCGACGACCATCGGGGCTCTTGCGATTGTTTCGGCGGGGATCTCCTGCATTTCCAGAGAATAAGAGCCCACCCCCCAGATGTGGACGCCGGACTTCAGGTCGGAATCGGAGAAGAGAGGCGTCTTCGAGGTGGTAGCGGCACATGTGACGTCGGCTTCGTAGGCCGCTTCTTCGGGTCTCGAGACGGCTCGCAGGTCCTGGGGAATGGGACCCCTTCTCGCCATCTCATCTGTGAAGGAGAGGTTGTGCTCATGGGAGGGAGCGTACAGCAGACGGTCTCTATCTGGCGCACTGTGCAGGCGGCCTCCAACTGGGCGCGAGCCTGCACCTGTAAGGATGACGGCCAGGGCTTCGACATCCAAAAGAGCCGTCATCTGGCGGGTTACCAGTGGGAAATAATGTATCAGAGGTGGTTACACATATACAGCATAAAAACGAAGCAAAAGATTTATATGCATTAATATAGCTATCATATCTTAAAGGAGTTGACAGGATTGAGCTACAAGTTAATTGGAAAAGTTGATGAGACAAACCCGATATACACATTTATAAAAGAACATCTGGCAGGATCTAAACTTCATCTAGAAATTTGTGAATTGGATGACGTTATTTCTGTTGAGACTCATGATGTATACATTGTTGATTCGAAGGCAGCGTTGATGGACGGAAATCTTAAATATATTGATTTTTTGAAATCGATTTTCACAAAAGATAGTTCGCTCCTTCTCTTAGACTTGGACGAAGTCTATAAAAGGAAATTAATTGAATACATCGGATTCAGTTCTACTGGAATTTCTGACGCTTTTTTTATTTCAACTAAAAAAAATGTATCTGATAAAATAGAGACACATATTGTGGACTTCAAGAGTAATGACGATTGTCATCGCTCAAGCATTAGCTTCAATTCGGAAGGTGAAGTGATCCCAGAGAAGGACGGGCCGCATGTAATTAATGACGATTATAACAAAGATAGAGTCGAGTCTTTTTACGAAAAAATGCGCGATGTCCATTTCGCGAAGCCAGATGAGGATAATGATATACCGCCTGAATTGAAATACAAAAAATGGATATACTCGGTAAATTATCCTTGGAATTGTTGGGAACGACCTCATTGGTACAATTTTGTTCCGAGGAAACAGAATACACATGGAGATATGACTTATACGGTATACGCATTTTTAGACGAAGCGGTGAATTTAAATAAGTTTGATTGGATATATGTAGATGTTGAGGGGTTGTGGTCTACAGGTGGCATGAATCAAAACAAACATAATGAACGCGGATGGTCAATAGGGTCCATCGACATATCAATTCCAGACCCATCGGGCTTTTCTTATTATAAATGCCATCCCACAAATGTGAACGATGTTCAAACGGTGACTACGGAGATGGGTTTCGATGTCGGTTATCAACAAGGTTCAGGGGTGCAGGGCTCATATCATTTTGGAAGTTCTACGACTAAAAATATACGCGATTGGGAGATAAAACTCTTAAGCCGTAACAAGTGGCTTTTTGAACAAAATCACCCTTTTAAGGGCAAAACGACAAGCTTTCCTGACGGGGCACTTCACTGGCAGAGTTCGCAATGTAGAGAAAGAATACATGATCTGCCAAATTTGTCGAAGCTTTCAATTGATGTTGACACAAAATCTGCATGGAAAAATAACAAGCATATTCATGGTGTCGTAACGATTAAACCGTATCTGAGCGTTCTGTATAATTATTTGGCAGTTAAAGATTGGAGCTGGTGTCCTGGTAACCCTCATGATTGGAAAGCTATAGAGTGGTCGGAATATTATGAGCGGACGCATGCGTTCGACATTGATTTGGGGGTACTTGATAAACTCTCATGAGGGCAGTTTCTAAGGTTGATGTCAGCCTCAGGTTGGCGGAGCTGGGCCTGAAGTCTCCGAGATCCTGGGGCCATCACCTCTGCTACATCCATCCACAATGAAACCGCTATTGAGTGCTGCCATTCTATTCAAATTCATTTTTAGAATCCCTCCAAATGTACTGGGCGCGACCGAGGAAAACTTGGAACTTCATCTGATATATAATCATAAATATAGATCTGATATAATATCTAGAAAGGCCTCGGGCGCCAAAACCGATTTAACGGATTAACATGACGAGGATAGGATTATGTCAATGACATACATCAGGATCATCTTTTCAGTCCTCTTGACCGTCTGCCTGATCAGCAGCGCGGTTGCATCCGAGGCCTCGGCTGAGTACATGACGCCGATCGCTGGCGATAGCTCCAAGGGGGAGCTTGTCTCTTTTCTCGACGAGGCAAAAGAGCGCGTTCTGAATAACGGCCAGGACGAGGCCCTCGAGGCCTTCGGCGACCCCTCGGGGGAGTTTGTCAGGGGCGACCTCTACGTCTTCGCCTACGACTTCAACGGTACGCTTCTCGCCCACCCCTACCTGCCGGAGCTTGTGGGCAGAAACAACCTCGACCTGGTGGACGCGAACGGCGTCCCCATGATCAAAAACTTGATGAAAGTCGCAGAGCGAGGCAGCGGCTTCCTCTACAGCGTCTACCCAAACCCCGTCCAGGATAACGCCGATGAGCTGAAGCTCGTCCGCGCCCTCAAGTTGGACGACGACCTCTGGATAGGCTCGGGAATCTACCTGGCCGCCCAGCCGCCTCGGTTCAGCCCAGAGGACCGGGCGTCTTTGGAGGCGTTCGTGGATGAGGCGCTGAACTACTCCCTCGAGAACGGAAGGGATAGCGCTCTTGAGGCCTTCAACGACCCAGAAGGGGAGTTCGTCCGGGGTGACCTCTACATATTCGCCTACGACTTCAACGGCACCACCCTCGCCCTCCCCTTCCAGCCCGAGATCGTCGGAGAGAACCGGATCGACCTTGAAGACGCGAACGGAGTCGCCTTCATCCGGGATTTCCTCTCCCTGGCCAGAGGCGGCGGCGGTGAGTCCTACTACCTCTACAAAAACCCCGCAGAAAACATGACCGTAGAGCTGAAGCTCAGCCGCGTGAAGAAGGTGGACGAGACCTGGTGGCTGGGTGCAGGGATCTACGGCTCTCGGGCTTCCGCTGAGAATCTGTTTTTGAAGAAGCCAGCAACCAGAGAGGAGCTGAAGAGCTTCGTCCAGGAGGCGGCAAGCCACGCCCTGGTGGTGGGAAGGAAGAAGGCCTTGGCCGATTTCATGGACCTAGAAGGCCCCTGGGTCCGAGGCGACGTCTACATCTTCGCCCACGACTTCAACGGCACCGCCCTCGCCCTCCCATACCTCCCCTCGGCGGTGGGAACCTATAGGCTCGACGTCCAGGACGAGCGGGGAGCTTATATCGACCAGGATATGCGCTCCATCGCCATGAACGACGGCAGCGGCTTTTACGAGTACCGGTGGACTAACCCCATCACCGGTCAGACTGAGCCCAAGGTCAGCTACGTTATGAGGGTGGACGAGACCTGGTGGCTCGGGGCCGGGATCTACGAACCGTAGCGAGAACGAGCCCGCGGCCGGGACGGACCCGGCCCGCTTTTTAATGAAAGTTCGTATCGGATTATTTACGTCCGTATCAGATTTGTTTATATTTCACCGAAAAGATAGACTATCAAAGAAAGCTGGAGGGAAATTCATGCTGGATATACTCCGAAAGAGAAGGAGCGTCAGAAAGTATAGGGATGAAGATATCGACCCCGAGATCGTGGAGCTCTTGAAGGAGGCTGCCCTCCGTTCGCCCACTTCTCGCAACTTCAGGCCCTGGAGGTTCTTCTTCGTTGAAGATCAAGAGAAGCTTGAGGCCCTGTCGCGGGCGAAGCCGAGCGGCTCGTCTTTTCTTGCAGGAGCCCACCTGGGGGTCGTCGTCTGCGCCGACGAGGACGAGTCTGACGTCTGGGTTGAAGACTGCTCGATAGCATCGATCATACTGCAGCTGGCGGGCCAGAGCCTGGGGCTCGGATCCTGCTGGATCCAGATAAGAAGGAGGATGCACAACGATTCAAAGACGAGCGAGGAGCATGTCCGGTCGGTCCTGGGCCTATCCGAAAATATCAGGGTCGAGTCGATGATCGCCTTCGGATATCCTGACGAGGAGAACGCCCCGATCCCCGCCGAGGAGCTCCAGCGCGATAAGATCCTCTCGATCTGAGAAGGACGGACGACAGAACCAGCCGAAAAACGGCGCCGGCTGAGAAAAGGAACTGCCGGAAAGAACGGGCATCGGGGAGAACGAGATCTGCTGCTCAGGTGCTCTGAAAAGCCGGCAATGAGCTATCCAGCTCAGGTTCTCTTTCGGCAGCTCGCCAGCGCCAGGAGGATTTTCCGGTGCTGTCTCTCCTACCAGCATATTCTGAATCTGGTTGATATCTGCGCTCAAGCTCTATGGCGGGCTGAGGATACTTATTCCGGCTTATGAATACGTTATTTGTCAATTTACTTTCTTATGCTGTCTTATATTTCCAAAACACTTAAATATAATAACCATACTTATGTACATTGAGGTGTTTGAAGTGAAAAAAATGGTTGTAGTGTTGATCGCCTTGGCCGTCTTGGGCCTCTTTTACGGAGTAGTCGCCGATGCAGACGCCAACGGCGATGAGAACTACCATGATCACAGCGAAGAGCACAGCTACGGGAACGGCGAGCCTCCCGAAGACGGACAGGCGAGAGAGGAATCGAGAACAAGAACCAAGGATTGTTGACGCAAAGAACCACCTCCAATTTTTTCCTGTAGGCCCTCTGGTCCCGCAGCGTTCAACTTGGTCAGCCGACTGATGGGCCGATTTCAAATTCTTTTTCCATTGCCCGGACTCCAGTCCATTTTCAATTTGCAACCGAAAGGGGGATGCTCGCTAGCCACCCATCCAACCTTCATGAAGGTCGGACGAAAGCCGAAGCCAGAGTCCCCCGAGGAGATGGCTCTTGTCCATGACGCCCTCAAAAACCCGATCAGAAGACGGATGTTCGTCCTTATGGTGGACGGAAGCTTCTCGATCCAGGAGATCGCCGAGGCGGTCGGGCCGAAGATGCTGGACTAACACCTCCATCGGATGTAGCAGGCGGGGCTCATCGAGGTCGGAGAGGAAGGAGCCATAGCCCTCACCGAGTCGGGAGAGGCCTATGGCGCTCTCGTCAAGTCTCAGGCCGAGAAGGGGGGGCTGGATTAAACTGCTGATAAAATATCGGTATATATTTTCAATATCTTCTCAATTGGTGATCAAAGATGCCCTGAGAGATTATCCAGGCTTGAGCGCTTCCTTGCCATCTTTGCAATCTGGCTGGGTGAGGTCTGCTACGTCTATCTTTAATGACGTGAGGGATTTCGAGGTGGTAAACTTTATTACACATTACGATCATAACAATTCAAGTTAATGTAGTTTTACTATCATCTAGTTGGGCTCAAATCATTGGAGGATGGATAGTTGGACTCAATGGATGATACTCGGTGGGGTTGGTGCTTATGAGTGAACCAGCTTTAATAATGATAGCAACGAATGAGGGTTTTGCCTTGAATTTGGCTATTATTATAAGTATTTTTAGATATATTATGATTATAATTGATGAATTCGTAATTAGCAATTTAATGACACCAATTAATATTGTGATTCTAATAACCCATTTTAAAAGTATAATAATCAATTTCATTAATTCAGCTAGCGAATTTCTATTAGCTCTCATCCAGTTTTTGGTTATTTTGGCCGTTACCATTCCACTTTTTCTCATCGCTCGCAGGATCGGCCGAAAAGAACGGGGCATAGTTGTAATGCCCTTTGACACCTTCTCTGATGACGGCTCAGATGGCGGGAAAGAGAAGCACGATGGTAAGGCTGTATCTGATCTATTGACTTACGAGATACAGAAGATATCGAATATCCATAACCAGGAAATTCGTGAGATTCCTATAAAGATTCCACAAACCACCCATTTATTCAAACAAAAGTTTAATATTTACTCTGAAACGATGACAGGCCTGTTTCCCAAAAGTGAGACTTTGGAGTATAGCGTAAGTGAGATGGGCACTGTAAAAACAGGGTTCTTAGAACTCTCCCTCGGACAGCTCTTAACGGCATTCAAAAGATTACTTCCTGAAGAGTATCGGCATGATATAATTACCGGAAGTCTTCAAAAATATGGTCCGAATATAAATATCATAGCCTATATGGAGGGAAAAGGCGTTCATGCGTGGAAGGTTGGTCGAAAAATAAGTGAAAAAGACAATTACAGAGAAGATCGTATCCAATTGATGGTAAAGAACCTGGCCTACCAAATTGCTCACCAATTGGTAAGGAGAGAGGAAGAGGATGGACCTGCAGTTTCGGCAGAGAGCTGGTTAGCATGGAAGTATTACACAGAGGCCTTGGAAGCCTATCATCGATATGCTCGATCCAATAATAGGGCCTATGATCGCAATAAAGCCAAAAAGAACTGTCTTTTGGCTCTGAAAATGGAACCGGGGTATGATAAGCCCTTAGAGCTTCTTTCCTACTTGGGATTCTTTTATATTAATGAAAAAGATAAAAACGAAGCTCAGGAGATATTTAACCGCGTTCGCGAGAGAAAGCCAGACTTAGCTGCCAGAGGTCTGGGAATATTGAATTTGACAGAGAGAAACTACAAGGATGCGCTCATGTATTTTAAAATGGCCATAGATGCAAATAAACGAGATGCTATGGCCTGGTTTGGCAAAGGTATGGCTCACGAAGGATCATGGGATGAAAAGAAACTATCTGAAAAGTACGCTTTTTGCTGGGATAATATTCCAGGAAAGGATAACGACAGACTGATTAAGTTTCTAGGTCACACATTTAACATCGATTGGGCAAAGAACGCAAAAATAGAAGAAATCGAAAACGGTAAGACCGTTCGTGTATCCACGGAAAAAAATTATCTTTGTCTAGAACTCATCTCTAAAGATGAAGCGACCCTGAAAGTTGATGGTGGTAGAATAGAAAAATTAAAGGTAACTACGGAAAAAGGCAAGCGGTACATCTGCCCTAAAAAAATAAAAGACTATACAGAGATTGAAGAAGCCGTTTCCGAAGTCCAAGAGCATAATGAAACACAGGCGTTTAGGGGGTCCGCTTCCGAAGGCTCCGAACTTTATGGAACTTTCACCACAGTCGGTGATGAGGTCGCCCCCGTTGAAGAGGGTCCCGTAGTCGAAGTCGATGGCTATTGCCAAGATAACGACCCCCCGCTCTATGATTCTATTCTTTTTGCTAATTCGCAGGATCAAGAATTGAAAGATGCTTTAGAAGCTTTCGATAAAACTATCCAAATAGATCCCAACCATTCTGAAGCATGGTACCACAAAGGGTTAATTCACTGCAAAAGAGAAGAATTGGAAGACGCTGAGAATGCTTTCGTGAAAGCTTTGAATATCGAGCCAAAAAATGCAAATGTATGGTATCATAAAGGAGTAATTCTCAGCCGAAGAGACAATTATGAAGATGCTATCGAGTCCTTCGATGAGGTTATTAAGATAGATCCTCAGCATTTCGGCGAAGGCTCTAAAGAATTGCCATCTCATCCTTATGTTACTCTCTCTTGGCTCTACAAAGGAGTATCCCAAAGTAAATTGAGCGAATATTTTGACGCCGATCATGCCTATTCTAAGGCTCTAGAGACCGATCCGAAAAACGCATTAGCTTGGTATTGCAAAGGAATCAATCAAATGAAACGTGGGGATTATATTTATTACATAGAGGCCCTCGATGCTTTTAGTCAAGCTGTCGATATAAAAAGGGATTATCCATCTGCTTGGTTTATGAAAGCCTTTTGCCAACTTATCCGAAGAGCTCCTGAGCTTTCTCTCAATGCTGCTGATAAAGCACTGGTTCTGGACAGTCAGAATTCGGCTTTGCTCGATCTAAAAGGATTTGTGTTAGCTAGCTTGGGAAAATATGAGGATGCTTTGATATATTTCAATCAGGCCACCGAGCTTGATCCGGAAAATGCATTCACCTGGAATAGAAAATACCTTGCCATTAAAGCGCTTTGTCTTAGTATGGAAGCAGAAGAAGTAAGCTTATTCGGACCAGAATCGGGCGGTATACTGTCTAAAGCGCTTGGTCTTGACAAAGAAGCCGAAGAAGCCTCTGCTAAGGCCGATGAATTAGGATATGTTGTTCCTCCTCCTTTAATAAAAGTGGAATTCAAGACTGAATCCATCCGCGCGGACCAAGGTCAAATTGTCGTTAATAGCATTCGGCAAGTTTCAGAAAACGATCTATCTCGTGTATTGATAAGTAGCGATGAGGAAATTATTATGGCAGAAAACATCCCCGAAGAAGAGGGTTTAGAAAAATCCTTCGAAATCCCGGAATGTTTGTCTTACTTATCTAAGTGGTATTCAAGGGCATTTGCCCGTCCAATGGTTCATCGAAATCCTCTAAAATTCGAAGAAGACTATGAATTGGTGGTCACGTCCGTAGGCACTGATGATGACAGAAGGGTGGCTTTGGAGCTAATGAAGGATGGTCAAGTTTGCGATTCGATGGAGATTGGAGATGAGGCTCGGTCCACTTATGAATATCCAAATATGACAAAAAGGCGGATGAATGACATGAGAGGACTTCGGAAGAGCGTTTCGAATATCTTAGAACAGGCGTTCTACAACGGGCTTTACGGCGACATTTTCGAGATCGGTTTTTCGTTGTCCAAACAAGATGAATTTTTGCCATCCACCTCTCCAGCCATCCCCAACCGAAACTGAGATACTCGCCCCCAACAATCTCATCTCCATGAAGGTCGGACGAAAGCCGAAGCCCGAGTCCCCCGAGGAGATGGCCCTTGTCCATCACGCCCTCGAAAACCCGATCAGAAGGAGGATGATCATCCTGATGGTGGAAGGGTGCCGATCGGCCGAGGGGATCGCAGAATCGGTCGGCCTGAAGATGCTCGACTATCACCTCAAAAGGATGGAGCTGGCGGGGCTGATCATCAGATCTTTCAGCGATCTCCTCTGGTCGGCCGAGTGTAGCAGACCCCGTCGGGCCTCGATATCATGGACATCGGCCTCGCCCTCTCAAAGTCCATCCCGCCCCCAGCGCTGAAGAAGTCGTCGTTCCCCTCCAGGTGGACGACCTTCCCCACGATGAGGGAGAACTTCTCCCTCAAGATCTCCTCTTCGAGCTCGCACTCCATCCAGGCGACGCACCCTTCGATCCCCGGGGGCTTCACCTTGGCCGAGGGACGAGGGGACAAACCCGCCTCCTCAAACTCGTCAACCTCGGGAGGGAAGCTCTTTGCGCATATATCGACCGCCTCTTTCATATCGACGGTGGGGACGTTGACGACGAACTCGCCGGTATCTCGGATGTTGTCGAGGGTGTCTCGCTTCAGCCAGGAGGCGATGGCGATCTCATCGAGGGGCCTCAAAATCGGCATGATGCAGCCCCAGGGAGCGGCGTTCCGCACGCCGTCCTTCGATATCGTCGATATGAGTACCACGGGCATCGGCAAAACCTGCCCTCTCATGTTCGGTTTCAGAATCATATTCGGTCACCTGTTGCGATTTTCAAGATCATTCCAGATCACTCTATAATTTTTCTGAAGCTCAGTGACGCCACGGCGAATATCACCACGTCGAAGACGATTATGGCGACGACGTCGACGGCAAGGCCTGAGAGATCCCCGCTGATCAATAGGCCCCTCGTGGCATCGACGGCGTAGGTCAGGGGGTTCAGTACAGCGATGTATTGAAGGGCGGGAGGCATCAGCTCTATCGGATAGAGGGCGTTGCTCGCAAAAAAGAGGGGCATGATCAGCGCCTGGCCAATGCCCATAAACCGCTCCCTCGTCTTCATGAGGGATGCCACGAAGATGGAGAGGCCGGCAAACCCGCCCGAGACGAGGAAGAGGACCAGGAAGGCGGCGGCGATGTAGAGGGGGTTATGCACGAACCTGACCCCAAGGAGGATCGCCACCGGGAAGATTATCAGGGCCTGGACCACCGCCCGGACGCCCGAGGCGACCGATCGGCCGACGACCGTTGCCGACCGGGAGGCCGGCGCCACCAAAAGGCGCTTCAAGATCCCCGTCTCCCTCTCCCATACGATGGTGAGGCCGTAGAAGACGGAGACGAAGATGGTGGACTGGAGGAGGACGCCGGGGGTGATGTAATCGATATACGGCATGTCTCCTGTGGGGATGCCCTTCACCTGGCTCATCACCGTCCCGAAGACCGCAAGCCACAGGATCGGCTGGATGGCTCTCGTATATATCTCGGTTCGATCGTGCCGCAGCCTCCTCATCTCCAGCTCGATCATCGCAAACATCTCCCGGAAAGAATCCTCGGCCGTCATTTCTCACCCCTCCCGGATTGAAGCGTCCCGACATACTTCAAGAAAACGTCATCGAGGGTCGGCCTTTTAGTTGATATCCTCTCAATGGGCACCCCTCCGGATCTCAGAGCCTCGACGATGAGAGGCAGGGCAGACTCTCCGTCCTCAACAAATACGTCCAGCCGCGAATCGGAGAGGACTGCGTCCCTGACGAAAGCAAGATTCTTGACCGCTTTCAAAACCACTTCACCGATGCCGTCGGTGCCGTCGTGGTTAGAGTTGGTGTGGTTCAAATGAAACTGGAGGATTTCGCTTCTGAGGGAGTGCTTGAGCTCGCTTGGAGTGCCCGACTTCACGATCTTTCCCCGGTTGATGATGGCTATCTCGTCGGAGTATAGGTCGGCTTCATCCATATAATGGGTGTTAAAAAATATAGTGGTGCCGTACTCTTTTTTAAACGACGTCAGGTTCTCCCAGACCGCCTTCCTCGCCGAGGGGTCCAGGCCGATCGTCGGCTCGTCCAGAAAGAGGATCTTGGGCTTGACCAGGAGAGCGCAGGCGATCTCGAGCCTTCGGACCATCCCCCCGGAGTAGGTCTTGACCATCCTGTTTGCCATCTCTTCCAGCCCCATCCTCGATAGGGCATCTTGGATGCTCTTCTTCCTCCTGCTCGGAGGAACACCGTAAATCTTGGAGTAGATGAGAAGGTTCTCAAAGCCGCTGATGTCGGCCCAGACGCTCGTCTCCTGGGGCACATAGCCGATAATCTTCCTGACATCTCTGCCTCTCTCGACCACGTCGAGTCCGAAGCTGTGCGCCTCGCCGGAGGTGGGCTTGAACTGGGTGGTGAGAATCCTTATCAGAGTCGTCTTGCCTGAACCGTTGGGACCTAAGAGGGCGAAGACCTCTGCCGGGTTGACCCTGAGGTCGACCCCATCCAGGGCTTTTGTCTTGCCGTCGTAGATCTTAGTGAGCTTTCTTGCTTCAATCGCAAACGCCATCTTCAACCGCCCGGATGTGATAACAAGTCCCGCATCCAAGTATGAGCATTGTACTACGGTTAATCCAATTCGTATAAGAAATCAGCGACATCCCATATACATCCGTAGACTCCGCCGAACCGAAGACTCGTATGAATTTAACCGAAAAATTTATTACTAATTAAGATCTATTTGCCGCTGGGGTGCACACCGCTCGTCATGCCATGACCTCCTTGGAGACGGCATCCCTCATAGGCCATTGCCCTCCCTCCAACCGGGGCGCCTTTTGCGGGGCAAAGATCATTCTGGAAGGGCGCCCCTCTTCTGCCATTTTGGCCGGTCCGGATTGTCCTAAAGTATGAACCATTTTAATTAAAATGATGATTAATATGAACTTCAATCGAAAAAGTTATAACCTATTCAGTACTACTCTTTCCGTCTTGCGTAGCATTAATTCAAAGATCGCAAGCCTGATTTAAAACAGCAGGTGATAATGTGAAAATGGATCGATTTGCAGTGACGATTCTGCTCCTTTTGGCCCTGGTGCCGGGGATGGCCTTGGGCGATGGGGCAAAGATGTATCAGCTGGGCGCGGACGCCGCAAACTACGCCATGGACGAGCTTGGTTTCGAGAAGGGCGATGTGAACGTTCTGGCCCTCACCAACGCCGGATATCCGGTGATCGATGGCGAGACCACCGACATGTGTCTGGACGCGGTGATGGAGGTCACAGGCTGCACTCCGGGAAAGGAGAACCTGATCAACATCCTCTCTGCTCCCTGGAAGCCGATGTGGTTTGGGTTCTTCAACGCCGACACCGGCGAGGCGGTATACATGACAGCCAACGCTGACGCCTCCGGCTTCGATGTCCAGGTGAAGGATAAGATCGACGCCGAGACGATCCTCGCCAACGTCGATTCCTGGGACCCCGGCGTCTTCGGCCACATGATGCCCATCGCCAACGTCTGGGCCCACGAGAACACTCCTTACGTCTTCATGAAGGCTGTCTGCTTGCACGACCATATCTGTCCCGGGGTCTCCAGCGGCTTCCTGTTGGCGAGATATATGGAAAACGAGCTTCCCATTGAGGATCCCGCAAACCAGAGCTACAAGGTAATCGCCTGCCCCAACTGGTGCAAGGACGACTACTTCCAGGTGGCCTGGGACTGCACCCCCGGAAAGAAGGGGATGTACGTCAAGTATCTCACCGCCGACGAGACCGACGCCCTGACGAAGAAGTTCGGCACAAGGGTCGCCGGTATATTCATCCGATGGGACGGGTCCTCCAACTCGGGCGACGGCCTGGTCCTGGGATTCGACTTTGACAAGGCTGGAAACATGAGCAACATCGACACCTGGCCGAGCTGGGCCTATAGGCTGAAAGAAGACCTGGTGCTGATGGACTCAGCCGACACCCCTGAGGAGTTCGTCTCCACCATCAAGGAGTTCCAACTGGAGGAGATGAGCGAGCTGCTCGCCCTCCAGGGTGCAGGCGTCAACCCCCTGAAGGTCCTGGGTGTGGAGTCAGGCTGAAAACCGATTCGAGGATGGGGTAGTCTGCCATCCTCCTCTCTTTTTTCGTTCTTCGATCTCTTTTTTGTTCTCCGGTTTTCAGGAGAGCTCAGCGCCCCTTCATCGACACGAGGGCGCTGGCGAGCATGATCGGCCCCGCAAAGCTCTTTCTTGCACGGCTCGAATCAACGAAGACCGGGTCCATGATCACCGGGGCCCCGAACCCTCTCGCCCCGGAGAGGAGCATCAGGGTGCGAAATATAAGGTTCCCGGATATCCCGTCGGGGGCGACGATCAGGTCGTCGCCTCGGCAGGTCTCGATGAGGATTCCTTTGTGCTCGGCCCGGACGCCGGCGTCCCGGGCGAGCCTCGCCACGAGCTCCGCCTCTGCGAGGGTTCGGTCAACCCGGTCGCTTCTGCCCAGGTCCTCCAACCTCCCGCCGGAGAGGATCGAGACCCGAGGGTCGACTTCCATCGATTTGAGGTACCCGGCACCCAGGACCGCCAGGTTCAGACGGTCGGATATGGAGTCGCCCTCGTCGATCCCCACGGGGGCGAGAAAGAAGCTCCACTCGGGGAGGGCTAGAAGCGAGAGCCTCCTCACCCTCACCTCGAAGGTCTTGGATATCCTCCTCATGACCCTGGTGGCGGAGAGGTTCCCCCTCACTGCCCCGTCGATCTCGCCCTTCTCCAGGAGGCCGACCAGGGTTGAGGCCGGGTCTTCGGTCAGGACCTGCTCCAGCCCGCGGCCCGAATCGCATTCGTGGCCGGGATCGCCCACCATCACGATCTCGGCGAACTCGCTGGCCTCCTCGATCCCTGCCACGATCTCGGGGCCGCCGCCGCCGTCGATGCCGATCCCGATCCTGGCACGGCGGCCCTTTGCGGCCCGCTCCATCCGGTCAACGAACCCAGCATCCAAGAGATCACCTTATGCCGGTGATGACCTCGCGCTCGAAGTCGAAGAGGACGGCCCTTTCCTCGCCTGACGCGATCACTAGTCGTCGCTCCTCCGTCACTTGGCCTATGACGGCGGAGGCGAGCCCCCGGTCCTTGAAGACTCGGGCGACCTCTTTTGCCTTCTCCGGCGGGGCGGTCACGACGAAGCCCATCCCTGGGTACATCTTCTGCCAGGCGAGCATCTCCATCCCCTCGGGCTTGGGCAGCTGGTCGAGGTCGACGACGGCTCCGGTGCGGCTCGACTCAAGGAGCATCCCCAGGGTTCCGAGCATCCCGGGGTTGCTGATGTCCTTTCCCGCGGTGACGAGTCCCCTCTCACCAAGCTCCCTCATCGAACCGAGCTGGCGGAGGAGGGTCTCCTGGTCCTTGAAGCTCGTGGTGTCCCAGTTGATCGCAAAGCTCGGGTGGACCCGGCCGTCGAGATCGACCCCGACGACGATCGAGTTGCCGGGCTTCGCCGTGCTGCTGAGGATCACGGCCCCTTTCTTCGCCTTGCCGAGGATGGCGACGTCCAGGGCGCTGTAGGGGGTGTCTGGATGGAAGTGGCCGCCGATGATCGGCACTCCGAACTTCTCGATTCCCATTTTTAAGCCCCGGAGGACGTCTTCGGCGAGGTCAGGAGAGTCGACGGAAAAGACGTCCACCATGGCCACGGGCCAGCCTCCCATCGCCGCTATGTCGTGAACGTTCACCAGAACCGCGCAGTAGCCAGCCCACTCGGCGTCGGCCTCCAGAAGCCTGGACCATATCCCGTCCGCTGCAAGGAGCATCACCTCGTCGCCGTCGTCGATGACCGCCGCATCCTCCCCGAAAGAGGCTATGATCAGGTCCGATTCCACCGGAAAGTGGCCGACGAGATCGCCTATGGCCTTCTTTCGGGTTATGCCCACAAACCCCCGAAGCTCGGCCGCTAGAGACTCAAGGTTCATCATTTATCAGGAAACCCCGGAAGAAAAATAGGTGACGGTGCGAGAAGGCCCCCTTAAAAACGGGGCTTATGCTGCTTATGCTGGGCCTCGTTTTAGGCCTCGTCCTTCCGGTCGCCTCTGCCGATCCCGAAGACCTGCTCCAGGGAGTCGAGGGCCTTATCCTGGACTGCCGGAGGGCATTTAACGCAGGCTTCCTGGAGGTGCTCGACCGCTCGGGAATCACCGATCTCGCCGAGGCTCCAGGCAGCCCAGGCCCTGATCTCCTCGTCGTCCTCGCCGAAGATCACCTCGACGAGACGGTCGAGGGCGTCGGCGAGGCCGATCTCCCCGAGGGCGGTGACGGCCGATAGCCTCACCCTTGGGTCTTCGTCCTCGAGTAGGGCGAGGGTCATCCTGCAGGCCTCATCGCCTCCGACGGTGGCGAGGGCCTTGGCCGCGGCCATCCTTACGACATGGCTTTCGTCTTTTGTGGCTGGCAAGAGAAGGGGTGCAGATTCAGGCGTTCTCATCTCCCCAATAGACCAAACGACCCTTCTTCTCAGCTCAGGGTCGTCATCCTCGATAAAAGAGGCCACCGTTTCGATCGACTCGATGCACCGGAGCCGACCGAGCCCCACCACCGCCATCTGTCTCGCCTCCAGATCTCCCCCTTCGAGAAGCTCCATGAAAGCGTCGGAAGCTCCGAAGGCCACAAGAGCTAGGGACGACCTCAGCCTCACCTCCCTGGACGGATCGGATGTCAGGGACCGAGCGAGGGCGGAAACCGCCCGGCGGTCGCCGATCGCCTCCAGGGACGACGCCGCCCACTCCCGGACTGAGGGATCCTCGTCCTCGATGAGGGACCGGGCCAGGGGATCGAGGGCTCTTTCGTCACCGATCTTCCCCAGAGACCAGGCCGCCTTGAACCTCGCCTGGGGGTCGGGGTCCCTCTCCAGCGCCGCGAGAAGCGGCTCCACCGCCTCGCATCCCTTCTCCACCAGCTTCCAGGCGGCTCTCTGCCTCTCGAAGTAGTCCTCGCTTCCGAGCTTTCGAATCAGGTCTGAAAGGGGCTCCATGCCAGCCAATCTCCGGCTTTCTTTCCTTTAAGCTTTGCCCAAACCCAGAATCGCCATCTCGGTCCAGGCACAGACGGATGACGAGCGAAAACTCCCGAATCCTAGCCGGGAAGAGTCCGAGACGTGGACGGATCTCATGCTAAATCGTTATATCTATCTTGTATGAACATGATTAGAGATGTGAGCAAGATCTGAACAATTTCAACTCTGAACGATTTCGGAAACCATGGGGCTAAGCATAGATATTTCAGGCCTTTGAGATTTCGAACCGGAGATCGTGATGAGCCAGAAAAGTTGGAACCCTCGGCGGAGTTGTTGATGAGATGAGCTATGAAATTCTGGAAGATGAGATCGAAAAAGCGCAAACGCAGATCGGAGCGTTCTGTCGAGAAGACGGCATATCCAAAGATGAGCTGGCCGTGGGCCTCAAAGAGCTTTCGTCCACCCTGAACTTTCTCCGAAAATCGGCAGATGCGCTTCAAAAACGAAATGAAGAGCTCGTCAGTGCGGAAGATAATCTTCGAAGGTCGATGGAGAGGTACCGAGCCCTGGTGGAGAACGTCGACGGGGTGATATACGTCATAGAACCTCAGGGCAAGGTCACCTACGTCAGCCCCGCCGTCGAGAGGATATTCGGATACCCCGTCGAGGATATCTTGGGCCAGAGCGTCTACCGTTTTCTCCACCCAGACGATGTAAACCTCCTCGATGCCAAGTTGAAGAGGGCTCTTGACGGCAGATCGGTCCCTTCAGAACTGAGGTTTATCGACAAAAGCGGTCTCGTTCGCGTTGTTAGAACCTACGGAAGGCCGATCGTGGAAGGGGGCGAGCTGAAGGGGCTCAACGGCATCATGGTGGACATAACAGAGCAGAAGAAGGTCGAAGAGGCTCTCAAGGAGAGCGAAGAGCGGCTCAACCTGGCCATCGAGGGCGCAGACCTTGCTATCTGGAACTGGGACATGTTGACTGACGAAGTTACCCACAACCACCGGTACGCTGAGATGATCGACCTTCAGCCGGGCGAAAAAAGCGACGTTGCGGCCGGTAAGAGGTCGGTCCATCCCGAAGATCTCCCCGCCGTGGAGAGATGCCTAGAGGACATCCTTGAAGGAAAGACGTCCCTATTCGACATGGACTTCAGGGCGTCCTTCTCCGGCGACTGGATATGGGTGCAAGCCCGGGGTCACGTGGTGAAATGGGACGATGAGGGAAACCCAACGAAGATGGCGGGGACGATGCAGGACATCTCCTGGCGCAAAAGAATGGAGAATGACATCCTTGAGGCCTCGGAGAAACGAAGGGAGCTGGAACGGATCGTCAACCGAAGCCCCGCCATCGCCTTCGTCCAGCGCGCTCCCCCCGGGGGGCCCATCGAGTTCGTATCCGAAAACGTCCAGCAGTTCGGATACAGCCCAGAGGACTTCTATTCGGGGGCCGTCTCTTACGACAAGGACGTCATCCATCCCGACGATCTGAACCGGGTGATCTCTGAGTTGAACCGGCATATCCGAGAAGGGGCTACCAACCACCGCATCGAGTACAGGATCCTCACCTCTTCTGGCGAGGTTCGTTGGCTCGCAGACCACATCTGGATAGGGCGGGCCGAAGACGGGTCGCCGACCCACTTTGAGGGTATCGCCCTCGACATAACGGATCGGAAAAAGATGGAGATGGCTCTGGCGGAGAGCGAGCGGAGGTTCCGAGAGATGGCGGACTCTCTACCCCAGCCGATCTTCGAATGCGACCTTAATGGCAACGTTACCTTCGCCAACCAGATCGCCTTCGACCTTTTCGGGTACGAGCGCGAGGAACTCGATAAAGGCGTTAACATCTTTCACGTATTCGCCTACGAAGATCATGAGAACCTCAGGGAAAATTTCCAGAAAAGTTTGAACGAAGATCGAGTTTTCAGCTACGAGTACACGGGGCTTAAAAAGGAGGGGACCACATTCCATCTCATCGTTTACTCCCGCCCGATCATTCGCAACGGCAAACCCGTGGGGCTGAGGGGCACCATCGTCGACATAACCGAACGAAAGCGAGTGGAGGAGAACATCAAACAGCTGGCGGACCTGAGCGAAAAGCTGGTCGAGGTCGGAAGCCCCATGATCTTCGTGATCGATCGGAAAAGGAGGATCTTCATCTGGAACCGGGCCGCTGAGAAGGTATCAGGATACTCAGCCCAGGAGGTTACGGGCGACGAAGAGGTCTGGACCACCTTATTCCCAAATCCCCATGAAAGGTCGGAGTTCCTCACGACTTTGGATGAGATCGAGATGGGCAGGACGGTGGAAGGCCGGAGAACCAGGATGCAGGTCAAGTCGGGGGATGAGAAGGTGATCTCCTGGAGCGGCATGAAGCTGGAAGACAGCGATGGAAAAGGGATCGGAATCGTGATCACCGCCCAGGACACCACCGAGTATGCTAAGATGGAGGAGGAGATCCGCTCCGAACGGGAGTTCTCCAGGGGCATAATCGAGGGTGCCGACCTCTTCATCGTAGGCCTCGATCCTCAGGGAAGGATTACCCTCTTCAACAGGGGTGCCGAGCGGGTGACGGGCATTTCCGCAAAAGAGGCGATGGGCACGAACTTCTTCGAGCGTTTCGTTCCCAAGTCTGATAGAGAGGCGTTCAAAAACCACGTATCATCGATGTTCGAGGGAAAGGCTGCGGTGCAGACGGAGGCCGCCGTCGTCACCAGGACCAGCGACGAGATGGCGATCCGATGGGGATGGAGCGTCATCAGAGGCAATACCTTCGAGATCGAGAGGGTGATCGCCTTCGGCCATGATATCTCTTACGATCGGTGGCTGGAAGAGCAGATGCTCCTCTTCATGGACGCCATTGAGTCCTCCAACGACGGGATCGCCATCTTCGGCAAGAGCAACCACTTGCTCTTTGCAAACCCTGCCCTTCTCGACATGTTCGGCTTCAAGCTGGAGGAGGTCCGAGGCAGGCTCTGCAAGGATTTCATCCTCGACTTCGGGGAAGAGATCTGCTCGGATAACGGAGGAAACGGCACCCGTAGGCGGATGACCTGCATGAGGAAGGACGGATCCACCTTCCCGGCATCCATCAGCTTCGCCCCCGTCAACGGCAAGGATGGAAAGCCCATGGCTACGATAGCCGTGGCGAGGGACATATCCGAGGCCATCGAGTACGAGCAGAAGCTGAAAACGCTCAACCGGGAGCTCGAGAGCTTCGCTTACACCATATCCCACGACCTGAGAGCGCCCCTCCGGGGTATACAGGGGTTCGCCCTGGCCCTCCAGGAGGACTACGGCGAGAGCCTCGACGATGCCGGCAGGAGGTACCTCGACAGGATCGGGAATATCGCGGCAAACATGGATCGTCTGATCTTGGACCTGCTCGACTACTCCCGGATAGGAAGGATAGTATCGCCGCCCGAGAATGTAGACATGAAAAGGCTGATCGTCGAAGCTTTCGAGGACGTAAAATCGACCGCAAAGGACAAGCCTGTGAATTTCTCCCTTGAGGGGGAATTTCCGATTACCAGCTGCGAGAGGAGCCGGGCAAAGCAAATATTCACCAACCTCCTGGAAAACGGCCTGAAATACTCAAAAGACGAGATCGAGATCGAGGTGGGATGCGTCGATCGAGGCGAAGTGTACGAGTTCTGGGTCAAGGACAACGGCATCGGGTTCGATATGAAGTATCACGACAGGATATTCGACCCCTTCACCAGGCTTGAGAGGTCCGGCGAGGGGTCAGGCATAGGCCTCGCCACCGTCAAGAAGATCGTCGAGACCTGCGGTGGAGAGATCTGGGCCGCATCGGTCCCCGGTGAGGGCAGCGCCTTCAGGTTCACCATCCCCAAAGAGAAGACGTCGGCTTGACCGCCGACTTCTCTCTGAGCGGCGAGAGAGCGTATATTTCAAGGAGATTTTTCGGCCTCGACCGATCCCAAAGCTCTCCGTGTCAAGAGGTAAATGGCGATGGTGGCACCGACGCCGATCACCCCTCCCAGGAGAAAGACGGCGTCGATGGAGAGGAGGTCCATGACCAGGCCGCCCAGAAGAGGTGCGGTGATCATCCCTAGGCTCATGGCGGTGTTGTAAGCCCCCATGGAAGTACCCATCCCGATCCTTTTCCCGAGCTTCACTGTGAGAGCCATAAGAGCCGGCATCATCACGGCGCTCCCCAGGCCGTTGGCAGAGGCGACGAAGAACAGATCCCAAAAGGAGGTGCTCGCGGGAACCAGGGCCAGGCTGGCGGCGGAGACCGCCGATCCTGCCAGGATCATCAAGGTGGCGTATCCCCTGTCCGCCATCCTTCCCAGGGGTACCTGAAGGATCGCCATCAAGAAGATGGAGGCGGTGAGGATCAGGCCCACCTCGCCGGGGACCACGGAGATCCCGGGGGCGAAGAGGGGCATGAAGACCAGAAGCGCCCCACGAACTATGGCGTTCAGGGCGGTGAAGGCGAGGATCGCCGGGACTGCAGGCTGGCTGAAGATGCCTCGGAGGGCGATCCTCTCCTTCCTTCCCGAGGCCGATCGCTTCTCGGTATCAGGGAGGAAGGCGACGATCACAAGAAAAGAGAGGGCCGAGAGGCCCGCCATGGCGTAGAACGCTGAGGAAAACCCGAAGGCGTCGTTCAGCACCCCGCCCAGGAGGGGCCCGGAGCCCAGCCCCAAAAAGAAGGAGACCTGAAACCGGGCCATGTAGGTCCCCTCCTCCCCCCTCTTTGAGAGGTCTCCGATGTAGGCCATGGCGATGGGGACCACCATCGCCGAGGCTATGCCGTGGAGGAACCTGACGACTGTGAGGGAATAGACGCTTCCGGCCGTCACATACCCCAGGGAGAGGAGGGTGTAGGCGAGAAGGCCCAAAACTATGAACTTCTTTCGTCCCGACTCGTCGGAGAGCCTTCCGACGACGGGCATGAATATCGCCCTCGCGGCAGCAAACGCCGAGAAGATTATGCCGATCCAAAGGCCAGATGCCCCCAGGTTCTCGGCATAGATGGGAAGCAGCGGTCCCACGATGCCGAGGCCCAGCATGGCGGCGAAGACCGAGATGAACAGTACGTCAAAGAGCCGTTTATCTCCGTTCATTTGCCGCCGATCCTCGCATAAAAGGTCCCTCGAAGCTCTGTGGACCGAATTTCCTATTAATATCTCCCCTTTCCCTTCGATCCTCCTCCCCGATCACTTCTCGCCCGCCTCGCGCATCTCGACCTCGCGCTTGAGGATCTCGATCAGCTCGTCCATGGAGAACGGGCTCACCAGTTCTATCAGCCGCCGAGCCCTGACGCATTCTTCCCTCATTGAGCTGAAGAGACGGCGGAGACGCTCGGCCTCATCGCTTCCTTCAGCATCCTCCAGGATCCTCTCAGCCTCTCCCATGGCGGCGATGTGGATCTGCATTATCTGTCTGATCTTCTCGTTCTCGGCTTTGAAGGTCTCGTCTACGCTCTGCATGGCAACATAGTAATTTCTCTTATCGCCCGGCTTTCTCATCCTCCGCACGATCCCCTGATTCTCCAGAAGGGTCATGTTGGTGCTGACGGTAGACTTGCTGTACCCCGTCACCTCCACCAGCTCGTCCATCGAAAGGGGACCTTCTGCCAGAAATAGCGATCCTATGAGAGCTCCTGCAGCGTCGCTGTGCCCCAGCATCTTCGCCATCTTTATACTGGCGTCTATCATGCACCTCTTCGCGGCTTCCTCGGGCGGGGCTTCTTCAGGTCTCATCAATAAAATGTCTGCCACAAGCTTTAAGTACATTTCGTATAATCCGAAAGCCTCGAAGTTTCGGAATAATCCGAAATATTAGAACTACTGGCCGAAGGTGAAGACCACGGATAAGGGAGAGAAGCTGGGCAGATGGATTGAGGGAAACCCGATCATCATTCTGACGGTAGCGGCGCTTTTTACCGTGGCTTCGATCCACTTCGCCCAAACCATCACCATGGAGACGGAGACGGAAACCTTCGTAGACGAGAACTCCAGGCTCTATGTGGAGTACGATCACCTCTTCAACGACAAGTTCGGGACCGAATCGATCGTGGTCCTGGTGGAGGGGGACGCGGTCACAAGCCCTGAATCCCTCCAGGCGATGGCCCGGCTGACTCGCCAGATGGAGACGGTGGAGAACGTCCTGGGGACCACCAGCATCTCGGAGATGGTGATGGAAGTCGAGGCCCAGGAGACTGGAGTTCGAAAAGTTCCCGACTCCCAGGCGAGGATAGACAAGATCCTGGATGAGCTTGAGATGACGAACCCCGCGATGCTCCACGCGATCCTCCCAGACCGGGGACATACCCTGATATCGATCGAGCTTCCGACCTACATACCAATGGAGACCATGGACGCCGTACTTCCGGAAGCCTACTCGGCTGTGGAGATGGCGGAGTTTCCCGCTGGGGCAGATACCATCGTCACCGGCGAGGTCGCCCTCGGCGACGATATCGAGCGAGAGATGAACACCTCCATGGGAACGCTCCTCATGATATCCGGCGTCCTGATGGTGGTGGCCCTCCTTCTCGTATTCAGGCACGTCCACCTGCCGCTTCTGCCGCTACCCATCGTCTTTCTTGGTATAATCTGGACCTTCGGTATGATGGGATTTCTGCAGGTGCCTCTGACGATGGTGTCCATGGCGGCCTTCCCCATCCTCATCGGTCTTGGTATCGACTACGCCATACAGTTTCAGAACAGGATCGAAGAGGAGTTTCAGCAGGGCGGATCTATCGCCAATGCCGCCATAGAAACGGTAGCCCACACGGCGCCCGCCGTCCTGATCGCCCTGATCATAACCGGGGCGGGCTTCTTCTCTCTATTTTCGTCATCCGTCCCCATGATTCGGGACTTCGGTCTCCTCTGCCTGATCGGCATAGTCATGTGCTACATCTCCTCCCTCTTCGTGGGGGTCACCATCCTGTACCAGATGGAGCGAGGGCGAAACGACAGAAACTGTCGGAACGACGATAAGAGGAAGGAGAAAAAGTCACCGATAGGCCCCTTGGTCGTGAAGCAGGCTGCATTCGTCATCAGCAAGTGGCAGGTCGTGCTGGCGGCTGCGGTCATACTATCCGTCGCGGGCCTTTACGCTGACACGAAAGTTCCCATAGAGACCGACATGATGGAGTTCATACCCCAGGACCTGCCGCCCCTCAGCCAGTTCCGGCACATGCATAACATATTCGGAGGCGAGGATCAGCTCAACATCATCGTCCAGGGGGACGTTACCGACCCAGAGACCCTGAGATGGATGGACGAGTTCGGCGATTACGTCGTGGAGTCGAGAGACAAGGTCTACGGGGCGACGAGCCTTGCCACCATAGTCAAGGGCTACAACGGCGGCGTAATCCCAGGGGAGAAGTCCGAGGTCGAGGCCATCTTAGACAGCGTACCCGAGGAGGTCAAGTATCAGTATATAGACGGTCACGACACCGCCCAGATCATACTGGACATAGGTGAGGCCTTCGACAACCTGGGCCAGGTGGGTGCCGAGCGGCTCCAAAACGAGGTTGACAAGGACCTGATCTGGTTTGAGCCGCCGCCCGGAGTTTCAGTGATCCAGACCGGCGAGACGACGGTGATGAACTCCGTGATCGGGGCCCTTACCACCGGCAGGATGCGGATGACCCTTCTGGGCCTGGTCCTGATATTCTTCATCCTCCTATTGGTTTACAGAGACCCGGTCAAGGCGATTCTGCCTGTCCTTCCGATGTTCATCGTCATAGGATGGATGGGCGGCGTTATGTACATCTCCGGGATGAAGTACAACCCCATGACCGCCACCCTTGGAGCTCTGATCCTGGGCGTGGGATCTGAGTACGCCATTTTGACGATGGAGCGATTCTACGAGGAGAAGAAGAAGACTGAAGACACCATGAAGGCACTTTTCACGGCTACTGGAAGCATCGGAGCTGCCATCGTCGCTTCGGGTCTCACCACCGTCTTTGGTTTCTCCGCCCTCATAGCGTCCCCCTTCCCCATGACCAGCAGCTTCGGGACGATAACGGTCCTCTCGGTCATATTCGCCCTATTCGCCACCTTCACGGTATTTCCGGTGCTTCTCATCAGGCTCGAGTACTGGAGAAAAAACAAGGCAGACGTGAAAACCAGAGCCTCAAATTTCCTCGTCATCCCCTTCAGGAGGTTGAAGGATTGAGAAATACAGCCAATTTCGGCCTTATAAAGGCGCTTATGTTCATCGCCCTGGCGAGCCTCTTTCCCGCCGGTGCCTCTGACAACTACATACCCTCGGCATCCCTGGACAACTACTGGACGACCTTCGGATCGCCCCAGCTGGACGCAAGCCTCGCCGGGACGAACGAGTTTGAGCGAGGCGAGACCGTCGACCTCTACGTCGAGCTCACAAACTACGGGAGGATCATGGGCTTTGAGGCCGACAAGAAGGCAGATACCAAGATGGAGCAGACCCTGGCAGACCGGGAGCTGGACTACGAGCGGGAGAGGACGACGGCTTTGGGGATAACAGGAACCCTCAGGTCAGCCACAGACCTCATCGAGGTGAAGTCGGGCGACCAGGTGATCGAGGCGTTGAGGTCGGGCGAGAAGTCGAGAGATCCGATGAAGTTCGCCATCAAGATAGGAAGCCACGCTCCTGCGGGCGGGTATCCCATGAAGCTTGACCTCTCCTACGATTATCAGTACAACGCCGAGGTGGACGCCGACGAGCTTGACCCCGAAATCGGACTTCGAGGATTCCAGACCGCCTACTGGTACCAGAGGGCGAACGAGACCATCACCATTCCCGTAGTGATCAAGAAGGAATCGGACTTCGAGATCACCAACGCTGCTGCCGAGCTTTCTGCGGGCGAGAAGGACGGGATCATCGAGGTCTCCTACAAGAACATCGGCGAGGAGACGGCCAAAGACGCCATAGCGCGGCTCTCCGTCTTCAAGCCCTTCTCCTCCACTGACGATCAGGCCTACATAGGATCTCTCGCGCCGGGCGAGGAGAGGACCGTCAAGTTCAAGATCGACGTCGATTCCGACGCCACGGCCAAGCCCTACAGCATCAACAGCGAGATCAAGTACACTGACCTTCGGGGGGAGACCGTCATCTCCGAGAGCATGAAGATCCCGGTGAACGTGAGCCCGGCAGGTCGGTCCTACGCCCTTCCAGGGATCTTGGTCTTGATCCTCCTCGTGGCCGGAGGAGCTTACGTCTTCAGGAAGAGGAGATCTTAACCTCCTCTCGCTCCTCTTCCCCGTCCTCTCATATCCCTCCTTCATCTTCTCCTCCTATTTTTCTTCCTCTGCAGTCTCCTTCTCCCCTCCTCGACCTCGCTATTTTCCATATCTTACATCCCCTATTATGCCCGATCTTTGCCGTCAAATATCTATATGGGCAGCAATTTGTGGACTACGCCAGCCCGGACAACTTTGTTGAGGGCGTCGAGGTTCGAGACGCTGACAGGATAAACCGAAACGCAGGACAAGTTACGCCATATCGAGGACGAGACTGTTTTCGACGATCGGATGAAATCGGTGATGACCATACGCAGAACAGAGAAGCTCGGTGCCTGGATCGCCAATAACCCCATAATAATTCTGGCAGCCGCCGCCATCCTGACGGTGGCGGCCCTCCAATGCGCCCAGAACATCTCCATGGAGACGGGGACCGAAGCCTTTGTGGACCCCGACACCAGGCTCTACCTGGAGTACGACCACCTCTACCTGGAGAGGTTCGGCACCGACTCCATCGTCGTCCTCGTCGAGGGAGACGACGTCACCAGGCCCGAGGTTTTGAGGGCGATGGATCGGCTCACCGGCCACATGGAGAAGGCTAACCACGTCCTCGGCTCAATGAGCACGGCCGAGATGGTGATGGCCGAGATGGAGCGGGAGACCGGCGTCCGCACCATCCCGGATCACGATAAGGTTAGAGAGATCCTCGAATCCCTGAACCCCGAGATGGTGAAGGGGATCATGACCGATGAGAGGCACACCATGGTCTCGATAGACGTACCCCTCTCCATCGAGGACTCGGCTCTGGAGGAGCTTCTCGCCGAGACCGAGAAGGCCGTCGATGCGGCCGAGTTCCCGCCGGGGATGGGGGTCATCGTCACCGGGAACGTCGCCCTCGGCTACTCCATCAAGGGCGACATGTCCAAGGACACGGGAGTTCTTCTGGTGGTCTCCTCGCTTCTGATGGTCGTCGCCCTTCTGCTAGTCTTCAGGCACGTCCGACTCCCTTTGATGCCTCTTCCCGTAGTCCTTCTGGGGATCGTCTGGACCTTCGGCGCCATGGGATATCTGGGGATAAGTCTCTCCTTCGTCTCGATGGCAGCCTTTCCGGTTCTCATCGGCCTCGGCATCGATTACGCGATACAGCTTCAGTCCAGGATCGAGGAGGAGTTCGACAGGACGGGATCGATGGAAGATGCGGCCGTAAAAACCGTGTCCCACACGGCTCCCGCCGTCATGATCGCTCTCGTCATAACCAGCGCCGGGTTCGTATCCCTCTTCATATCCTCGGTTCCGATGGTTCGAGACTTCGGCCTCCTCTGCCTGATCGGGGTCTCCATGTGCTATCTATCGGCCCTCTTCGTGGGGGTGACCCTACTCTGTTCGATGGAAAACAGATGGTCTGCGAAGGGTTCGGAGGGCTCAGAACCCGGTCCTGAGAGGACCCGGACCTCTGCCGTCGGCCTCCAGATCGAAAAGGTCGCCATATTCTCGCTATGCAACTGGAAAGGTGTCCTGGTCCTCGCCCTCATATTCACATCCGTCGGATTTTACGCCGACTCCCAGGTCCCGATAGAGACCGATTTCAAAGAGTACATCCCCCAGGACCTCCCGCCCCTGGTCCAGTTCAGACACCTAAAGGACATATTCGGCGGCGACGACCAGCTCAACCTGATCCTCCAGACCGGGGTCGTCACCGACCCTAAGACCCTCCGCTGGATGGACGAGTTCGGGTCCTACATATCCGAGTCGAGGGAGGAGGTTTACGGCGTCACCAGCATCGCCGCCTACGTCAAGGCCTACAACGGGGACGAGATTCCTCAGGACAGAACGCAGGTCAGAGAAGTCCTCGATCAGATCCCAGCCGGGATCAAGGATCGGTACATCGACGGCCAAGACTCTGCCCTGATCCAGCTCGACATCGGGAGCGCCGTCCAGGACCTGGGGGAGGAGGGGATCGACCGGCTGATCGGCGAGGTCGAAAAGGACGTGGCCTGGATCGGGCCGAGTCCCGGGACCTCGGTGGCGGTGACCGGAGACCTGGTGGTGATGACGACGGTGATCGAGGCCCTCACCACCGGCAGGATCAAGATGACCCTCCTCGGCCTCGTCTTGATATTCGGGATACTTTTGCTCATTTACCGGGATCCTGTTAAGGCGGCCCTTCCCGTCCTTCCGATGATCGTCGTCATAGGTCTGATGGGGATCGTGATGCGAATATCCGGGATGGTCTACACACCGCTGACCGCCACCCTTGGAGCCCTGATCCTGGGGGTGGGATCGGAGTACGCTGTCCTCACCCTGGAGCGGTTCTACGAGGAGAAGGAGAAGACGGAAAGCTCCGTCGAGGCTCTCCGGATCGCCACAAGCCGGATCGGGGCGGCCATCGCGGCCTCCGGCCTCACGACGGTATTCGGCTTTTCGGCCCTGGCCACCTCGTCGTTTCCCATCACCAGCAACTTCGGGGCCGTCACCGTTTTATCGGTGATCTTCGCCCTATTTGTCACGTTTACGGTCTTCCCGGTGCTCCTGATCAGGCTCCAGATGTTCCCGGTTTACGTCAGAAAGGCCGAAGACCGGTGGAATATGAAGGAGGTAGCCGGAGATGATTAGAGATGTTTCAAGATGATTCGCGATTCGGATCGACATTTTGGAGGATGACGAGTTGAGAAGAACGATTATCACCCTCGCCCTGGCGATCGCTCTGGCGCTCGTGCCGCCCGTTTGGGCGGCTGACAACTACATACCCTCGGTATCTCTGGACAACTACTGGACCGCTTTCGGATCGCCGCAGCTCGACGCAACCCTTGCCGGGACGAACGAGTTCGAGCGGGGCGACACCGTCACCCTCTACATCGATCTCACAAACTACGGTCGGGTCATGGGATTTGACGCCGACAAGAAGGCGGACACCTTGATGGAGAAGACCCTGGCAGATCGGGAGCTGGACTATGAGCGGGAAAAGACGACGGCCTTGGGGATAACAGGAACCCTTAGATCAGCCACGGACCTCATCGAGGTGAAGTCCGGCGACCAGGTGATCGAGGCCTTGAGGTCCGGCGAGAAAGCGAAAGATCCGATGGAGTTTTCCATCAAGATCGCAAGCCACGCCCCCGCGGGCGAGTATCCTCTGGTGCTCGACCTCTCTTACGATTACCAGTACAACGCCGAGGTGGACGCCGACGAGCTGGACCCCGCCGTGGGCCTTCGAGGATTTCAGACAGCCTACTGGTACGAGAGGGCCAACGAGACCGTCGTCATCCCCGTGAAGGTGAAGATCGAAGCCGACTTTGAGATCACCGAAGCCAGGTCCGAGCTTTCCGCAGGCGAGAAGGACGGGATCATCGAGGTGACGTACAAGAACATCGGCGAGGAGACGGCCGAGGACGCCATAGCGCGCCTTTCCGTCTTCAAGCCCTTCTCCTCTACCGACGATCAGGCCTACATAGGATCTCTCGCGCCGGGCGAGGAGAGGTCCGTCAAGTTCAAGATCGACGTCGATTCCGACGCCACGGCCAAGCCCTACAGCATCAACAGCGAGATCAAGTACACTGACCTTCGGGGGGAGACCGTCATCTCCGAGAGCATGAAGATCCCGGTGAACGTGAGCCCCGCAGGTCGGTCCTATGCCCTTCCGGGGGTCGTAGTTTTGATTCTCATTCTGGCCGGAGCGGCATACATTTACAGGAGGAAAAAAAAGGCCTGAGGGCCTCCTCCTCCTCTTTCCCTCCAGCGGCCCAACGTATCGAGAGAGGTGCAGGTGCAGTTCTTCAGCCCATCATATAGAGGCAGGCTCCGCGCTTTCTAAGAAGCTCCGCTTCTGCGTCGTCGACCTCCAGCAAATCCCCTTGAAGGAACCCTCACTGGGGCGTGGGAAACAGTTAAATAGTTTTTCAAGACCAATATACATTATTAGCAATGAAGGGGGGACCGTGTCACCGTTCGATCAGAGTAGAGGATCGATCCGCTGGAGAGATGAGCTGGAGATGGAAGTTCCAGATCATCCAAAGACTTCTATTCTGGAGAGGGTCAAAATCGACGCCCGATCTGCACGGTCCTGAAATATGAGGGAGAAATATGAAAAAAATTATCTCAGTTTGCCTGATCTGTCTCTTGAGCCTATTTTTGAGCTTGACGATCTTTTCATCGGCTCTGGCCCAGGACGATCCTGGTAGCACGAGCAAGATCACTTTGCAGTACCTTCTCAATGAACCGGCCATCGATAGGGGCGCGGTGACCCTGGCGGGTCCCGACGGGTCCGAAGAGATTTACGACACCGTGATGATTCCAGGGCTGGACTACAGGATCGTCCCAGGTGAGCCGGTGGTGCCCTTCAGGACGGCCAGGATACTGATCCCCTACGGCGAGGAGGTTGTGGACATAAAGGTCGTCGCCGGGAACGAGAGGTATCTCGGCAAGGTTTCAATAGGGCCCGGCCAGACCTCCCTTCCCATAGGATTCACCAAGAACTGTACCGGCTGCCATCCGGAGGAGAGCTGGATTTCTCCTGAGTTCGTCTTCCGCGATGAGGCCATCTATGGATCGACGGAATCCTACCCGAAGGAGGCTTACTCGGTCCTGGGAGTTCAGAAAAAACACGGCTACGAGATCCTTTACATCAACCTCTACCCCGTAAAGTACATCCCGAAAACTGGAGATGCTTACAGCTTCGGGGCCTTCGACGTCGAGGTGACGACGGCTCCTGCAGAGACCCTGGATCTAGGCCATTTCAGGGGGCTTCCTGAGGACCGGGAGGAGGTCGAGATGATCGTCGACAATCCGGAGAAGACGACCACCTACGCCTCGGACCTAGCCCTGACAGGCAAATCTCTACTCCTGGACGGAAACTACACGTACGTCATCATCACCAATCAGTTCATGAAAGACGCTCCCGGTCCGTACAACTTCCAGGCGTTGGCCGACAATAAGACCCGTAAAGGCGTACGCGCGGCCATAGTCACCGTTGAAGAGATCTACGCCGCTTATAAGTACACCCTTCACAGGGACAACCAGGAGATGATCCGCAATTTCATCCGAGACGTTCACGACAATAACGGCGTAAAATACGTCCTTCTGGGCGGTGACGGGGACGGAAACAGGATCGGGGGAGAGACCTGGGACTCCATCGTCCCCGCGAGAGGTCTTTGGGCCTGGGCCTACGAGCCGGACCCCAGCACCTGTTGCGGACCCTGCAAGCCGCCCGACGTACTCTCAGACCTCTACTATGCCTGCCTCGACGGAAGCTACGACAGCAACGGCAACGGGATCTACGGCGAACCGGATGACGGCGCAGACGCCGACACCATAAACGACAACGTAGACCTCCAGGCCGAGGTCTACGTCGGCCGGGCACCGGTGGACAACTACGAGGAGCTATCCAACTTCGTGCGAAAAACGCTAGCCTACGAGTCGACCAAATCCGACGACCCCTACCTCACAGCAATCTGGATGGTGGGTGAGTTTCTCGAACCGATTGTCTATCCCAAGACCAACCTGACAGATCCAGAAGGCCAACCGACAACGCCGGTGACGTGGTGGTGGGGCGGAGACTACAAAGACCGGATAAGGCCGGCCTTCCCTGCGGGATTCAACATATGGACCCTCTACGATCGAGACTACCCCGGAGACGACTGCAACTGCGATCAGAACGACTGGCCGAGGTCCGCGCTGATAGAGAAGATCAACGACGACATGATCCACGCGATCAACCACATAGGCACTTCCAACTTCTGTGACATCGTAGCCTACGTCATGAAGATGGGCTACAACCACGCCGACGCCCTCAACAACTCCAAGTACTTCTTCGGCTATTCCCAGGCAGGGTACGCCGCTTCCTTTGACAACAGGGATCCCGAGGGGATTTACCTGCCCCACGACTGCGTCCTGGAGCACTTCGTGACCGCTCCTGGTGGTGCCTTCGCTTTCATAGGCAACTCCAGGTACGGGCTGATAGATACAAGCAACATCAACAGCAGCCCGTCCCAGAGGTTCGATCAGGCCTTCTGGACGGAGATGTTCAACGCCACCCGTTGGAACGAGGCCGGTGGACCCGTCACCAATATCGGACTCATAAATCAGCGGTCCAAGGAGAGGTTCATCGGCGACGTCAACGCCAAAGGGGGCGAGAACATGAGATACTGCTATTACGAGATCAACCTCCTGGGAGATCCCGAGACGCCCCTGATCGTCCCCGCCGCCGTGACCCTGGGTACGACGGCCGAAACGCCAGTGGCAGCCGAGCCGAAAGTTCCCGCTCCGGAGGCGGGGGCAGGCGCCGAAAAGAATCTGCAGCATCCATCGAGCTTCGGGATGGAGAAGCCCTTCGATGACGAGCTGAGCTTCGACTTCGACGCTAATATGTTCGGGTTCGAGGATATGGAGTTTGACTTCAGAGGGGGTATGGACTTCGGCTCCTTGAACTTCTGATCGTTTTTACGATCAGAGCTGGGGACCTGGAAAATACTGGGCCCGCGGATCTTCTGCGGGCCCCATCACTTTTTATATCGGCTCTCTCTTCGAGTTCTCCCTGGCTGCTTCGAACTAACCATACTCGATATCCAGCTTTCAGGTCTTTACGACTCCGGCGAGGGCGAGCTTGGATGCGAGGTCGGAGCAATGGCAGGCGTGGAGAGCGCAGGGCTGGTTCTTTCGAAGTATCTCAAGGTCTCTTTCATCCATGCTTCAGGCGAAATGCACAGCATATAAAAAGACGAAAGGCGAATATCAGAAACCTACCTCTGTTCATATACCATGTTGAAGAGGATTATATACCCTAAAGACAACTTAGAATCTTAGAATATGAGTCGAGGGGGCTGAGGTGTGAAAGAGTTAATTCCGGTTTTGATGGCCTTGGCGTTGATGCCATCAGCCGCAAGTGGGTTGCCATCTCCGATCGGCATCGAGATTTATGCAGCAGCGGGCGATCTTCCCCTTTTTGCGATGGCACCGCTTCCGGCGCTGCCGCAAGGTGGAGACGGCGATTCCGGCGATGAGAAAAACAGCAGCGATAGCTTCATCCTGAACGGCGACGAAGATGTTGCGGAAGTTCTGCTTTTGAGCTCTGATGCCGAGGGAACGGTAGTGGACTTCTTGGTCCGAGGGCTGAGGGTGGAGGAGACGGAAGAAGAGGGCGAGACCTTTCAGATCCTGACCATTTCGGAACGTCACACCACCTCCGAGGTGGGGCGACCGCAGCTTCCCGTGATAAAAGCGACGATTGCCGTTCCGGAAGGGGCTTTGGTGCGGGCAGCCGTCCTCGATGAATCGCGCTCGACCTACTCGGGATACAAGGTATATCCGTTCCAACCGCCTGAGGTCGACTGGGAGGTTTCGGAGGACGGTCGCGCCTTTGCGATCGACGAGGAGTTCTATTCTCAGGATACTTTTTATCCTGAAAATATAGTCGAGGTGGGAGTCCCTGGAACCTGGCGTGATCTTGAAGTCGTGGATCTCCAGGTAAACCCTGTGACGTTCAACCCGGCCACCGGGGAGCTGAGAGTCTACGATCGCATAAGAGTAAGGCTAGATTACGATGGAGGGACCCTGGCGAGAAGGACGGCGGAGCCCAAGTTCGCCAGGATGTACAGTGACGTGATATTGAACTACCGATCCCTCGACATAACTGTGAAGGAGCCTGAAGTCTCGGAGAAGGAGCTTCCGATCATCGGTGAGGTCGGTATCGACGAGCCAGGTCCAACCTCCGATCTTGTGAAGTACTTATCTATAAGGCACGACGGCCAAACGTCTTCTGCCAGCATAAAGCCTCTCCTCGACTGGCGCGAGGAGAAAGGACTTCCTTACATCTCCTACTACTTCAATTCTTCAAGCACGCCGTCGGCAACAGATGTCAAAGACGTCATAGCTGGCGTTTACGCGTCTCATCCCGAGCTGGAATACGTCCTCCTGGTGGGGGACATCGAACACCTGCCCTGGAACCCCAACTGGGGCCCTTCATCCTCCTTCAAGTCATATTTCCCGACGATGACCCTTCCCGGCGACTACTGGTACGGCTGTGTTGCAGGAAGCGACCTATACCCGGAGCTGGCAGTGGGCCGAATATCCGCCAACGACGACGCAGAGGTCTCTCAGCAGGTGAACAAGATCCTAGCCTATGAGAAAAATCCGCCGCCACCCGGTGACTGGGTCAAGAGGGTTTTGCTCGTCGCCCATGCGCAGGACGCTCCGGGGAAGTACCAGGGATGCAAGGAGGCGATAAGGACCACTTTTTACGCGAAACCCTTCGTATTCGAGACGGTTTACGGGGCGTTACCTTCCGAAGGGGGGGATGCCGCCACCAACGCCGACGTAAAGGCAGCCATCGATTTGGGCGCGGGGATCGTGAACTACAGGGGGCATGGATACTACACCTACTGGGGAGCCGACTGGAACTCGGCCGGCGAGGAGTACAGAACGACGGATGCCCACGCCCTGAACAACGGAGACCTGACCCCCGTTGTATTCAGCATCGCCTGTGCCAACGCCGCCCTCGACCAATCGGGTGAGTGTCTCGCGGAGGCTTTCGTCAAGGATGACGATTCTGCGGTCGCATTTCTGGGAGCGTCCCGGCCGTCCTGGACGGAGCCAAATCACGACTTTGACAGATACATCTTCGATGCAATCGGTAACGAGGAGATCCACGACCTGGGCTGGATCCTCAACGATGCCAATGTCGAGGTGATCGCCAAATATGGTGCCTACTCCTATGCCACCGACAACGTCAAGATGTACCTCTGGCTCGGCGATCCCGCCATGGAGGTCGGAGTTGAGCCGCCGAACTCTCCGCCCGAAACGCCGGATAGTCCGTCGGGTCCTTCCGAGGGTCGCACTGGTGTTCAATACGACTATTCGACGTCCACAACCGATCCCGATGCCGCCGTCTTCATATCGGCAGCCTCTGAGATTTCTTCCCCCCCTCAAGAATACGCCGATTATGCGTCCTTGGATTTGAGCGTGGAGAAATGCATTCCAGGCGACGGAACGGGTGCCTCGTCTGGAGACGTTCTACCGGGTGCGCCCGACGAAACTTTGCTCCCGGATCCGTACGATTTTGGTGATCAGGTGAAATACATCTTCGACTGGGGCGACGACGCCACTTCTGAGACCGGATTTGTGGATTCGGGCGTGAACGTGAGCGCATCCCATAGCTGGAGCAGTGAAGGGATCTATTTTGTTAAGGTCAGAGCCGTTGATAATCACGGAGCAGCTTCAAACTGGTCTGATCCGGTTGAGGTCACGATGACTTCGGAGATCGACACCCCAGGCCTATTCAGACCGTCTGCCTCTGAGTGGTACTTCAACTACGACAACGCAGGTTGGAGCGAGTACAGTTTCGATTGGGGTGTGAGCACCGACATACCTGTTGCCGGCGACTGGGACGGTGACGGAAACGACGAGGCGGGCCTATTCAGACCATCGACGTCCACATGGTACTTCAACTACGACAATGCCGGCAGCAGCGAGTACAGTTTCGATTGGGGTTTGAGCACCGACATACCCGTTGTCGGCGACTGGGACGGTGACGGGAAGGACGAGGCAGGCCTATTCAGACCATCGACCGGCACATGGTTCTTCAACTACGACAACGCCGGCAGCAGCGAGTACAGCTTTGTCTGGGGTTTGGGCTCCGACGTTCCGGTTGCCGGCGACTGGGACGGTGACGGGACAGACGAGGCTGGCCTATTCAGACCGTCTACTAGTACCTGGTTCTTCAACTACGATAACGTCGGCAGCAGCGAGTACAGCTTTGTTTGGGGCGCGGGCTCCGACGTTCCGGTTGCCGGTGACTGGGACGATGACGGAAAGGACGAGGCAGGCCTCTTCAGACCGTCTACTAGTACCTGGTTCTTCAACTACGACAATGCGGGTTGGAGCGAGTACAGCTTTGTCTGGGGCACGGGCTCCGACAAACCCATTGCAGGCGACTGGGACGGTGATGGAAAGGACGAAGCAGGTCTTCTTTATATGCCGCCGACCTCTACCTGGTTCTTCAACTACGACAATGCGGACAGCAGCGAGTACAGTTTCGTATGGGGCTTGGGCACCGACATACCCGTCGCCGGCGATTGGGACGGTGACGGAAATGACGAGGCAGGCCTTTTCAGACCATCGACGTCCACCTGGTTTTTCAACTACGACAACGCCGGTAGCAGCGAGTACAGCTTTGTTTGGGGTTTGGGCACCGACGTTCCGGTTGCCGGCGACTGGGATGGCGACGGGAAGGACGAGGCAGGCCTATTCAGACCGTCGACAGGTACGTGGTTCTTCAACTACGACAACGCTGACAGCAGCGAGTACAGCTTTGTTTGGGGTTTGGGCACCGACGTTCCGGTTGCCGGCGACTGGGATGGCGACGGGAAGGACGAGGCAGGCCTATTCAGACCGTCGACAGGTATGTGGTTCTTAAACTACGACAACGCAGGAAGCAGCGAGTACAGTTTCGTATGGGGTATATGCATCGACGAGCCGATCGCAGGAGACTGGTTAAAAGTTCCCTAGCAAATCCATATTTATTTGTTATTATATTGTCTCCCGTTAAAAATTTTATATTTTGGGCTATTTCTTCACAGATAATTTAATTTTAAAATTTTAAAACAAACGTAATGGAGATGTAGTATTAAAAATGTTTTTATAAATAATTGACTTAATAATGACTCCTTCATTGCAACAGTATTCTATTACCAATTTATTACTATAATATGATAAGTTCTCAGGTCATTCTCTCGAAACACCATCGATGAATCGCGAAAATTGTTTATATGAGTAATGTACTGTCTGAGTTTTAGTAGCAATCGGAGGGTTTATCGATGAGAATAGATACATGGGTCTTCTCAGAGCTTATGCTCTTGGGCGTCCTTTGTGTGGTATTAACAATTGCAGTTATTCCAGCAACCGAGGCTAATGAGCTTCAGATTGACTGCCAAGATTTTTGCTTCTCTTTTGGCGAAGAGCTCATTCCAGGAGACAGTTTGCCCTTTAATAATAGAGGTGATATTTTTGAGCCTTTAGAGCTTGTTTCCTTCCCTGAAAGTCATCTTGTGTCGAACAGCAAGTTTGAACACTCTGAAGCTGGCGAAGTTTCTGATTCTGTAACCTCAACAGCGGATCTCGACCTAAATGACAATATCGCGTTTGATACGGCTTACAATGCCACAAATCCAGACTACCGCATTTCTGATAGCCCTTACATGCGGTTGACAGACATAGAAGACTGGATACCGATTACTCCACCTGAACCACGGGAAGTCGAAGGGATAGAAGGTCCTACCGCTGTGGAGATATACGATGTGGCAACAGGAGACTCGACCATAATTCCGATCGACGACACAACACGACAGGTCGTTGAGACCGATTCGAATTCGACGCCACCATTTGAGGGGTTATTACCTGCAGGAGTCATGCCATTGACGGTCTTTCCTCCTGATGACCGAGTCCAGATAGCAGACACCACGGTATATCCTTGGCGAACTATTTGCCGATTAATTATCGCTTTTCCAGATAGCAGCGATGAGTATATAGGCTCTGGGGCTATAATTGGATGTGATGACGGACACGGGTACCATGTTCTAACGGCGGGTCATTGCGTCTATGATTCTTCTCTTGGTGGTTGGGCAAGTTCAATTAAGGTAGTTCCAGGACTTGACGGCAACTACATGCCGTATTACTATTCATGGGCTACGTATCTCCGATCTTATACCGATTGGACCCAAAATAAAGATCAGAGGCACGACTGGGCGGTTATAACTTTAGACAGAAATTTGGGGGATTTTACCGGATGGATGGGTCGCCAGACCGCAAGTTCGCTCGACACCATTTATACTGGTACCCTGAACACTGCAGGTTATCCAGGGGATAAAGGCGGAATTACTATGTGGTTTGATGCTGACAATGGTAGGACAGCCGACGAGCATAACCACTGGTATTACATGGATACATACGGCGGTCAGAGCGGCTCTCCTGTATGGAGATTTGTGGATCCCAACCGGTATATACTCACAGTTCATGCTTATGGCGACCAGGGATCTGGCAGTAATAAAGGAACCAGGTTAAATCAGGATAAATACGACAGAATTATTACTTGGTGCAACGAAGATACGCCACCTACGGATAAGGCCGACCTCATAGATGACGGTCAGGCATATTCTGGATTTAGCCCTACAACAATTACTCCGAGTCAGAACTTCCAAGTGTGGTGTGATGTGCGCAATATCGGTACATCAGATTCAGGTGGGTTCTATGTCTCGTATTATGCATCCACCAATAATGTAATCAGTACATCTGATTATCTCATTGGCAGTTCTTATGTATCAGCGATCTCACCGTTCCAATATCGGGATTCTTCGTGGTCCGGGTCTTTCCCCAGCATTCCTGCCGGAACTTACTACGTGGGCTGGATCATCGATAGAAATAGCCAGGTCTCTGAGTTCGACGAGAATAACAATATTGCTTACAAAGATAGCTATCAGTTGGTCGTAAATGCGGCAAATCTCCCGCCGAATAAACCGACCACGCCTTCAGGTTCAGGTTCAGGGAATCCAGGCGTATCATACAGCTACTCAACATCAGCGACCGATCCTAACGGCGACCAGGTGAAATACACCTTTGACTGGGGTGACGGAGCAACTTCGGAGACCGGGTTTGTCAACTCGGGCACAATTGCAAGCAGATCTCACAGCTGGAGCAGTGTGGGAACATACAGCGTGAAAGCCAAAGCTACCGACACGAATGGAGCTGTATCTTCATGGTCTGATGCTAAAACCGTCACAATATCTCAACCAAATCTCCCGCCGAATAAACCGACCACGCCTTCAGGTTCAGGTTCAGGGAATCCAGGCGTATCATACAGCTATTCTACATCAGCGACCGATCCTAACGGCGACCAGGTGAAATACACCTTTGACTGGGGTGACGGAGCAACTTCGGAGACCGGGTTTGTCAACTCGGGCACAATTGCAAGCAGATCTCACAGCTGGAGCAGTGCGGGAACATACAGCGTGAAAGCCAAAGCTACCGACACGAATGGAGCTGTATCTTCATGGTCTGATGCTAAAACCGTCACGGTAACAGATGTTTCTACCTCAGGCCTCTTCAGACCGTCTGCCTCTAAGTGGTACTTCAACTACGACAACGCCGGTTGGAGCGAGTACAGCTTCGATTGGGGTGTGAGCACCGACATACCTGTTGCCGGCGACTGGGACGGTGACGGAAACGACGAGGCGGGCCTATTCAGACCATCGACTGGCACATGGTACT